>Ga0210402_10000014_pt1 | contig 154264 bp, 136 predicted proteins | sample IncBWC7MmetaG_FD_161055 | JGI IMG/M metagenome (GOLD analysis project Ga0210402, IMG submission 161055) | Forest soil microbial communities from Barre Woods Harvard Forest LTER site, Petersham, Massachusetts, United States - Inc-BW-C-7-M | ecosystem: Environmental > Terrestrial > Soil >...
GACTCCGCGAGACTCACTAGTGGACTCCGCGAGACTCACTAGTGGACTCCGCGAGCTCACTAGTGGACTCCACGAGCTCACTTAGTGGACTCCACGAGCTCATTAGTGGACTCTGGGAGTGCGCCACACTTTGGGTCGGGCCCAACACTTCGATCGACCAACCAGCGGTGCCGGACCTTCGTTTTTCGACAACGCTCAACTTATTGATAAATCACGTACTTCGGATGGCTTACTTCAACCGCCAGCAAGAGTTGAGTTATTCGGATCTGAGACCGGCTTTCGCCGGTTGTTCGGTGCGCATCCCACCGCGATCGCGTAGCGTAGGTTCGGCGGTATGCGTTAGAGCGCGCGCGGGACGCGCGCGGTCCCAGGGAGGCGAGGACCAACAGGTCGGATGGGCCGCCGTTGCCGGCGGCCCTGCGAGTGGGTTTGGTGGTTAGAACTTCAGACCGAGGATCACCCTTCTGCTCGGCGCCGCATACCCAACGACTTCCTCGTACTTCGCGTTCGCCAGGTTCTCGACCTTCACGAACGGTGTAAGCCGCGAGAGCCGGTATTGCACGTTCACGTCGATGGTTGTGTAGGCGCTGTTCGTCGTGCGCGTGAACGGCAGGACGGCCAGGTTGTCGTCGCGCTCACCAGTGCGGAGGATGGCCAAGTTGGTGTCGATGGCGCCGGTGCGGTAGCCGGCGGAGATGGAGCCCGAATGCTTGGGGCGGCGAAGAAGGCGCAATCCCGTCGCTTCGTCTTCGTTGCGGTGGAGGTAGGTATAGCTGAAGGCGGTATAGACGTTGGCGCTGACGTGTTGCGTGGCGCCGAGCTCGAGGCCGTCGCTGCGGACGCGGCCGATGTTCTGGGAGATGAAGGTGACCGGGTCGAAGGTGATGAGGTTGCGGTAGCGGGTGTTGAAGTACGTGAGCGAGAAGAGGCCGTCGCGGCCGATGGCGGCGTCGTAGCCGATCTCGTAGCTGCGGTTGCTCTCGGCGCTGAGGTTGGGGTTGCCGAAGAAGGGGAAGTAAAGCTCGCCGAGGGATGGGGCGCGGAAGCCACGGCCGAAGGCGGCGCGCCATTTCGAGGTGCCGGTAACGATGGCGGCGGCGACACGCGGGGAGGTCTGCGAGCCGAAGACGTCGAAGTGGTCGCTGCGGACGCCGGCGCTCAGCTCGAAACGTGACGTCTGTCCCAGCGCGCGTGTGTAGCGGTCCTCGATGAAGTACGAGTGGTCGGTGCGGCGCTTGTCGAGGAAATTCGGACCGAAGTTGGTGAGGTCGTTGACGACGTCGTGATCGTATTCGCCGCCGGCGACGATGGTGCCGACCGGCGTGGTGAAGCGTGTCGTCAGGCGGGCGCGGCGCGTCTTGGCGTCGGTCGACGTCGATGTCGTGAAAGGATCGGCGGGATCGTGAAAGTCGTCAACGCGGTGATTGTCGGAAAGCGTCAGATCGGTGATGAAACGGCCGAGGGTGAGCGTGGCGGGGATGGCGATCTGCGTCTCCGTTCCGTTCTGGCGGCGGTCGAGACTGGGGACGAGCGCCGTCCCCGCCGCGTTGGTGTTGAAGGGAATGCCGAGGTTGTAGGAAGTGTGGCGCGCGGCCGCGCCGAGGGAGAAGGCGTCGGAGGGGGACCACTTGAGGTTCGCGCCGCCGCTGTTCTGGTGGAAGTCGTCATTGGGGTTGAAGCCGTCGTCGGTGCGGTGCTCGTACGTGCCGGCCGCCGTCAACGTATCGCTGGCGTATGCGGCGTCGATCATGGCGTTGCGCAGCCCGTGACTTCCGCTCTCGAAGTCGCCATGCACGCCGCTGGTTCTCGGCGCCGTCAGGACGTTGACCACTCCGGCCATGGCCTCAGAACCATAGAGGGCCGAGAACGGGCCGCGGACGACTTCGATCTGTTCGACGCCGGCGGTGGAGAAGCGTCCCCAGTCGTAACCCGAGAAGTAGGGGTTGTTGAGGACGATGCCGTTCCACATCACCAGCGTCTGTGTCGACGCCGCGCCTCGCGTGAAGAGCGAGGTGGCCTTGCCGGGCGATCCGCTGCGGGCCAGGACGAGGCCGGGCACCTCGCGAAGGACGTCGGCGACGTCGCGCGCGGCGCGTTCCTCGATGTCTGTCCGGGTGATGACGGTGACCGCGGCCGGCGTCGCCTGCACGGTTTCGGGCAGAGACGACGCGGTCACCACGATCTGGTCGTTGACGGTTTGCTGCGGTTGTTGTTGGGTGGATTGAGCGAACGACGGGACGACAAAGAAGAGAGACAGTGCGAGAACACGCTTCATGACGACTCCTTCCCTCCGAAGAAGGCCGATCAAAAGTGGGTTCCGAGCCAGCCGGTCTCCTGGCTTCCGGGTCATCCTCGTCGCGCCGCCTTCCCGCATCGTGAGATGCAGTGGCTTGTCGTGGTGCGAGTCGTCGCCGGTCACAGTGGCGGGGGCCGCGCCGGCATCACACCGGCTTCCCGTTCACTGACTCAGAGGAAATTGGGAAAGAACTGGTCGCATTATATGCGCGCTTCGCGCACGTTGTCTGCGGCTTTCGCCGCGTTGTCGGTTGTCTGCGCGCTGCGGCGCGCGTGGTCGGTGTCTCGAATGCGGCGGTAGTCAATCTGTCATTCTGAGCGACGCGAAGAACCCCAGCATGGAATCCGTGGTCCAAACGCTGATGCGATCCGTCAGCGGGTGGGCGGTAGTCGCTGAATGTCCCGTGCAAACCGTCGTGCGAAACAGAACCTGCAACCGTTGCGTCGCAAAATCCGGCACCTGCGAGGTGGAGGTCAGGCGGAGCGTTCAGGCAGCGCGCGACCGCCCGCCCTCGGATAGGTCGCGTCAGCGTGCCTGCCGCGCATTCCCTGCTGGGGGTTCTTCGCGTCGCTCAGAATGCCAGGCGTTCTCGCCGCGCGTCCGCGTTGTCCACGCGCGCCGCAGCGCGCAGATAACCGACAACGCGGCGAAGCCGCAGACAACGCGCGAAGCGCAGCTACGGCCGAGCCTTGAACTTCTCCCACAGCAACGTCTGATTCGTATCCAAGGTGATCTCCTCCCCCCCGATGAACAGCCGTTTTACGTGGGTGACGATCTCCAGCGGGTCGCCGTCGGTGACGATGATGTTGGCGAGCTTGCCGGTTTCCAGCGAGCCGATCCTGTCGGCCAGGCCGAAGATCTGAGCCGGGGCGATGGTGACGGAGCGCAACGCCACATCCTTCGGCAGTCCGAAGGCGGCGCAGGCGGCGGCGTTGTAGGGGAGGTTGCGGGCGTTGTGGGCGTCCTGCGACTGGATGGCGAAGGGGATGCCGGCGTCGTTCAGCGTTTTGGCGTTGGTAAAGACGAGGTCGTACGGATCGTCTTCGCGTGGCGGGAGCGAGAGAATCGGCCCGAGGATGACCGGGATGTTGCGCGACTTCAGCTCCGGGATCACGCGAGCCACATCTTCGGCGTCGGCGAGAATCACCTTCAGCTTGAACTCGTCGGCGAACTTGAGCGCGGCGCGAATGTCGCGCTCGAGGTTCGCGTGCATGACCACCGGCTCGCGGCCTTCGACGACGGGAACGAGCGCTTCCAGGATCACGTCGCGGTCGTTGCGCTTGATGTCGGGATGGCTGGCTCGCGCCGCGGAGGCCTTCGCGTACGCCTGCGCATCCTTGAAAACATCCCGCAGCTTATCGATCTGCTTCGTGTAGTTCTTCGCCGCTTCCTTGGCCGCCTCTTCGTCCTGCGGCACTTCGTCGAACGAATTGTTGCGCAGGCGGGGGAAATGGATGTGCATCGCCAGCGGCGCCTTGAGCGTCATCTCCTGCGGCGTCCAGCCTGCGAGCTGGATCATCGCTGATGATCCCGAGATGATGCCTCCCTCCGGCTCCGTGACGACAGTCGTGATGCCGTTGACCCGCGTGACCGGGATAATGTTGCTGTGCGGATTGACGGCGATCTCGGCGCGGGCGTTGGGATTGATGTCGCCCAGCTCCGCGGTATCGACCGTGCCGGGGACGGCGCTGATCTCCTCGAGACCGACGTGCGAGCCGCTGTCGATGAGGCCGGGATAGACGAAGAGGCCGGTCCCGTCGATGACGGTGGCATTCGCGGGGATGGGAACGTTCGTACCGACGGCGGTGATGATCCCGTTGTTGAAGACGATCGTTCCGTTCGGAATCGTCGCCGAGGTGACCGGGACGATGGTGGCGTTGCGGATGGCCACGAGCGGCTTCTTGCCGGGGCTGTTGATGATGACCGATTGAGCGAATGCCGACGACGCCACCACAAGCGCCGCGAAGACGACGAGCTTAGTTTTCATCGGTCACCTCCGGCTTCGTTTCGTCGTCGCTCTTGCCGGGACGGCCCGACTTCTTGTTCTTCGCTTCGTCGTCCGCTTCTTTCTTCAAACGATCCGCCTTCTCTTTGGCCATTTCTTTGCGCATGGCCAGATCGTGCTGGCGGTCGAAGAGGATCTCGCCGTCGACGAGCGTCGTTTCGACGCGGGAGTAGCTCGAGAACGGATGGCCGGTCCAGATGACGATGTCGGCATCTTTGCCGACGTCGATCGATCCGAGGCGGTGGTCGAGGCGGAGCTGCTTGGCGCCATTCAGCGTGCAGAGCTTCAGAGCCTCTTCTTCTGACAGTCCGCCGTACTTCATCGCCTTGGCCGCGTCCTGGTTGAGGTGGCGGGCCAGCTCGGCGGAATCGGAGTTGACGGAGGTCAGCACGCCGGCATTGGTCATGAGCGTGACGTTGTACGGGATGGCGTCATACGCCTCGGCCTTGAATCCCCACCAGTCGATGAACGTGCCGCCGCCGACGCCGTGCGCGGCGATTTCCTTCGCTACCTTGTAGCCCTCGAGCACGTGCTGCAGCTCGCGGATCTTGAAGCCCTGCTCGTCGGCGACGTTGAGCAGCATCATGATCTCGTCGGCGCGATAGCAGTGCGAGTGGACGTCGATCTTTCCCTTGAGGATGTCGACCATCGTCTCCATCAGGATGTCGTGCCGCGGCGGGATCGGGTTCTCGCCGCGCTTCTTCCGCGCCTCGAATTCGTCCCAGCGCGCGGTGTAGTCCTTGGCGTCGATGAACGACTGCCGGATCACTTCCTCCACGCCCATGCGCGTCTGCGGATACTGCGCGGGGATGCCCGGAGGCGGACGGAAGTTGGAGGATTTCGGATTCTCGCCGAGTGCGAACTTGATTGTGCGGGGAGCATCGGCGATCGGCCATTCCGAGACCGGATGTCCCCACTTCCACTTCACGATCTGCGACTGCCCGCCGATCGGGTTGGCCGAGCCGTGCAGCACCAGCGCCGTCGTCGTGCCACCGGCGAGCTGGCGGTAGACGTCGATGTCTTCGTTGTTCAGCACGTCGCGGATGCGCACCATGCCGCTGTTCGGAAGCGAGATCTCGTTCACGCTCCCTTCGACCGCGGTATGGCTGTGCGTATCGATGATGCCCGGCATCACGAACTTGCCGGCCGCATCGATGACCTGCGCTCCGGCGGGCGCCGTGACCTGCGCGTTCGTCCCAACCGCGGCGATCTTCCCGCCGTGAACGAGGATCGATCCATGCTCGATCTTTCCGTGCGTGATGGTGAGGATGGTGGCATCGCGGATGACGATGTCTTGCGCACTCGCGACGGTTGCGATGAATAGGAACGCCAGCGCGAGGAGGGGTTGTCGGTTATCGGTTATCGGTTGTTTGGATCTGGAGCCGGAGCGTGAAATCTGATCCACGACAACCGACACCCGACACCCGATAACGTGTTTAACGATTTTCATTTCCTGCTCCCCGTGAACGGGAACGTGCCGAGCGTCGTCGACACCGTCCCTTCCATGTTCGCGCCGTGCAGCGTGCCGTGGAAGACCCAGTCGCCCGCTTCTTCCTTGCCGCGGCCGGCGATCGAGAACTGCACCGTGGTGCCGTCGAACGTGCCGTTGCCGATGTCGCCCGCGCCGCGGTCGCCGGAGAACGTGCCGCTGATCTGGCCGTTCTCGACATGAAGCATCGCTGAGATGCTCACGTCGCCCGCGGTCGACTTGACGACAAAGCTCCAACTGCCATCGACGCCGGTCGTTGCCGTCGTCGCTGCGCCACCGGTCTTTTTCTTCTCATCCTCGGCGGGCACCTTGGCCTCGCGGCCGTCGACGAAGATCCGTTTCACCTTCGACTCTTTGTCGAAGATCGGCTTGTCGGTGATGACGAGGTTGGCGATCTTGCCGTGCTCGAGAGAGCCGAGCTGGCGGTCGATGCCGAGGATCTTTGCGGGATTGAGCGTGGTCGCTTTCAGGGCATCGTCGGCGGAAAGGCCGTTCTCGATGGCCTTGCGGATGCCGGGGAGATAGTCGCCGGTTTTCCCCGCGCCGCTGACGAGCGCGAAGAGGACGCCGCTTTTCGCCAGAACGGCGGGCGTGGTCGGCGCGAGCTGGCGGTCGCGGATGACGCGCAGCGGCTGCTCCTCGCGATCTTCTTTCGATGTTGGCGCGACCGGCCATTTCGTTGAAACCAGCAGCGGTGCTCCAAGCGCCTTCAACTCTTCGGCCATGCGATAGCCCTGGCGGGCGCCGGCGATGATCATCCTTACGTTGAACTCTTTGGCGATGGCCTCGGCGCGCCGCATCATCAGATCGCTGTCGGCGACGAAGACGACCGGCACGTCGCGTCGCAGGACGCCGCCGAGGGCGTCGAGCGACGGGCTCTCGTCAGGGCGCTTATAGCCGGCCGGGTTCTTGTCGTAGATCGCATGCGCCGCGGCGTGTTGCTGCGCGTCCATCAGCGTCTGGCGGATGTACGAGATCACGCCCATGAGCGAGTCGGGATAGGTCCATGCCGGACGGGGATTGAAGGAGATCTGCTGCGCGGCCGGATTGCGGATGACGCGCGATTCCATCGTCCCGCCGCCCCTCCCGTCGCCCCTCCCATCGTCGAGGTTCAGGGCGACAGACTGGCCGTTGAAAATGCCGAAAGCCGGCGCGGTGACAATCGTGGTCACGCCGGTGGCACGTTTGGCGTCGACGTCATCGTCGGAGATCTTGGCCTCGCGGAAGGCGAGAAAGGCCGGACCGGTCTCGGGAAGTTGCTCCGGGGGAGCGTTGCGCGCGCCGCCTCCGCCGCCTCCGCGCCGCCGCGGTGCGCTGGCGCTCGGAAATCCGAGCGACGTCTGCGCGTCGATGAGGCCGGGGTAAACGTGGGCCCCCTTCACATCGATGATCATGGCGTCGAGCGGAATCACCACGGCGCTGCCGACCGCTTCGATCAGCCCATCGCGGATGATCACGACGCCGTTCGGAATCTCCGGCCCGCTGACCGGATGAACCGTTCCGCCGGTGATCGCATACACGCCTGGCGCGTCGGCAAAGCCCGGCAAGGCGACGAGAAAAAGAAGGATGAAACTCGAAAAACAGAGGAAACGTCTGGACATTCGCACCTCCGCGGCGCGACATGATACGGGATGGGGGTAGGGGGTGGGAGTCGGAGTTGTCACATCTTTGGGGTGTCGGTTGTCGGCCGGTTATCGGTTGTCGGTTAGCGGTTGTCAGGTATGGACTCGATCATCGGCGTCGGTACTCGGTCGTCAGTTCGACAAACCGACAACCGATAACCGAGAACGGAGAACCCGACACCGGCCGCACCGCCAACCCACGCAAGTTTGACTCCTCTATCCCCCTTCGCTACGCTCACCGGCCTCCATGGTCCTCTTCAACTACGCAACCAAAGAGATCACAGCAAAGATTGTCTACTACGGCCCGGGTCTCTGCGGGAAGACGACGAATCTGCAGTTTGTCTATGACTCGCTGCCGTCGAACAACAAGAGCAAGATGCTCTCGCTGGCCACGAAGACGGATCGCACGCTCTTCTTCGATTTTCTCCCTCTCGACCTCGGCAAGATCCGGGGCATGCGCACCAAGTTGCAGCTCTACACGGTGCCGGGGCAGGTCTACTACAACTCCACGCGGCAACTCGTGCTGAAGGGGGCCGACGGCATCGTCTTCGTCGCCGACAGCCAGGACCACGCCACCGACGCCAACATCGAGTCGCTGCAGAACCTCGAGGACAACCTCAAACGCCAGGGCGTGCGCATCCGCGAGATTCCGCTGGTGATGCAGTTCAACAAGCGCGATCTCTCCAACGCCCTGCCGGTCGAGGCGATGGAAGCCGAAGTGAACAAGCTCGGCGTGCCGCATTTCGAATCGGTGGCGACCATGGGCCTCGGTGTCGAAGAGACGCTGAAGGGGATCACGCAACTGGTCCTGGCACATCTCGTCAAGAAGTACGGGCTGGAAGGCTCCGAGCCGATCGACCGCGACATCCAGATTCTGAATGCCGCGGTTGCCCAGGAGCCGAAACCTCACGATTCGTTATGGGATGAGGACGATGTTTTCGCCGAGCCCCCTCCTCCGCCTCCCGCCTCGGCGTTCACGCTCGACGACATGAGCGGCGCCGAGGACATCCCGCTCGTTCCGACGGAACTGATCGGCTCTCCGCCGCCCGCTCTGGTGCCGCCTTCGCCGGCCGCGGAACCGTTCGACGATTTCGAGGACTACTTCGCCAGCCCGCCGCCGATGCCGGCACCGCCACCGCCGTCGTCATCGGGCATATCGGTGCGTGGTTCCAAATCGGCCCTCGCCCCTCTGAGCGAACCAACCGAGGTACCGATGATGTCGATCGAGATCCCGCTCCCCGACGGTATTCTCAGCTCGCTCCCCGACCTCAGCGTCCCCGCCGAACGCCGGGCCTCCGACGGACTGGTCAAAGAAGTGACAGTCCCCCTCAATCTGACGATGGAGGAACTCCGCCAGCATCGCCGGCTGCGTCTGAAGATCACGCTGGATGTGAATTTGTTGTCGTAGCGCGGTTGCGGGGTTTCGCGGTCGCGCGGTGAACCCCGCCCGAAATTCGACTAAGGTGCCCCGCGTTCCGATTCACCGCCCGGAGGACTGAAGGCTCACTTCTGCCTTCATCCTTCTGCTTTCTGCCTTCAAACGGAGGAGTGGCCGAGTGGTTTAAGGCAGCGGTCTTGAAAACCGCCGTACCTGCAAGGGTACCGTGGGTTCGAATCCCACCTCCTCCGCCACGTCGACATCCAAGCCGCACTCAGTAGTCCTACAAGGCGATGGGACGGTGGTGATCAACATGGCTGACTGTCTTCTTCCCCGAAGACGATGCGTCATTCAATACCACCATGCGTCCGACGTCGCCACTCACGAAGCGACCGCAGAACCGGTCGAAATCAGGAAAACCGTCGATCCGCTCAGTAGTCCGTGGCGGGGTTGAAACGTTTTGTGGGAAACGTCGCCGGCACGGCCGGTGGATTGATCAGGGGATTGGAGCGGCCTGCCTGATTTGGGTCGAACACGACAAAGCCGGTTATCGGAGCTCCGTTTGGTAAAGAGTAATCGTCTGCAGGATAGCCCGGATTCTTGAACCCGGGACTCTTCACCACGCTTTGCATATCCTCGCCGCTCTTTTGCCAGGCCGCGAAGGTGTAGAGCGTCCATTTGGCTTGGGCGGCCGGGCCGAAGCACGGGTTGGTCGGTGAAACAGGATCGGGTTGGGTGTGGAATGCCTGCGCATCGCTGGCGAAGCCGCCGTCGGAACGCCAATATATGTTGCTGTTCCATCGCTGCCACTCCGTGAACGGAAATCCACTACTGTACGTACAGCCGCTCTGGAGATAGAAGGGAGGCGATGCGGAAGCGCTACGGTCGAAGTAGAACAGGTTATCGGTGAGCACGAACATCGTGATCGGGCTTGTGAACACACCATAGGGGTAAGCATTGCCGACGTTCAGCATGGCCGCACGGCCAAATGCAAAGATGTTGTTCTTGATCGTGCTCGCCTCGTTTGGATTTTGGGGAGAGCCTGCGAAATTCATTGGACTGCCAGAGACGCGGTATACGAGGTTGTTCTCGACATCCACCAGTCCCGTCGATGTGTCGATGTAGATGCCGTCACCGCCATAGCCATCCTCATCCATCGCGGAGGCATCGCTAACGTCGTGCACTCTGTTGTTGAGGATCTTGTTGCCGGGCGGCGACACGCCCTGCTGGTTTCGGGCCTGGATATAGAGGGATCCGTCATCGTTCATGATTCCCTGCAGCAGATCATGGACATGATTGAAAGAGATGGTGTTGTCGTGCGCATGGGGCTTGAATCCGGAACAGAAGCAGATACCAACGGCGGCGCGATAGCCATCGTAGACATCGTTATGAGTGTAGATGTTGTCATGGGCATCACCCTGGGTGATACCGTAGGAACCTGGGAATACTCGTCCGTAGCCCTCCACTACGTTGTTCTCGACGGTCGTGAATTGCGGGATATTCGCATCCGTGTCTGAAAGACGGCCTTCCACTCCAACCCGAACGCCGGCCGAGCCCACATCATAAAAGGCGCTATTCTCCACAACATTATTGGCCGTGACGGCACTTGCGTTGGGGGAGACGCACCAGGATGGCGATTGCGAGTCGACGCAGGAAACAAAATCCAAGCCAGCGCCAGAGGTGTGCGCCACGGTCCCGGACTCAAAGGTAATGTGTTGGGAGTTTTGGAATGATACGGCAGCTGTTACATCACCCAGCTTCAGGTCTGGATCCTCCCCCGCCGCGGGCACGATATAGTTGTCATGTTCGAACGTCAGTCCTTGAAACGTCACATATTGAAGGTTGGATGCCACCAACAGTTGCGGGACCTGAGGAATGATCACGGTTTCGCTATTGGGGTTCTCGCCGGGGTTTGCCAGATAGGTGAGGGCCCAGGGCGCAACAGAGCGATCGAGAAACCACTGGCCCGGTTGGGTGAGTTGGTCTTGAACGTTCTCTACCAGGTAACGATGTTGGGGAATGAAACCGAGGGCTTGATAAAAGGCCGGGTTGATAATGGTGGGCCCTGTCAGGTAGACGATATGTTTCGCGGTGTCGACGCAATTGATCCGCAACCTGGCGGTTTGGAATTTCTCGAAGACCAGCAGTTCGATATCACCTGCCAAGAGCGGATTCCCGGCGGCTTCGTTACAGGGGTTTCCCGCTGGCGGCGCAAGGTTCTTCCATGTGTTGACGATGGGATCCGCCGGGCTGTACTCGAAGCGGTCGAAGCACTCCCAGCCGCTGTTGGCCACATAGATCGAGCAGTTTGGCTCAGGAGGTGCCGCGGGTGGCCCCGGTGAGCTCAGGTAGACCGTGTTGGCGATGCGGAGGTAAGTACCCAAGGTTCCGCCGAGGCGCGGTCGCAGGCGCCGTACACCGTCATAGTAGAGCTGCTCGAAGTAACGGGTAGAAGTGGGCAGAGAGGCCTTCCACATATTGCCGCTCACGTTGGTCCAGTTCTGTATGCGCACGCCGCCGCTGAGCACCGGCGATTCGCCCGGATAGTTTTCATAGACGATGCTCGTGCTCGTCGTGCCTGAATCAGCCGCGGTGAGCTCCTCGGTGGCCGGAAGGAAGTACGTCCCGGCGCGGAACTGAACCTTCACCTGGCCGAGGCCGGATTTATTGAGCGACTGGACTTGAGCACGCGCGTGCTCGAACGTCGCAAGCGGACCATCAGTGTTCGTCGAGTTGGGAGCCGGAAGCTTACCGCTCCAGGAATCCTTGCCGTTCTGCGCAACATAGAAGGTGACCGAAGGAAGCGATGGAGGAACCACTGCCCGGCGACGTCCGCTCAACGAAGCGGCATGGCTTTCATCCGCTGCCGTGTTGATGTTGATCGTCGCGGTAGCCTGGGCCGCCAGAACTTGAGATCCCCCCACCGCGAGCATCCCGGTCCAGATCCAGAGCTTCCAACCCTGCAGTGCGTGATCGACTCGATGCACTGGCGCGCGAAGCATCGGATTCCTCCGGTACCTAACAGGCGTCTGGCATTGGATGCGCGACTTCTTGGTCGTAAGCCTTGCGGCTTGCCGCGCCGACGTGAGCGGCGCCGGGGTTACACCCGAGATGGGCTCGGCCATGATCCAGTGCGAATTCTACCAGCGAGCCGGAGCGCTCATCAAATCGCGCGACGAGCTCAACGCTCCGCTACGCACAAAATCGTCCACAATGCCCCGCCACGTCAAAATCCAATAATGTCGAAGGACGACCGCCAATCTTAGAGATTGACAGCGACCGTCAACGCGTTCCCGCCTTCCACGCCAAACCGTCGCTGGTAACGCTAAGCCAGGCGACCCGTTCCGGCAGTTCCGGTATCTCCCTGAGCGGGGCGCCGGCGGCTCTTCTGGTGGCTCGTCTAGCGGGCGCGAGCCGGTCGGCCATGAAGAACGGCGGGTCGTAGTAGGTGTCGGTGGGTTGCTCTTCCGCCGCGACGAACCGCACCCTTTGCGCCCGTATCTCGCGCATGCTCTCCATCCAGCCCTTTCCCACGGCCAGCGACGTTTCCCACAAGTTGACCTCTTTCTTAATCCCCCAGTCCGGGATACCCAGGAGCACTTCGTCGGGCGAGATACGACGCACCATCAGCACAGCACGCCAGCGAACGATCCTCAGGTTCAGGTTGTGCTCGAGCACGACAGCCTTCGGGGTGATATGGAGGAGGAGGGCATGTAGATTGGAGGTGCCGCTGCCGACCGAGGACCACCCGAGGAGGAGGACGTGCTCCCGACCGATGGGGAACTGGCGTCCGGGAATTGGGACCGGCACGGACTCATCATCGTCGGGGTTGCGCTCGCGCAGGACGAGGGGCGCGCCGTGGCCTGAGCTCAACCGCAACTCCACGACCCCGTGGTACTGACCAGTGTCCTCGGGCTCCGGGACGGTCTCGACCTTAAGTGCCGGCAGTGACGGAGCCTCCGCAGCCGCAGCCGCGCCCGCGGCGAGCAGGCTCACCGCGACCAGCCAGCGCTGGAAACCACGTTCTCTTCTCGGGTTCATGAGGCCTCCCCCTGAGTTGGCGACCCTACAAACGTTCAACCCGACGAGCTCCGATTCGCGTCTCACACGGACGTTCCTTCCGGACGTGAATCAGAACAACCAATCGGCCTTCGCGCACTCCGCTCAGATTACCATTCCAGCGAACCACGAAGCGGCCTACAACGACGCCGTCGCCACGCTGTTCGGCGCCTCCGGCACCTTAACGATGTTGGCGTCGCATCGTTAGTGGCCAGGCCTCGGAGTTGTTTCCCTCTCATCACGCTACGTCTCCGATTACGACCGTGCTACTGTAAATTCGTGCCTTCAGTTCGGTTGCGCCTCGTCTGTGCGTTGCTGCTGGTGTCGCCGTCGCTCCTTGCGACCGTCGTGATCGACACGATCGAGATCAACCAGGCCATCGGCATTCAGAAGAACGGCAACTTGAAATTCGTCGCAGGGAAGGATGCCGTGGTCCGCGCATTTCTCGCGGGGGCGGTGACCATCGACGAGTCGAAAACAAGTGTCACGATTCGGCGCGATGGACATCTCGTCGCGACCATTCCACCGATCGCACAGCAGGCACCGACGCGCGTCGTAGATTTTCTTTGTCCGACTCGCGACGCGTGCGGAAACTGGGCGGCCGGCGACTACGAGTTCGAGGTGCGGGTCAACGGAACGACCAGGAGCACGCGCGGAACGACCTACGCGTTCGTCGAGCGCGCCACGATGCGCATTCTCGCGGTGCCGGTGACCGCGAACTACGGCGGCACGATCGTGCCGGTCAGCGACTCGCGCTGGAAAACGTTCGCCGACTACATCCGTTCGACCTATCCCCTCGCCGCCGACAAAGTCATCTGGGTCACACGCGAGCCGTTCGATGCAAGCGATCCGCGCTTCGACATCGAAACCGAAGACGGCCAGGAACAACTCTGGAGTGCGCTCTCGAAGCTGGTCCCTGAATCGTGCGCCGGCAATCCGGATGAAGAAGGCTGCTACACGCAGGTCTTCGGGTTCATTCAGGCGCGGCCGGAAGTCTATCCGAACGGAACGCTGCAGGGCTTCACGTATGGAAAACCCGCCAACATCGGCGTCCTGAGCGACGACGATGCGCCGGGCACTGTCGCGCACGAGATCGGACACACATATGGTCTGGGCGACACGTACGACGGCGGCAGCTTCGCATGCGACGTTAACCCGGCGCCTGACGAGTTTCGCGGAACAGAGTTGTCGGTCAACGACAACGGCGACGAAGGCGATGAGATCGAGCCGGAGGTCGCCTGCGCCTCAGGACGCGTGCCGCTCGATGGCGTCAGCGCGACGAGGATCCCTGCCGAACATCATCCCTACGAGGTCGGAGGGCGCGGTGCTCTCGGCGACTCCGCGGAGTACATGGGCTCGGGTGGAAAGCAGGCACAGTTCTGGACGTCGCAGGACGCCTACGACCATCTCTTCGATCAACTCGCGCCCAAACCGAAAATCACCCACGCGAAGAAGCCGCAACGCTACGTGCAGTGCTTCGGCATGATCCATCGCATCGCAACGTCCGGGAACGACGTGAGGATCGACCCGTGCTGGACGTTCTACGACAGCGATGCGATCGCGAACACCACCGGCGAGTACCAGCTCGTTGCCGTCGACGTTGATGGGAAGGTCGTCGCTTCGAGCGTGATCCAGCCGGAGTTCGATCCAGTCGCGCCGAAGGGCCGTCATCCGAAGCATCTCGCTTGGGGCGCGTTCGAAGGCGTGGTCGCGTTCCCGAAAGGAATCGCTGAGCTTCGGGTCATTCACGGCAATACTGTTCTCCGCGAGCTGCCCGTCAGCGCGCATGCGCCAGTGGTGAAGAAGGTCGCGCCCGAAGCGAAAGGGCGCGTGAAGGAAAAGCTCACCATTACGTGGGACGCAGACGATGCGGACAACGCTGCGTTGGTCTATGAAGTCGACTACAACGCGGACGTAACGAACAAGAGCTCCAAATGGGAAGTGCTCCGCCGCGACCTCACGAACAAGCAATTAACGATCGACTTCGCCACGATGGCCGGCGGTCCGCATGCGAAACTTCGCGTATGGGCGAGCGACGGCATCCTCGCGGCGTCCGCAGAGAGTGTGGAGTTTCGCGTTCCCGCCAAAGCGCCGCAGGTGATGATCGAAGAGCTCCCCAACCACGGCGTCTACACGTTCGGTGACGACGTCATCCTCGATGGTGATGCATTCGACCTGCAGGATGACCACATCAGGGAATCGCAGCTTCGATGGAGCTCGCACGGCCGTTCCCTCGGCAAAGGGACGCCGATCAAGCTCTCACACCTGGCCGCCGGCGATCACATCATCAAGCTTGCGGTGACGAACTCCCTCGGTGTGACGGGATCGGACACGGTCACCGTGCGCGTGGTGCGGAAACCGTAACCCAATTCCTGTCGTGCGATTGGCGAACGAGGTTGGATGCGCATGCCCGATGGCCACACGAGGCTAGGGCAGTTCGAAAATCATCTCGGATGCCCCGCCAAAATTGCCAGGATCTCTCCGCGATTCAGGCTGACTACGCTCGCAGTCTGATCGCGGCCGTTACGGCCAATGCGGCGGCAAGGGTCATCAACAACCAGCCGGACAACGTGGGAAGGTCATTGACCACCGTAAGAGTTCCTGACGCGGCGGCGCCGGGTGGAGCCTCGTTGGAAGTGACTTGCGACGTCGTGTTGATGTGTGCGCCGAGGACTGTACCCGCCACACGAACGGTAATCGTGCAGGACTGGCCCGCGGCAAGCACATTCGACGTGCTTGAGAAGGTATCTGTGCCGGGATTAATGGAGAAGATGCCTCCCCCGGTAGCAAGCGTGCTGCACGTGCCGCCGGTTTGGGTGATGAGATCGATCCCCGCCGGCATGGTGTCGTTGAACTGAACGTTCGTGAGAGGGATAGCGTTTGGATTCGTCACCGTGATCGTCCCGATGGACGTGCCGTTGAGCGCGACCACCGCGGGGGAGAAGCTCTTGGTGATGACCGCAGAGGCGGCCTGCGCGAACGCCGTTCCTGCGAAGGACGCACTGATGAGCACAGCCGTGAGGATAGTGAGGTGCGACGATTTTCGATTCATGACACTCCTTCTTGATCGCGGGAGTTGGACATTGTCGAACACTTCACGCTCGCGCCACGAACTATTTTCAGGATCTCGGCCTCAGCCACGCAGCATGAACACTTCGTACGTTGCTCACGCTGTCGAAACGTACCGCGACCGCATACAACCCACTCTTTATTGGATGCCGATTTCGGTGTTGGATTGATGCGATCGTTATTTGGATCAATCAGCCAGCGGCCGGCGTGTCAAAGAAGCGCGAATTCGAAGACCCTTCGCCTCTTCTGCGTGGCGCCGCACGGCTGCGGCCGGCCTTCGGATTGACGATCATCTGGAGCTTTACCGTTTCGGAAGGTGGCCGACGTACCTGTTGGACATGCTCACCGAGACGCCCGTGCTGGCCGATCTGGCGATGAAGAATGTGGTGACCTTGCTCACTGGGTATTTGCAGTGATTGACCACGAACACGGCGACATCGTCGGCACGCTTTTGCTTTTCTTCCGCGGAGGCCGCGAGAAGAGGAGAGTTGATCAATTGGACCGACACAACCGCGCCGGTTGAGTAGTTGACGTAGACCTGCCTCTCGTTGAACTGCGCCGCGATCTGATCGCGCAGCGCCATGAAGTCATGAAACTCGGCAAACTTCTGGCACGAAGCGCACAGAACCAGAGCGGCCAGCAACAGCGCTCGTTTGGACATCGACCCTCAGTTTACGACGAGTAGTCAACACCGCTCAGCCGATCAGGGCATCAACGCCGGCGAGCATGACGGCTTGAAAATCGTCACCCCGCCACGGCTTTCGGTGGACGCCCTCCAGCAGAGAGATGCCGACCTCGATCACGTCGGCGTCCTGCGTTTCCAACTCGCCGGCAACCCATCGGGCAAGACGATCCTCGGGGACCTCGAGCAGTGCGGCCACTTGAGTGGGCGTCAGGCGCAGATCTTCGAATCGGCTAGAGCGCTCGGACATCGATAGCTACGATACGACACGAGAAGGACGCGTCTGTCACGGCGGCGTGACCATGGGCGGACGAATTGGTCAAGCCTGCTACGAAATCCCTCGTCATCTCCTCCGCCTCTCCGCGTGAGTTCGGTCCTCGTTGCGCGCGCCACTTCCGTCTCTCTGGTGCATGATGTCGCCCGAATGGCGGCGATGAGTACGATCAGCATGGTGTCTACCCTGCTGGGACCAGCTGTTTCCGCCACCGCGCTCTATCTCGTCACCGCCTGTGCGCTGGGTCTTCTCGCACATCGGTTCGTCCTGCCGATGTCGAAGACGGCGGCGCTCATCCTGCTGCTTCTTCCCCTCTGCTTCACCGGGCGCGCGCTCCTGACCGGGCGCGTGTATTCGCCGATCGATTTCCCGTACGTCGCGCAGCCGCTGCTGTCGTTTCGCGCCGATTTCGGGGTCACGGGGCTGCATAACGGGGTGCTCAGCGATGTCTACAGCCTCAACATCCCGTGGCGGTACGCTGCCCGCCTGGCCATTCTCCGCGGGGAGTGGCCCTTGTGGAATCCGTATTTGGCGGCGGGGGACCTTCTGGCGGCGGCGGCACAGCCGACTCCCTATGAGCCGCTCTTTTTAATCAGTCTCCTGCTCCCCATGCCGGTGAGTCTGACCTTTCTCGCCGCGATCACGTTCTTCCTCGGCGGTCTGCTCATGTTCCTCTTTCTGAGAGAGATTGCCTGCTCGGAGCGGGCGGCGCTGGTGGGGGCCGCGGCCTGGACGTTCTGCGGGTTCCTGGTCTTTTTTCTCGACTGGGTGATCACGCCGGCGAACGTCTGGCTTCCTCTGGTCCTTCTCGGCGTGAGGAGGGTGGTGCGCACCCCGGGGTTACGCGCCATGAGCATCCTGACGGTGGCGTTTTCGATGATGCTTCTCAATGGCCACCCGGAAAGCGCGCTTCACATCGTCGCGGTCGGCCTGGTGTGGGCGGCGGCGGAGTTGTGCCGTGTCCGGTTCCGGGGAATGACACGATCGATACCGCTGGCGATTTCCGGCGGGGTCCTGGCCCTCGCCATTACCGCGATCTACATGTTTCCGATCGTCGAGGCCATTCCGCAAACATCGGAGCATCGTTTCCGGGAGAACGTCTTCGCGCACGCGAGGCGATCGGGCCCGCCGGCCGAGGTGATGCAGAGGCTGTTGCGGCAGTTCGTGCCGTTCATCATCGGGGAACCGCAGAGGGAGTGGCGTCCAAGACCGAACGAGCTCAATGTCATTCCGGAGAGCATGTACGTCGGCAGTGCTGCACTCTCGCTGGCGGCCTTTGGCCTCTGGCGTTCACGGTGGCGCGGCAAATGGCTGGTGTTGGCGCTGGTTCTATTCGGTATCGCCGTCGGCATCCAGCTTCCGCCGTTCGGCGACCTTCTCGCCAAACTGCCTTTGTTCGACATCGCTCTCAACGAGCGGCTGATTCTGGTCGCGGCATTGGGGCTGTGCATTTTTGCAGCGCTCGGGGTTGACGCCGTCGTCAATGAGCCAAACGGGCGCCGGCCGGCACTGGCCGCCCTGGGCGTATTTTTGTTTCTACTCGCTCTTTGCGTGTATCTGTATCCCGGGATGCGCGCCCGCGGACTGACCGCCGGGTATCTATACGGGGCGATCACACTCCTTCTTGTACCGCCGATACTTGTTGCAGCGGCGTGCTCGCCGCGCCGTCCTGCCGCCCTCGGGCTCGCGCTTCTGGTCATTGTCACCGGCGAGCGCACGCTGCAATCAGGCGACTTGAACCCCACGCTGCCGGCCAGAATGTTTTATCCGGCGGTTCCGCTGTTCAGCCACCTTCAACATAGTGACGATCCATACCGGATCGTTGGGGTCGGTGACGTTCTTCCGCCGAATATCGCCACCATGTATCAAATGGAGGATGTGCGCCAATACACGGCCATGACCTTCACCGCGAATTACGATCTGCAGTTGTTGTGGTCCGCGCACCAGCCGGTCTGGTCGAATCGGGTCGACGATCTCTCCGCGCCGTTTCTGTCGCTGATGAACGTCCGGTATGCCTTCGCCGAGAGCTCTGTCCTGCCGCCGCCACACTGGTCCTTTGTTGCATCCGACCGCGGGACGCAGCTACTGGAGAATCAGAACGTTCTACCGCGTGCATTCATCCCCAGGGCGGTCACGATCGGAGACAACCCCTTCATATGGGAAGGGATACTGAAAGAGAACGACTTCGGTGCCCGAGGCTGGATCGTCGTTCCGGGAGAAAGTCATCGGCAGGAGCCGAATGGGTCGGGATCATTGACGGTCCGAAGAGAGGGCATGGGAGCTCTCTCGATCCGGTCCCATCTGGTTTCGAACGCCTGGGTGGTGGTGTCGGAAACGGCGTGGAAGGGATGGCGTGCGCACGTCGACGGAGAGCCCGCCAAGCTGAGAATTGCAGATGGGATGTTTCTGGCGATGTATCTCCCGGCCGGCGATCACGACGTCCGCCTGACCTATTGGCCGCGTTCCTTCGTCGTCGGCAGAGCGATCTCGGCGGTCACGCTCCTGCTGATCGGCGTGAGCGCGGCGATGATCGTGCTGCTGCGCCGCCGCCGAGGGGCGTTGAGGGCTACGATGCCGTAGTGCGGGCTATCGACTCGAAGCTCTTCATCGTCTCCGCCGAGATCGATCGCGGGATTGATGACTACCGCGCGTCGGTTCCCGCGATCCGCGGCGCCGAGTCGATCGCGTTCCGGAAGCCGGTGACGATGTTCATCGGCGAGAACGGATCGGGAAAGTCGACGCTCGTCGAGGCCATCGCCATCGCGGCGGGATTCAATCCCGAGGGGGGATCGAAGAACTTCCTGTTTGAAACGGTGCGGAGGGAAGTGGAGCTCGATCCGCTGGTGCGTCTCGTGCGCGCGCCGCGGCGTCCCTCCGACGGCTACTTTCTTCGCGCCGAGAGTTTCTTCAACGTAGCCACGGAGATCGACCGCCTCGGCGTCACGCGGGGATACGGCGGCCAATCGCTCCACGAACAGTCGCACGGCGAGTCTTTCATGGCCCTGCTCCTCAACCGCTTTCTCGGCGACGGCTTGTACGTCCTCGACGAGCCGGAGGCCGCCCTCTCCCCGATGCGCCAGCTATCGATGCTGGCCCGCATCCACGACCTCGTCCGCGCCGGCTCGCAGTTCATCATCGCCACCCACTCACCGATCCTCATGGCGTACCCCGACGCGACGCTCCTCCTGATGGAGCAAACCATCCGCGAGGTCGCATACGAGGAGACGGAGCACTACACGGTGATGCGCGACTTCTTCAATCATCGCGCGGCGATGCTGCGGGAGTTGATGGGGTAGTTGATCAATCGCTGTGGCCTAACCGGGTTCGCCATCCGGGCTCGGAGCCTGCGCAATTGAAGGAGGCTTCTTCACGAACGCGTTGAGAATCGGCTCGATCCCCGCGTATGCCACAACCAGGCCGAGGACGACAAAGGCTCGCAAATGCGTCGTGTCAATCTTGATTCCGAGCACGTCCAAGTCTGCCAGGACATAGGCAAAAAGCCCGGCCGCGACACCGGTTGCTCCTGCACCTACGATACTTGAAAGTGTCCACCCGCTCTTCTTGCGGAACGAGCGGTAAACGCTGAAGAGGAGTCCGCCACAAGCAGCCATGCCGAGACGAAGCCACCACGGCGGGCTGATATCGAAATCCAAGTTCGTTTTCAGGATGACGTAGTCAGGCTTGTTAATGTAGCCGGTCACCTGCACCGTTCCGTTCGCGACATCGAGCGGCATAGGTTGCATCTCAAATGTCGGCGTCGAACGTTCGCCGTCGCCGAGAGCGAAGTCCAGCGTGCTGCCCCACGGCTTTCCTTCCACTCGAATTTCGGCGTTTGTAGCGACAAGCTTGAGGTGCATTGGTGCGTCGAGTGCGAGCGGCTGATCCTGGCTATCCACCAGCTCGATCGTAGCCGGCCGAATACTCCTACTCTCGAGGGAAGGCGGCGTTTTCCATTTCAGGCGGCCCTTGAAGCCCGTGTCGACCGTATACACGATGCCTTCGGCGGAGTTGGATGTCACAATGAGCTCTGCGAGCCCGGATGGCGCACTTCCCACGGTTACCATGATCTTCTTTCGCATAAACGGCCGATCGAGCGTCATCGTCTCCGGATCGTAGTGAACTTTCTCCGAAACGTCAGTAACAACGTCGACCGAACCCGACGAAGGGTTCTTCGACTTGTAACAGACAAACATCGGGAAGGGTTTATTGATCTCAACCCCCCACGACAAATCGGCTTGAAGTCTATTGTCTTCTTTGCCGGCTTCCACGCGCGGCATTTCCAAGCGCTGCTTGTCGTTCGGTTTCGGCGGCGTTGGAATTTCCAGAGTGCCCTGCGCTCCTGACAATACGAACATCCCGAGCACGATCGACGCCGTTCTGAAGAGAGTCACCTTGAGTAAATTGTGCATATGGGCCTCCGCTCTAGGAGTGCGGTTTCGGCGATTTTCGCTACCCCTCGGTGCAAGAAGTCGATCTCGGAGTACGCTCCTCGAGTGGAGTGGCCGGCAGGTGAACTTCATATTGATCCCTTGCCTCCCCCCACCCTTTCGGCGTAACTTTCCACCACAAATGAAAACTCTACGTCCGGCCGTCACCGCGGTGATGCTTGTGTTCCTTTTGTGGCCAGTGGTTGGGAAGGCGGGTGCGCCGCCGAAACCATCGGCCGCGTACGAGTGGCTGGACATCTCGCTCGAGGCGACGGCGCGCGAGGTGGATCGACACGGCGCGCGGCCGACGATCATCTCGCGGACGCTGGCCATCGCCCTGACGGCGATGTATGACGCGTGGGCGGCGTATGACGACAAGGCGGTCGGGACGCGGCTGGGTGGGACATTGCGGCGGCCGGCCGCGGAGCGGACGCAGGCGAACAAGGAGAAGGCCATCGCGTATGCGACGTATCGGGCGTTGATCGACGTCTACCCCGAGGACAAGGGCTGGATCGATGAGCAGATGCGGGGGAAGGGATTCAATCCTGATGACGCATCGACCGATCCCGCCACGCCGCAGGGCGTCGGCAATCTCGCGGCACTGGCGGTCTGCGCCTACCGGCATCACGACGGGGCGAATCAGTTCGGCGATGAGGTCGGATCGAACGGCGTCCCGTATTCGGATTACACGTACTACGCGCCGGTGAACACGGTTGAGAAGGTCAACGATCCGAACCGGTGGCAGCCGATTCCGTTCGTCAATCCGAAGGGGGGCACCATCGCGCCGGGCTTTCTCACGCCGCACTGGTATCGGGTCAAACCGTTCGCGCTTGATCGCAGCGATCAGTTCCGGCCTCCGGCGCCGCCTCATGTCGACTCCGAACGGTTGCGCAAGGAGACGGACGAGAACATCGCATTGAACGCGGGCCTGACCCCGGAGCAGAAGGCGACGGTCGAGTTCATGCGCGACGGGCCGCGGTCCACCGGGCAGTCGGGACACTGGTTGAAGTTCGCGCAGCTCGTCTCGAAGCGCGACCACAACGCTCTCGATCGCGATGTGAAGCTGTTCTTCACCATCGGGAACGTGGCCATGGATGCCTTCATCGCCTGCTGGGAGGCGAAGCGCTACTACGACACCTCCCGCCCCTGGACGCTGGTCCGTTACTACTACGCGGGGAAGAAGATCACTGGCTGGGCCGGGCCGGGCAAGGGGGTTGTTGATGAGCTGCCCGCCGAGGAGTGGCATCCGTATTCGCCGTTCACGTTCGTGACACCGCCGTTCCCGGGGTATGTGTCGGGACACAGCACCGTTAGTGGTGCTTGCGCGAAGACGCTCGAGCTGTTCACAGGGAGCGACGTTTTCGGGGAGGTGGAGCGGCGCAAGGCCGGGATCATCACCGAGGCGGATTTCGATTGCGCGACGATCCAGGCTCGCGATGGGAGGCCGGGCAAGGCGGTGAACTGTGACGTCGAGTTGAAGATGCCGACATTCACGGCCACCGCGGAGATGGCCGGCATTTCCCGGGTGATGGGCGGTTATCACATCCAGGCTGACAACGTCGAAGGCCTGGCCCTCGGCCGGAAGGTCGCGCAGTTCAGTTGGCCGCGCATCCGTGCCTACTTCGACGGCACCGCGCCGGCGGCGAGGGATTAGCGCGTGAGTCGGCGCCTGCTCTGGTTCCTTCTGGTGATCATCGTGGCGGTCACGCTGGCTGTGGTCATCGTTCCTGCGTGGGTGATCCAGCCGTTCCGGCCGCAGTCGCCGCGCGGACTGGAAGTCTCGTTCGCGCTGAAACGAGTCGCGCCGTTCGTCACGATCGTCGCGTTGCTGGCCTGCCTCGCGCTGGTCGTGAAGCTGTGGCGCGGCGCGAGGTGGAGCAGGGTTTTTCTCGTCATCATCCTTCTGCCTCCGGCGGTCAGCGCGTGGTTTGCGAGACAGAACCATTTCGAGTGGATGTTCAACCCGCTGGCGAATGCCGGCTACGCCTTGGCGGATGCGGCAACGTTTGTCGCCGACACCGATCTGGTCATGGCCGTCGCTCGCAATGGCGAGGCGGTTGCCTATCCCATCCGGCAGCTCGCGTATCACCATCTCGTGCCGGACACGGTTGGCCGCGTGCCGATCGTCGTCACCTATTGAACGCTCTGCCACACCGGTCTGGTGTGGGAGACGACGATCGACGGACGGACGCTCCACTTCCATCTCGCAGGGATCAACAACCAGAACTTCATCATGCGCGATGAGGAGACCGGCTCCTGGTGGCAGCAGGTCACCGGCGAAGCCATCCTCGGACCGCTCAAAGGACGGCGCCTGACCCGGGTGCCTCAGGACGAGATTTCATTCGCGCTCTGGAAGCGCGAGCAGCCGATGGGGCGTGTGTTGCGTCCCGATCCGCGCGCGGCGGCGGCAGGCCGTTACGCACCGGCGGATTGGGAGACCGGCATTGCAAAACTTCCCGTGGCGACGCAGATACGCGACCGGCGCCTTGACCTGCGCGAGCTGGTCGTAGGAGTGACCGTGAACGGCCGCGCCAAGGCGTATCGGATGACCGACGTCCAGCAGCAGAATCCGATCATCGATACGGTCGGTGGTGTTCCTCTCGTCATCGTAGCCGCCGCGGACGGGCGGTCGGTGCGGGCGTTTTCGCGCGTGGTCGATGGGAAGCCGGCCGACTTCTTCGCCAGGCCGGAGGCAACGCTCCTGGTCGACAGTGCGACCGGTAGCGAATGGGAGTTTGCCGGACGCGCGGTCGGCGGTCCCTTGACTGGCCGGCAACTCGCGAAGATCGAGCTGCTTCGCGATTACTGGTTCGACTGGCGGGCGTACCACCCCGACACGGCGGTTTACAGCGTGGGGCTGGCGCGGCAGCGGTCGTGATGGACTTGAAACCGGCATGTCGTGGTTTGGTGCCGCGAACGCAGCAATTTTCGTCGGCTTCGCCAGGGCTAGCACCGAAATCGCATCAAATCGGACCGATGCCGCATTAAATTGTATCGATGCCGCACCAAATTGTATCGATACCGCATCAAAGTATATCGATGCCGCATCAGATTGTATCGATATCGCATCGAATCGTATCGATACCGCATTAAATTCTATCGATGTCGCATCTAATTCTATCGATGTCGCATCGAATTATATCGATGCTGCATCAAATTGTATCGATATAGCATCAAAATGTATCGCTGCCGCATCGCATTGTATCGATAACGCATTAAATTGTATCGATGCCGCACCAAATTGGATCGATACCGCAACGGCTAACGCATTTCTCACAGTCTGCTTGAACCACTCACGACTCCCTTCATCGAGAGGTGCCGAGGGCGGATGAGGGAGCCGTTCTCGCGCTGAAGTTGCGTGTTTTCATGAGTTTCCTACGCCCGTTCATGGAAATAGTCCACTGCCCGGCAGGAACCAACACCCCCTCGCTATCGCGGCGGGCGATCCCGCGTGCACCCGGCCTGGTTCACAACGAGAACGAGCTTCGCTAATCCATCATTGACGGGCGGTATGCTTCGTTCATGACCACGCGTACCGCCATCGCCACCACCCTCCTCGTTTTCGCTCCGCTCCTGGCACGGGCAAACACGGAGCTCACCGTGAAGTCCGAACGGACCAGTTTTCCGGTCAAAGGTATGCAGACGCTGAGCGGAGATAAGCAGCCGCCCGCGAATCAGACCATCCATCTCACGCTCGGCCCGCGCTGGATCGAGTGGGCCGATGGCAGCAATCGCGGTGTTTACGACTTCGCGAAGCGCGTCATCTTCGGCGTCGATCCGCAAACACACCATCTCGTCGAGGAGTCGATGTACGCGGCCTTCAGCGGCAGAGATGCGGAGCTCGAAAACCGGACGATGCTGGGCGGCGCCTTGGAGGCGGGCAAGGTCGAGAGCAATCCGATGTCACCGACGCTCGTGGAGCATCAGCTTTCGCTCCGGCGCGACGCCAAGCGCGTCTCCGGGATCGAGCATAAGAGCAGCGACGGCGAGGAGCGCTATCTCTGGCAGGGGCAAGAGCTCTTTGCGTATTCGACGAAACTCGTGCCGCTCGCCGCACCGGACCGCGATCTCTACATCCGCTACATCCGTTACAGCGCCGGCGGCCATCCGGAGATTCTCGCTGACCTGCAGAAGCTGGACGGCATTCCGAAGTGGGTCCGCTACAGCGATCCGGCGATCGGCGCCGCGCTGCGTCTGGAGGTGCTGGATAGCAGGAAGACCCCCGATGCGGATTACGTCCTGCCGCCGCTCGAGAAGGCTCCGATGAAGAATCCCGCTGCCGCCGCCGCGGCGGCGAGGGTGGCAGTGTCGACACCCGAGTCACGGGCCGCCTTCGCCGCCCGCATCCTTGCCGCGGCGAACGAAGCGGCCGATATGGGCAGACCGCTTCAGGCGATGCTCGGGTACATCGAGCACCAACTGATGATCGGCGGCGAAATGCCGCCCGACTTCAACAAGCGCGCGGAAGGCATCACACATGACGGGAATGTCCGGGCGCTCGCGGGCGCGTTCCAGGCCGCGAGTGAGGCTCAGGCCAGGGCCAATATCGCAACCCTCCAGGGACTGGCGGCGCTCGCCGGCGACAAGGCTTACGTTCTCGGCATCTTCCGCGCGAACATGGAATCGAGCCTCGGCAACCGCGAGGCGGCAACATCGCTGTTCGTGGCCGCCATCACGAAAAACCCGTTCATCACCGGCGTCTGGAAGGACCTCGGCGACAGTCTCGACACCGGCTACGACGCGGTCGACACCTGGCGCTGCTACGAGACGGCTCGGATCATCGCTCCCGGGCACAAACTGCTTGACGGCATTGCTCGCGGCGAGGCGGAGATGGCCAGGGAGCATCCCGAGTACTTCTGACCGCCAGGCGCTACAATTCGCCGCATGGCAGAAGTCGGCGACACCATCAACGAAGCCCTCGAACACGCCTCGGAATCGCGGCTGAACTCCATCATCGCATTGCTCGTGGCGATCACGGCCACCTTCATGGCGCTTTGCAACGTCAAAGACGGAAACATCGTCCAGGGGATGCAACAGGCACAGGCAAATGCGGTCGATCAGTGGTCGTACTACCAGGCCAAGGGGATGAAACAGAACCTTGCCGAGGCAACGCTCGACGAACTTCAGCTTCAGCGAGCGATGCTGACCGATCCGAAGTTCGCTCCGATGCTGGACGCGAAAATCGTCTCGTACCAGAAACAGGTCAAGAAGTACGAGAAAGAAAAGGCCGACATCCGCAAGGAGGCAGAGGGCGACAAGAAGCAGTACGACGCCCTCAACTTTCACGACGATCAGTTCGACATGACGGAAGCATGCCTCTCCGTCGCCATCGCCCTGTTCGGAGTCACGGCGTTGACGAAGAAGCGATGGCTGCTCGCCGTCGCCTCGACGTTCATGTTCTTCGGCGTGCTGTTCGGGCTGTCCGGGTTCTTCGGTTGGACCATCCATCCGGATTTCCTGGCGAACTTCCTTTCGTAGGCCGGAAATCCGGTCTCGCGCCTGGTCCAGAGAGGGGGAGTATGCGAAAAGGGCTGCGCAATGGCCTCATTTGCCTGGGGTCACTCTTTCTTCTGGTGGTCGTGGCGCTAGTACTCACCCGCTGCGGCAGCATCGTCTCCGGTGAGCTCACGGCTAACGGTAAGGCATTCAATTTCCGCGAGCCGCCGTGCCAGGCCGCCGCGATTACGAAGCCTCCAGCCGGCGATGTTGACATCCGATATCTCGGTTCCGGTGGGATCTATGTCGGCTGGAAAGGAAGCGCGATTCTCCTTGGCCCCTTCTTCTCCAATCCGAGTGTTCTAGCCGCGCGGTTCGGCAAACTGCGTTATGACACGGACCGAATCCGGCAACACATGAAGGATATTGACAGTGGATCGGTTCGCGCGATTCTCGTCGGCCACTCACACTACGACCATCTCGGCGACGTTCCTGTCGTTGCACGCCAGTTCGCACCTGCCGCGACGATTTACGCGAACATCACGGGCGTCAGGATGCTGGCGGCGTATCCAGACCTCAAAGGCCGCACACGAACGGTCGATGAGAGCGTGCTCATTGACATCACAGATACCACTGGCGTTGAGACGATGCGCATCCATCCCGTGAAGTCGGATCACGCGCCGCAGCTTTGCTCCTGGCGACGCTGGCCATGCGATTTTGCGACCGGACCAGTCGACCATGAATGGACGATGCCGTTCGAGGAGCACAACTTACGGGAGTTCTCCGGGGGGCAGACCTACGCGTACGTAATCGATCTCCTCGACGAAGGCCGGATTCGCTATCGCATCTACTATAACGACGCCGCGGCCGAAGCACCCCTTGGACTTCCAACGCCGGAGCTCTCCGCGGCTCACCCCTACGATCTAGCGGTCATCTGCATGGCGTCCTATGACTTTGTGCGGAACTATCCAACGATGCTCCTCGGGGCCATCAAGCCCCGTCACATCATTCTGTCTCACTATGAAAATTTCTTTTCCAAGTCGGAAGGCCGCTGGGAGTTTGTACCGCTGTTGACTGATGCGAAGGCGGATGTGTTCATTCGGGAGTTGCGAGAACACACGGTCATCAGCCCTCTGCCTCCGGTGAATGCGGTCTGCGGTCCGTCGACGCGCGACTGGACGATGCCAGTGCCCGCGGCACAACTTCTGTTCCGGCCTGATGGACAGTAGGTGTGCCAGTTCCTCTTACAGGCTACGGGGAATCGTTGAAGCGGTAGCGCACCGCCTCTTTGGGGAGCGGTCCGATCACCAGACGGCCGGCCCGATAGGGCGGCATCCGCACGAGCGAGCGCAAACCATAGCGATCGCTCATGTACTTGTTGCCGATGGGCTCGTGCGCCAAAAATAACAGCGTACCGACCGTATCGGGTGCTCCGTCAACGAAGACATCTCGGCCTCGTTGCGTGCGGAGAAAGGCGTCGAAGCGATCCCACCCTCTTGCAAATGTTCGGGCCGATGGGATCTCACGCGCCATCTGTACAGCGGTGATGAGGGGCAGGATCGCGGTGATCATCAGGGCGGCCGCGAGGGGACTGCTCCATCGTTCCCTCGGCGGAACCGCGGCGCCGAGGGCCGCCACCGCGGCAACAAGGAGGGCGTAGGGGACGATCCGCGCCCGCTGTGGCAGGGCCATCAGGATTGTTGCCTCGGCCGTTGTGAACGTTACCAGTACGCAAACGATCGCGCAGAGCACCGCCACGATCAACAGCCGTTTGGATACGCGAGGCGCGAAGAGGGCCGATGCGAGAAAAACGAAGAGGAGCACGATGCCGGCGGCAGCGAACGTGTCGAGAAAGAACGCTCGGGCATCGCCGGCGGTGGCCACGATCAGCCGGCCTGGCGGCGGTATCGGCGGATAGGCTGCCTTCCTCACGGCATTGCCTGGGGCCGCGGCCATGATGGCGAACGAGAAAAGCGACCCGAGGAATGCGGCGAGCATCGGCTTCTGCCGCCACGCGGCGAAGGCGATCGCGCAAACCACGAGTTGCATCAGTACTCCCGTCTCCGAGCATCCACCCGACGCCAGTGGCACGACGAGGTCGAACCACCGCCACTCCTCCCGGCCGGCAGCGTTGCCGAGCCACCAGGCGAATGCCGCCAGGGGAATCGTGTAGGAGGTAAGGCCCGTCTGCCAGAGCACCGATTGCGGCACATCGCTGGTGCCGAGGAGGATTGCCCATGTCATCGTCAACGCAAGTGGCCAGCCCAAACGTGCTCGCAGAGCAGCGACCATTCCGATGACGGTGAGCATCACGAGGAGAGCAGCAGTCCACGACCCCATCGAAGCGAGTACGGCCATGACGAACGTGCAGATGTAGCGGCCACTCCAGACGCGGTACCAGTGAGCCTGCCCGCCCCAGAAGCCGTGGATGGCGGTGACGCCAGGGATCCAGTAGTCGTCAGCGAACCATCGGATGTAGAGACCACGCACGCAGACTGCTGCCAGCGCAGCCGCGGTCGTGACTTCCGCCGTGATTGCCGCCGCGCGGGTTCTCATCGTTGGCAATCGTACCCTGGGAGCGCGGGCTCCCAGGGAGGGCGTGGCCAATGGTTCAAGAGAAAGGCGAGCTACGGCGTGACCGCCGCGTCGGTGATCTCAAGAGCCCGATCGATGATGGTGAACGCCTCCCGCAACTGCGGCTCCGTGATGCAGAGCGGAGGATTGGTGAACAGGTTGTTCCAGTTGATGAAGGCGTACATCCCCTGATCGCGCAGGAACGCGCCGAGGCGTTGCATCTCGGGGCTGGTGCCGTTGAAGGGAGCCATCGGTTCCTTCGTCTGGCGATTGCGTACGAGCTCGAGAACGCCGAAGAGACCGATGGAGCGGACGTCGCCGACCGAGGGATGCTTCGCCTTCATCTCCGCGTGCAGCTCGGATAGCACCCGGCCCATCCGTTGGGTGTGACCCATGGTGTCGTCGTCGATCATCACCTGCAGACAGGCTTCGGCCGCGGCGAGGCTCATGGGGTGGGCGTTGTAGGTAAGGCCGCCGAAAAACGTGTTGCGGTCGAAGTAGCTGGCGATGCGGTCGCTGATGGCCACGGCGCCGAGGGGGAGATAGGCGGAGGTCAGCCCCTTGGCCATGGTGATCATGTCGGGGATGACGTTCCAGTGATCGGCGGCGAACCAGCGTCCCGTTCTGCCGAGGCCGCACATCACTTCGTCGCAGACGAGGAAGATGCCGTGGCGGTCACAGATCTGGCGAAGACCCTGCAGATAGCCGTCGGGAGGGACGATGATGCCGTTCGTGCCGGTGACCGTCTCGACGAAAATCGCGGCGATGTTCTGTCCGCCTTCAAAGGCTACGATCTCCTCGATTTCGTCGAGACAGCGTCGAGCGAACGTTGCATCGTCATCGCCTTCGCGCGCACTGTGGCTCCGGTATTTGTAGGGATCAAAGAAGCGAATGACACCGGGCAGGCCCGGCTCGTTCGCCCAGCGGCGCGGCTCGCCAGTGAGGGAAATCGCGCCGAGAGTGGCGCCGTGATACGAGCGATAGCGGGCCATGATCTTCTGCCGCCCAGTGACCATCCGCGCGATCCGGATGGCGTTTTCGTTGGCCTCGGCACCGCCGAGGGTGAAGAAGAAGCGATTGAGATCGCCGGGTGTGAGATCGGCAAGCATCTTTCCGAGGCGCGCGCGAACGGGGCTGGCCATCCCGGGGCCTGCGTAGACCAGCTCGTCGGCCTGACGCTTGATGGCCTCGATGACGCGCTTCTCGCCGTGACCGATGTTCACGCACATGAGCTGCGAGTTCATGTCCATGTAGCGCTTGCCGTCGGCGTCCCAGAAGTAGATCCCTTCGCCGCGCACCATCGCGATCGGATTCACGCTCGCCTGCGCGGACCAGGAAAAAATCGTGTGGCGCTTGGTGAGCGCGATCATCTCTTCGGCGGTCATCGCACCGGCTATCTCTGTGGTCGTCATAGACGCTAGGTTATCAATACTCGTTCGCTATCGGGAATGCGTCGTTCCGCGCCGTGTGACAGCGCGCCGCGTTTGGCGATCACATCCGCCGCGAAGCGCTCCATCTCCTCCGCCTGCGGGCTGAACTGAAGAAGCGTGAGATCGATGCCGATCCGTTCCAGCTCATCGAGCCGTACCGAGATCTGCTCCGGCGTTCCGACCAGTCCCGTTCGCAATCCTCGGTTGGAGACCGAGTAGTCCTCCAACGACACGTGTTGCTCGAGCTTCGTGCCGGAGAGCCACTGCTCGTAGTTGGAAAAACCACGTGCGGTCGCTTTCACGTCGGTGATGCGGGCCAGCTCACGCCGGGCGGCCTCCTCGGAATTGCGGCAGACGACGAAGCCGGCCACACCGAACTGCAGCGGCGGTTTCCCCGGTGCGAGGCGTTCGCGGCGCGCGGCCATGTCAGCGATCTTCGGCGCCAGCCGTTCGGGGGGGTCGCCATGCATGACGTAGGCGTCGGCACGCTCAGCGATGAGGTTCTTGGCCGTTTCCGATTCGCCTCCGGCGTAGATCACCGGTTTGCGCACCGGCTTCGGCTCGAGGATGGCGTTGCGGATCGTGTAGTGAGTCCCTTCGTAGCTGAAGCGCGGCTGCGACCAGAGTCCGTCGACGACGGCCAGCCATTCCGCGGTGCGCTCGTAGCGCGTGTCGTGCTCGTCGAAGGCTAGTCCGTATTGCAGCGCTTCGTCGCGCCACCAGGCGGAGACGACGTTGAGCGAGATACGGCCCTTGCTGATCTGATCGATGCTGGCCGCATGCTTGGCCAGAAGGGCCGGATGATGAAACGTCGGGCGGACGGCCACCATCAGCTCCAGGCGATCGGTGACCGCGGCCAGCGCGGCGGCGGTAGTCCAGGCGTCGAGACTCGGCTCGTCGACGCCTTTGATGTCGTTCAGATTGAGCTCGGCAAGGAGGCTGATGTCGTAGCCGATCTGTTCGCTGCGCACGGCCAGATCGCGCACGTAGCGCCAGCTCGCCTCCATCTGCTCATCGTCGACGTTGCGAAGCCATCCTCCGAACATCGGAAGCCAGTAACCGTATCGAAGGCTCATGACGCACTCTCCGCGCGGGCCACGAGGGCGTCGACGAGCCGCGCTGTCGGGTCGAAACCGACGACCGAGACGGGGTCGGCCACGAAGTTCGAGAGGGCGTTGATGTCGTAGAAGTAGATCTCGCCATCGCGTTCGCTTTCGAGATACTCGATGCCGCCGACGTCGAGGTGCGCGGCGGCGGCGATCCGTTCGACGGCGTCGATGATCTCCGTGGGCGGCTCGTACGGCTCGACGCTGAGGCCACGCTTCACCGCATCGGCAGGACAGGCGGAGGAGGTCAGCTCACGGCCGTCCGTCGTTTTACAGACATCCGCGGGGCAGAGATCGAAGCCTTCCTCATCGCCGAGATGGACGCGGATGCCGTAGAGGTAGCGGTGCTCCAGCGTTTCCACGCGCACGATGCTGCGATTGCGTGGCGGGTGGTACTCCTGAAGGAGAAGCGTGCCGTCGACGCTGTCGGCGAGTGAAGGATCTTCGGATGTCTCGACGAGGGAGAGGAACGTATCGAAGCGGCGGATCCCCGCGCCGCTGCCGCCGATGTTCGGCTTGACGATGAGCGGGAAGAGCAGTCCCTCCGCCGCTTCCGGCAACAACGAGGGGTGGTTGACGATGCGCGTGCGCGGGCTGGGAAATCCGAGTTGCGACAGCAGCGAGAGCTGCAAGGCCTTGCTGGTCTCGAAGCGGTAGGAAGCCGCCCCGTTGAACACGGCCACGTTCTCGCGCTCGAGGTGGGCGAGGTAGTCGTGCGTGTAGAAGATTGCCGAACGGCGGCCGCGCTTCCATGCCGAAGGCGACATGCGGTTGAAAAGCAGCGCGGGACGCGAACCGTTGCGCGGCCCTTCGCCGGGGGTGAAGCGATGCTGGCCGGCATCGATGCGGACGTAGGGAGTTTCACGCCGCTCCAGCTCGTGAAACAGGGGACGGAACCACTGCGGGTGCTCGTAGTAAATCGCGATCGGTCTCTGCTGCGCCATCGGTCATCCTTTCTGGTTGACCCGGACGGCGTGAGAGGTGGGCAGAAACAGAAAACCCGCGACGGCACGCCGTTGCGGGTTTGAGTTCGTTCGTGGAAGCCTGGATCAGCTCTCGAAGAAGTCGTGCCCGCGCATGGGACACATCGGACATGCGCAGGTCATCGTCGCCACCATCGAGAGCACGGAAGTCATCGAGTCAGGTTATACGCGGAGATGGAGGATGACGTCAAGCGGCCGCGGCGGACACACGGCCGCGGTTGATGACCGAGCCGACGATGACACCGAGCACGCTCGCCAACAAAATTGCCATCTGCACCGGGCCGCCGTTCACGCAATCGACGCGGTAGTACAAATGAGCGATCAACAACGAGCCGACCTCCGCGAAGAAGACCGCCAGCAGGAAAAGAGCGACTCGCGCCCGAAGCTTCCACGCGAGCGCGGCACCGATGATGATCCCGGTCAATTGACCGGCTTCCAGGAGCGTAACCGGTGCTGAAAAGCGTTCGCCCGTCTGTACCAGCGCGAACCCCATGATCCACATCAGGGCAAGCGGAGCGAGGTTGGCGAGTACGACGCGAAGGCCACGTGCCATTTGGTTACCTCCAGGCATCATTATGAAACGGTTTCTGTACTTTCAGTCAGACTGATGCCCTCACCTATACTCCGATTTCCATGACGCAGTCCTCTCCCGAGGCATTCAAGTTTGGCGGCGTCGCGGTCGGTGATGCCGAGGCCATTCGCGTTGCGCTGGCGCACGTGCGGCGCGCCGCTCCGAATGTCGTTGTGGTCGTTTCGGCGATGAACGGCATTACCGACCTGCTGCTCGACGCGGGGCACGCGGCGTTACGGCGCGATCGCGGGCATTGCGAAGATGCGGCGGCGGAGCTGGAAGCGCGGCACATGTTGCTGGTCTCGGAGCTGATCGCATCGAAGCGCCGTGCCGAGGAGCTTACGGAAGTGATTCGCGATTCGGTGCACGAGATGCGCTCGATGATGGAGAGCATCGCCGTGCTCCGGGAGTTGACACCGCGCGCGCTGGATGCGCTCGTGGCGCGCGGAGAACGCGCCGTCGCGCGGATCTTCGCGGCGGCCGCGAATGAAGCGGGGATCGATGCGGTCTACGTCGATGCGGTCGACGTCATCCAGACGGAGGATCGCCTCGGCACGCTCTGGCCGAACCTCGCGCGATGCGAGAGCGCGGCGAAGAAACACATTCTGCCGCTGCTCGCCAAAGGGAACGTCGTGATCATTCCCGGCTACATCGCCAACGGTCCGGATGGCTCGCTGGTCACTCTCGGGCGCGGAGGCAGCGACTTCTCCGCTGCCATCGTGGCCCGCAGCGTACGCGCGCGCGCTTTGACGCTCTACAAAGAAGTCGACGGCCTCATGACCGCCGATCCGAAGAGCGTTCCCGCCGCGCGCGTCATCGCCAGCATGCATTACCGCGAGGCGGCGGAGCTGGCCTACTACGGCGCCAAGGTGCTGCATCCCCGCACGATGATCCCGCTCGTCGACAGAAAGATCCCGCTCTTCGTGCGGAACACATTTCGCGAGACGAGCACCGGCACGCGAATCGCCGGCGATGTGAAAGCGGGCGCGTATCCGGTCAAAGCGCTCACGGCCATTCATCGCCAGGCGCTCGTTTCTATCGAAGGCAAAGGGATGATCGGTGTGCCGGGCGTGGCGGGCCGCGCATTCACCGCGCTCTCGATGGCGGGACATTCGGTCTCGATGATCAGCCAGGCTTCCAGCGAATCGAGCATCTGCTTCGTCGTGCCGGAAGCGGAGGCCGATCATGCCGTGGCCGCGCTCGAGCGTGTTTTCGAATCCGAACGGAAAATGCTCTTGATCGACCGCATCGACGCCGAGAAGCGTGTGGCGCTGATCGCCGTGGTGGGCCTCGGCATGCGCGGCACCTCTGGCATCGCCGCCCGCACCTTCTCCGCGATCGCCGCGGCCGGCGTCAACATCGTGGCCATCGCGCAGGGATCGTCGGAGCTCAACATTACCGTGGCCGTCGCCGAGAGCGATGCCACGCGCGCGCTCCTAGCGCTCCACTCCGAATACCAATTGCACAAGGTTCGCCCACTCGCCGACACGACCGGGCGCGAGGCCAAGCTCACGCTCCTCGGCTTCGGCCAGATCGGACGCGAGCTGGCACGGCAGCTCATCGCCCAGCAGCCGCATCTTCGCCGCGATCTCGGCATCGATCTCAAGGTCGTCGCCGTCGCCGATCGTTCCGGCATTCAGATCGACGACAAAGGCTTCGCCCCCGGAACCCTGCGGCGATTTGCCAAACAGAAGGCATCCGGCGCGCGCCTCTTCGAGCGCGGTTCGCCGCTGACGCTGCGCGAGCTCGAAGCGATGATGCGCAGCGAGTTGTGGATGCTGCCGTCGTACCGGCCGGTGCTGGTCGATCTCACCTCCGAAGAGACCGCGCCGCTGCTGCAGGAGGCGCTCGAGCACGGTTTCCACGTCGTCTGCGCGAACAAGAAACCGTTGGCCGGGCCGCAGATGGAATTCGATCGCCTGATGGCAACGGCGAGAGAGCGCCATCTATCGATTCGCTATGAAGCCACCGCCGGCGCCGGCCTGCCGGTGCTCGACACCATCGCCAAACTGCAAAGCGCCGGTGATTCGATCGAGATGATCCTCGGCTGTTTCTCCGGCACGCTCGGTTTCATCACGACGGCGCTGGAAGATGGAGTGGCATTCTCCGAGGCTGTCAGAAAAGCGTGGGAGCTCGGATACACGGAGCCCGATCCGCGCGACGATCTCTCCGGTAAAGACGTGGCGCGCAAGGCATTGATTCTGGCGCGCACTCTCGGTTACCGCGCGGAGCCGGACGAGATTGAGCTCGAGCCGCTTTTCCATGACGATGGTGTTCACGCCGACGCGCGCGCCTTCGTCCTCAGTCTCGGCTCGCTCAACGAGGCCTGGCGCGAACGCGTCGACCGCGCGCGGCGCGGGGGGAAGGTTCTGCGCTATGTCGCCAGGATTCGCAGCCGCTCGATCTCGGTCGGCATCGAGGCTGTCCCTGCAAGCTCGCCGCTCGCGCATCTCCGCGGCACCGACAATCAGGTGGCCATCTATTCGAAGCGTTACAAGACCAACCCGCTCGTCGTGACCGGTCCGGGGGCCGGGGCGAAGGTGACCGCGGCCGGAGTTCTGAACGACATCGTGGCCATCGCCATGGAGGAGCGGCGGAGGCGTCCCCGGTGAAAGGGAGTGCGTTCGCCCCCGGCTCGATCGGCAACGTCGGTCCCGGCTTCGACGTCCTCGGCCTGGCGATCGAAGGGCTCGGCGATCGCGTGACCGTCGAGCTCACCGATGGCGATGCGCGTATCGACGCCATCATCGGTGTCGACGCCGCGCACGTACCGCTCGATCCCCAGCGCAACGCGGCGGCGATCGCGGCCATCGCCTGGCTCCGCGCGCATGGCGACGCTCGCAACCCGATCGTCACCATCGAGAAGGGTCTCCCGCTCTCCGGCGGCCTTGGCGGGAGCGCGGCCAGCAGCGTCGCCGGCGCCTTCGCGGCGGCGCTGGCGATGGGATCGGAAACAGCTCCCAACGAGCTGGCCGCGGCCGCGCTGCAAGGGGAAATGATGGTCGCGGGCGAGCATCTCGACAACATCGCGCCTTCGATCCTCGGCGGACTGGCGCTTTCGCGTTCTGTGCGGCCGATCGACATCGTCGCGCTGACGGTAATGGCGGACTGGCGCCTCGCACTCGTGACCCCTGACGGGCGCATTGAGACGAAAGCGGCGCGCGAGGTTTTGCCATCGACGTCCGGCCGCGCGGTGTGGGTGCAGCAGATGGCGAACACCGCCGGCGTCCTGCACGCCTTCGCTACCGGCGACGGAGAGCTACTGCGCCGCGCGCTCGACGATCGCTATGCCGAGCCGCGTCGCGCCGCGCTCATTCCGCACTTCAACGCCGTCAAGCGCGCGGCCACCGACGCTGGCGCCTTCGCCTGCACCATCAGCGGCTCCGGGCCGACACTCGTCGCCATCTGTGAAGACGACGATGCCGCGCGGCGCGTCGCCAGGGTGATGCAGAAGGCGTTCGGACAAGTCGGGTCTGTCGTGAACGTCTCGCCGATCGCGCGGCGGGGAGTGCGTGCCGTATGAGCGAATGGCTCCAGTGCATCGGCTGCGGGCGGCGCTTTGATACGTCCGAGGTGCGGTACACGTGCGAGTGCGGCGAGCTGCTGAGCGTCGAGCGCGACGTCGTGCCGCAGCGGGAGACATTCGACGCGCGTCTCTCCAGCCGCCGCACCATCGACAAGAGCGGCGTCTGGCGTTTCCGCGAGGCGGTGCTGGAGGTCGAGGAGAACGAGATCATCACGCATCCTGAAGGGGCAACGCGGATGTATGAACGGGAGTCGGATGACAACCGACAACCGAAAACCGACAACGGCTTCACCATCCTGTTCAAACACGAAGGCGAAAACCCAACCGGCTCCTTCAAAGACCGCGGCATGACCGTGGCCATGACGCAGGCTAAACGCCTTGGCGCGCGCGCCGTCGCCTGCGCATCGACCGGCAACACGAGCGCGTCGCTCGCCGCCTACGCCGCCCAAGCCGGCCTGCGCGCCATCGTCTTCATTCCATCCGGGAAGGTGTCGACCGGGAAACTGGCCCAGACCCTGGCGTACGGCGCCACCGTGCTCGCGGTTCGCGGCGATTTCGATGCGGCGATGCAGCTCGTCCGCGAAGCCAGCGACCGCCTCGGCATCTATCTCGTCAACTCCATCAACCCGTTCCGCATCGAGGGACAAAAAACGATCGTCTGGGAACTGCTTCAGGATCTGGAGTGGAACGCTCCCGACTGGATCGTCGTCCCGGCCGGGAACCTCGGCAACACCAGCTCGTTCGGCAAAGCGCTTCGCGAGGCTCTTGACGCCGGCTGGATCGCCACGATGCCGCGGCTGGCATCGATCCAGGCCAGCGGCGCCAACCCGTTCTACCGCAGCTTTCGGGACGGTTTTTCAGAGCGGCATCGCATCACCGCGGAGACAGTCGCCAGCGCCATCCGCATCGGCGATCCGGTCAGCCACGCCAAAGCGGTCACCGCCATTCAACTGACGAACGGCATCGTCGAACAGGTGACGGACGATGAGCTGATGCAGGCCAAGCGCGAGATCGACGAGATGGGCATCGGCTGCGAGCCGGCGTCGGCGACAACCCTGGCGGGGGTGAAAAAGTTACGCGCCTCGGGGGTCATGAAGGAGGGCGAGCGGGTCGTCTGCGTCCTGACCGGCCACCTGCTGAAGGACACGGACGCCATTCTCCGCAATGTGCCGCCTGAGCGAACGATCGAGATCGAGGCGACGATCGATTCCGTGGAACGCGCACTCAGCCGCTAAAGGACAGCAAGATCCATTGCCGCAAACAGGTAACGAACGCACTCGTTGCCGTAAGCGTGAGAGAGAGGATGGTGGCCGAGGCTTGCCCAACCAACGAACCGGGCCGTGCCCGGTGGCGGAGAGAGAGGGATTCGAACCCTCGGTAGAGCTTTAGACCCTACGACGGTTTAGCAAACCGTTGGTTTCAGCCACTCACCCATCTCTCCGTGGCTCAGACCGTGGTGCCAAATGCACACCGCAGAATGCGGATTGAGCAGGGTCAATTCCCCGTTCGCGCAACCCGGGATAAAGCAGTAGTTATTACGGAGTTCATGGCACAGTTCGTGAACCTGATTAGCTCGCCTCACGCAGTTCGATGCAGTTCTCGCGGTACCTACTTCGAAGAACTCAGGAAGGACTCAAAGGAGATACTCATGGCGAATACAAGCAAACGCGGTTTTGCCTCGATGGACCCGTCCAAACAGCGCGACATCGCCAGCAAAGGTGGGCGAGCGGCCCACTCGAAGGGAACCGCTCACGAATTTACATCCGACGAAGCACGCGTGGCTGGCCGCAAAGGCGGCGAAGCGGTGAGCCGCGACCGCGCGCACATGTCGGCGATCGGCCGCGAGGGTGGCCACAGCCGCGGGCGGACACGCCAGACGGTTGCGGAAGAGAACACCACTCCCGTCGCCACCGACACCGAGCGTCAGAATTACATCGGCCGCGCAAGCGACCGAGGCACGTACGGAGAGATGGAGCGGAGCGCGTCGCCGCGTCCGGAGAGCAACGAGTTCCGCCCCGACGACAGCGCCAACCGCCGGTCGATGTAGGCCGGGCTCGACGGCTCTCGGGGTTGCGAAGTCACGCAGAACATCAATCTGCGTGGCTTCTGCGACCCTCGCGGTTTTAACACTCGGCCTGGGTCCCCCGCAGGGATCGAACCTGCGACCCATTCAGTCATTTGTTTGCATTGGTTTCTGTGTACTCTGTGCCTGACAGCGTTGTACGGTATCGGACAACCCGATTGGTACAACATGAGGTACAAATGGACACCTCAAGGGAGTCGATCAGTCGTCATCGCGCCGTTCGTCGAGCTGGCTGACCATTACGAGCAAACGAATGCAGTCCCTGCCGAATACATCGACAAGCGGAAGGTCGCAGGGATGCGCGCATGGAAGACCGCTCGTGGATTCGTGAAGGTTGCTGTTTCAGTTCGGAGTGCGGCAACTCAGATCAATCACCGACGGCGAGATCGTCGCCCTCAAGCGAAGGATCTTGAAGACTCCAGCTGCCGACGACCATCAGAGATCGATCGCCTACGTGAACGGGCTCTTCTCGACGCTCCGGCGGATGCTCAACATCACGAAGCGCGAGGCGTGGATCGAGCGAAATCCGTCACGCGGGCGATCCGCTCATCTCGGTCGCTGATGAGAAGAAGAGGACGAGGATCCTGAGTCGCGAAGACGAGACTCGCTTGTTGATCGCGTGCGAGCACCCGAGGCGCCAGCACCTTCGCCCGATCATCATCTGAGCGCTGGACACGGGAATGCGATTCGGCGAGATCCTGAAGCTGCGCTGCGACATCGATTTCGCGAGCGGCTTGTTCACGATTGAGGCGATGCACACGCCGTCTAGGTGTAGCCTCCAACCAACAGACTTGATGTCTGTCGATCTGGACTGACGAACGCTCTGGCTAAGATGGGCAAGCAGCACCTCACTGCATCGCTTCCTGTTTCCCCTGCGTCCGTTCGGGACATCGACAACTACCTGCGTCACCTCCCCTCAAGGTGCCAAATACTCAGCAGTCTGGGGTAGAGGCGAAGGCTTCAGCACGCTGTCAATTCCGTACATTCTCACACGAATAACCGAAGAGCAAAGATCTGCGGCCCTCCTCATGGTTGTTACGATTACCAAGGTATCGCTACGATTACGCGATCGCGGCGACTGTAGTCGCCGCTCGCTCAATGTCCTCGAAAAGATTAAAAATAAACGGTGTGAACCGGCAATATCGTCTCCGATATGGCGATACGCTAGCAACTACTCCGTTCCGAAGGAGTTGTGACATCGTTTCCTCCGGCTCAATACCGGCCACCTCGAAACACACAATTCCCGCAGAATTCTCCCGTCCCATCGGCGTAATAACTCTCACATTTCGGATCTCACTGAGCCTCTCCTTCAAACGCTCCGCCAGGTCTTGTATACGGGCGTAAACATTTCCAATGCCGATTGCCGTCATGAACCTCACCGCCTCCGCTATCGCCCAGCGGTGCTCAAAGCAATGAAATCCACCGGGCGAGAGACGCTGGCCCGTGGTCACAGGCACGTTCGCGGCCCGTCCGGTAAATCTACCAAGCGAACCAACTGCAAACGACGGAATGGTCTCTACGATGCTTTCTAGAGTCTTTAGTTTACCCCATATGACACCGGTCCCGCGGGGTCCGTTAAGCCACTTGTGACATCCTCCGGCCAGCAGATCGCATCCCAGCATTTGCACATTGATCGGCAGCGCACCTATTGCGTGCGTGGCGTCAACAGCGACTATGACAGAGTTTCCCAAGCGCGCGCGTACTGCTGCAGTTATGGCTGTTAATGGAATAACAACCCCCGTGCAGGAATGCACCAGAGTCAGCACCACTAAGCGAGTTGCCGGTGTGAGTGCGCTTACTAATCGATCAACGATCTCATCTGTCGAGGTATCAACACCATCTTCGTATAACTGAACGGCGTTTAGTTTTGCACCAGTTCGCCGGGCCAGCAGCTCTAGCGACGCAATCGATGAGTAGTGTTCATGTAGCGTCGTGAGAATTTCGGCGTTAGGCTCCAACGACATGCCATTAAAAGCGTACCCTAAGCCGGTCGTTGTGCTTTCAGTAACTGCCACTTCGCCCGGTTCCGCGCTCAGCAATTGCTCGAGTTCTGTATACATCTCATTTTCAAAGAACTCTTCGTTACGCGTAACGTATAGGTAGGGGTTTTCATCTAGACCACGTCGGTGTTGCTCGATACGATCGCGAACCCGCCGAGGATGTGACGACAACCAGAAACCGGAAAGATGCACCAAATCGGCGGAAAGGCGAAATTCCCGTCGTATCGAGCGCCAATATGCCTCACCGTTCATGATGTCACCGCGACCTCATCGCCGGCAGTTTCTCTCGACGCAACATTTGCGTCCGTCGCCGCGCGCCTATAAGCATGGATCGTCTTCAAAACTATCGTAGCACTACTGGCGAACATCAAATTAAGCGCCGACGCGCCAGCGACAAACGGGCTCGACCAATGCGATCGGTAAGGTAAGTCCTCCAGAAAACTTGACCGCATGAATAACAATAACACAGTAAAGGCCACAACAGCCGGGAGGTCAATTACAAATACGATTTCCATAAATTGCACGGCCGACAAGTGTCGTCTAAGCGCATAGTACTTCCACGCGAACCAAAGGTCAAACAGCATGACCACCGCCACAAATCCAAGTTCGAAGGACAGCCTCACGAATGGGTTTTGCAGCACGACGAGAGTTGCGGCCCCGACTACAGCGACCGTCCACGATATTGCACTTACAACTCTGTAGTAACGCAAAGCGCTTTTGGTACCCATCTTCGCCTGAGAGAGCCAGTCAACGCAGTCGTCTCTCACCGAGCCGCTCAGGAAGGGAATCGCCCATACGAAGACGCAGATTTCCCACAGTTGGTACGGTGCATTGCGCCAATAATGTTCCTCTTCGTGGAGGTACTCCGCGAGGGCGGGCCAGAGTCCTTCAGACGTATGCCGCGTCCAATCGGGAACATACCACAGCCAGTCAACAGCCCACTGCGTGCCGGTCCAGTGATGTAATGGAAGCAGAAGAATGAGCGCTATGCCAGAAACGGCGCCCTTGAGGAATCGGGCGCGCTCTGCCGACGAACGAACAAAGGCGGCGTCCGCAACGGCGGCCTCCGGCGCGATCGCTCTGCGCACGACGCGAAAACTTTGGGTGAGTAGGGCGTCGAGGTCGTACCATGGCGCGGAGCGACCGGGCACCAATAGCGCCACCAGACTCGCGACTAAGCAACCGAAGACAACGTCCGTCGCTTCAAGCGGCATTCGCATCCTTTTCAAATGCAACGTGACGAGCGATCAGAGCCGGAGCATCCCGTGGGGTGGTGTCGCCCAGACAGTCGCGCAAGAACTGCATGCACACCGTGTACGCGCTAAGGTCGGCGCGTATCTCCCTTAAGTTGCGAACGGTAAGAGCTACACGGGCGGGCGGTCGCGAAAGCAGGATGATCACGTCCGCTAGCGACAGCGCTTCATCGATATCGTGGGTAACCAGGACGACAGAGCGGCGACGGGCACGTACTCCGTCGCGAACGACCCGCTGCATGATTTTCCTGCTCCTTGCGTCGAGAGCTGAAAAGGGCTCGTCGAGAAGCCACAGCGTTTGATTCGCGGCGATAAGTCGCGCGAAAGCTACACGCTGCCGCTGTCCGCCGGATAACTCTGTCGTCCAACTCTCCGCGCGGTCCGACAGCTCGACAACTTCTAGCGCTCGACTGATTGTCTCCCGGCGTCGGGAATCACTACCACGAATGCCAAAGCCGACGTTTTGAGCCACTGTTAGCCAAGGTAAGCAGTTGTCGGCCTGAAAGACGATGCCGGTACGTAACTCTTGTGGAATCGCGACGTGACCGCCATCCGAGGTCTCTAAACCGGCGAGTATTCGTAAGAGCGTCGATTTTCCACAACCGGACGGCCCCAGAATCGCAGCAATGCGAAACATCGGTAATACAAATGACAATTTGTCTAGTACGTCGATAGTGCGGTAGCGCGAGCGCCAGCGGTGCGGGACCTTTCTCCGGAAGGATTTGCGTAGCGCCTCTACCTGTAGTGCAATCACTCCGTGCATTGAGATCACGCAGACATTGTTAACGTCTGTTCCCATCCAAAAAGATACTGGCTAGCAGCCCTGAGAGAGTAATCAAACACGATACCTAAAGTCGACACCGCGATCACACCGGCGAAGACCACGCCCGGCTGGATGTACCGCTGGCCGAGTGACATAGTATGACCAATTCCGATGCTGGCGCCCGTAATCTCCACCACCAATACGTATGACCAAGCGATACTCAGAGCGGCCCGAAAGGAGTCCAGAACACGGGGGGAAATACGGGGCAAAATGACCTTAGTTGTTAGCTGCGTTGTAGTGAGGCCGCACATTCGGCCGACGTCCACGTAGTTCCGCTCGACATTGCGCGCAGCATCGATCGTCGTCGGGAGAATATACAAGAATGACGTCGTAAAGAGCACGGCAATTTTCTGAGGTTCGTTCGTTCCTATGAGCAGAAACGAGATTGGTATAAAGGCGCTAAGAGGCACAAATCGCAACGCTCTGATAAGTGGCTCGATCAGCCACGACGCCGTACGATTCATCGCAATCAATAGCCCTAACGGGGTCGCCACTAGCAGGCCAGCCACGGCCCCGGATGTGACCCGAGTGGTACTCCAGACGATATCGCGCCAAAAGCCCTCTCGCTCACAAAGGTTGATCAAGGTTGAGACGCTTGACCATGGAGTTGGCAAAAAAACATTCCCTACTCCAATTGTTTGAGCAATTGCCGACCAAGCAGCTATTCCTAGCAGTATTGAAACGCTGGCACTGGTGTATGTCCGCCACGGTCTCGATGCCTTCACTTGATTGCCTTCAGCGGCGTGGTGTCGATCACATTACTAACCTGTGGAGGCTTCCGAATGACGTGGTTAGAAAGATAAAGGCGTGTGGCGTTGTTGAATACGCCCGAGAGGTCGCGCTGAAGGTAAGTAATACTTTGCTCCCGACTTAGGAACTTCGTAGTCGTAAGCATTTCACCCACTTGAGCAGGAGGCATTTTGAAGTTTCTCGCTATGATTGCCTGTGATTCGCCAGGATTTGTTTTCATGAATTCAACCGCTCGGAACCATGCTGACATGAAGCGTTTAACAGCGTCGCCGTTGTTACCCATCGCACGATCAGAAGCGAGCACACAATCGACGATCAGGCCGGGCGCATCGAGGGATGTTGCGAGAACTCTGCTATCTGGAGATTTTCGCGCAACGGTCAGCCATGGTTCCCAAGTGACAGCCGCATCCAGCCGACCGGCGGCGAACGCCGCACCAGCATCTCCCGCGCTGAGGTCGACCTGTTGCACATCCGCGCCCGTCAGTCCCGCATTATTTAGAAGATAAAGGAGAAGGAAGTGACTCGTGATTCCTTTTTGAAACCCGACGCGTTTGCCTCGGAGGTCGGCGATTGTTGCGACCTCTTTCTTCGCGACGACGCCGTCCGCACCCTGCGACTCATCAAGCGCCGCCACGATTTTGCCATGTGGCTGTTGTGATGAGAAGAAGATCGTGAACGCATCAGGCGTGTTCGGAAAAAAATCCAATTGATCCGCCTGATAAGCGGCCTCGCGCGCGCCTGGATCGTCGAGGATTCTGACGATCAAATCCAGCCCTGCATCCCGAAAGAAATGTTTTTCTTGGGCGATGTAGATCGGTCCGTAACCGACCCAGGTGACGAGACCCACCGTGTAGGGGTGCGGTGTTTCGCGCCGGCATCTCGAAGATGTCATGGCCCCCCAAAAGATGACTCCGAAAAGGATAAAATACACCCAACGATGGCGCTTGACTATGGCCATGGATACTCCTTTGGTTGCGCAGACGTAGTGGATGGCAACGTCCGGGCAACTGGATTCTTTGGATTCCCTTCTAAGGAGTGACGCCAGTTCAGTTTTCCCTACCCCGGTCGATGAAATAATCGGAACGAGCCGGCGCTGGCGATCCGCAAATCAGATTTCGCCTTCCAAAATCAGGTGATATTCGCGAAGTGTTCACCGCCGTCCCCACCGTTCATCTGGCTCGGTAAACAGATACGCGTTCCGGCGCGCGACCACGGTATCGACCTCACCGCGTATCTCGATCTCGACTCGTCCTTCGTCGCTTGCCCGATTCAGATGAAGGCCGCGTTGGGCCGAGCTTTCTCGATCAGCAGAAAGTACGGGAAGTTCCCGAACTTAATCCACGCATATGTGTGGAACGTCGCTAAGGAGACCGAGATCTACGCGCTGAACGAACGCGAAGCGGTCGCGATAGCTGATCACATGGGCTACACGGGCTACACCAAGACGCAGTCGTGGCTCGCGGGCGGGCGCCCAAGGCTGTGGCACGACAAGATTGGCGCGGCCTTGACGGTTGCTGCCTCAGACGCTCCGTGATCGACGATGTTCGACATCGACTTTGGTACAGAAGTTGGTACGAGAGCCTTCTTAGCCCTGTCCAAACACGCCTAAGTGCTTGATTCGATTGGCGTCCCCGGCAGGGATCGAACCTGCGACCCACAGCTTAGAAGGCTGTTGCTCTATCCGACTGAGCTACGAGGACGTGTTGGAGAAGAGAATTGGTCGGGGCGAGAGGATTCGAACCTCCGACCCCCTGCTCCCAAAGCAGGTGCGCTACCAGACTGCGCCACACCCCGACGGGATCTCACACAACAGCGGTCGCGCCGGACGTGATTCCGTCAGACCGCTTTGGCACGATCGATACGGCGGGCCGGCAGCGCTGCCTCCCACTGCTTAGCCGTCGCCAGATCGAGGGTGAACTCGAATACGTGATTGTGCGCCCGGAGCCGCAGAACCTTGCCGGCTACCGTGTGTCCGGTCGCCGTCTCATCGTCGTATTCGACCTCCTCGATCAGCGGCAGCTCGATCGATGCTTGCAGATCGCTGTTCTCGTAATAGATGGCGTCGGCGGTCAGCACGAGCGCGACCGGAATCTGTTCCATCCCCTCGAGGAGACAGGCACGGCTGCAGGCGCGGGCCGTGCCGCGATGCTTCGCCAACACCTCCTCGACATGATCTTTGCCGCGCAGCCGGACGAAAAACCAGATCAGGACCACCAGGACGACCACCCCGACGACAGTGATGATTTCAAGCGAAGGCACGATGAACCTCCTGTCAATCGCTTCTCGAGACGGAAAAAAGCGTACGCCTTTTTCACCGTTACGTCACGTCTTTGCACCGGAAACGTTCATCGGGACAATAATGTCCCGTCCGAAGTCCATCCAGGGAGACCCAATCCGATGTTCAAAAGCAGCACTGCCGCGACGATCGTTTTCGCCGCTCAGTTTTTTCTTGCCCCGCAATCGGCGACGGCCCAGACGGCCAGCGCCTCCATCCAGGTATCCGTGACGCAGCCACAACCGGTGGCCGCTGGCACGAACTTCGACTACGTCATCCAAGTGAACAACGAAGGACCTGATGACGCGGCCAACCCATCGCTCAGTTTTCCCCTTCCCGCCGGCATCGCGTTCCAATCGGAGAGTGTTCCCCCCGGCTGGTCGTGCAACGCGATCGCCCCCGGCACGGTCGGAGCGACCGTCACCTGCACCGCCGCGACGCTGCCGCCTGGCTCGGATGCATTCACGATTACCGCATCGAGTCCCCCGACCGCCTCGGGCACATTCAGCACGACGGCCACCGTCTCCAGCACCACTCCCGATCCCGACAGCAACGACAATACGTTCGCCGTCGACGTGATCATCCAACCCTCCAGCGATTTCGGTATGGCGCTTTCGGCGTCGCCGAACCCGGTGAACGCGGGAACGAATCTGACGTGGACGATGACGGTGACCAACAACGGTCCGAGCACCGGCATCAATGCCTCGGCCGATCTTCCGCTGCCGCCACCGACGACCTTTGTCTCGGTTGCCGGCCCTCCGGGTTGGTCGTGTGCCACGCCGTCTGTCGGAGCCAACGGCAGCGTGACCTGCTCACTCACGTCGACGATCAATTCCGGGGCATCGGCAACATTCACGGTCGTTTCGCAGGTCCCGTCATCGCTCGCCGCCGGCACCACGCTGTCGGCGACGGCCACGGTCTCCTCGCCGGACGACTCGATCGCCGCGAACGACTCTGCAACCGCGAGCGTTCAATCGGCGGTCGTCTTCGACCTCGGCATCACCAAAGCGCGCACACCGGGGCTGGTCCTCCCAGGGAGTTCGCAGCAGTACACGATCATAGTCACGAACTCCGGGCCGAGCGACGCCGCGGGGGTGACGATGAACGACGTTCTTCCAGCGCCGCTACGGTTCGCCTCGCTCGTTTCTCCCGGAGGCTGGTCCTGTACGGCGCCAACTCCGGGCACCAACGGCACGATCACCTGTTCGATCCCCTCGCTGGCCGCTTCGGTCGTTGCCACCTTTACTGTCAATGTCGTCGTGGATCCGGCTACAACGGCGGGAACGGCGATCAACAACACCGCCACCGTGACCGCCTCCGTGCCCGACTCCAACGGCTCGAACAACTCCGCGACCGCGTCCGCGGCGGTCGGTACTCCTCTCAGTAGCGTTCCGGCGCTATCGACGACGATGCTCGTTCTGCTGGGGGCTCTCCTCGCGGCGATGGCTCTGGCCGTGATGAAAACGTAGAATCTACTGAATGCCCGACTCGCGCCGGAAAACCCGCAATGAGCATTCCTCCGGCGGCGCGGTCATCGATCTTCGCGACGGCGTGCCGTTCGTGGCCATGATCGCCACGCGCGGCCGTTCGCGATGGGGGCTGCCCAAAGGAGCGGTCTCGCCAGGCGAGACGTCGGAGCAGGCCGCCTTGCGCGAGGTGCGGGAGGAGACGGGCCTCGACGCCGAGATCATCGGTCTCCTCGACACCATCGAGTATTTTTTCCGCGCCGGCGACATGCTGATCAAGAAGAGCGTCGACTTCTACCTGATGCGTTACACCGGCGGGACGATGACCCCGCAGCTCAGCGAGGTGGACGACGTCGAGTGGGTGGCGCTGCCGGAGGCGATCCGGCGCGCGAGCTTCGACTCGGAGCGGAAGCTGCTTTCTTTGGCGCTCGAGCAGATCGGGTCGTTGGCGAAGCGGACGGACGCTTCTTCGTAGTTTTCTTCGCCTTTTCCGCTTCCAGTCGGCTGGCCAATGTCGGCGCATGCCCTGCCGATGATTGTGCCGGCCGGTTGCTTTGCCACGTTCGTTTCGAGGTGCCGATTTCTTCGACGGTCTTATCCGAGATGATCGAGCGGGGAGCCACCTCCGTCACATCGACGTCCGCATTGGCGAACTCGTCGCGATGTTTGAGCAGCAGCCACTCGTTTCCCTTGCTGCCCGGCCGGCCTTTGATCCTCACCAGCGCCCATTCACCGAACATCTTCTTCCCGTACATCCGAAAGGCGAGCTTTCCCGATTTGATCCCCTCGACCGGATCGTCGGGCTCGGTGAGCTCCCAGGTGCCGTTGTCCCAGATGATGACGTTTCCGCCGCCGTAGTTGCCGGCTGGGATCACGCCCTCGAACGAGGCGTAATCGTACGGATGGTCTTCCGTCATCATCGCCAGACGTTTGACCGTGGGGTCGTACGACGGCCCCTTCGGGATTGCCCACGACTTCAGCACGCCCTCCATCTCCAGGCGAAAGTCGTAGTGAAGACGGGTTGCGGCATGCTTCTGGATGACGAAGATCGGTAATCGGCTCTTCTTCGGCTTCCCTCCTGAAGGCTCCGGCGTCACGCCGAAGTCGCGCATGGATCGGTATTTCTTGAGTGGGTCGGACATGGTTGCTGGGTTTCGGGGTTACTGAGTTGCTGGGTTGCAGAGTTGCTGGGTTTCGTCGCTGGTGTTGCTCGGCTCTACTCAGCAGCCCAGCAATCAGCAACCCAGCAACCGCGAACCCCAACGACCTCGTTCACGATGCCTTTCTCTTCCTCGAAGTCGTCTTCCTTCGCGCAACAGGCCTCGCGCGTGCCGGTTTTGCCGCGCCGCGGCCTTTGCTGAGACTGCGGCGGAGCGCATCCATGATGTCGATGACTTCGCCGCCTTTCTCCTCTTCTTTTTCCTCCGGCTCGATCGCCTTGCCTTTCGATTTGGCGCGGATGCGGTCCAGCAGGCGTTTGCGGTATTCATCCTTGAACGCGAGAGGATCGAACTTCTTCTCGGTCAACTCATCGATCAGCATCTCGGCGAGTTTGACTTCCTTCTCACTCGCCGGCGACGATTCGAGATCGATCGCGCCGAAGTCGCGTACCTCGTCGGCGTAATACATCGTGTGCAGCACGAGGCCCTTATCGTACGGCCGCAGGACCACAAGGTGCTCCTTGCCCGCCGCGACCCAGCGGGCCACGGCCACTTTGTCCTGCTTCTTCATGGCCTGGGAGAGAAGCCGGTAGGTCTTTCCGCCGCCGGGCGACGGTCCCAGAAAATAGGCCTTCTCGAAGAAGAGCGGATCGATTTCATGCAGATCGACGAACTCGGTGATCTCGAGGGCGCGGTTGTCGTCTGTCTCCAGCGTCTCGATCTCCTCGTCGGTGAAGGTCACGTACTTTGATTTCGAGATCGCATAGCCGCGGATCAACTCATCCGAGTCGACGATCTTCTCGTGATGCGGGCACCACCATTTACGATTGACGCGGGTGCCGCAACTTGCGTGCAACAGATTGAAGTGAACGTCTTCCGATTTCGTGGCCGTGTAGAAGCGGACCGGGATGGCCACGAGGCCGAATGAAATCGTAGCGTTGCGCAACGGCCTGAGTTCCATGAGACTCCTCCGGGGACCGATCCTGCATCCGCCGTTCCAGCGATGCCCATCTGGAAGTCGCTGAAACGAAGGTACTTGGATCAACGTCCGCCGCTGGGCACCGGCGTCGATCTTGCATCCCGAAACCGGCTGAGCCGGCAAGTATGGATTCCTCGATTCGGAGCACGTTGTGGAGCGCCTTCGCGGTGTTGGTGGTACTCATCGCCGCGGGCCTGGCGCTGACGATCGGAATCCTTCATCTCTCCAATCGCCAGGAGTCGCGCATCGTCGAGGGCGCGACGCCGCTCCTCGACGCCCTCTACGCGATGAATGACGACACGCTGATGATCATGGCCGCGGCGCGCGGTTTCGCGCTCACGCGGCAGACCCAGTTCCTGCAGCAGTATTACGAGGCCATCCGCGACTTCAGGAAGGTCGCCGCCAGGGCCAGCCAACTGGCCACCGATCCGCACGACGCGAAGGTCGTCGCCTCGATGCGCAAGAACTTCAACGAGGTGAAGCAACTCACCGACCAGGAAATGTCTTCTCTCCGCGAAGATCGTGACGCCAACGCCAATGAGTACATGGTCGAGGCGTCGAAGCTCTACCGCGCTGCTCCCGACTATGCCGGCACGATGGCTGACGAGCACGAGCGCGAGGAGCGTCACGATCTTGCGCGCATCGGCAGCATGCGCACCGGTCTGACTCTGCTGATGGTGATCGTCAGCGCCATCATCATCGTCCTGGCCGCGTACCTGATCTGGCGTATCCAGCAATCGCTCATCGCCTCGATCAACCGGCAGGTGAAACGCACCGAGACGATGATCGGAGGCATGTCGGATGGCGTCGTGCTGGTCGACGCCGAGGGAAAGACCGCGTACCTGAATCGGGCCGCGAAAAATCTGCTTGGACGATCGGACGTTGGCGTGCCGATCTTTCAACATGCCGAGGTCTATGGCTTGTTGAACGATGCGGGCGAGCCGGTCGACGCCAGTGAGCTGCCGGCGGCGCGGGCGCTGTCTACCGGCCGCCCCGTGCGCGACATCACGATGATGGTGATGCGGGAGGAGAGGCAGATCGCAATCTCCGTAAGCGCTACGCCTCTGCGTGACGACGGCCGCATCTCCGGCGTCATCGTCACGTTCCGCGACATCACCGAGCGGCGGCGGCTCGAGGAGGCGATGCAACTGCAGGCCGAGCGGGCGCAGATCCTGGCCGACGCCGGGGCCTTCTTCGCCAGCAACATCGATCCGGTCTGGGTCACGCAGGCGATCGCGGAACGTGTAGCCGAGGTGTTGGGCGACTGGGCCGCGGTCATTCTCAAGTCGTCGGACTCGAGCGAGCTGCGTGTTGCTTCGATCTATCACCGGGAGATGACCTCCATCGGGTTAGCCTGGTCGTACATCTACCGGCAGCCGCTCGTGGTCGGCGAAGGGATCATCGGCCAGGTCGTCAGCACCGGCTATCCCTCACTGACACAAAACCTCGGCGGTGCTCAGCCGGCCGGGCCCGAGCTCGAAGGGGGCTATCACGCCGCGCCGATGAAGCTGGCCTCGCTCCTGATTCTTCCGCTGCGCACGCGCCGCGAGATGCTCGGTGCGCTGGTCATCGCCGCAAACGATCCCGATCGCGCCATGAGCGACGAGAAGCTGCCGCTGGCCGAGATCCTCGCCGAGCGCGCCGCCCTGGCCATCGAAAACGCCAAGCTCTACACCGATCAGGTCGATGCCCGGCGCAAGGTGGAAGACCTCTCGCGCCTGAAGGACGAGTTCCTTTCCATCGCCTCGCATGAGCTCCGCACTCCAGTGACATCGATCAAGGGGTACACGCAACTGGCGAAGACGCTGATCCGCGAAAACGATCTGCGCACCTCGGAGGAGTATCTCGACATCGCCCTCGATCAGATCGATCGGATGTCGCGTCTCATCCTCGAGCTGCTCGACGTCTCACGGATCGAGACCGGCCGTCTCGAGATCCGGCGCGAGCCGATCCCATGGACGACGTTCGTGAGCGACGTCGTCCATCGCCATCACACCGCCGTCAGCGAGCGCCGTTTCCAACTCAATCTCCCCGTCGGTCACAAGCGCGTCCTCGGCGACCGCGACCGCCTCGAGCAGGTGCTCGGAAACCTGATGGAGAACGCGGTGAAGTATTCGCCGGACGGCAGTGAGATCCTCGTCAGCGTGGAAGAACGAGGCGACCAGCTCGTGACGTCCGTGGCCGACCGCGGGATTGGCATTCCCACCGATGAGATTGGACAGGTCTTCGAGCGCTTCCATCGTGGACGCCAGGTGTCATCGACGAATTACGGCGGCCTCGGGCTGGGTCTCTACATTACAAAGCAGATCGTCGAGCGCCACGGCGGCTCGATCTGGGTGGAGAGCCGCGAAGGGCAGGGGACGACTTTCTCGTTCTCGTTGCCCGTTACTCCCGCGGTCGAGCAATTGCCGCCCCCTTCAGCCGAGGACCCGCAAACGGTCTCGGCGACGTAGACCGGCCTGAATTTTCCCTGTAAGCCCACGGTTTGCGGGACGGATGCGGCGGCTCATGGTCTCTCTCGTTCTCCTGCTCCCCGCGGCTGCCCATGCCCAGGACCTGCGGCTCGACTATGAGCGCGAGTCGCTCGTCGGCACGTACCGGCACTACACGCAGTATGTAGACGGCCTGCCCGTCGTCGGGGGTGAGGTGATCGAGTGCGTCGATCACGATGGCAGTGTCCGTGAACTGCATCGCGCCATCGCCAAGGCCGCTCCGAAACGCGCGCTGATTGCGAAGAGTGCCGCGCTCGCAAGCGCCCCCTCCGGTTTGCTGCGCGACGAGCAGCTCGTCGCCGTCAACGTCAGCGGCGAGGCGCGGCCGGCATGGCGCGTCGTCGTCGAGCAGAATCCGCACGAACCGGTGGCGCACTACATCGACGCCGCGACCGGCGTGATCCTTCGCTCACAACCACTCTTTGCCCACATCACGGCCAAGGGAAGAGTCTTCGATCCGAATCCTGTGGCGAAGCTGAACGATCCTTCGCTTCGCGATCAAAACGACTCCGCCGCGGCGGTCCCTGACGCCGCGTACTCGCTCGTCGACCTTCTCGAGCTCAACCCGGCCGGCATGCTGATCGGACCAAACGTCCAGATCGTCGATACCGACTCCCCATTCACCCAGCACGCCGATGCCTCACAGCCGCTGCTGTTCGACCGCAGCCAGCCGCAGTTCGAAGAAGTGAACGTCTATTTTCATATTGATCGCAGTCAGCGCTACATGCAGTCGCTCGGGTACACGGGCGCCCGGCGTGTCGTCGGCTACTCGATTCCGGCCGATCCGCACGCGCTTTCGGGCGCGGACAATTCGCTCTACGTAGGAAGCACTCTGACGCCGGGGCAGGGGAAGCTGTATTTCGGCGATGGCGGCGTCGACGACGCGGAAGACTCCGACATCGTGCTGCACGAGTTTTTTCACTCGGTAGAAGATTGGATCGCGCCATCGGTCTTCTTCGGCACCTCGGCGAGCCAGTCGCGGGCGATGGGCGAAGGGTTCAGCGACTACTGGGCCTTCTCATCGAACTATGAGCCCGGTCTCGCCGGCGGCCGCGACCAGTACTGCATCGCCGATTGGGACGCGCGCTGCTTCGGTGACGACGATTCGCAGGAGTGCGGCTATCCCGCCGGCGCCGACTGCCTTCGCCGCGTCGACGGCACGAAGACGATGAACGACTTCCTTACCAGTGGGACCTCAGGGACAGAGCACAAGAACGGCGAGATCTGGTCATCCGCGCTCCGCGAGATCTTCGACGCGCTCGTGCGCCGTCACGGCGTGACCGATGGCCGACGGATGGCGGACACGCTGGTGCTGGAATCGATGTTCGGCGCGCCTTCTGATCCGACGTATGCCGTGATCGCCCTCAAGCTGCTCGATGCCGACCGCGTTCTCAACGGCGCTTCGCATGCGAATGCGATCTGCACCGCCTTCACCACCCGGCTGATCCTCGGCAGCTCCGACTGCAATCCGGCGCCGCACGGCGAGGTGACGTTGTTTCAGTCGCCGCAGCAGGGTCTGGCCATTCCGGACAACACGCCGGCGGGGATCACATCGACGATCGATCTCACCGACAGCCGCACGATCGACAGCCTCTCCGTCAACGTCAACATCGCGCATCCCTCCCGAGGAGACCTGCAGATCGTGCTCACAGCGCCGGACGGGACGGCGGCCATCCTGCAGAACCCTTCCACCGATCACGCGCCGGCAACCCAGGTGACGTACGGCGTCGATGCCGATCCTGCCGAGCGGCTCGACATCTTCCGCGGCCACGGCGCCGGCGGGAGATGGACGCTGACGGTTCGCGATCTTCAATCGCAGAACAGCGGCACACTCATCTCGTGGGCCCTCGGTATCACCTTCACGGGCGACGTCCCCGCCACGACGCGTCCGTCGTCGTTTGCGCCGCGCAAGCACATCGCGGCGGTCGCCCACGCACCGGGCGCTCTGGGGACGAATTGGCAGACTGACATACGTCTCTTCAACGGCAGCGCGGTGACGGCGAACGTCACGGCGATCTTCACCCACGCCGGCGAGGACGGCTGGAGTCACTTCGCGGCGGTGAAGCTGTCGATCGCGCCGCATCAGGTCATGGCGCTTGACGACGTCGTCTCCGCCACGATGCGCACGAGCGGCGTCGGCCAGCTCGAGTTTCTCGGCGATACGGACGCACTCGTCGTCACCAGCCGCACGTATACGCACGCGAATGGCGGAACCTACGGCCAGTTCATCCCGGCGGTCAGCACGCTCGACGCCTCGACGCTTGCCTACGTGCCCCAGATCCAGGCGACGGCCGATTTTCGTACGAACACCGGCTTTGCGGAGGTGGCCGGTGGCAGCGGCACCGTTCGCATGACCTTGTTCGAGGCCACCACCGGCGCGGTGCTCTCGACGCAGGACTTCGCGGCCGTTCCGTTCGACCAGTTGCAGTTCCCGGCAACGGGCGCGCCGCTGATGACCGCCGAGCTGCGCGTGATCAGCGGCGACGCCCGCATCGTCGCCTACGGATCGGTCATCGACAATCACAGCGGCGATCCGATCTACGTCGCCGCGGCGAATCCGCGTACCGGTGCGTTCGTGGCGCCGGTGATCAGCCAGCCGGGCGTGAACACCTTCTGGCGGAGCGACGTCTTTCTTAGCGCGCCCACCGACAGCGGCGGCAGCTTCGACCTGACCTACGTCGATGCCGTCACCGGCGAGAGGGTGGTCAAGCACGGCAGCGTGGCCGGGCGTCAGGCCGTGCGGCTCGACGACATCGTCGGCAATTACTTCGGCCGGACCGGCGGATTCGGCACGCTTCGCGCCGATCTGTCCGGAGCCATCGTCGCCACCTCGCGCACCTTCACCTCATCCAGCAACGGTACGTATGGCCAGTTCATCCCCTTGACCTTCACCGGAGACAGCAGCAGCGCTCCCCAGGAGATGCTGCACATCGAGCGCTCTTCCTCCTTCCGCACAAACCTCGGCGCAATCAACGCCAGCGACGCGGTGCAGGTCCTGCGCTTCACGCTCTACGATTCCGCCGGCAATTCGCTCGGCAGCGCGGAACGAGCGATCGACCCGTTTCGGCTCGTGCAGTTCCCTGTCGATGCATTGACGTCGTCACCAGTCGTGAACGGACGCGTCGACGTGCAGGTGATCGCCGGCGCCGGCAAAACGCTGGCCTGGGCGTCCGTCATCGACAACAACACGGGCGATCCGATCTTCGTGCCAGCACAGTGAGGTATTCTTCAAGCCTATGCCCTTGACCCAACTCGAGCCGCAAACGCTCGCGCAAATGCCGTTCAAGGTTCTCGATGAGACGCTGCGCCAGCTTCGGAGCACGCGCAACGACATCATTCGCTACGGCGTCTGGAACACCCGCAATCTGACGGACGACGAGTTCAATCACGCCGACGACCGCAAGCTCCTCGGCTACTTCCGGCAGGACCTGCTGGAGACGAGGTTCCTCTCCAAGGGCCGGCGCATCGACCTGATTCAGCTCTGGCACTGGTTCGACGATCAGATGACCGGCACCGAACCGATGCTGATCAACGGCGAAGAGCTTTTCGTGAACGTACAGGACAAGGATCTCGACAAGGTGCGCAAGCGCATCGCCGAGATCCAGTCCTTCCTCCCCACGCTGCGCGGCGACGATCTCGAGGCCTTCAAACGCGTCAAATACAAGCTTCGCCGCACCGTCCTCCGCCTGACTTACGACCTGCACCACCTCTTCAAGCGCCTGGAGAAACACCGCAAGAACTTCGGCGGCCCAATGCCCCCCCGCCCGGACCGCATGCCGCTCGAAGCCGCCGTCGATATGCCCGAGCCGCCGCCGATCGACGAGCACGATGAGGAGTGAGTCAGTGATCCTCTGCCGCGTTGTTACATCCGAAAAGCTTTAACCACAGAGGCTCAGAGAACACAGAGGTTTTCTCTGTGGCCTCTGTGTCTCTGTGGTGAAACGCTTTGACGTAACGGATGCCGGCTCACTCGGCCAACGCCTTACACGTTGATAATGCTCTGCTGCCCATCCAGCACATCGATCTCCACCGTCTTCGTCACGCGGCCGCTGCTTTTGTCGATGACTTGCAACTGGTAGTGGCCGGCGGTGACGTTGTTCAGCGGGGTGGTGCCGGGTGGAAGCGGGAAGATGCCCTGCGAAATGGGATTCATTCCAAACGGGACGCCGGACGAATCGATCAGCCTGTAGTTTCGTGGTGTTGAGTCCGTCGAATGCAGGACGATCGAGCCGCCCGGCGAGAAGCGAACCATCTGCTGTGACGGCGACGCCATCGAAATCGTCTGCGGCGCGTAGTTCCTCGCCGAGACCGTGACGCGGTAGACGCCTGGTGAGAGAGCCAGCGTGACCACCGCGCTGCTGCCGCCGAAGAAGCCCTGTTGGGGCGGAACCTCATTTCCCTGCGAGTCGATCACGCGCACGACATTAACGGTGAGGGCCGTGTTGTCGCGCGTGTCGACGGCGCGAATGGTGATGCCGTCGCCCGGCGAGAGCTGAAATTGCACATCGTCAGGTGTCGAATCACCGATTGTGATCGTCCGCGCGTCATGCCCGTAGCCGGTCTTGTCCGCGGTGATCTGGTAGTTCCCGGACGGCACATTGTCGATGGTGAAGTTTCCGGCGGAGTCGGTCACGGCGGTACGGCTGCCGATGAACGACTGCCCCGGGGACTGAAGCTGCACGTTCGCCTCATTAAGAGGGTGCGAATCGCCGGCGTCGATGACATGGCCGTGCAGGGTCACCGTCTTCATGGTGATGTCGAACGTATTCGAGCCGTGGACCTCGTACTGCGTGGTGAACGGGCTCAGGCTGGCCATGTCCACCGTCTGGACCGTATATGTGCCGTCGTCGAGGCCGCTCAGTTCATAGTGGCCGTCTGAGTCGGCCGGTCCGCTCACGCTCGTCTGCTGTCCGCTGCGCGGGATGAACGAAACCTGGGCCCTGGCCACCGCAACTCCGTTCCTTGTGACGCGGCCGCTGATGACCGTGCTCGATTTGAAATCGATGTCCACCTGCGCCGTTCCGCCGGCTTCGAGCTCGACCGTCTTCGGCGCCGCCGTCTTGACCGACCCACCGAACATGGCACCGGTACGCGCCGACACGCGGACCGTGCCTGAGGGAGCCCCATCGATGCGGAAGTTGCCGGCGGCATCGACGGCAACCGAGGCCGCGCCACCGCCCCCGCCGCCCCCGAACCCGCCCCCGCCGCCACTTCCCGAGACGGTGGCGGAGACCGTGGCCTGCTCGAGCTCCGGCGCGGTCAGGCCGTTGACGTGGCCGGTGATGACGCCGCCGCCCGTCAGAATGACGCGCACCGGTCCCGATGTCGCGATGTCGATGTCGCGCAGAGTAGCCGGCGCGAAACCGGTTTTCCCCGCCGTGAACGTGTAGTGCCCGGGAGCGAGACCTTCGAAGGCGAAGGCGCCGTTGGCGTCGGTGCGTGCATCGCGGCCGCCGTCCATCTCGGCGGCGGAGACCGCGCGCACCGATGCATCCGGAATCGGCGCGCCGCCGTCGGTGACGACGAAGCCGGCGGCCCGCATCCCGCTCGAAAGCTGCACGTCGAGACGCGCGTCTTTGCCGGCGGTGATCGTCACCGTCTGCTGCTGGGCGACGTACCCGCTCCTGGAGAACGAGAACGTCTTCTCGCCGGCCTCGAGCGAATCGAACGAGTACTCGCCGCTCGGGTCGGTCGTGGCGCTGCTGTCGGTCGCGTCGAAGCGCATCACACGCCCGCCGCCCCCGGCCATGGGATTGCTGCTCACCGCCACGCCCGCCAGCGGGGTGCCGCTCGCATCGGTAACGTGGCCGGTCAGCTTCGATCCGCTCTCGACGTCGACCTCGACGTCCGGCGCCGTCTTGCCGTCCTCGACCTCGATGTTCGGTACGCGCGCCGTGGTGTAGCCGGGTGCGTTCACGACGACCTGTGTCGTGCCCGGCTTGATGCCTTCCAGGACGAAGGAGCCGTCGTCGCTCGTGAACTGCTTCTGCATCGGCGGCATCATCACCACCATGCCCCCGCCGCCGCGGGAGGTCGTTACGCCTGCCTGGAACGACGTCACCGGCTGGTGCGAGCTCTTGTCCAGCACGTGACCGGTGATCCGGCCGCCGGGAGGGAGATCGATGAGAACGTCGCGCGCGGGAGCGGTGACCGAGCGCATCTCCTGGATGAACGAATCCTGTTTGCTGGCGTTCAGCATCATCTGCCCGGGGGTAAGATCGGTGATGGTGAACGAGCCGTCGCTCGACGTAACCGCCGAGGCCATGCCGTCCTGCGAGATGCTGCGGACGGTCACTCCCTCCACGCCCGCTCCGCCGCGCGTGACGCGGCCGCTGATCTCGACGCCGGGAGCGAGCATGACCTCCAACGGCTTCGTATTCGCGTCGACTTTCGTGCCGCGCACCGACTTCGCCGAGTAACCCTCGCGCTTGAAGGCCAGGTCGTACGTTCCTTCCTTGACCCGGATCAGGAACGTGCCGTCGCTGCCCGTGCGGACCAACTCGTCGTTGCGGTTGCCTTGCATGCTCGATACGACCATCCGGCGCATCCCGGCCGACGCATCGGCGGACGACTCGATCGCCTCGACGCCGACGCCGGATAGCGGCTTCTTGTCCTTGTCGGTGACCTTGCCCGTAATGGCCACGCCGCGCGGAATGGTGATCGTCAGGCCGGTCTTCCGCTCGGCCGCGGCCAGTTTGAGCGAAGGCGACTTCGCCACCGGAAAGCCGCGCTTCACCGCATCGACCTGCAGATCGGCCTCGATCTCCACATTGCGAAGGACGAAATGGCCGTCGGGCGCGCTGTAGCCATCGCTGCCGGCACCCCCGCGCCCCATCAGGGCGAACATGTCGTTGTTGCGCGAGGCCCGACGCGTCGTCAGATGCGCGGCCGCCACCGGCCGCTTGTCCTCGTCGATCACCGACCCGCTGATGCGCCCGCGCGCCGTCGCGTAGAGTGTTTTCTGGGCGGCATCGGCCGCTTTCAGATGCACCGCCTGCATGCCGCTGATCTCGTAGCCTGGCCGGGTCGGCCGGATCTCGTACGTGCCCGCGGCCACTCCCGTGATGATGAAGTTTCCTTTGGCGTCGGAGATCGCATCGACCGAGGCGTCGCGGGCGCCGAAGCGTCCGGTGGGGCCGAGGGAGACGCGCGCACCGGCCACCGGCAGTTGCGACTTCACGTCGCGGACGTTGCCGCTGACGGTCGCGCTCTTGCCCAGCTTCAGCATGGCCACGGCCGCCGTCCGTGCGCGCTGCGCCACACGGGTGTCTTTGCGTGCCACGACGGTCTCCCAGTCTTTGGGGGCGTGGGCGATGGTGAAGGTTCCATCGGCAGCAGATTTGCCGGACGGCCAGCCGTCGAGAAAAAGCTGAGCCTCAGCAACCGGCGTCTGGCCGTCTTCCGCGACGACGCGGCCCTTGATGGCCACACCGGCGGTCATCGAGAAGTCGGATCCCTTCTTTGTCCCGGCGGGACCGAGCAGCTCTTCGACCATGGCGAAGTCGGGATGAAGAACGATGATGCGAAAGGCCCATTTCGAGGGATCGGGGGCGCTGTAGTGGCCGTCGGCGTCGGTCTTCGTCGTGTACTCCGCGCCGCCGAGAATGATCACGGTGGCGTTCGCGACCGGCTTCCCGTTTGCTGTGATCGTTCCCCGAACGGATGGAGCCTGTGCCAGCATCATCGCCCCGGCGTCGTCATCGGCGGCGTTGAGGCGGATGCCGGAGGGAGCGTACCCCGCGGCATCGACGCGCACGTCGACGACCGTCTGATCCTTGGGGACGTCGAAGGAGAACTTGCCGCCGGAGTCGGTAGCCATCGTCGCCAGCGGCTTCCGCTGCGGCTCGTCCGAGAGGAGGCGCGGCCCCTGTGCCGTGATCAGCTCCGGCGCGAAGAGCGACACCTTGGCACCGGTGAGCGGCTTTCCGTCGATGTTGATGACGGTTCCGATGACGGCCGCGCGCAGCGGCGCTACGAACGACGACAGCACGAACGAGACGCAGAGCAGGCGGCGGAATGCGCGCATGGGGATCCTCCCGGTGACGTACGAATGTACGACCTTTAGACGAAGAATGCTGAAGCGGGTTTCGACGTTTGGCTTGGACATGCCGAGAATGCCGGTGCGAGGGGAGCTGCTCCGGCAGCGCTTGGACGCCCTCGTGGCCACGTTCGACGTCTCGACCATCGAGCCCGATCCGCTCCAGCTCGTCCTCCGCTACGACGATCCGCGCGACCAGGAGGTGGCCGGCATCCTCGCCGCCGCCTTCGCCTACGGCCGTGCCGACATCGTCGTTGCCAACGTTGGCCGGGTGCTCGACCGTATGGCTCCCTCGCCCTACCTCTATCTGACGACGTTCGTTCCCGCGGAAGGCAGACGGAGATTCGCCGGCTTCTCCCACCGCTTCCACAAGACCCCGGAACTGGTGGCGCTGCTGACCTGCCTCGCCGCCGCCATCCGCACGCACGGCACGCTCGGCGACCTTTTCCGCCTCTGCTACGACGACGCCGACAAGGACATCGGCCCCTCCCTGACCCGCTTCGTCGCCGCCTTGATCGGCAAGCGCCGCACGAAGGCGCTCGATTATCTCCTTACCTCTCCCGCCAACGGCTCCGCCTGCAAACGGATGAATCTCTTCCTCCGCTGGATGGTCCGCACCACCCCCCCCGACCTCGGCATCTGGCCTTTCGTCGACCCGTCAAAGCTCGTGATGCCGGTCGACACCCACGTCCACCGCATCGCCACCTTCCTCGGCCTGAACGACCGCAAATCCGCCGACTGGAAAGCCGCTCGCGCCCTGACCAACCGACTCGCGAAGTTTGACCCCGCCGACCCGGTCCGCTACGACTTCGCCATCTGCCGCCTGGGGATCCTCGATCTGTGCAGCAGGAGGAGAAGGAAGGAGAACTGCGATGTGTGTCTGCTGAGGGATGTGTGCCGGTTTCCGGTTACATAGTTGTCCTTCTGGCCTGAAGGACTCACGCGGAGACTGGTCATCTCCTCCGCGTCTCCGCCTCCGCGTGAGTTCAGGTATCATCGGTTGCTGGATGCCGCCGGAAGTATCGGGTCGGCGTCCCCTCTAACCTCCGTGAAGGTCATTCTTGCGCATGGCCCATTGGGCTTCGGAGCGATTGATATTCTCAATCAACATGTTACGTATTTCAAAGGCGTCGCCGAGGACTTAACGAGACTTGGTATCAAAGTACGGACGCCTTTTATCAATCCCTACGGACCCGTAAGCGAGAGAGCGAACGCACTCGCAACAGCAATCAGGGATTTCTTTTCTCCGACGGAGCGCGGATACGTGATTGCCCACGGCTTGGGAGGCCTCGACGCACGGTTTGCGCTCGCGCAAATTGCGGGCGTCGCGGCACGCGTGAAGTCGTTGGTCACGATCGGCACGCCGCACCTCGGCTCACCGATCGCGGACTTGCACTCGTCAGCGAAAGCGCTACATTCCCTTTTCGGCATCGATCCGGTCATTTTGCGTGAAGTCGAATCGAGTGGCGCTCTGGGTGACCTTACGACAGACGCGGCGAAAAAATTTGCCGCGGCGAACCCTGATCGTAACGACGTTCTCTATCGCAACATCGTTGGAACGGGCCGCCAGGGAACCCCGCCGGCGTTGCCTCTGTTTCATACATGCGCCGCGTTCTCGGGAACCTTCGCCCTCATGGCCGCGAGGCGTCTCGTGAGCGACGGAATGGTTTCATTCGATTCCGCTAGGCGGAACAAGACTCCGTGGGAAGTCTGGAAAGTCGATCATGCCGAAGAGGTCGGGTGGGACTTGGACGACCCTCTGGCTGCTCCGTCGCCGGAACATCTCGCTCGTTACCGTCGCATTGTCCGGCGGTTACGCGCCCGAATAAGCACCTGACCAGGAGACAAATGCGCGGGCGCGCCTTCGGACGCGCCCGCGCGGGCTTACTGCACGAGACCGATTACGTCGTCGTCTTCGGAGCGGTCGTCGGTGACGATGGCGTCACCGGCGAGGGCTCCGTCGGAGTGGACGGAACCGGGGTTGCCGGCTTCGGCGCCGGCTTGGCTTTGGTCTTGCGCCCCCGAGGGCCGAGGGCGCTCTTCATGTCAGCGACATGCGGAGCGAGACTGGCGGTCTCGGGCCGTTTGGCCAGACGCTGCGCCATGGAGTAGGTCATCAGGGCGTTGCTCCCGGCGCTGTTTCTCGCCACGCGTACGCTGTGGCGGACGAAGTGAGCCAAAGCCTCCAGCTCATCCGCCACCGGATCGTAGGCGTCCGCGAAGTCCATCTTGTCCCGCATCTGCACGGAACCCGAGTTTCCTCCGCGGGTCAGCTCCTCGTTGTTCCGGATCGCCAACGCCGCCAGGTCGACGAACGGCGGAGGTACCGAGGCGGCTGCCGCCAGTTGCCGGCCGGCGTTTTTGGTCTCCGGGACCACGAAATTCGGCACTCGCTGCTTCATGGCGCGAATGTCGTCGATGAGCGCTACCGCATCATCCCGGTAGGACGGCTGTGGGGTGGTTGTAACGGGTACTTCAGTGTTGTTGGACACAAGTCCTCCTTTTTTCCTTTCTCAAAGCTGCTGTGATCAGAGCGAGCAGATTGAGACAGGCGGAGGAGCGCGGCCTCGGGAGACCCGTGTTGGAGCTTCGGCGACGGCCAGACGAACCGGCCGTTGACGCCGGACATGAATGCAGAAAATGCGATCGTTCTCGATCAATAGGACCCGCGGCGACGGATGCCGGGCCAGGACAGGAACCGGATGCGTCCGTCTCCTGAGCAGCTCGGACATATCGAGCGGGGCGTTACCACTCTGGGCATATTCGATCAGCTCGGCGAATGCCTTGTCGAATCGGTTTCCGAGCAGGGCCAACTTCGTGCCGGCCTCAATCCAGCTCTGCATGTCGGCGATCATCCGCGCGGGAGCTTCGCCGGCGTATGCCGGTGCCTCGGCGATGCGGTCGTACGTCTCGCGAATACACTCGCCTAAACGGTCGAGCCGGCCTGCCGCGTCGACAAGCAGTCCCGTCACGCGATACATGTCATGGACCGCCTTGATCGGGTGTTCCATTGCAATCGTCTCGCAGCGCTCAATGATCTGGCGCGCCATGCCAAGGAAACCCTCGGCGGAACGGAGGTTTCTTCGGCCGCGCCGAAACAGACGACGCCACGATTCCCGCCCATTCAGGCGCGATCCGGGCGAACACACCCCGCCCCGCCGCGATGTTTTCGCGTCTCTTCCCAGGGCGGCTTCGTGCAAATCTGCCATAACCGTGTGTCAACCTAGTGTTATGGTACCACACTCACACCCCATGCTACAAGCTCCCCTTCCGTAAAGATGCTCACCATTATTGGTGAGATTGCCGGCTTTTCCGACGTCATCGATGAGGTCCCCAACCTCATCGAATACTTCGCCAACCTCATTGAATGCTTCGTCGACCTCATCGAATGCCTCGTCAACCTCATCGAATGCTTCGCCGACCTCATCGAATAGGTCCGACGACGTCATCGAATGCTTCGGCGAGGTCATCGAATGCTTCGACGACCTCATTGAATGGGTCGATGACCTCATCGAATAGGTCGTTAACCTCATCGAATGCTTCGCCAACCTCATCGAATGGGACGTTGAACCTCGGGGACCGACGAATGTCAGCCCTTCGGGCTTAGCCTCGGTGATGCCCAAGGCATGCTTAACCGACGTCTCTTCAAACACTTAGGCGCCTACTCACGCGAGGCGTCCCATATGTAGCATCAGCGAATGATCGAAGACCAAGTGATTGAAAACGCGCCATTTAAAGGTCTTCGCAAGCTCCGGCGCGAACGCGCCGCAGCTATAAGTGATTGCTTGTAATGCGTTCTTACCAATGCACTTACTGGACTTGAACGTCGCAAAATCGAAAAACGAAGGCCTGGCCCTTGTGCCCTCTAGGGCCCTTGGAGGTTCGGTCCGCGGGGAGCGCGAAGCACGTGACGGACCGCTACCTTCTCGGCGTGGCGCGGCGGAACCGCGGGCAGGTCATCACGTTTGATCGCCCTCTTGCGACTGCCAGCGGAGAGGATGTCGTTTGCTTGACGCTGGAGTAGCGTAGTGTGGACGCCCGGCTCGCGCCCAGCGCGGCTGTGTGTAGGGGTCGAAAATCGGGTCGCATTCTTGAGCATCCGCGCACCAAAGAACGAAGGCCTAGCCCAAACGGCTTCCGCTTAGACAGATTGGGTTTGGTTTCGAGAGACGCCCACTTCACAACCCAGACGCCAATCTTCACCATTGACAAGCAACCGTGAAATGTCGTACGTTTGTACGGTAGCGTCGGAAGAGCTACGTACATTCTAGTCACGGGGGTTTCGATGGTCGCAAAGACGGAGAGATTCGAAATGCGTGTTGATGAAGAAACCCTGAACAGGGTGGATAGATGGCGAGCAGAACAGGATGATTTGCCGTCGCGCGCGGAGGCGATGCGAAGACTCGTCGAGATTGGGTTATCTCGCTCGACTCGCTTCGCGGTGAAGTTTAGCGACGGCGAGAAGCTTCTGGCGACGATGATGCGGGATATCTATAAGGCTCTCGAAATAGACGGCGACATCCCTGATTTCATTTGTGGGGTAATCGATGAAGGGCACTACTGGGCCCCGAAGTGGATGCTTCCTGGGATCTTCAATGATGAGGAAGACAGCCCGGAAGACGTAGATTTCGTCGGAGACGTTTTGGAGATGTGGAGCTTCCTGGAGCGAGGTTACGCCAAGCTGACCAAGAAGGACCGCGAGCGGGTTGAAAGAGACGGGGATCCCTTTGGGAAGTCCGTTCGCTTTTGGGGCTTCGACGGTAACAACGAGGCATCTCTTGGAAGCATCGCTCAATTTCTCGTTGAGCAGATGAATAGATACGCTGAGTTCAAGGGGCGTGATCTGAACTCGCGTATGCCAACGATCGCAACTTACAAGCGCATGTTGGCCGTATTCGCGCCGATGCGAATGACGCTAGTCGGTAGGGAACTGAACGCCAGCGAGATAATTCGTATCCTTACTGCAATGAAGTACCCAGAGTAGGAGCCAGAGGGGGCATGACTTGATATTGCCGAACCAGACGTGTCGTGACCTTATCCGCAGATGACGCAGATAGACGCAGATTGGGGAACGGTTTTATCTGCGTACATCTGCGACATCTGCGGATGATCGGTTGAGAGTAAACCTCACGATCGCGCGAGGACGCGCGCGCGGGACGCACGCGGTCCCAGGGGGGCGAGAAACTAGCCGACCACTTCGAACTTCCTTCCCACCTCCACGATCGCTTCGATGGCGCGATCTAGGTGTTCGCGGGTATGGGCGGCGCTGATCTGGCAGCGGAGGCGGGCGGCGCCTTGGGGGACGACGGGGAAGCCGAAGCCGGAGACGTAGACGCCGCGGGTGAGCAGATCGGCGGAGATGGCGATCGCTTTGGCGGTGTCGCCGATGATGATCGGGACGATCGGGTGGATCCCTTCGCGTACGCTCACGCCTTTGGCTGTGAGCTGCTGGCGGAAGTAGGTGGTGTTCTCGCGCAGCCGGATGAGGAAGCTCGGATCGTTTTCGAGGAGGTCGAAGGCCGCGATCGAGCCCATGACCACGGCGGGGGGGAGCGTGTTCGAGAAGAGGTAGGGGCGCGATCTCTGGCGGAGATAGTCGATGAGCGTTTTGGGGCCGGTGGTGAAGCCGCCATGCGATCCGCCCAGGGCCTTGCCGAGGGTCGAGGTATGCGCGTCGATTTTGTCGAAGACGCCAAGCTCCTCGCCGGTGCCACGGCCGGTGTTGCCGAGCACTCCGGTGGCGTGTGAATCGTCGACGACGAGAAAGGCCTCGTACTCGGCGGCGAGGTCGACGATCTCCGGCAGCGGGGCCAGGGAGCCTTCCATCGAGAAGACGCCGTCGGTGACGATCACCTTGTTGCGCGAGGAGCGCGTCGCTTCGAGCGCGCGCCGCAGGTCGGCCATGTCGCGGTTCTTGTAGCGCTCCTTCTTCGCCTTCGCCAGGCGGACGCCGTCGATGATCGAGGCGTGATTCAGCTCGTCCGAGATGATGGCGTCCTGCTCCTGGGCGATGGTCTGAAACAGTCCTTCATTCGCATTCCAGCAGGAGCCGTAGAGGATGGTGTCCTCGGTGCCGAAGAAGCGGGCGATCCGCTCTTCGAGCTTCCTATGGATCGTTTGGGTCCCGCAGATGAAGCGGACGGAGGCCAGGCCGTATCCGTAGTCGCGCTCCCCTTTTGCCGCCGCCTCGGTGATGGCTGGATGGTCGGCCAGGCCGAGATAATTGTTCGAGGTCAGCATGATGATGTCGCCGAATCCCTCGACGTCGACCACCGCCCCTTGCGGCGATTTCATCAGCAGCTCGCGCTTGAGCGTGCCCGCGGCAGCCATCTGATCGAGCTCGGACGAGAGTGTGGAAAGGAGTGTCATCGAATGTTCCCCAACTTTCTCTTGCGGCGCGAATGGTACTGCGCAAAATGCGCCATGCGATTCCTGTCTGCCCTGTTACTGCTGACCGCTACATCGCTCCCGGCCGCCGTTTCCGATGGTGACCTTGCGAAGCGCGTCGATGCCTACATTGCGCCGCTCGCGGCGACCCACGATTTCAACGGGGTGGTCCTGATCGCTCGCGGCGACAAGGTGCTCGTCCGGAAAGCCTACGGCCTCGCGGACTGGGAGCTGAACGTTCCGATGTCGGGGCGTTCCCGTTTCCGGATCGCTTCGATTACGAAGACGTTCACGGCCGCTGCGATATCGATGCTCGTCGAGCGTGGCAAGCTTGCCTATACCGATCCTCTTTCGAGGTTCATACCCGAATTTCCGGCTGGGGAGAAGATCACCATCCGGCAACTGCTCGGTCACTCGTCGGGTGTGGCCGACCCTGACTCGTTATCGTGCTCCGAGGTCACGCTGGACGATCTCGTGAAGCAGATCGCCGCGAAGCCGCTGGCATTCGAGCCGGGAACGAAGAGCCGCTACAGCAACGGCGGTTACACACTGCTGGCGCGTGTCATCGAGGTTGCTTCCGGACTGTCCTGGCAGGACTTTCTGGCCAAAGAGATTTTCGCGCCGCTTGCCCTTTCGGAGACGACCATAGACCGCAGGGGTCCCATCACCCCGATGCGTCTGCACGGCTACGTTCCGGGTCCGGGACCGGCCGGGCTTCAGAACGCTCCCTGTGAAGGGACGTGGTCAGCCATCGGCAGCGGCTCCGTGATTTCCAGCGCCGAGGATCTTCATCGATGGGCGCGCAGCGTTCGAAACGAGAAGCCGTTCAAGCGAAAGGCCCTCGAGTATCCCTTCGGCTGGGGCGCACGGAAGTACTTCGACCGCAACGTCATCGAGCAGTCGGGGATTCTCAGCGGGACGGCGTCCTATCTGGCCGCGTATCTCGACGATGACCTTTACGTGGTCGTGCTGACGAACGTTCAAAGCGGAGCGCTGGTCGGGATCGGGAAAGGGCTGGCAGCGATTGCGCTTGGTATCGAGCCTCCGCGCGTGATGCCTTCGCCGCCCGCGGTGGCATCGACGGAGGGCCAGCGGAAGAAATGGCTCGGCCGTTTCTCGAATCCCGACATCGCGGCGATCGAGATCATCGAGAACGAGGGATCGCTCTACCAGCGGTGGGGGGATTCGCGCGACACGGTCTATCTGATGCCCACTGGTACGAACACGCTCTACAACCGGCAGGACTCGATCGCCCTCGAGCTGGCACAAGACGGAACGATCCGCATGCGCTGGCCTGAAGGGGAGCCGCAGGTGTTTACGCGGCCACCGCCGTAGCCTCAGCGCCGTTGCAGCAGCTCGACGCGATTGCCGAACGGGTCGTTCACGTATGCCCGGTCGTAGCCTTCCAGCCGGTTGTCGGGCCTCGTGGTATGTCCCGCTGCTTCAAGACGTGCCACGAGCGATGGCAGATCATCGACCAGCAGCCCGGGATGCGCTTTCTTTGCCGGATGGAAATCGTCCTCGACGCCGAGGTGTAGCTCCAGCGATCCGATGCGGAACCAGAGGCCGCCGCGCTCGGCCAGGCTGGCCGGTTTGGGGATTTCGATCAGGCCGAGAAGGTCGGCGTAGAAGGCGCGGCCGCGTACCTCCTGGCCGTGCGGCATGGCGATCTGGATGTGATGAATGGCGGTTGCGGGCATTGGTCGAACTCTATCGCTGGAAACAAACCCTGCTGCGCTTCTGCCCCAGTCTGCGCATCTCGAGATCCTTCGCCGTCCTCCGCCGCTTTTCGCTCGCTACGCTCGCTCAGCGGCGGAGCCTGCCCTGAGCGCAGCCGAAGGGGCAGTCTCAGGATGACAATTTGGCCAAGGCAACTCAGGCCGCCGGCCCTGCCGGCTCGTTGTCGTATTTCAGATCTCTGCGGAAACATCGGCCGGCCTCGATGTCGAAGACGACGCAGGAGTCGATGGGGCGCGAGTAGACGTGGAGGCTGACGGCGCGCTCGTTCCACTCCTCGAGATTCTTGATGCGGTGGATGGTCTGGGTCTTGTCGACCGTGTTGAGCGGCCCGCCCGGGACGCAAAGCTCCGTGCCGAGGGACTGCATCTCGATGCGGGTGGCGCCGGCCAGGCAGTCCATCCCCACGACCTGCTGATTCTCGGGGCGGTTGCAGCCGAGCTGCTTGTAATTCTCGACCACCAGCTTCCCCTCGACCATCGTCATCCATCCGAGCTGGCCGTTATGGGTGTGAAGCGGGGTGATGGCTCCGATCGGCCAGCAGATCACCATCGCTTCGATCATCTCGTTGCGGAAGACCTTGTTGCGGGTGTGGCGGTCGGGTAGCCACATCTTGTAGCGCTCCAGATCCTCGGCGCGGATCTCGTACGTGGCCAGGAAGTCATAGATCTTCTGCTTCGTGATCAGCCCGGACGATAGCTCGCGGATGCCTTCGACGAACTGTTCGACGGGAACGGACGTCGGCGAATAGACGGGCTGGGGGGGCGTAGAGGGAATGTTGTGCAGATCCATGAGGGTCCTCGCTTGATTACTATAGCTCTTCGGCGGTTGTCGGTAATCGGTTGTCGGTTGTCACCCAAGCTCCGTACAACATGCTAGGCTCCGCGCCGCAATGCAGAACCTTGCCGTAATCGGCGCGCAATGGGGCGACGAGGGGAAGGGGAAGATCGTCGATCTTCTCTGCGAATCCTTCGACGTCGTGGCCCGCTATCAGGGTGGTCATAACGCCGGCCACACGGTGAAATTCGGCGAGAAGCATTTCTCGCTGCGTCTCATCCCGTCGGGGATTCTCCATCCCGACAAGCTCTGCATCCTCGGCAACGGAATGGTCATCGACCCCGAGGCGCTGCTCGACGAGATCGAGAAACTGCGGGCGCTCGGCGTCGTCATCGATTCGAACCTCAAGATCAGCGACTCCGCCCAGGTCATCCTGCCGTACCACAAGGCGCTCGATCTGGCCCGCGAGGAAGCGGCCGGGGCGGGGAAAATCGGCACGACCGGACGCGGCATCGGTCCCGCCTACGAGACGAAAGTCAGCCGCTACGGCATCCGCGTGGCGGACCTGCTCGACCCCTACGTCCTGCGCGACCGCATCGAATTCGCGTGCGCCGAGAAGAACCCGGTGCTCAAGGGCGTCTACGGCAAGGAGGGCTTCAACCCGCAGAAGCTCTACGACGACTACACGCGCTACGGCGAGGTGCTGGCCGACCGAATCACCAACGGAACGATCCTGATCAACGAACAGATCCGCGCCGGCAAGAAGGTGATGTTCGAAGGGGCGCAGGGGGCGATGCTCGACATCGACCACGGCACCTACCCGTTCGTGACGTCATCGAGCACGGTCGTTGGCGGCGTCTGCACCGGCCTTGGCGTGGCCCCGAAGCACATCCACCGCGTCATCGGCGTGGCCAAGGCCTACACGACGCGCGTCGGCGGCGGCGCGTTTCCGACGGAGTTGAACGATGCCAGCGGCGAGCACCTGCGGGCCCGCGGCAACGAGTTCGGCACCGTCACCGGCCGTCCGCGCCGTACCGGCTGGCTCGATCTCCCCGTCCTCCGCACCTCGGCGATGCTGAACGGACTCGATGCCATCGCCCTGACCAAGCTCGACGTCCTCGATGAGTTTGACCAGATTCCGGTCTGCATCGGCTACAACGTCCGCTCCGAGGTCTGGAAGACGTTTCCCGCCTTCGCGGTCGCGCACAACGACTACAAGCCGGAGTACCGGACGTTCAAAGGGTGGAAGGAGCCGACGGTCGGCATGACGTCGTACGACGATCTTCCGCAGGCAGCGAAGGATTACGTGCGGTTCATCGAGGATGAGGTGGAGTGCCAGGCCACGATCATCTCGACCGGGCCGCGAAGGGAAGAGACGATCGTGCGGTAGCTACGCCTCATCGGTACGCGTGCAGGAAGTCGTCGCGCGAGATTCCGGCCTGTGTACAGATCGATCGAAGCGTGGAAGCTCTCAGGCTGCGGTGATTCGGAATGGTCATCGGGGTGCGCGTGCCGTCTTCGTTCACCCGTTCCAGTGCGATGTGCTCACGCTCTCGAACGACGGTAAAACCAAGCCGCCCAAACGCAGCCAGCACGCGCGCCTTCGGCGCGTCCACCGGAAACTTCGGCATCAGACCGTGACTTCAGTTTCGGCCACGAATGCGTCGAGAACCGGCGAGTCATTCTCAAACGCCCCAGCGCCAAAGGTCTCGATGTGAAACTGAATCGCCGACCGGACGTCCGCCAGCGCCTGATCGTACGTGTCGCCTTCGCCGATGACGACGCCCCGCATTCCGACAGGATAGGCGACGTAGCCGTCGTCATGTTTCTCGACGATGATCTTGATCGAGCTCACGTGCATCAGTATGCCATGGGCGAGGTCTCTTACAATGTCTCCCCATGCCGACCGCCGCCCCTCCTGTCCGTCCCGTCACCCTCGATGAGATCTACGCCGCGCGCGAGCGGATACGCGGCATCATCACGCGCACGCCGCTGATCAAGCTGCGGCATGACGCGCCGGTGCCCGATATCTGGCTGAAGCTCGACAACCTGCAGCCGATCAATGCCTTCAAGATCCGGGGCGCGGCGAACGCCGTGGCAATGCTCACTCCCGAGGAGCGGGCCAAAGGGGTATGGACCATCAGCGCCGGAAATGCCGGACAGGGCGTGGCCTTCGCGGCGCGCGCGTACGGCATCCCGTGCACGGTGGTCACGATCGAGACCGCTCCGGAGACGAAGATCGAGCGGATGCGCAACCTCGGCGCGCGCGTCGTGAAGGCGCCCTTCGATGCCGCGTGGCGTGCCATGGAGGATCGGGCCTTCGAAGGGGTAGAGGGATCGTTCATCCATCCCTTCGATGACCACAACTTCATCGCCGGCAATGCCTCGCTCGGGCTGGAGATTCTCGAAGATCTGCCGGAGGTGAGGACGGTGATCGCCGCCATCGGCGGCGGCGGACTGGTCTCCGGCATCGGCAGCGCCATCCGTCAGCTCGCACCCTCGGTGAGGATTCTCGGCGCGGAGCCGGAGACCGCCTCGCCGGGCGCGAAATCGTTCGAGGCGGGGTCGCCGCAGAAGTTCGACGACTTCCAGCCGTCGTTCGTCGACGGCGCGGGCGGCAAGAGCGTCTTTCCGCGCATGTGGGAGAGGATGCAGGGGATCGTCGATGGATCGGTCGTAGTCACGCTCGACGAGACGAAGCGGGCCATGCGCCTCGTCGCCGAGAAGGTTCGCGTCATCGCAGAAGGTGCCGGCGCGCTCTCCGTTGCGGCGGCGCTCAGCGGAAGAGCGGGCGAGGGACCGATCGTCGCCGTCATCTCCGGCGGGAACATCGATCTGAAGAAGTTCGCGGAGCTGATTGGGTCGGTGTGAGACGGGGTTGCGGGGTCGCGCGGTTGCTGAGTTGCTGAGTTGCTGAGTTGCTGAGTTTACAGGTTACGATTTGATCCTCGACAACCGACAACCGACAACCGACAACCGACAACCGAGCAACCCAGTAATCCAGCAACCGAGTAACCCAGCAACCCAGCAACCCAGCAACCGAGCAACCTACTTCGTCCCCATCCTCGCCTTCCTCCGATCCTCCTTGAAGTTATGCCTTGCCTCGGCTTCTTCGATCGAATGCGACTCGGTGATCGTTTCGTCGCGCTTGGCCATTTCAGCGAGGCGCTGGTAGTGGATGCGTAGAACCTTCAGCTCATCCTCGGCCAGGTCTTCGACCGAGATTAGGCGGTTGCTGGCCCCTTCGAGGGCGGCCACGATCTCGTCGAGCTTGAGTTGTACCGCCAGTGCGTCACGGTTCTGGGCGCGCTGAATGAGGAAGACCATCAGAAACGTGACGATGGTGGTGCCGGTATTGATGATGAGCTGCCAGGTGTCGGAGTAGTGGAAGATCGATCCGGTGGCGCCCCAGACGATGATGATCAACGCCGCAGTGACGAACGCGCCGGTCGACCCGGTCCAGTTCGTCGCCGCCGTCGCGAAGCGCGACAGGATGTTGCCTCTGGCTTTTTGCCTTCGATCGGGCATGGGTACCTCTCAGCAGAGCTTGTTCACGCCGGATGCCAGCGCGTTTAGAATGCGCGGCCATGGTCCGATTCGTCGCCCGATCCGTCGTTCTCCTGCTACTGCTTTCCTCGCCCGCGTTCGCCGGCGATTTCAACATCTATCTGGCCAATGCGAAGAGTGAGACAAACCGTCACGGCCAGTCTCGCTTCCGGATGATCAGCTTCGAGCTGATTGGCCGCCCGAAGCTTCCCCGACTTCTCGAGCGCTATCTGCCCAATGCCCGGGCAGGTGTCGACATCGACTATTCCGACGTGCGCCAGCCGCGGAGCTGGTTCGGTTATACCTACGGCGATCCCGACGACTCCGTGCGCGCGGAGTGGGCGCACTTCTTCATCCGGCAGTATTGGGGGTCGTCGTCGACCCTGCGGCCGTACGCCGACCTCGGCACCGGTCCGATGTGGTCGAACCGTCGCATTCCCGCGGCGACGTCAAAGCTCAATTTCAATTCGCAGCTCGGCCTCGGCGTCGCCCTTTTCCCGAACGCCAGGACGCCGCTGTATGTCGGCTATCGCTACTTCCACATCTCCAACGGCGGTTTCGCCGGACGAAACCCGGGCTTGAACGTGAACGGATTCTTCGTCGGGACCCGCGTGAAGTAACTGCGCGCGCTACGCCGCGCGTTGTCGGTTATCGGTTGTCGGACTAGGCCGCGATTTACGTAGCCTCGACGTGCGCCAACTGACAACCGACAACTGACAACCGACAACGCGCCGCCGGCCAGTTACTTCACCGTTGCCAGCGGTCTTTGCGCCGTCGGTGGCGTCGGGTAGTCGAGGCGGTCGATCATCTGATTGATCGGCGTACGCATCACCGGGACTCGCTGGCCGGCGACGATGGCGAACGCGCCGGTGGGTGCGGCTTCGCTGACGTTGTCTGCCAGTCGCACCTTGACGCTGGCGGGATCGAGCAGCGCGACACCATCGCGCTTCAACATCATGGCCGGGACGAAGACGTCGGCATTGCCGGGGATCTGGCCGAGGACCAGCCGTGCCGCAGGGGCGCCGGGGGCGGAGAACATGATCGTGATATTGCCGGGCGGCACATCGAGAAGGAGGAATGCTCCCGTCTCCGCCACGCCGCCTGAGACATACGGCGCGTTCTCGATCCAGACATTCGTTCCGCGGAAGAGATTCTGCTTGCGGGCCGCTTCCGTTTCGATGGTGTGGTAGGCGTTGTTCGGGCCGGTATCAACGTCGACGATCCAGCCGCGGACGCTGATCGGATCTCTTGCCACATGCGGGCCGGCGGGCTCATTTCCGCCACCACAGGCGACCGTCAGCAGAGCCAGAATGAGGATGAATCGTTTTGCGTTCACCGCAAAAGGATAAGCTGAAGTCCTTGGATCGTCTCGCTCTGCTTCGTGACGCCGGGAAAGTTGGCTATGTGTTCTCAGGCGGCTCCTCCCGCTGTGCCTTTCAGATCGGCGTGATCGAGGCGCTGGCCGAGCTCGGAGTTACGCCGTCGCTGACGATCGGCGTTTCCGCCGGCGCGTGGAACGCCGCCATCGTCGCCGCCCGCTCCGAGGCGCGGATCCGCTACTACTGGCGGTCGTTCATGCGCATGCCGCACATCGATCTGCGCAATCTGCTCGTCGACCACTCGCCGTGGCGCTTTCGCCACATGCACAAGCGCAACTTCGACCGATTCATCGGGTCCGGTCGCTTTCGCCAGCCGGACGCGCTTCCGCTCTTCGTCTCGGTCACCCGCTTTCGCGACGGCGCCAACGTCATCTTCAACGCGCGCGACGTCGACGATCCGCTCCAGCTACTCCTGGCCACCAACTACCTCCCACCGTTCTACACGCATCGCCCCATCATCGATGGGGTGGCGTACGGCGACGGCGGCATCTCCGACAATGCCCCGTATGAGAAAGCCCTCGCCGAAGGATGCGACGCGGTGGTCGTGGTGACGCAGAAAGGGGAATCGGAGGGTGGGCTCTTCAAGAAGAAAGGCGACTACGAGCACGTCGTCACCGATCCGCGTGTCGTCGTGATCCGTCCCCGTCATCGTCTGCCGTTCGGCTTCACCGAGCGCCGTTGGGAGGTGCTCGACGTGTTGACACGCATCGGCTATCTCCGAACACGCGAGGTGCTTCTCGGTGAAGATCACCCGGAGACTCACGTTCGCGCCGAAGGAGAAGCGCCGAGCGCACGGGCCAGGCGAATCCTCCGTGCGATAATCCCCAAGTCTCTATGACTGGCACTATGCCTCGCTCTCTTGGTCTCCTGGCGATCGCGTTCTCTTCCGCACTGCTCCTCCTCGCGCAGGCCCCGACACCGGCCGCCGCTCCGCCGAACCCGGCCAATCAGGCCACCGTGCGCGCGGCGAACGGCGATCACGTCATCACTGTCGCGCATCAGAATGGCCAGACCTTCTTTGCCGCGGATGAGGCGATGGCCGCCCTCGGCGGATCGGTAACGCGCGACGGCAACGGCTTCAAGGCTACGTTCAACAACACCGTGGCTGCCTTCGGGACCGACAGCCGGTTCGGGGTGGTCAAAGACGAGCTGATCGAAATGCCGGTGGCACCGATCACGATCGACAACCGCCCGTTCGTGCCGTGGCAGTTTTTCCAGGGATTCCTGGTCCGGGCCTCGGCACTCGAGGTGACATGGGACCCGGCCGGGCGCCTTCTTCAAGTGCATCCGGCGCAGACGACCGCGGTCACCGTGCAGGTCTCCGTCGCCAACGTGCAGGGGATTTCGAAAGTCGTCCTGACCCTCACCGCGCCTGCCGACTACACCATCGTCAAGGAGACGGGCGCGTACACGATCCGGTTCCGGAGTGCCATTCGCGCACCCTACGTCGAGCAGGCTCACGACGATCCGTACGTGGCCAAGACCTCATTCATCGGCAACGACCTGCGCATCCAGCTCACCGCGCCGGACGTCGTCGGCGATGCCTATCGGCTCGAGAACCCGTTCCGGATCGTTCTCGATCTTCGTAAGGGCGCGGCATCGGGCCCGGGGACGCCGCAGCCGCTCACGTCGCCGAAGCCGGTCGAATCACCCGGCATCCACACCATCGTCATCGACCCCGGCCACGGCGGTAAGGAGGTCGGCGCCATCGGTCCCGGCGGCCTTTTGGAAAAAGACGCCACGCTGACGCTCTGCCGCCGGCTGGCCGCCGCGCTCGAGGCAAAGCTGAAGACGCGGGTGATTCTGACCCGGAACGACGACACCGTCGTCCCGCTCGATCAGCGCACGGCGATCGCCAATCAGTACCACGCCGATCTTTTTCTTTCCGTGCACATGAACGCGGCCATCGTCAAAGGAGCACACGGTGCGGAGACGTATTTCCTATCCCTGGATGCCTCGGACAAACTGGCCGAGAAGGCCGCCGAGGTTGAGAACGCGGCCAAAAACAGCGCCGCGCCGGCCGCGTCGAGCGATCTGAAACTGATGCTGTGGGATCTGGCGCAGCAGGAGTACCTCAACGAGTCGAACCGCCTGGCCCAGGCCGTTCAGGAGGAGATGAACCGCATCACCGGCATCCAGAGCCGAGGGGTGAAGCAGGCACCCTTCAAAGTACTGGTCGGGGCCACCATGCCTGCCGCGCTGGTTGAGGTCGCATTCATCACCAACCCCGACGAAGAGTTGAAAATCAAGTCCGATACGTTCCAGGCCACGGTCGTCGAGGCGCTGACGAAAGCGGTGGAGCGCTACAAGATCGACTACGAAACGCGCATCGGTATCGCCCAGCCGCCGACACCCCCTGCCGCTCCGACGACGACCGCACCCACGGCACCCACCACCATCACAAAAGCAGCTACGACGAGGACGGGGACGTAGTGCGCAGGGCGGCGATGCTGTCGCTGGCGATTCTGGCGGTCGCGGGGGGATGTCAGAAGAGGGCGCTCACCCAGAACCTCAATGTCGAGAACAAGGTCGCCGTCCGCCCTGTGACGCTTTTCTTCGAAGGGCCGGAGATGCTCCTCGTGCGCGAGACGCGTAACGTGGCGCTGCCGGAGAACCCCGCCGGCGCGCTTTCGGTCGTTGCCCGCGAATTGCTGAAGGGATCGGCCAACGCCGGGGTTCCGGCGGTTTTTCCACGTGATACCGTCGTCCGCGGCGCGTTTCTCCTCCCCGACGGCACTGCCTTCGTCGACCTCGGCGGCAACACCTTGTCGCAGGGATGGGGCACCGGCAGTCATGAGGAGCTGATGGCCGTCTATTCGGTCGTGCAGACGGTCACCACGAATTTTCCCGAAGCGAAGCGCGTGCGGATTCTGGTGAACGACGAGCCAGCCGAGACGCTCGCCGGGCACGTGAACCTTGCGCGAGCGCTGGGCCCGATGCCGGCGTTCGTGGCGCGGTAGGCCGGCACGGCCGGCGGCGCTGGTTGCCCAAGGCTCGGCCACCATCTCCGCTAGATCGTTCTGCCGCGCAGACTCCTGGCCCCCCTGGGACCGCGGGCGTCCCGCCCGCGCTTGCAAGTTGCAGGACGCTGGTCATCAACTGCTACGCTCTGCCCGGATAAATTTCTTTCAACCGCGGAGGCATCTTCGCCTCCATCCCAACGGACTCCTCCAACTCCACGGCGTTGACGATGGCTTGGCCGCGGAAGTGGTTGTTCGTCACGACGTACGTCTCCTTCGACTGCGCCATCGTCTGAATGCGATCGACCCAGGGCGCAAGCTCTTCTTTCGAATAGAGATAGTTGTAGCGCTCCCAACTCTCGCCGTGCGCGAACCACTTCTCGTAGTTGCGTCCGTGTAAGCGGGCGTAGCCGATCGGCCCGGTGGTGACGCCGGCCGGCTTTACGGAATCGTGAAAGAGCGGCTGGTCGACGTTCACCCAGGCTACGTTGTGCTCGTTCAGGAATTGGAAGAACTCGTCGTTTTGAAACGTGGAGTGCCGCACTTCCAGAGCGAGCGGAAAGCCGTCGAGATCAGCGAAGAGCTTCGTCAGCTTGCCGCGTGATTCTTCGCTGTTCCGGAAGCTCCAGGGGTACTGCAGCAGAACGGCACCCAGGCGGCTCGCATCCGCCAGGGGATCGAGATAGTCGCGGAACGCCTTCACGTCTCCAGGGGCGAGCTCCGAGGAGTCGTGAGTGAAGCCGCGAAAGACCTTCGTGGTGAACTTGAAATCGGGATTGGCGGCCACGCGGCGAACCCACGACTTCGCATGGGTTGGCGGCGGGATTCGATAGAACGGCGAGTTGATCTCGATGGTGTTGAAGAACGACGCCAGATAGGCGAGTTGATCGAACTTCGAGCGATGAGGCGGATAGACGACCCCCTCCCAATCCTTGTAGCTCCATCCGGCCGGTCCGATACGAATCTGATGTTCCATGATCAATGGTCAATACGTTGATCAACTTATTTTGAGCAAGGCCTAATTCGTTGCCTGGACTGGACATCTATGCTAAAAGGCGGACCAACGAATCCAGGGCTAAAACACTTCCATGAACCGCGACAGAGCGTTCTGGGGGCGTGCTGTGTTCGTTACCGAAGGGAGGCTGGTCGACCGATCCGATTTCGCTTGTGAAGCACCAAAGCGGGGGCGAGGTCGCGGCACCCCGCACACACTCTGAGCTGCGGCATCACCATCTGATTGTACGAACAAGGAACAACTTAGGAGATCAAGGTTCATGGACACATTCAACGACAAGTCTCTCAACTGCGCCGATTGCGGACAGGAATTCGTGTTCAGCAAGAACGAGCAGGCCTTCTACTCAGAGCGTGGTTTCACGAACGAGCCGAAGCGCTGCAAGAACTGCCGCGACAAGCGGAAGGTCGCGCGCGACGGAAACGGCGGCGGTGGCCGTGAGCGTTCGATGGTGAGTGTGACGTGCGATAGCTGCGGAGTCGCGACCGAAGTGCCGTTCACCCCAGTCAGCGGTAAACCTGTCTATTGCCGCGATTGCTACAACCAGCGCCGGTCGACTACCCGGTCTTCAAGCTGGGCGTAGACATTCATTCGATAACTTCAACGACGGCGGGCTCTCGGGCCCGCCGTTTTTTTGCGGTTGCGGGGGTCTCGGGGTTGCGCGGTCTCGCGGTTGGTGCTCGGTTACTGGGTTGCTTGGTTGCAAGGTTGCTGAGTCAACGTGCCCAGCAACTCAGCAACCCAGTAACCCCCAACCCCACCGCGCGACCCCGCAACCGCGAGACCGCGAAACCCCGTATACAATCCCGCCCCGCTTGAGCCGCCAACTCCCCAAACCTGTCCGCAGCATCCTCGATCTCGTCGGCAACACGCCGATGCTTCAGCTCGCGAACATCCCCGGTCCGGACATGGCCGACCTCTTCGTGAAGCTGGAGTTTCTCAATCCCGCGTTCTCCGTCAAGGACCGTATCGGCGTCGGAATGATCGAGCGCGCCGAGCGCGATGGGAAAATCGTCAAGGGCGGCACGATCATCGAGCCGACCGCGGGCAACACCGGAATCGCATTGGCGCTGGCGGGCACGCGCATGGGGTACCACGTCATCCTCTGCGTTCCCGAGAATTTCTCCATCGAGAAGCGCGAGGTGATGAAGGCCCTCGGCGGTCAGGTCGTTCTGACGCCGAAAGACGATGGGATGAAGGGTGCCATCGCCATGGCCGAGGAGTTGTCGCGCACCATTCCCGACTCCTACGTGCCGCAACAGTTCGCTAATCCCTACAACACCGAATCGCACTACTCCACGACCGGTCCCGAGATCTGGGAGCAGATGGAAGGCCGCGTCGATGGATGGCTGGCTGGTGCCGGTACCGGCGGGACGTTCAGCGGAGTGGCCAGGTATCTGAAGGAGCGCAATCCTGCCTGCTGGTGCGTCGTCGTCGAGCCGCAGGGCTCGATCCTCAAGGGGGGAGAGGCCGGTCCGCACGAGGTCGAAGGGATCGGTGCGTCGTCTTTCATCCCGCCCGTGCTGGACATGTCGCTGGCCGACGAGGTGATCCAGATCTACGACGATCCCGCCTTCGTCATGGTGCGCAGGCTTGCGGCCGAGGAGGGAGTGTTGGGGGCATCATCAGCGGGCGCGAATGTCGCAGCGGCGGTGCAGGTGGCTGCAAAACTCGGCCCCGGCAAACGCGTCGTCACGATCATCCCCGATGCCGCCGAACGCTATATGTCGAAAGGCATCTATACGAAGTGGGCGAAGGATATGGAGCACAACTGAGTTGTCGGTTATCGGTTATCGGAGCCGGCGGTCGTTCAAGCTTACCAACCGACAACTGGCAACCGACAACGGATAACAGAGCACTTCCCCAGACTTCGAAAGGACCTCCATGGCTTTCTCGACTGATTGCATCCATGCCGGCCAGGAACCGGAACCGGTTACCGGTTCGGTGACCTATCCGATCTTCCAGACTTCGACCTACGTGCAGCCGGAGCTCGGCAAGCACAAGGGTTATGAATACGCGCGCACGCAAAACCCGACGCGATCGGTACTCGAAGCGAACCTCGCCGCGCTCGAAGGCGGAAAGCACGCGCACTGCTTTGCGTCCGGTATGTCGGCCACCGACACGGTCTTCCGTCTGCTGCGATCCGGCGATCACGTGGTCGCTGCTGAGAACATGTATGGCGGCTCCTATCGTCTCTTCAGCAAGGTCTGCGAGAAGTTCGGTCTCGAGTTCACGTACGTCGACACGTCGCACGTGGCCAACGTCCGCGCGGCGCTGCGGCCGAATACGAAGATCGTTTTTCTGGAATCGCCGACGAATCCGATGATGACGGTGACCGACATCGCCGCCTGCGCGGAGCTGGCGCACTCCGGCGGAGCGCTGGTGGTGGTCGACAACACCTTCTGCTCGCCCTATCTGCAGCGGCCGATCGAGCTCGGCGCGGACATCGTCGTCCACTCCACGACGAAGTTCATCAACGGCCATTCCGATTCGGTGGGCGGGGTAGTGGTTTCGAACGACGACGCCATCGCCGAACAGATCGGGTTCCTTCAGAACGCCGTCGGGGCGATCCTTTCGCCGTTCGATTCGTGGCTCGTCCTGCGCGGCGTGAAGACGCTTGCAGTCCGGATGAAGCAGCATGAGGAGAACGGCCGGACCATGGCGACGTACATCTCCGGTCATTCGAAGGTGGTGAAGACGTACTACCCCGGCCTGCCCGATCATCCCCAGCATGAGCTGGCGAAACGGCAGATGCGCGGCTTCGGCTCGATGATCTCCTTCGAGTTGGGCTCGAAGGAGAACGCCAAGAAGTTTCTCGACCGCGTCCGCCTCTGCTCCCTCGCCGAATCGCTCGGCGGCGTGGAGACGCTGATCTCACACCCGGAGACGATGACGCACGCGTCCGTTCCCCTGGAAACACGAACCCGCCTCGGCATCACCCCCGGCCTGGTCCGCATTTCCGTCGGCATCGAGGATGTCGATGACCTCATCGCCGACCTGGAGAACGCGTTCGCGGGGATCTAAACTGCTGGCCGTGGAAGTCTCCGACGCTCTTCCCGGTGCCGATCTGATTCGCGAAGGGTTGCGCGATCTTGCGTCGGGAGTGGAGTCGATCCCCTCGCTGCTGGTCCTCATTGGCGCGCCGCGTCTGCGCCGGATTGGATTTGACGTTCCTGACGACACGCCGTACTTCCCCGAGGACCGGCTCTACGCGAAGCTGGCCGAAGAGGATTCCGATTCCGCCCATTCGCGCTACAACGCGTTGATCCGGAAACTGGTGAGCTTCGAGCGGGCGGCGGAATGCGTGAAGCCGTAACGGAACCACGGCTTCGCGCCTTCATGCGCGCCATCGCCGCCGAGGCGCGGGAGCCGGGCCGTGTCTACATCGCCGGAGGTGCAAGCGCGGTGCTTCGCGGATGGCGAGTCAGTACGATCGACGTCGACATCACCATCGTGCCGGAGAACGATCGCATCCTTCGCGCGATCCCGGAGGTAAAGGAACGTCTGCACGTCAACGTAGAGTTGGCCTCGCCCGCCGACTTCGTCCCCGCGCTGCCCGGATGGGAAGAGCGGAGTCCCTTCATTTCTCGCGAGGGCTCGATTTCTTTTTATCACTTCGATTTCTATACGCAAGCGTTGTCGAAGCTCGAGCGCGCTCATCACAAAGATCTTCTTGACGTTGATTCGATGGTGCGCGACGGTCTGGTCGATCCGAATCGGCTGCGAGCGCTTTTCGAAGAGATCGCGTCTTCGCTGTACAAGTATCCAGCCATCGATCCGCCGACGTTGCGCGCCGCGGTCGAGCGGCTGGCCTCACGCTGAGCGCTCTACAATACCCGCCGCATGGGGCCTGCCCTTCCATTCCTCCTCCTCATCGCTGCGTACCTGATCGGATCGATTCCGTTCAGTTATCTTGTGGTGAAGATCGTGGCAGGAGCCGACATTCGCTATCACGGCAGCCGGAATGTCGGGGCGACGAACGTCGCCCGGAACTTTGGGAAAGTGCCGGGGATCATCGCCCTGCTTCTCGACATCGCCAAGGGCTATGCCGCTGTCGCCCTGGGGCGATGGATCGTGGGACGGCCGGACTGGCCGCTCGTTGCGGACGCGGCGCATACGTCTCCCCTCTACTCGATGTCGCTGTGGATCGCGCTGGCGGGACTGATCGCCGTGCTCGCGCACATGTACCCCGCCTGGCTGCGATTCCACGGCGGAAAAGGGGTGGCCACGGCCACCGGGGTATTTCTGGCGCTCGATCCAATCGCTGTCGCGGCTGGTGTGCTCGTGTTTCTGATCGTCATACTCGCCACACGCTTCGTGTCGCTGGCCTCGATTCTCAGCGCGGCGTCGATTCCGCTGTTTCTTCGCTTTCTGGTCCATGCGCCGTTCTGGACGATCATCATCAGCACCCTGATCGCGCTGGCCATCATCCTCAAACATCACTCCAACATTTCCCGGCTGGCGCAGGGGACGGAACGCAGGATGGGCGGGATGGGCAGCACCGACGGGAGAAAAGAGGAATGAAGCTCTCGATCATCGGCGCTGGATCGTTCGGAACGGCCGTGGCCGCGGTGGCAGCGCGCTGCGGCAACGAGGTCGTTCTGTGGGCACACGATCCGAATGTTGCCGCGGAGATCAGGGATACGCGCCATAACCCGATCTATTTGCCGAGCATCGAGCTCGACCAAAGGGTCCATGCTACGAGCTCGCTCGCCGAGGCCGTTGCGTTCAGCGATGTGATGTTCATGATCGTGCCGAGCCACCACTACCGCGGCGTCCTGGCTCAGATGCGGCCACATCTTCGGGGTGAGACAGCCATCGTCAGCGCGACGAAAGGGATCGAGATCGACACCCTGCAACGGATGTCGGAGGTGACGGCGCTCGAATTGGGACGCTCGCTTCGCTCGTTCGCCGTGCTGTCAGGACCGACGTTCGCGCTCGAGATGGCGCGCGGCGATCCGACGGCGGCGGTCATCGCGTCGCTCGATCTGGAGCTCGCCGAAGAGGTGCAGCACGCCTTGTCCTCGCCGACGTTTCGCATTTACAACTCGAGCGATGTCACCGGCGTGGAGCTGGCCGGCTCGCTGAAGAACGTCATCGCCGTCGCCGCCGGTGTGATCGAAGGCCTCGGACTGGGGTCGAACACGACCGCCGCGCTGATCACCCGCGGTCTTCACGAGGTGACGAAGCTTTCCGTCGCCCTCGGCGGGCGCGTCGAGACGCTGGCCGGTCTCGCCGGAATGGGCGATCTCGTTCTGACCTGCACCGGCTCCCTGTCACGCAACCGGAGCGTGGGTGTGGCCCTCGGCAAAGGGAAGCCTCTCGCCGAGATCCTGTCTGAATCGCGCACCGTCGCCGAGGGGGTGAGGACATCGAAGGCAGCCAAGGAGTTGGCGGACCGGCATGGCATTGAGATGCCCATCACCTCCGAGATGTATGGCGTGCTGCACCAGGGCCAGTCGCCGCGAACGGCGTTGCAGCGGCTGATGACGAGGTCGTTGAAAGCCGAGGCGGCACCGTAAAGGCCTTGCGGGGTCTCGAGGTTTCGAGGTCTCGCGGTTGCTTGAGTTAGCCAACACCGCGAGACCTCGCAACCCCGAGACCGCGCAACCGTTATTGCGGCGGTTTCGCTGGTGCTGTCGGCAATGTCTCCGGCTTGACGGTCTGGATCGCTCCGTTCTCGCCCCCCGGTGAATCGGCGTAGAGACCTTCGGCCGTGTCGCCTTGCGCGCGTATGGCCGCACGGCCGGCCGCATACGTCTTCTGCTCTTCGAGCTTCCGGGCCAGCTCGGCGGAGGCCGCTGCTTCCATCCTGGCGCGACGTGCCTCAGCCTCCATCTGATCGAGGGAGGGTCCCGCTGATCTGCCGCCGGACGGAAGTGGTGGCTGCGAGCTCGTGGTCGTGAAGTGTCCGCCCTCATGCACGAGTGTTTCGTTCGTGATGACCGGGGACGATGACTTCCTGCCGGCATGACTAGCCTTCGCTGCCCGGACGAGCGGCGAGTCGCCGCCGGCAGTCACACTATTCTGCTGCGAGAGAACCTTCTGGGTGTGCGTCACCGTTTGTGGCGTGGGGTCCTCTTTCGCCGCCTGCGGATCGGCCGCATACAGCGACAGGGCTGCAAATGCGAGATAGCTACTGATGGCGATCGGTTTCATCGGGTCCTCCGCTACCGTGTTCAATGTTAGTCTTCGCAGACCAAATTTCATGACCCTCCCCGAATCTTGCACCTTGCGGGTTTGAATGACGCCCGAGCTACTGCTCCAGAAGTTTGGATACCTCGCTGTCTTCGTTGGGACGTTCCTCGAAGGGGAGACGATCCTGGTGATGGCCGGCTTCTTTGCCGAGCGTGGTTATCTCAGGCTCCCGTTCGTCATCGCCACAGCCTGCACCGGCGCATACTCCGGTCACGTCTTCTGGTTCTGGCTCGGACGGACACAGGGGGTGAGACTGCTCGACCGCTTCCCGAGGATGAAGCGTCACTTCGGTAAGGGGATCCGCCTTTTCGAGCGTTACGGAGCGCCGGCGATCTTCATCACCCAGTGGCTCTACGGCTTGCGCATCACCTGCGCGGTGATCATCGGCATCTCGAAGGTCTCGACGCTCAAGTTCCTGCTATACGAGGCACTTACGTGCATGGTCTGGGCGATCATCATCGGCACTGCCGGCTTCTACTTCGGCCGTGCCGTCGAGCGGGTCCTCGGGCGGGCCGCGCATATTGAAAAATACGGGCTGATCGTGCTGGCCGTGGCCGCGCTCGGTTTCTGGGCGTACCACAAGTGGAAGGAAAAGCGCGAGGAGATCGGGGAAGGTTGAAGGCTTAAAGGCAATGTTGAATGTTGAATGTTCAATGTTGAATGGAAAGTGACCTAAACGACACCACATTCAACACTTAACAGTGAACATTCAACATTGAACATTCGGGGTTTCAGCTCACCCCTCGTACTGCTTGAACTCCAGCTCTGCCTGTGCCGCCGCCAGACGTGCCACCGGTACGCGGTAGGGGGAGCAGGACACGTAGTTCAATCCGCAGGTTCGGAAGAAGCGGATGGAGTCGGGATCGCCGCCGTGCTCGCCGCAGACGCCGACTTTCAGCTCTTTGTTCGTGCTCCGGCCGCGTTCCGTGCCGAGGCGCACCAACTGGCCGACGCCTTCCTGATCGATCGACTCGAATGGATCCTTCGGAAGAATCCTCTTTTCGACATACTCGGGGAGAAACGATCCGGCATCGTCGCGTGAGTAGCCGAATGTCATCTGCGTCAGATCGTTCGTGCCGAATGAGAAGAACTCCGCTACCTGGCCGAGCTGATCGGCGATCAAGGCAGCGCGGGGAATCTCGATCATCGTGCCGACGATGATCGGCAGTTCGGTGCCCTGCTCCTTGATTACCTCGGCGGCAACGCGCTGGACCATCTCCTTCAACATCGCCAGCTCTCTGACCGTGCCGACCAGAGGGATCATCACCTCGGGACGGGCATCGATGCCGTCCTTCTTCACCTCGCAGGCGGCCAGGAAGATCGCCCGCACCTGCATCTCGTAGATCTCCGGGAACGTGATCGCCAGCCGGCAGCCGCGGTGCCCGAGCATCGGATTCGATTCGTGGAGCTGGTTCACCTTGGCGCGCAGTTCGACGAAGCCCCATCCCATATCGCGGGCCACCGCGGAGATCTGTTGCTCGCTGTGCGGGAGGAACTCGTGGAGCGGCGGGTCGAGGAGGCGGATCGTGACCGGCAGACCGTCCAGCTCGCGGAAGATCCCTTCGAAGTCGGCCTTCTGGAACGGCAGCAACTGATCGAGCGACTTCCGCCGCCCAGCCTCGTTGCGCGCCAGGATCATTTCGCGGACACGCAGGATGCGGTCCTCGGAAAAGAACATGTGCTCTGTCCGGCAGAGACCGATGCCGGCCGCGCCGAAGAGCCGCGCCACGCGGGCATCGTTCGGCGTATCGGCATTCGTGCGGACGCCGAGGGTACGGATCTCGTCGGCCCATTTGAGGAGGCGATCGAAATTGCGGAACGTCTCTGACTGATCGGCGGGCAGAGATCCTTCCAGTAACACTTGGATGACCTCGGAGGGTCTCGTCTCGACTTTGCCGCCGATGATCTCGCCGGTGGAGCCGTCGATCGACAACCAATCGCCTTCTTCCAGCGGCTCGTGCCCCTCGCTACGCAGCTCTCCTTTGCTGTAGTCGACGCGCAGCACACCGGCGCCGACGATGCACGGCCGCCCCATGCCGCGGGCGACGACTGCCGCGTGCGAGGTCAGTCCCCCGCGGGTCGTGAGGATGCCGGCCGCGCTATGCATGCCGGCGATATCCTCGGGCGACGTCTCGATCCGCACGAGGATCACCGGATCATCACTATCCTTCGCCATCTGCACGGCGCGATCGGCGTTGAAGGCGATGCGCCCCGCCGCGGCGCCCGGACCAGCCGGAAGTCCGCGCCCGAGGACGCGGCCACCCGACGTCGCTTTCTGCTTCTCCTTCGTATCGAACACCGGCGCGAGGAGCTGCACGATCTGGCCGGCCTCGACGCGTGAGACTGCCTCGATGTTGTTGATGAGACCTTCGTCGACCATGTCGCAAGCGATCTTCACCGCGGCGAAGCCGGTCCGCTTGCCGGTGCGCGTCTGCAGGAGATAGAGCTTGCCCGATTGGATGGTGAACTCGATGTCCTGCATGTCACGGTAGTGGCTTTCGAGTTTCTTGTAGACCTCCTCGAGCTGGCTGTAGGCCTCGGGCATGGTTTCTTCGAGCGACTTCTCGTGCTCGAGCGCCTGCGCTTTCGAGATCGGCAGCGGTGTGCGGATGCCGGCTACGACGTCTTCGCCCTGGGCGTTGGGGAGGTATTCGCCAAAGAAGCGGTGCTCGCCGGTGGCGGGATTGCGCGTGAAGGCCACACCGGTGGCGCAGTCGTCTCCCATGTTCCCGAAGACCATCGATTGCACGTTGACGGCTGTGCCCCATTCGTTGGGGATCTGATTGAGTTTGCGGTAGGTGATGGCGCGCTGGTTGTTCCAGGAGTTGAAGACCGCGCCGATGGCACCCCAGAGCTGCTGCTGCACATCCTGCGGAAAGTCGTTGCCGCTTTTCTCGCGGACGATGCCTTTGTATGTTTCGACCAGGCCGCGCAATCCCTCGGCCGGGATCTCTGCGTCGGTCTTGACGCCCGACTTGTCGCGCAGCGCAAAAAGCTCGTGCTCGAAGTGATCCTTGTCAATCTCCAGCACGACTCCGGAGTACATCTGGATGAAGCGCCGGTACGAGTCGAGGGCGAAGCGCTCGTCTTTCGACGAGGTGGCCAGTCCCTGCACCGTCTGGTCGTTCAGGCCGAGGTTGAGGATCGTGTCCATCATGCCCGGCATCGACGCGCGCGCGCCAGAGCGGACGGAGACGAGGAGCGGTTTGTTGCGATCGCCGAATTTGCGGCCGACGGATTTCTCGACGCGTGCGAGGTTCTCTTCCACGGCGCTCTTCAGTTCCGGCGGGTACGTCTTCCCGTGGTCATAGAACCAGGTGCAGACGCCGGTGGAGATGGTGAAGCCGGGAGGGACGGGAACGCCGATGTTCGTCATCTCGGCCAGGCCCGCGCCTTTGCCGCCGAGGACTTCCTTCATTTTGGCGTTGCCCTCGGCGTTACCGTCGCCGAAGTAGTAGACGTATTGCGGCTGCCCCATCGCGGCGCGATTATCTCCGAACTTCCAGCTCAACGCTGGAGTAGATCACCCTCGCGGCGTCGGTGGCCGGCGTCTGGCGGGGGGAGTCGCTGCCGGCGGCAAGGAAGTCGACGCGCCCGAGGCCGGTGCCGAGGCTCTCGAGCGCCTTGCGAACCGAGGCGATCTCATGCTCGGCGAATTCTTTGTTGCGTTTCGCGTCAGCCTGGCGGAACTCGTGTGCCACGATGCGAAGAGGAACCGGCGCGTTGTGAATGATGCCAGCCAGTGACTGCAGCTCCTCGCGGCTGGCTCCGACAACCAGCTCCCCTGCCGAATCAAATTGCAACGCGAACATCGCTACGTGGTTTGCGCGCCGGAGCACCGCCAGCGGAACGTCGTCGCGCGGAGCGGGGGCGGTGCAGGGAGCACGCTCGCCAGACCAGGGGAGGGAGACGAAGAGCGGGATCGCTTCCTCGTGCCAGTCGAGAGCACTGAGATGTTTGCCGTCGGGCGACACGGTGAGCGCCGTGAAACCGTAGTCGTTGCCGCGAATCCAGTTGAAACGCCACATCCTGCCATTCGTGCCCCCGGCGAAAAAAACAGGCAGGGTGCCCTGAGCGACGACGCCGGTTGCGCGCCCGCCGCGCTGGACGAAGCCGGCGGCCTCGCCGTTGATCGACCAGCAGCCGTCGAGCGGTGGGTCGCTCCGCGGACCAGTCTCCGTGCCGTGCGCGAGGAGCGATTGCAGGCGAACGTCACGCACGGGATGCCTGGCGTCAGGGACCGTGATGCGCAGATACGCGGCCTCGGATGGCGTGACATCGAGCCATTGCGCTTCGCTGATCTGGCGCGCCGTCATCGTTCCCAATGGCTGCCACGCGGAGCCGTCGAGCGAGCGCTCGAACGTCACATGATTCGCTTCGTACGCCCCTTTGACGAGTGTGCGAAACCCGACCCGGTCGATACGGCTCCGCGCGCCGAGGGCGATTACGATCGACTGCGGATAGTCGCGGGGCGGCGGCGCCCAGAACGAGCTGATCTCGCCGTCGATCGTGTAGATGGCCGAGGTGAGCAGCATGGCCTCGCCGGTGCGGGAGACGATCGTCGCGCCGCGCGTGATGTCGAGGAGGCTCGACTGCTCGTTGATGATATCGGTGGGGAGCTCGTTCGGGCCTTGCTGATCCGAGGCCGGTTTCGGCGCGGGACCCGCGCAACTCAGGATGAGGAGCAACGCCAGCAGAGTCCGCGCCTTCACTGTAGCGTTCATGCCCGATACTCGCGCCGGTTGACGACGATCCTGGTCACGTCGGCGATCTTCATGACGGCGTTGCCGACGGTGCGCAGCAGCGCCATGCGGTTGCGGCGCACGCCCTCGTCTTCGACCATGACCATCACTTCGTCGAAGAACGTCTCGAGCTCCGGCGCCATGGCGGCAAAGGTCTCGAGCGCGAGTTTGTAATTACGTTCACCGATCATCTCATCGATCTGATCGCTCATCAACGGGACGAGCTCGGCCAGCCGCCGTTCCGTGTCGCTCTCGAGCTTCGAGGGATCGACGCGTGCCGCGGACTCCTGACCCGAGGTGATGTTGGCGATGCGTTTGGCGGAGTCGAGGATCGAGAGGAAATTCGGTTCGTTGCGCATCGCCTTCAGCGCGGTGATGCGGTCGACGAGGTCGGTGAGGGACGATGCCCATCCCGCCTCCATGGCCGCTGCGATCTCGTCGTAGGCAAAGCCGTATGCCGAGGCTTCCAGGATCGTGCGAACGCGCTCGGCGAAGAAGGCGAGGAGGTCGTCTTTGGGTTGCTGGGTTGCTGGGTTGCTGGGTTGCTGGTGAGCTGCGAGGGCGATGTCGATCAGCTTATCGATGCCGATCTTCAGGGACCGCTTGTCGCGGTTGAGCAGGATCTGCACGATGCCCTGTGCGGCGCGGCGCAGGGCGAAGGGGTCCTTCGATCCGGTTGGCTTCGCGCCGATGCGGAAGAATCCGGCGAGGGTGTCGATCTTGTCGGCGAGCGAGACGATCGTCCCGCTGAGCGTGCGCGGAAGCGCATCGTCGATGTTGACCGGAAGATAGTGATCGTAGATGGCCTGCCACGTGTTCTCCGGCAGCCCTTCCTCGCGGGCGTAGATGCCGCCGATCTTTCCCTGGAGGTCGGTGAACTCTTTGACCATCTCCGTGGGGAGATCGGTTTTGCAGAGTCGAGCCGCGGCGAGTGTATCGGCGTCGTCGGAGATGGCGGCTGCGATCTCCTCGATGCGCCTGGTCTTGTCGCGATAGTTGCCGAGCTTCTCCTGAAACTGCAGATGCTCGAGTTGATCGAGGCGCGACTCGAGTGTCCGCTTTCGGTCGGTCTCATAGAAAAACTTCGCATCGGCGAAGCGGGCGTTCGTGACGAATGAATTGCCGTAAGCGGCGTTGCCGTCCGGATCGGCGTCGTTGTCGAGAACGGCCAGGAAGAAACTGGTGAGCCGTCCGTCGGCGGTACGGATCGGGAGCTGCTTCTGATGGACGCGCATCACCGTGACCAGCACCTCGTCCGGCAGCGACAGGTATTCGCGGCCGAATTCGGCGCGAACGACGCCAGGGTATTCGGTGAGGTACTGCCACTGCGACCAGATCGAGGGGTCGACCGACGGGGTGCCGCCTGCCTGCTGGCCAAGGACGCGGGCGCGCTCGGCCATCACCTGGCGGCGGCGGTCGGCGTCGATGACGACGCGCGCCAGCTCCAGCTTCGTCACGTAATCGTTGTACGAGAGCACCTCGATCGGTTGCGGCGCCAGCGTGCGGTGGCCGCGCGTGGTTGCCCCGGACGGGATGTCGAAGATCGTGATCGGCAGATGCTCGCCGTCAAGTACGGAGACGACGGAGTGGATCGGGCGGATGTAGGAATGCTCGCCCTTTCCCCACCGCATCATCTTCGGCCAGCGCAACGACTCGATGATCGGCGGCACGCGCTCCTGCAGAATCTCCCCCGCGGATCGGCCCTTGATCGTGCGCTTGACGCGTATGTAATCGCCGCCCGTGATCACGTCATCGATCGTGGCGCTGTTCTTTTTCAGGAAGCCGTTCAGCGCCTGCGTAGGCTTCCCCTCGGCGTCATAAGCGGCCTTCACAGGCGGCCCCTTCACCTCTTCTTCGCGGTCGCTCTCGCGGAGCGGGATGCGCGAGAGGAAGAAGATGATGCGGCGCGGGGTGCTGTTGACGACGACCGGATTGCGGTCGTCGGGCGGCTCGCCGAGGTCCTGCGTCAGTTTCGTCAATTGCTGCAGCAACGTCGCTTGCGCGGCGGTGTGCATCCAGGCCGGGATCTCTTCCGTCAGCAGCTCGAAAAAGTACTCAGCCATTGGACGCCTTCAGCAGCGGAAATCCGAGCGCTTCACGAGAGGCCAGGTACTGTTGCGCGCAGGCGACGGCCAGCTCGCGTACGCGTTTGATGATGCCGACCCGTTCCGTAACGGAGACAGCGCCGCGCGCGTCGAGCGTGTTGAACACGTGCGAGCATTTCAGCGTCCAGTCGTAGGCTGGCAGGACCAGTTTCGCTTCGAGACAGCTTCTTGCTTCCTTCTCGTACTCCTCGAAAAGGTTCCAATGCAACGCGATGTTGGCGACCTCGAAGTAGTACTTCGAGAACTCGAACTCGTCCTGCTTCCGCACCGGGCCATAGCCGAAGCCGGCTCCCCATTCGATGTCGTATACCGAGGGCTGGCGGGAGAGAAACATCGTCAGGCGCTCCAGGCCGTAGGTGATCTCCGCGGAGATAGGAGCCAGATCGATGCCGCCTGCCTGCTGGAAATAGGTGAACTGGGTGATCTCCATCCCGTCGAGGAGGACTTGCCAGCCGACGCCCCATGCGCCGAGGGTGGGCGACTCCCAGTTGTCCTCCTCGAAGCGGATGTCGTGGCGGGTCAGGTCGAGACCGAGTGCGCGTAGCGAGTCGAGATACAGCTCCTGCACGTCCAGCGGCGACGGCTTAAGGATGACCTGAAACTGGTAGTGCTTGCCGAGCCGGAACGGGTTGTCGCCGTAACGGCCGTCAGCCGGGCGGCGCGACGGCTGCACGTAGCCGACGCTCCACGGTTCCGGCCCGAGGACGCGGAGGAAGGTGGCGGGATGCATCGTGCCCGCGCCGACTTCGAGATCGAGCGGGGTTTCGATCATGCAGCCGCGCTCCGCCCAGAAGTTCTGCAGGCGCAGGGTGAGGTCTTGAAAGGTGAGGCGCGGCATTGGCGGCGCATTCTATCTCGACAGTTTTGATCCGCAGATCTGCGAAGATAGACACAGATAAGGGCGGATTAGCCTCGTGTACCGGTCGTGCCGGTTGGCGGAGGCGGAGGAGGCTGATCCTTCTCCGATTTCTTCTTCGTGCTCGGCGAGGTGGTTGTTGTTGTGGTTGTCGTTTCCGAGTCCGTTGTCGTCATCGTCGTGTCCGTTGCCGGCTCCGGCCGCAACTCCTGCGGTCGCGGCGGCGGTGTATAGACGCGAGGACGTAACGGTTGCTGTGCGACCGGGGCCGTCGTCCCAGCCGTGTCGTTGCCGAGCGGACTCGGATTCGCCGGGATGGTGAAGTTCGTCGTCGTGTCGGCGTTCGTGTCGGTTACCGGCGCAGTCGTCTCTCCCGGCCCGTTGATGGTCGACGTCACGCCGCTCGCCGATCCTTCGGGCACGACGTCGTACTGCTTCTGATCACGCTGCATCTTGCCGGACCTGCTGCAAGCGAAAACGACGAGAGCGAACGCGGCGAGGGTTGGGATTTTCCGGATCATCACGCCCTAATCAGTCGCAGCTTGTATGCCAGGAGCGAGCGGGAAGAAGCAACGTTGCGTATCAGTTGAACAAACCGTACCGTAGTGGTACTGTTTCGCTCTTTTCACGAACGTACTGACGGAACTCCTAACGGAACGAACGATGCTGAAGATCTCCAAACTCACTGATTACGGCCTTCTTGCCGCCGTCTATCTTGCCCGTCACAACGGTGAGGTTGCCTCGGCGAGGGAGATTGCCGAGTTCTACCATCTGCCGGTGCCGATGATCACCAAGGTCCTCAAAACGCTCCATCAGAGCGAGGTGATCGAGTCACATCGCGGCGTCGGAGGCGGCTACACCTTTCACGGCGACGCCGAGTCCGTCACCCTCGGCCAGCTCATCGACGCGCTCGAAGGTCCGTGGGATCTCGTCGAGTGCGAAACGACGGACGATCAGGGTCACGCCGCCTGCGCCATCCGTGTGGCCTGCCCGTCGCGGCGATTCATGTTCGGCATCAACCGTGCGGTCAAAGGAGCATTCGAGCAGGTAACGCTCGGCGACCTCACGCGTGGCGTGATGCCGGTACCGCGGGTCGACAAACCGGCGTTCTTGCAAGTTGGAAACCCATCATGACCAGCACGATCGAACAGATTGCCAGTCAGGAGTACAAGTACGGCTTCGTCACCGACATCGAAGCCGATCAGGCTCCTCCCGGGCTGAACGAAGACATCATCCGCCTCATCTCCAAGAAGAAGAACGAGCCGGAGTGGATGCTCGACTTCCGCCTCAAGGCTCTTCGCCACTGGACGACGATGAAGGAGCCGACGTGGGCCAACGTCAAGTACGGCCCGATCGACTACCAGTCCATCTGCTACTACTCCGCGCCGAAGCAGAAAAAGAAGCTCAACTCGCTCGATGAAGTCGACCCCGAGCTGCGTGCCACATTCGCCAAGCTCGGCATCTCGCTCGAAGAGCAGAAGCGCCTCTCCGGCGTGGCCGTCGACGCGGTCTTCGATTCCGTCTCCGTCGCCACGACGTTCCGCTCCGAGTTGGCGAAGGTGGGCGTGATCTTCTGCTCGTTCTCCGACGCCGTGCAGAAGCACCCCGATCTGGTCCGCAAGTACCTCGGCAGCGTTGTTCCCTACACCGACAACTTTTTCGCCACGCTCAACGCCGCGGTCTTCACCGACGGTTCGTTCTGCTACATCCCGAAGGGCGTTCGCTGCCCGATGGAGCTGTCGACCTATTTCCGGATCAACTCGGCCGGTACCGGACAGTTCGAGCGGACGCTGATCGTCGCCGATGAAGGGGCCACCGTCAGCTACCTCGAGGGATGCACGGCACCGATGCGCGATGAGAATCAGCTCCACGCCGCGGTCGTCGAGCTGGTCGCGCTCGACAACGCCTCGATCAAGTACTCGACCGTGCAGAACTGGTATCCCGGCGACAAGGAAGGGCGCGGCGGCATCTATAACTTTGTCACCAAGCGTGGCAAGGCCTTCACGAATGCGAAGTTGTCGTGGACGCAGGTAGAGACCGGCTCCGCGATCACCTGGAAGTATCCGAGCTGCATCCTGCAGGGGGACAACTCGGTCGGCGAGTTCTACTCGGTGGCGCTGACGAATCACTATCAGCAGGCCGACACCGGTACGAAGATGATTCACCTCGGCAAGAACACCCGTTCGACGATCATCTCGAAGGGGATTTCGGCCGGCTTCGGCCAGCAGACCTACCGCGGCGAAGTGAAGATCATGAAGTCGGCGGAGGGGGCTCGCAATTACTCGCAGTGCGATTCGCTGCTCCTCGGCGACAAGTGCGGCGCGCACACGTTCCCCTACATCGAGGTGCGCAACTCCTCGGCCCAGATGGAGCACGAGGCCTCGACGTCGAAGATCGGCGAAGACCAGCTCTTCTACTGCCAGCAGCGTGGCATTTCCGCCGAAGATGCCGTCTCGATGATCGTCAACGGCTTCTGCCGGGAAGTGTTCAAGGAGTTGCCGATGGAGTTCGCGGTGGAAGCGACGAAGTTGCTTGGAGTGTCATTGGAAGGAAGCGTTGGATAGAGGTTGCAAGGTTGCAGAGTTGCTGGGTTGCTGAGTCCCGCACACCCTGTAACCGAGCAACCTAGCAACTCAGCAACCCGGTTAACACACATGCTCGATATCAAGAATCTACACGCCGGAATCGACGGCAAAGAAATCCTCAAGGGGCTCACGCTGCGCGTCGGCATGGGCGAGGTGCACGCGATCATGGGGCCGAACGGCTCCGGAAAATCGACGCTAGCGAATGTCCTGGCCGGACGGCCCAAGTACAACGCCACCTCAGGGACGGTCACGTACCTCGGGAAGGATCTTCTGGCGCTGCCTGCCGAGGAGAGGGCTCGGGAGGGAGTCTTCCTGGCCATGCAGTATCCGGTCGAGATTCCGGGCGTCAACAACATCTACTTCCTCAAGGCCGCGCTCAACTCCGTCCGCAAACATCAGGGGCAGGAGGAGCTCGACGCCATGGAGTTCCTGCAACTCGCCCGCGAGAAGATGAAGCTTGTCGAGATGGATGAAACATTCATGAACCGCTCGGTGAATGAAGGATTCTCCGGCGGCGAGAAGAAGCGGAACGAGATCTTCCAGATGGCGGTGCTCGATCCAAAGCTGGCCATCCTCGACGAGACTGACTCAGGGCTGGACATCGACGCTCTTCGCATCGTGGCCGAGGGGGTCAATGCCCTTCGCAGCGAACAGCACTCGGTCCTGGTCATCACGCACTATCAGCGCCTGCTGCGCTATCTCGTCCCTGACTTCGTGCACGTTCTTGCCGACGGCAGGATCGTGAAGTCGGGCGGGAAGGAGCTGGCCGAAGAGCTCGAGCAAAAAGGCTACGAGTGGATCGAAGAAGAGGTTTTGGCGACCCGATGAGCAGCGTTCTCGTTCCCGACATTCGCCAGGCGTGCGTCGAGCCGCGGCACATCGACGGTGAGCCGGAGCGCGTCCGCCGCATCCGCGCGCAGGCGGCGGAGCGCTTTCAGACGCTCGGCTGGCCGACGACGCGGCTCGAAGAGTGGAAATACACCTCGCTCCTGCCGCTGGCCAGTATCGAATGGAAGACCGATGAGCGGCCGCCCGAGGGAGCGGATTCCGTTCCGCCGTTCGGCGACCGGCCCGTCGCCGAGCTGACGTTCATCAATGGCGCACTGCATGCGAACCGGTCGGCGCTCGCCAACGAGCATCCCGGAATCCGCATCCTGCCGATCCGTGAGGCGATGGAGACCGAATCGTTCGGGCAGCACTTCGCCCGCTACGCCGACTACGAACGGCATGCTCTCACGGCGCTCAACACCGCGCTCTGGCAGGACGGCGCGTACATCGAGATCGCGCCGGGAACGATGGTCGAGGGCTTCATTCACCTTCTCTATGTCGGCGGAGGCAACGCCGGGCATCCGGTAATGTCACACCATCGCAATCTGATCGTGGCAGGCCGCGGAAGCCAGATCACCGTGATCGAATCGTTCTTCGGCAAGGGAACGTACTTTACGAACACGGTCACCGAGATCGTGGCCGGCGACGGCGCCGTTGTCGATCACTACAAATTCGAGAACGAGTCGCTCGAGGCATTCCACATCGGTACGGTGCAGATTCATCAGGAGCGCTCATCGAACGTGACCTCGCGGACGATTGCCACCGGCGGTGGACTCGTGCGCAACGAGATCAACGTCGCGCTCATGGGCGAAGGCGCCACTCTTTCGATGGAAGGGCTCTTCGTTCTCTCCGGCCGCCAGCACGTCGACAACCACACCCTCATCGATCACGTCGCGCCGCATTGCGACAGCCTGGAGCTGTTCAAGGGCATCCTCGACGGGAATGCCCGCGGCATTTTCGACGGCCGGATCATCGTCGAGCCGGATGCCGTCAAGACGAGCTCGCGGCAGACCAACCGGAACCTGCTGCTCTCGGAGACCGCGGTCGTCGATTCGAAGCCGTCGCTGGAGATCCACAACGACGACGTGAAGTGCAACCACGGCTCGACGATCGGCCAGCTCGACGAGGAGGCGCTCTTCTATCTCCGCGCCCGCGGCATCGGCGAGGAAGAAGCGCGCAACCTGCTCGTCTACGCCTTCGCCAGCGAGATCGTCGAGCGAATGAAAATCGACGTCGTGCGCGAGAACGCAGGCCGGGCGCTTTTCAGCCGGATGCCCAGTTTGAAGGCAGAAAGCAGAGGGCAGAAGGCAGAAGGATGGCTTCGATGACGACCGCTGCCGGGACACTGCCTCGCTCCGCTTCCCTCATCCAGGATTTCCTGGACGTCGATCGCATCCGCGGCGACTTCCCCATCCTGCACCATCCCATCCGCGGCGGCCGGCCGCTCGTCTACCTCGACAACGCCGCCACGACGCAGAAGCCGCTGCAGGTCATCGACCGCATCGTCCGCTACTACAGCGAAGAAAACTCGAACGTCCATCGCGGCGTCCACTACCTCAGCGAAGTGGCCACGGATGCCTACGAGAAGGCCCGCACCACCGTGAAGCGCTTCATCGGCGCACGCGACGAGAAGGAGATCGTCTTCACACGCGGCACGACCGAAGGGATCAATCTCGTCGCGCAGTCGTGGGGGCGGAAGAACGTCGGCGCCGGCGACGAGATCCTCATCACCGCCATCGAGCATCACTCGAACATCGTCCCGTGGCAGTTGTTGTGCGAGGAAAAAGGAGCGCGTTTACGAGTGGCTCCGGTGAACGATTCCGGCGAGCTCGTGCTCGAAGAGTTCGCCAGGCTGCTGACGCCGCGCACAAAGCTGGTCGCCTTCGGCCACGCCTCGAACGCGTTGGGAACGATCAATCCCATCCGCAAGATGATCGGCCTGGCCCACGCCGCCGGCGCGGTGGTTCTGATCGACGGTGCGCAGGGCGTACCGCATCTTCACGTCGACGTGCGCGACCTCGATTGCGACTTCTACGCCTTCTCCGGCCACAAGGTCTACGGCCCCACCGGGACCGGCGTTCTGTACGGCAAGGAAGCGATCCTCGACGCCATGCCGCCGTGGCAGGGCGGTGGCGACATGATCCTCTCCGTCAGCTTCGAGAAGACCACCTACAACGCTCTCCCCTATAAGTTCGAAGCGGGGACGCCGAATATCGAAGGGGTGATCGGCCTCGCCGCCGCGCTCGACTACGTCAGCGCCATCGGTATCGACGCCATCGCCACGCACGAGCAGGACCTGTTGCACTACGCCACGAAGCGCCTGCTCGCGGTCGAAGGCCTGCGTATCATCGGCACGGCGGCGGAAAAGGCCAGCGTCATCTCGTTCGTCCTCGAGGGCGTGCACCCGCACGACATTGGGACGATCCTCGATCAGGAAGGGATCGCCATCCGCACCGGCCACCACTGCGCGCAGCCGTTGATGATGCGCTTCAACGTCCCGGCAACCGGGCGCGCCTCCTTCGCCATGTACAACACGCGGGAAGAAGCGGACGCGTTGATCGGCGGATTGCAAAAGGTGATCGAGCTGTTTCGATGAGTCTCTTTGCGCCACGATGCTCTCACCCACGGCAGCGAGATGCCACCAGAGATCCTGCGGCCGCTTCGCGGCCGCAGGATTGAGTCAAGAAAATGTCCGATCAACTTCGTGAGCTCTACCAGCAGGTCATCCTCGACCACAACAGGAACCCCCGCAACTTTCACGAGTTGGAGCACGCCACGAAGAAGGTGGACGGCTACAACCCGCTCTGCGGCGACCACTACACGATCTACGTGGAGATCGACGGCAACACCATCAAAGACATCGGTTTCACCGGAAACGGCTGCGCGATCTCGAAGGCGTCGGCATCCGTGATGAGCGCGACGCTCAAAGGGAAGTCGACAGAAGAGGCGCACAAGCTCTTCGACGTCTTCCACAAGCTCGTCACCGGCGAGCCCGGCAGCCTCAGCACGGCAGAACTGGGCCGCCTGGCCGCGTTCTCCGGGGTATCCGAGTTTCCGGCGCGAGTAAAGTGTGCCTCGCTACCGTGGCACACGTTGAACAGCGCCATCGAGGGCGATAAGGAAACGGTGTCAACCGAGTGACACGGTCAGCGAATCAGGCCAAAAGACGTAGGGACAACCGAACGATATGAACATGCGCGAAGAAGTGACTCTGACCCGAAACGCCGAAGCGGTGATGATCCCGAGCGGGGAGAAAGTGCTGCTCCCGGAGGGCGCCCGTGCCACGATTACGCAATCGCTTGGAGGGTCGCACACGCTCATCACCGAGCGCGGCCTCATGGTCCGCATCTCCGGCCGCGAGGCCGAGGCCATCGGCAAGCCGGTCGAGAACGCTCCTGAGCTCGCCCCCGGCGAGGCCATCATCCCCGAGAAGCTGGAAGAGATGGTGTGGGACCAGCTCAAGACCTGCTACGACCCGGAGATCCCGGTGAACATTGTCGACCTCGGCCTGGTCTACCTCTGCGAGCTCGAAGACGCCGACGGCGCGAAGAACGTCAAGATCAAGATGACTTTGACCGCCCCCGGCTGCGGCATGGGTCCGGTGCTCGCCTCGGATGTGAAATCGAAGGTCGAATCACTCCCGGGCGTGAAGGAAGCCGAAGTCGAAGTCGTCTTCGATCCGGTCTGGGATCGCAGCATGATGTCCGAGGCGGCCAAGTTGCAGCTGGGGATGTACTACTAGGCGCTGCGCGCGTTATCGGTTGTCGGTTCTCAGTTTCCGCGTTGCGTTGAACTCCACGCAGATAACTGACAACCGACAACGCGGCCGGCATACCGACGCGGTAACGTCGCGCGGTAAACTGGCCGCCCGTAATGGACGATCGAATCCTCTCCCCGATTCCCCTCGAAGACGACGTGACGGTCGAGCTGTCGCTTCGGCCGAGGCGTTTGCGCGAGTACATTGGGCAGCAGAAGGTCAAGGCCAACCTGGAGATCTCCATCGCCGCCGCGCGCAAACGGCGCGAGACCCTCGATCACGTCCTGCTCTTCGGCCCCCCGGGCCTCGGCAAGACCACGCTGGCCAACATCGTTGCCAACGAGATGGATGCCGCCATGCGCTCGACCTCGGGGCCTGCACTGGAGAAGCCCGGCGACCTCGTGGCCATCATCACCAACCTGGAGAAGGGCGACACGCTCTTCATCGATGAGATCCACCGCCTCCCCGCGCCGGTCGAGGAAGTCCTCTACTCGGCGATGGAAGACTTCTACATCGACGTCGTCATCGGCCAGGGACCGGCCGCGCGGACGCTGAAAGTCGAGCTGCCGCCGTTCACGCTCATCGGCGCCACCACCCGCGCCGGCCTTCTCAGCGCGCCGCTGCGGGCGCGGTTCGGGATCGTGCACCGTCTCGACTTCTACGACGTCGAATCGCTCGAGATCATCGTCCGCCGTTCCTCCGACATCCTTGGCATCGAGGTGACCGCAGACGGCTCGCACGAGATCGCCCGCCGCTCGCGCGGCACGCCCCGAATCGCCAACCGCCTCCTTCGCCGCGTGCGCGACTTCGCCGAGGTCAAGAGGGAGGGGAAGATCGACGTCGCCATCGCCCACGATGCACTGGTCATGCTCGAAGTCGACGAATTCGGCCTCGACGAGATCGACCGCAAGCTGCTGACCACCATCATCGAACGCTTCAGCGGCGGCCCGGTGGGAGTGGGTGCGCTGGCGTCATCGATCGCCGAGGATCGAGGCACGATCGAAGACCTCTACGAGCCGTATCTGATCCAGATCGGCTTCCTGCAACGGACCCCGAGAGGTCGCGTCGCCAGCAAGCTCGCCTACGACCACCTCGGCTATGCGATGGGAGCGACGCGAAGGCAGACGGATCTGTTCTCGTAAAACATAGACGTAGAGCCAATCCGAGACCGATGAGGCACAGACACTCTTGTCTGTGCCGGCTCTCGGCATGACTTGGGATTGCAAACCGTGAGGGTCGTCTCTGGCCGGGGCACAGACAAGAGTGTCTGTGCCACATCGGTCCCTGGCCTGCGACGGCAGGCACGGCAGACTCGTATCAACAGGGCGCGACTACTTCGAATTGAGCCCGCGTAGAATGGGCGATCCCATGCGTCCTCTCCTTGCATCGATAGTTCTCCTCGCCGCCGCGCTTGCTCCCCAGCCTGCTCTCGCCCAGTTCGTGCAGCATGCGGCGAAGCTGGTGGGGACGGGGGCTTTGGATACCTCCCTACAGGGGAGCAGCGTGGCCGTTTCCGCGGACGGCAACACGGCGATCGTCGGAGGGGTCAACGGCAACGGGAGTTCCGGCGCTGCTTGGATCTGGACGAAGAACGGCGGCCTCTGGACCCAGCAGTCTGGCCCACTGACCGGCTCGGATTCGGGGCCGACGAGCCATCAGGGGTTTTCAGTAGCCATTTCCGCCGACGGCAACACCGCCATCGTCGGAGGGAACAACGACGGCAATGGCGTCGGTGCCGCGTGGATCTGGAGCAGGAGCGGAGGGGTCTGGACCCAGCAGGGACCGAAGCTGGTCGGGTCGGACACCGTGGGAAGATCAGGGCAAGGCTTTTCCGTGGCACTCTCCGCGGACAGCAACACAGCGATCGTCGGAGCGCCGGGCGACAATCAGTCTGTCGGCGCCGCCTGGGTCTGGACCAGAAGCGTAGGGGTCTGGTTCCAGCAGGGACCGAAACTTCTCGTCCCGTCTCTCGCCACCCTCACTCAATTCGGCTATTCCGTTTGTCTCTCCTCGGACGGCAACACGGCCGTCATCGGAGGGATCAATGACGACAAAGGGATCGGCGCTGCCTGGGTCTGGAGCCGGAACGGAGAGAGCTGGAGCGTGCAGGGTTCCAAGCTCGTCGGTTCCGGCTACGTCAACACCCCGACCATCCGCACCATTCATCAAGGTTCCTCGGTGGCCCTTTCGGCCGACGGCAACACGATCGTCGTAGGCGGTGCCAACGACAGCTTTGGTGCGGGTGCAGTCTGGATCTGGACGAAGAGCTCCTCGGGCTGGACGCAGCAGGGCGAGAAGCTGGCCGGCGCCGTGGCCCCCGATGCGCTCGCATATCAGGGCACGTCGGTCGCCGTCTCCGCCGACGGCAACATCGTCGTCGCCGGCGGGAACTACGACCTGGATCAGGCTGGCGCGGCCTGGGTGTGGATCAGGAGCGCGGGCGTCTGGAGCCAGCAGTCCACCAAACTGCTCGGCGCGGGCGTCGATGGACCGAGGGCGCAACAAGGTTGTTCCGTCTCCATCTCGGCGGATGGGAACACGGTCATCATCGGAGGTCCCCTCGACGATAATCAGGTCGGAGCAGCCTGGGTCTGGAACAGAAGCGGGAGCGCCTGGACGCAGCCGCAACCGAAGCTGATCAGCTCGGGAGCCGTGGGACATGCTTCGCAGGGAGGAGCGGTCGCTCTCTCTGCTGACGGCAATACCGCTATCGTCGGAGGAGCGAACGACAATCCCCGCGGGGCTGCCTGGATATGGACGAGGAGCGGCGGCGTCTGGAGCCAGCAGGCCAAGCTGATCGGGTCAGGAGCCGTCGTGGGAAACGCCGGAGCCTCGCGGCAAGGGTATTCGGTGGCCCTCTCCGCCGATGGCAACACGGCCATCGTCGGTGCTCCCCTCGACAACAATTACGCCGGGGCGGCGTGGGTCTGGACACGCGCAGAAGGAGTCTGGACGCAACAGGGGACGAAGCTGGTCGGTTCGGGGGGCGTGGGCTCGAGCACGCAACAAGGAAGTGCCGTCGCGCTTTCCGCGGACGGCAATACCGCCATCGTAGGAGGGGTCGGCGACCAGATCGTCTTCGATGGCAGGAGCTACGATGGCTACGGCGCGGCGTGGGTCTGGACCAGGAACGGAGGGGTCTGGACGCAGCAGGGACCGAAGCTGACCGGCCTGAACGTCTCGTTCGGCATCTCCTTTTTCAATATTCCTGTACAACAAGGCTGCTCCGTCTCCCTCTCCGCCGACGGCAACACGGCCATCGTCGGCGGTTCCGGCGACAACGGCGTCAACGGAGCCCGCGGTGCCGCTTGGGTCTTTGTCAGAAACGGAGGCGTCTGGACCCAGCAGGCCGCCAAGTTGACACGCGTGGGTGCCGGTAACTTCGGGGTCTCCGTTGCTCTCTCCGCCGACGGCAACACGGCCATCATCGGTGAGGAATACGATCATGCTTCCGGATCCGCCTGGATCTGGACCAGAAGCGGAAATCTCTGGACCCAGCAGCCCACCAGGCTGTCCGGTTCAGACGCCGCAGTGACCTCGGTTCAAGGCACTACCATCAACGTCCATCAGGGTTATTCGGTGGCGATTTCCGCGGACGGAAACACCGCCATCGTCGGAGGCTACGGCGATAACCTGAACGCCGGTGCGGCCTGGATCTGGAGGCGGAGCGGAGGCATCTGGACGCAACTGTCTTCCAAACTGGTCGGGTCAGACGCCGTGGGCGCGAGTATCTACCAAGGCGTCTCCGTCGCCCTCTCCGGTGACGGCCAGACGGCGATCGTCGGCGGCTTCGGAGACAACAGCTCCGCCGGCGCCGCATGGGTGTTCAACAACGTGGTGCAGCGGCGGCGGGTCGTGAAGCGGTAAGCGCGGTTGCGTGGTCTCGGGGTTGCGGGGTCTCGCGGTGGCGGAGTCGACCTCGAAAACAAAGGACCTGACCTCGAAAATGAAGGGCCCGACCACGACGGTGGCACATCGAGAACCTCTCCCCACTATCTGGAGTCAATGAGTGTGAGCCATGGACACACGAACGGACTCGCGGAGTTCGCCAACATTAGCCATGGACACATGAACGGACTCGCGGAGTCCTATCAACATGAGCCATGGACACACGAACAGACTCGCAGAGTCCGTCGACATTAGCCATGGGCACATGAACGGGCCTGCGGAGTCCTATTAACATGAGCCATGGACACATGAACGGACTCGCGGAGTCCATTAACGTGAGCCATGGACACACGAATGGACTCCAGGAGTCCCCTAACGTGAGCCATGGAGACACTAACTGACTCCGGGGAACGAGTTAACTGCCTCTAGGAACGAGTTAAGTCACTCTAGAAACGAGTCAATTGACTCCTGCGACGAAGTTAACTGCCTCATGGGAACGAGTTAACTGCGCCCGGTGAAGCCGGCTTGAGATCGTAGCCCCCGGCTTCAACCGGGGTTCTAGGTCGCCCCTGGGTTGCAGGCCCGCTTTAGCGGGCGACAGAATCCGAGGTGCATTCCGCCTGGACACCCGCACCTGCCTGCTCTGTCGCCCGCTAAAGCGGGCTCGCAATTTTTGGGTGACCTCGAAACCCCCGGTTGAAACCGGGGGCTACGATCTCTAGCCGGCTCCACCGGCTATTCGTAAACGTCCAGACGCCGGCTCTGGCTGGCGGGTGGTACAAGCACGCGGAGTTCACATTCAGCATGGACGCATCGTCAGCTCCCCGTCAGGCCACGCCAGCGCCCCGGCGAACCCGGGAATCGCGGCCGAAAGCTCGTCCGCGTGGGCGCTGGCGATGCCGTCCAGCTCCCGGGTGAGAACGCCGCTGACCGTGGTCCGTCCCTGCTCCGCCCGATACTCCAGCATGTCCAACGTGATGGCGCGGCAGACGGACGCGCAGTTCTTTCGTGCGGATCGCCCGCGGCAGCACGCCGTCCGCGTCGGCGCCGAGCGCCTCTTCGATCACATCGAGGCCTCCGTAGCCTCCGCGCGTATAGAGGTCAATTCGGTGCCGACGAAGAAGGCGCTCAGGGACTACACAAGCGTCAAGTCTAACGGGCACAATGAATACGCTCCCGTCGGGCATTCTTTCAGCAACCTCCAACGCCTCGCGTATCTCTCGCTGGACATAGCCGGTTTTATCCACCGCACGTGTTGACAAAAATGCGACGAACGCGCTGCCATTTCGGATGGCGCCGCGAATCGCAGCATCCCAATCCTGCCCCGGGAGAAGATCGTGCTCGTCAAGCCATGGCTGCAACCCCACCTTCTGTAGACGTCCGTGTATCCCGGCGCACGAGTTCTGCGTCTTCCTTTGCGTAGGACAAGAAAACGTGCTCTAAAGACACGGCTCCGTCATAACATTGGGTCGCATTGCAGAGTGCGCTACGAAGCGGATCGATCCGCGTGCTTTGGGGAGTAGGGTGACAGGGTCACCTCATTCAAGGCCCAACGGGATCTCCTCCAAACAGGGCACGTCTGTCTTCCCGTCCTTCAGCTTCGGTTTGGGTAGGTTCTTGCACCCTCCGAATAGCGTCACCGGTATCAGACCGTTCAGAACGCCCGTGTCCGCGTAGTCAAACCGATAAAGACCGGGCCGCAGAATTGGTCGCGGAGGGGAGACAGCTTTCTCGGTACCTTTGAAGCTCGCGTCCGCGCTAGTGGACTTTGTTCCACCGCTTGCCTTTGAACCACCGGCGCCCGTGGCGGCTCCAATGATCGAACCAACTGCGGTAAGCACCTCGGCGACCTTGTTATCTGCGGAAGAGTCGAGGGCGGTGAGCATCCAGCCGTCCTGAAGCGTTGGCTTCATCGCAGCCGTACCAAAGAGCCCGGAGCTCGCGGTCATCGCCATTGGGTGCGCAAGATCGGGAAGGTAGATGAGCTTTATCATGTATTGAGGCGTGCCCGCTTGAAAGCTCGTATCAGAAACTGGCGCGGACGCGGCATTCGCACCAGCACCAGAGTTCCCGGTGTCTGAGCCGGCGTCTTTCTGGGATCCCGAGGTTCCTCCAGTGCCAGCGCCGCCTCCACCGGCTCGGGAAGGAGCCGAGACTCCTGTTTTCGCTGTCGAGCTGGTTTGAGAATCGGTTAACCCCTTCTCCTGCGTCGAAGTGTCACTGGACTGATCCCCGGTGGGCTTACTCTTCTCGTTCGCTGCGGCCAGCGTCGGCGGCAGTTCAGCCACGAGAAGATACGGTGCAGGCAAGTAGTAGCGAACGCCGGGTTCCTGGTTTTCAGCCTTTTTACCATCCGGCGATAGAGGAACGACCTTTACGCTAGCGCAAGCAACGAAACCGACTGCGGCAAACGCAACTACGAGAGTGTGCGCGATTTTCTTTACCATGCTCCCTCCGGCGTGTTGTCTCCCGCTCCGCTGAGGCGATGCGAGAACGATCCGATCTCTATTGTTAGACGGCCGTGGGTCTCGATTTCCCATGTAAGTCAAACTCATCAAGCAGTTGATGCCTATCGGCGGCAAGACGCCTCCGAGCCAGCTGGCGGGACGCCAGTACTCCTGGCGTGTAGCGTTGCGATCGTGCTTCAATCGGTGTGATGCCGAAGGTGAAACATGTCGGGAAGATGGTCGCCGCGTTCCTCATCATCGCCGCGATCATCGTCCTCTTTCGCATCCTGCCGGTTGCCGACTGGCTCCGCCACTTCCAGACTTACGTCCGCGGCCTCGGCGCGCTCGGATACGTGGTCTACATCGTCGTCTACGCCGCCTGTGTCGTCGCCTTCGTGCCGGCGTCGATCCTGACGCTTGGCGCGGGGGCGATCTTCGGATTCTTCGGGGGGACGATCGTCGTCATCATCGGGGCGACGATCGGGGCGACGCTGTCGTTTCTTCTGGCGCGGACGGTCATGCGGAAACGGATCGAGGCGATGACGGCGCGCAGCGCGAAGTTCCGGGCGCTCGATCGGGCCATCGCGGCCGAGGGGACGAAGATCGTCGTCCTCTGCCGGCTGGCGGTCGTCTTTCCCTTCACCTATATCAACTACGCCTTCGGACTGACGGCGATCCCGCTCTGGCGGTACGTCGCCGCCACATTCTTCGGCATCATTCCGGCGACCGTGGCATTCGTCTTCGCCAGCAGTGTGGCGACGACCGCCGCAACGACGTCGACCAGCTCGATCATGAAGGCTGTCTACATCGCGGGAGGGGTGATGGCCATCATCGTCAGCGTCCTCATCGGGAGGATTGCCACGCAGGCTATCAAGAGAGCCGGCGTCGAAGAGTAGGATCAGCACGCGATATGCTTCCCCCCTTCACGGAGGTCCTGATGAGCAATCCCCTGGTTGAGTTAGCGAAAACGGGTCAGAGCATCTGGTTTGATCAGATGGAACGGCGGCTGGTCACCGGCGGCGATCTGCAGCGGATGATCGACGAAGACGACCTGCGCGGGCTGACGTCGAATCCGACGATCTTCGAGAAAGCCATCAGCGGCAGCGAAGACTACGACGTGCAATTGCGCGCTCTGGCCGCGCAGGGCAAGTCGCGCGAGGAGATCTACGACGCCATCACCATCGAAGACATCGGCAATGCCGCCGATGTCTTTCGTCCGGTCTATGACAAGTACAAAGGCGGCGACGGATTCTGCAGCCTGGAAGTCTCGCCGCTGCTCGCGACCAACACGGCTGGCACTGCCTCCGAGGCCAAACGGCTCTTCGCCACGCTGGGCCGGCCGAACGTGATGATCAAGATCCCGGCCACGCCGGAAGGGATCCCGGCCATCGAGGAGTCGATCGCCAACGGGATCAACATCAACATCACCCTGATCTTCTCGAACGAGGTCTACAGCCAGGTGATGGAGGCCTATCTGCGCGGTCTGGAGCGCCGTGTGGCGCAGGGGCTGCCGATCAACGAGATCTCCTCGGTGGCCAGCTTCTTTGTCAGCCGTATCGACGCGCTGGCCGAAAAGCAGATGGAGGCTAAGTTAAAGGATCACGATGATCCCGAGATCCGCTCGCTCTTCGGCAAGGTGGCCATCGCCAACGCCAAGCTCGCCTACCAGCTCTTCAAGGGCGTTTTCAGCGGCGAGCGCTGGGAGAAGCTTCGCCACCACGGCGCGAACGTGCAGCGGCCGTTGTGGGCATCGACCGGTACCAAGAACCCGTCCTATAGCGACGTGCTCTATCTCGAGTCGCTGATCGGGCCGGACACGGTCAACACCGTTCCGCCGGCGACCTACAAAGCCTTCAAGGACCACGGCCGCGTGGCCATGACGCTGGAGCAGGACCTCGACGGCGCGCGCGAGGTGATGCGCACGTTCGCGGCGAAAGGGTTCAGCCTCGAGGCCATCACCGGCCAGCTCACCGAAGACGGCGTCAAGTCGTTCGATGAATCGTTCGCCTCTCTGATGATGACGATCGAGGCGCGGCGCGACGAGGCGACGCGCGGTCTTGCCCGCCGCCTTTCGCTGCACCTCGGCGCGTCGCAGGCGGCCGTCGATCAGGCGGCGCAGCGCGTGGAGAAAGAGAAGTTCGTCGAGCGCATCTGGAAGAAGGACACGACGCTCTGGAAGAACGACGACGCGCACAAGAAGATCATCAGCAACGCCCTCGGCTGGCTTACGGTCGCCGAGGCGATGAGCAAGGTGGCGAAGGAACTGATGGCCTTCGCCGATTCGGTCAAGGGTGATTTCGACGATTTCGTCGTCCTCGGCATGGGCGGATCGAGCCTTTGTTCCGAGGTCACGCGGAGACTGTTCGGCGCACGCGCCGGCTACCCGAGGCTGAACGTGCTCGACTCGACCGTTCCGCAGGCCGTGCATGCGCTGGAGACGCGGCTCAACCTCGGCCGTACGCTGTTCATGGTCGCTTCGAAGTCGGGGACGACGACGGAGCCAGCGGTGTTTCATCGCTACTTCTACGATCGTGTGAAATCGGTCAAGGGTGACAAGGCCGGCGAAAACTTCATCGCCGTCACCGATCCCGACACGCAGCTCGGCAAGGATGCCAAGGCCGACAACTTCCGGCGGATCTTCATCAACCAGCCCGACATCGGCGGCCGTTACTCGGCGCTCTCGTACTTCGGGATGGTGCCGGCGGCGGTCTGCGGTGTCGACGTGGCCATGCTGCTCGACCGCGCCGTTCACGCGGGCCATGTGGCCCAGGTTCCGAGTGTGAAGAAGAACCCCGCCGCGATGCTCGGCACGGTCATCGGAGCGCTGGCAGCGCAGGGACGCGACAAGCTCACGCTCATCACTCCCGCGCCGCTCGATACTCTCGGCCTCTGGATTGAGCAGCTCATCGCCGAGTCGACCGGCAAGGAGAGGAAGGGCGTCCTTCCCGTGGCCGGCGAGCCGCTCCTGAAACCTGCCGACTACGGCAACGACCGGCTGTTCGTCTGTGTCCGGATGCGCGGGTCGGATATGACGTCGACGCTGAAGGGGCTGGCGGACGCCGGCCAGCCGGTGGTCGATCTCGTGCTCGATGAGGCCATCGACATCGGCGAGATCTTCTTCACCTGGGAGTTTGCCACCGCCGTGGCCGGTGCGCTCATCGGCATCGATGCCTTCGATCAGCCGAACGTCCAGGAGTCGAAGGACAACACTAAGCGCCTGCTGGAAGAGTACAAAACGAGCGGCACCATGCACACCGATCAGAGCCAGGTGAAGCCGGACGACGCCGGTGCCATCGGTGCGCTGCTCGCCAGCGTGAAGCCGGGCGACTACGTTGCCCTGACCGAGTATTTCGCCGAGTCGCCGGATCGCGACAAGGCCATCGCCGCCATCCGCGAGACGATCGGCCGTGAGTTGCACGTGGTCACGACAACCGGCTACGGCCCTCGTTTTCTCCACTCGACCGGCCAATTCCACAAGGGCGGCCCGCCCACCGGCGTTTTCATGCAGCTCACCGGAGGCGGTCATCAGGACGTGCCAATCCCGAATGAGAAATTCGGGTTCGGCGTTCTCGTACGCGCGCAGGCCATCGGCGATCTGCAGTCGCTGGCCAGCCATAAGCGCCGCGCCATCAGCGTCAACCTCGGCGACGACGTCGATGCAGGACTGAGCGCGTTGACGAAGACCGTGAATGAAGCACTGGCGAAGGTGACGAAATGACGCAAGCGCAATTCGGCGTGATCGGTCTGGCCGTGATGGGCGAGAACCTCGCGCTCAACATCGAGGACCACGGCTTTCCCGTCGCGGTCTGGAACCGCGAGGGATCAGTGACGGACCGCTTCATGGCCAAATACGCGGGGAAGAAATTCACCGGCACGAAGACGCTCGAAGAGCTCGTGCAGGCCATCGAGCGTCCGCGGCGGATCGTGATGATGATCAAGGCCGGCGCGCCGGTGGACATGACCATCGACAAGCTGGCGCCGCTGCTCGAGGAAGGCGACGTCGTCATCGATGGCGGCAACTCCTGGTTCAAAGATACGCAGGAGAGGACCAAGCGGCTCGAAGGAAAGAATCTGCACTTCGTCGGCTCCGGCGTCTCCGGTGGTGAAGAGGGAGCACGATACGGTCCGTCGCTCATGCCCGGCGGCTCGAAGGAATCGTGGGAGGCCATCAAGCCGGTCTTCGAAGCGATCTCCGCGAAGAGCGATTCGGGACCGTGCGTGACGCACGTCGGTCCCGACGGCGCGGGCCATTTCGTGAAGATGGTTCACAACGGGATCGAGTACGGTGACATGGAGCTCATCGCCGAGGCCTACGAGATGTTGCGGAAAGGGCTGGGGGCGAACGCGGAGGAGCTGGCAGGCATCTTCGACGAGTGGAACCAGGGTCCGCTGGAATCGTTTCTGATCGAGATCACCGCGCACATCTTCCGCGTCAAAGACTCGGAGAGCGGCGCACCGCTCGTCGACAAGGTGCTCGACAAGGCCGGACAGAAGGGCACCGGCAAGTGGACGGCGCAGATCGCGCTCGACCTGGCCGTGCCGATCCCGACAATCGCCGCTGCCATCGACGCGCGCGTGCTGTCGTCGATGAAGGACGAACGCGTGTCGGCATCGAAAGTGCTGCAGGGGCCGGCAGAGAAGCCGGAGGTCGCCGACCGCAAGCAGTTCATCGCCGACGTCCACGACGCGCTATACGTTTCGAAGATCTGTTCCTACGCGCAGGGGATGGCGCTGATTCAGGCCGGCTCACGCGAATGGAACTGGTCGATCGACATGCGCGAGATGGCTCGCATCTGGAAGGCCGGCTGCATCATCCGCGCGCGCTTCCTCGATTCGATCATGAACGCATATGAGCGGAAGCCCGATCTGACCAACCTGCTGCTCGACGACAAGTTCTCAGCCGACGCGCAGACGTCGCAGTCCGCCTGGCGCCGCGCCGTGGCATTCGCGCAAGCGAACGGGATCGCCGTGCCGTCGATGTCCGCGAGTCTGAGCTACTTCGATGCCTATCGCAGCGCCGAGCTGCCGCAGAACCTGACACAAGCACAGCGCGACTACTTCGGCTCACACACGTATCAGCGAAACGACAAGGGAGCGGATACGCCGTTCGTGCACACGGACTGGATCCACAAGTAGCGCCTTCGGCGCGTTGTCGGTTGGATCGTCGCGAAAGGCGTTCACCACAGAGGCACAGAGAACACAGAGAAAACAAAGCCTCTGTGCCCTCTGTGTCTCTGTGGTTGAAGGCTTTTTGGAGACGATCCAACCAACAACCGACAGCGCGCGTAGCGCCTACAGTTGCGGCTTGAACACCTCCGCCGCCTTCTCCTTCAACTTATCCAGCCACCCCCGCCGGAACCATTTACGCAGCGTGATCTCCTCGCTGCGGGCCAGGTCGGCGTGGAACATCGCCTCCATCTGAGCGCCGATGCCGTCGTCGTAGATGTTGACGTTGACTTCGTCGTTGAGGCGGAAGCTGCGGTCGTCGAAGTTCGAGGAGCCGATGGTGGTCCAGGCGCCGTCGACCACCATGGTCTTGGCGTGCATCATCGTCGGCTGGTATTCGAAGATGCGGATGCCGCGGCGCAGCAGCAACTCGTAGTGCCAGCGGCTGGCTTGGCGCACGATCGGTACGTCGGCGAATTCGCCCGGCACGATCACGCGCACGTCCACGCCGCGGCGGACGGCTCCTTCCAGCGCGCGGGTGGTATCGGCGTCGGGAACGAAGTAGGCGTTGCTGATGTAGATCGACTTGACGGCGCTGACGATGGAGATGATGTAGAGCAGCTTCACCGTCGAGCTTCCCTCCGTCGGCGACGACTTGAGTACCTGCGCCAGATGCGTCCCCGCCGCCGGGAGAGCGGGGAAGTAATCGAGACCGGTGAGCAGCTCGCCGCGGCTCTTGACCCAGTTGTCCATGAAGGCCGACTGCATCTGCGTGACCACCGGCCCTTCGACGCGGGCTACGGTGTCGCGCCAATGGTCTTTCGCGTCGGCGTCGCCCAGCCAGTCGTCGGCGATTCCGACGCCGCCGGAGAAGCCGACACGTCCGTCGACGATGAGCAGCTTGCGGTGGGTGCGGTGATTGAACCGGGAGATCGTGTACCAGCGCAGAGGGTGATACCACTCCACGTCAATGCCGTTGCGGGTGAGGAAGTTGATCATCCACTGACTCATGGTGGCGGAGCCGACGGCGTCGAGGATCACTTTGACCTCCACTCCACCCCTGGCCCGCTCCGCCAGCGCCTCGGCGAACTGCCGTCCGATCTCGCCGTCCCAGTAGATGTAGAACTCGAGGTTGATGGTCCGCTTCGCCGCGCGGATGGCCGACAGCATCGACGGGAAAAACTCGATCCCGTTCTTGAGAATCGTGACCAGGTTCCCCTCCGACATCGGCGTGCCGGTGAGCGCGTGCATCGTCTGCAGGAAGGCGAAGTCATGCACGCCGAACTGGTGCTTCATGTGGTACCGCATCGGCAGGCGCCGGCGGATCATCGGCATCGGCGCCCGGTGCGGATAGCGAGGCGATTTCTTCTTGCGGAACATCAGCGCTTCGACGTCACCCAGACGAGCGCTGCAAAGAGCGCGGCCAGGACCAGGAACGAAAACCCGAGCAAAACGGCCAGGACGGCGACAGCGGCGAGCGCGATGGACCCGAAAGAGCGCGGAGGACGGGTGCGGTCGCGATGGAGGATGAGGGCATTGAGGTTGATGATGTTTTCTTCGAAGAGCCAGTCGAAGATCGTGCCGGCGATGGGGACCGACCCGAGGGTCATGTCGAGCAGGACGTAGAGCACCATGCGCAGGATGCGAAACATCGGCACGCGGTGGCGCATCGCCCCGACGATGATCCACGCCGAAAGCAGCGCGCCGACGACCTCGCCGACGCCGGGAATGAGACTGAGCCCCGCATCGAGCCCGACCCGTTTCTTCGTCCCGGGAATGCGGATGGCCTCGTCCATCAGGTAGGCGAACTTCCGCAACGTGACCAGATCGGGCGGAAGTTTCTCGTCAGGCTCGATGACTTCGGGGATGAAAAGGTTAGGCATGCTCGACGGTAATGCAAGAAACGGGGTTGCGGGGTAACGGGGTTGCGCGGTCGCGGGGTTACGCGGTCTCGCGGTGTTCGGGTTGCTTGGTTACTGGGTTGCAGGGTTGCAGGGTTGCAGGGTTGCTTTGGTTCACTGACGCGCCATCGGGTCAGACTGGCAACTCAGCAACCTAGCAACTCAGCAACCTAGCAACTTAACTTAGCAACTCAGCAACCAACCAACACCGCGAGACCGCGCAACCGCGAGACCGCGCAACCGCACCCCTCACTCCCTCGGAAAACTCGGCGAGTACAGCACCGCGTTCATGAACAGAGGCAACGTTCCGCGCCAGAAGAGACGGAAATGGGGCTCGTCGGCGAAGGTGATGACCTGTCCCCTTCCGTACGGCTCGCTAACGAGATAGATCGATCCTTTCAGCCGGTCGATCGATTCGTTCCAGGCGATGCCGGCAACGAGCGGCTTCTCCTTCTCGATGGTCACGATGTTGTCGACGGTGTGGCTCACCGGCAGGAAAGCGTGCGAGCCTTCGATGAGCACGTTCGGACTGCGTGGGACGCCGAAGGTCAGGTAGGAATGGTCGTTCATCGTCGTCCGGAAGGTGGCGCCGGGGACGCGGTAGTCGTTGTACATCTCCGGCGTCGCCGGCGTCTTGTCCTTGTCCTTATCGTCGTCCTTCTTCTTCGGCGCTTCCCACGGCTTGAGCTTCGAGATGTCGACGTCCTTCTCGCGCAGGAACGTGCTTGCTCCCTTGACGGTGACGAGCGTACCGCCGCCGTTGAGCCATGCCTTCAGCTTCTCGGCGTTCTTGCCGAAACGGTCGCCGTAGTCGCCGTCGGGAAGAATGATCACTCCGTACTTGGAGAGATCGATGTTGCGCAGCGATTCGACCGAAAGGAGCGAGTGCGGCAGCGGCGTGTCGACGTCCAGCGTGTGCCAGAGCATTCCGTACGAGGTGGCGCTGACACGCGGGCCGCCGACGAGCGCGATCCGCGGATCTTTGACGAAATGGATCTTCGACGATCCGAAGCTCGTCGCTCCCGTCCAGCCGGAGTCGATTGGCGTCGTGGGGACGGCGGTCTCGCGTGCGATGCGCTCCAGCGCCGCGTCCACATCCGGCTTGTTGTTGCCTTTGAGGACGACCAGGGAGCCGCGGGCGAAGTTGCGGTCGTTCACGGTGACCACGTCGTCGCTCACGTTGAAACGGAGACCGTCGCGGAGCATCCGGCCGGCGGCGCGGTAAACGTTCGGCTCGCCGCCGTCGATGATGTAGCCGTAGCGCGCCGGACGAAAGGCCGGCATCGCGGCGGCGGTGTACGGCCGCAGCTCGCCGGCGACGGGCACTGTCGTCACATACGTTTCGACATTCATGGCCAGTGGCAGCGACCACGACGTCAGGTCGTAGAACTCGTCCGGTTCATCGGCGTGGGTGCGTTTCTGCTGTTCCTCGACATAGCCCTTCGTGAAGACCGGCGACCTCTCCAGTAGCGTGTTTGCCAACCCGCCGAGGGGCTGGCGTGTGCTGATGACGACCGTGCCTGCGGGGAAGAGATGCGAATCGGACGTCTCGTTGTCGATGCGCGACGCTTTCAGCGTGACCGGCGCCACGAGCTCCGACATGGCGATCTGCTGGCGTTGCAGCATTTCGACGAGGGGCCGGAAGTTTGGAACGTTCGGCAGGATCAGGTAGGTGTTCTGGCCCGAGGCCACCTGCTTGCGCATCATCTCGTAGGTGTATTGCAGCAGCCCTTCACGATTCTCCGACGCCGTGCGCAGCGTGGCCATCGCCGTCGTGTAGTGACGGGCGATGCGGTCGGCCAGCGTGTAGACCGTGCCGTCATCGCGGGTGATGGCCGATCCGCCACGGCCGCTGCCACCGACTTCGTAGGTCATGCCGATGGAGCCGTGCAACGCCGGCCAGGAATCGCCGTATCCGGGATAGAAAAGGTCGAACTCCTCGCCGGTGAAGAAGGTCCAGCCCTTCTTCGTAAAGGCATCGGCGTCCGCCCGTCCGAATTTTTCCAGCCACGTGTCGACGTCCTTCGGCAGGTTGGCATTGACCGGCCGCGCATCGGGCGGGAAGAAGTAGGACGACTGGTAGCCCATCTCGTGGAAATCGACGAAGACCTGCGGGTTCCACTTGCGGTACTCGGCCACGCGGGCAAGCACTTCGCGCTGCGAGGTCCAGGCCCAGTCGCGGTTCATGTCGATGAGGTAGTGATTGAAGCGACCGCCGGGCCACGGTTCGGCGTGCTCGTAGGCGTCGGGATTCGGATCGGGGTGCTCGCCGCGCGTGCGGATGAACCACTGCACATAGCGCTCGCGTCCGTCCGGATTGAGCAGCGGATCGATGATGACGACGAGGTTCTCCAGCAACGCCGCCGACTGCGGATCGTTGAGCAGCGTGCTGGCCACTTCCATCGAAGCCTCGGCAGACGACGACTCGTTGCCGTGGACGCCGAAGGCCAGCCAGGCCACCGCCGGTGTCGCGTGCGCGATCTCATTCGCCCGTGCCGACGAGGTTGCGGTCGGGTCGGTGAGGGCGGCCACATTGGCGCGGATGGTGTCGAGCGCGGCGCGGTTTTTCGGCGAGGTGATGACCGCCAGCATCAGCGGTCGATGCTCGTAGGTTTCGCCGAACTGCTGCATCGTGATCAGATTCGACCGCGTCGTCAGCAGATGGAAGTAGTCGAGGATGCGCGCGTGCGGCGTAAAGCGGTCGCCGAGCGTATAGCCGAGGAATTCGTCAGGCGTCGGAACGGCATTCTGAGCCTGCGATACCGCGGCGAAGAGAAGAACGAAAACGCAGAGAGAGAGTCGTCTCATCATGATCTTTCAAGTCGTATCGATTGTCGGAGCGATGTTGATTCTGGCCGCTTTTGCCGCGCAGCACTTCAGGCTGTTCGAAGCGGAGACGAAACGCTATCAGATCCTGAATCTGATCGGAGGATTCTGTTGCTGCCTGACCGCGATCGCGGGCCGGCAGTACGGGTTCATCCTGCTGGAAGGGAGTTGGACGGTGATGAGTGCGTGGGGAGTGTGGCGGGTGATGAGGCGGTGAGGGGTGAGCGGGGAAGCCAAGCGGCACGGAAGAACTTGACAACTCCTTACTGATACCTATCATAGGTAGCTACCACAGGAGTCACCGATGAAACACAAGACAGCAAGCCTTTTCTGGACAGGGAGAAGCCAGGCGGTACGCCTCCCGAAAGAGTTCCGTTTCGAAGGCGATACGGTTCTTGTACGCCGCGAAGGAAGCGCCGTGATTCTTGAACCGGCTCAGACCTGGCCTGATGGCTATGTCGAGTCGTTCACCGGCATCCCCGACGATTTTGCGCGGCCACAACAAGGCGAAGTCGAGAAGCGACGCAAGCTTGGTTGAATAGAAATGCCGTTTCTGCTCGATACGGATACCTGCATCTACGCGCTAAAACAGAACCCTAATGTACTTGAGCAGTTACTGTCGAAGAACCGCGAAGAGATCCTGGTCAGCGTGATTACTGAGGCCGAGCTTCGAACGGGTGCCGCAAAGAGCTCTTCTGCGATCAAGACCCTCCGGCTCCTTGAGAATTTTCTACGCCCTCTCGCCGTCGCTGAGTTCACCTCGCAGGACGCTTTCGCGTATGCGCACGTTCGCGCCAGACTCGAGCGCGCCGGAACCCCGATTGGTCCTCTCGACACGCTGATTGCCTCGCAAGCGGTAGCCCGAAATCTGACACTCGTCTCGAATAACGAGCGGGAGTTCCGGAGAGTTGCCGGACTGCACGTGGAGAATTGGGCCCGCTGAACGCCAACCGCTACGCCTTCGGCCGTTCAAGACGACAGCGCGTCCACCTCTTCCTCCACCGCCGCGTTCGACTTCGCGTGGATCCCCAGCCGTTTCATCATCTCGTTCAACGTCGACGGCTTGAGCTGCAGCAGCTCGGCAGCTTTCTTCTGGACGCCGTTGGCCATCTCCAGCGATTGCAGGATCATGCCGCGCTCGTAGCGGGAGACGGCGTCCTTGAGCGAGAGGCCCTCGGACGGGACGATCATCGCCGGCTGATCGGTCTGCTGCGGGAAGCGGAGGTAGTCGGGTAGGAGCTCGACGCCGATACGGTCGCCGGTGCAGAGGACAGTGGCACGCTCGATCGTGTTCTCCAGCTCACGGACGTTGCCGGGCCAGGGGTGGTCGAGGAGGATGCGCATCGCGTCCGGCGTCACTTCCCTCACCTTCCTCTTGTTCTCCTCGGCGTATTTGTCGAGGAAGTGCGCGACCAGGAGCGGAATGTCTTCACGCCGGCGGCGCAGCGGAGGAAGGGCGATGTTGATGACGTTGAGGCGATAGAAGAGATCCTCGCGGAAACGGTTCTCCGCCATCAGCTTCGTCAGGTCGGCATTCGTGGCGGCGATGATGCGGACGTCGACCTTGATCGTGTCGACCGACCCGAGGCGCATGAACTCCTTCTCCTGAATCACGCGGAGGAGCTTGGCCTGCGTCTCGAGATTGATGTTGCCGATCTCGTCGAGGAAGATCGAGCCGCCGTCGGCGACTTCGAAGAGGCCGCGTTTCGTGGCGATGGCGCCGGTGAAGGAGCCCTTCATGTGGCCGAAGAGCGACGACTCCAGGAGCTCCGGCGGAAGCGATCCGGAGTTGACGGTGACGAAGGCATTGCGCGCGCGGGGGCTGGCGTGGTGGATGGCTTTGGCCACCAGTTCCTTGCCCGTGCCCGACTCGCCGGCCACGAGGATGTTCGATCGTGACGGCGCCGCCAGGCGGATCAGGTCGTACACCTTCCGCATCGGCTCCGACTTGCCGATGATGTTCGCGTAGGCGTACTTCTCGGACAGCTCTTCCTTGAGGCGCTCGTTCTCGCGCGAGAGGCGCTTCTGTTCCAGCGCCTTGTTGACCGTGAGGATGACTTCCTCGTTCTTGAACGGCTTGGGGATGTAGTGAAACGCGCCGTGCTTCATCGCCTCGATGGCGCCGTCGATCGAGGAGAAAGCGGTGATGATGATGACCGGCAGCGACGGGTTGGAGATGCGGATCGCGCGCAGGGTGTCGATGCCGCTGATGCCCGGCAGCATGATGTCGAGAATGACGAGGTCGATGCTGTCGTCCTCGTCGAGGACGGAGAGCGCTTCCTCGCCACTGGCGGCCATGGCCACCTCGAAGCCTTCGCGCCGCAGAACGGCGTCGAGCACATCGCGAAGGACTTCTTCGTCGTCTACGATCAGGATGCGCATGGATAGTTGGGGGCTACCGGTTCCGCCGGGACGTCCTGGTTGGTGGCGACCTGCTGCATGGGCAAGGTAATGGTGAACTCGGCTCCCTGCCCGGGCCTGCTCTCGACTGTCACGTCGCCGTCCGAGGCGTGCAGGATACGCCGTGTGATGGCCAGGCCGAGGCCGGTGCCACCCTGGCCGCGTTTGGTAGTGACGAGAGGCTCGAAGATCTTGCCGATCATATCTGCCGCGATTCCCTTGCCGTCGTCCTTGATGCGGATCGCGATCTTCGAACCGTTCTCCTCGGCGGAGATCCAGATGTTGCCGCCGTAGGCCACCGCATCGCGGGCGTTGAGAAGGATGTTTGTCAGAACCTGCTGCAGGTCATGGAAGTTCCCCTGCACGTCCGTGTCAGATACCGGCCCGACGTGGACCTGGATGTTTCGCGGCGTGAAGAGATCCTCGTGCAATGTCACCGTCGCGGCGATGAGCGCGGAAATATTGACCATCTCGCGCGACCGCGGACGGTTGGCGATGAGGTCGAGCAGATTGTTGACGAGGTGCGACGCGCGGAACGATTGCGCTTCCATCTTCTTGAGCAGCCGGTAGCGCGGATCGTCCGGCTGTGTATCAGCAAGCAGGAGTTGCGCGTATGACGAAATGCCTGTCAGAGGCGTGTTGACTTCATGGGCCACGCCGGCGGCCAGGAGTCCGAGCGAGGCCAGGCGCTCTTTGTCCTGCAGCTCCCGCTCCAGGCGCACGCGCTCGGTGATGTCGCCGATGACGAGAACGCGCGCACCATCGGGCTCTTCGGCGTTCAGCGGACTGGCGGTGATCGTGACTTCCTTGTCCTCACCGTTGCGGTTGATGAAGTTCGTGGTGATCGATCGCGCCTTCGTGCGACGCATCTCGTCGTACGGCGGAAACAGCGTAGCGATAGGCTCGTCGATCACCTCACCTGGCACCACGCCGCCGAGGAGCTCCCAGAAGGCGTGATTTGCCGTCAATACCGTGCCGTCGAACGAAACGACCGCGATCGCTGACGACGATGACTCGATGATGTTCTCGTTGTACTCCTTGAGCGCGCGGATCTCTTCGAGTTGCCGGCGCAGCCTTCCGTAGAGACGGGAGTTCTCGATGGCCAGCGCCACCGGCGCGCAGAGCGATTCGACCAGGTGAAGGTCGTCGCGCGAGAGCGGTTCTTCGTTACGTTTCGTGCCGAGGAGCAGGAGCCCTTGCAGCTCGCCGCGGTTCCGCAGCGGAAAGAGGTAGCGATACCCGGCGCGCAGCAATTGCCACGGCAGCTCGCTTCCCTCCGGCAGCCGCGGATCGGTGAGGATCAGCGGCCCCTCCGAGGGCATGGCGCCGAATTCGATGATCGTCGAGCGGCGCGGGATGTCGGCCTCGGCGTCATAGATCACGAGCGAAGGACCTTCGCGCGTGAAGAGGTTCATCTTCTGGAGACCGAGCGCGTCGCGAAGACGCTCGCGCATCATCGAGATCAGCTCGTGGACGTCATGGAAGGTCGCCAGCTCCTGCGCAAACTCGGCGATGGCGCGCCGGTGCTTGTAGCTGTCTCGGTAGACGAACATCTCGATGACCGATTCGATCCGCCCCTTGACCGGGATCAACACACCGGCGATCAGCAGCCCGGAGGTGAAAGCGAGGAAGTTCCGTTCCAGCGCCGACCGCTCTTCGATCACGTGCGAGAGGATCAGGTTGACCGTCGAGAAGGCGATCATGCCGAAGATGAACGTCACCGAGTACGCCAGGATCTCCTTGATGACCACTTCGACGTCCCACAGCTTGTACTTGAGGATCGAGACGGCGAAAGCGAGCGGTATCAGCGCCAGCGGCAGGATGGAGATCGTCGAATAGATCGGCTTCACCGAGCCGATGACGAGGTACGGCACGAGGTAGACCAGCAGGAACGGCAGAAAGCCGAGGGCCATGCCGAGGTAAATCCACTTGATCTGCTTCTTCCCGACCGCCGCGGCCATTCGGTAGGTGTACGCCAGCGCCACGATGGCCAGCGTGAAGTAGATGGCGAAGTGGACCAGCTCCCAATGCTGGATCAGCAGGAGCGAGCGGTATCCCGGCGCGATGGCCAGACGGTTGCCGAGGACGAGGAGGTCGAAATCCCATGCCGCCAGAAGCGCCGGCGGGATGTACATCGCCGCGATGAGACGCTGGTAGCGGACGATCGGCCGGGGAAAGACGAGGAAGAAGTTCAGCGTCAGCGGCGGGAGCAGGATTGTGGCGAATTCTTCGACGAGCTGCAGGATCTTGTACGTCCTATCGATGTCGCCCGCAGGCGTGTAGACGTAGACGATGAACGACAAGAGGGTGACGAAGAAGAAGAGCGTCGATTCGGTCCGGCCGCCGCGGAAGAGCGTGAAGAGACCGATGGCCAGGTAGAGGAAGCCGATGAAGCTGAGGATGAGGTAGGCATAGTCGATCTTCAGCTCGGGGACGAGGTAGTTCAGGCGGACCGTCTTCGTCTCCGCACCAACCTGGCGCGCGACGATGAGGGGCACCTTCTGGCCGATCCGCCGGAGAGTCTTCTGCAGGCCCTCGATCTCGTTCGACGGCGTATCGCCGATGAGCCAGATCTGGTCGCCGGGAAGGAGGCCGCTCGCTGCCGCGCCGCTGCCGGGGTCAACCGTTTTGACGACGACGACGCCGTTGTCGCGGGTGAAGGTGAAGTCGATCCGTTCGAAAGAGGAGCGCTTGCGCTGAAAGGACGCGAATGCGCCCGCCACAATCGCCACCGTCACGGCGAGGATCACGAGGTTCGCGAGAAGGGATCGGCGCATGAGAGAAAAGACGGACGTGACGCGCGTTTAGGCGATTCAACAGGGGTGCCGTTGCAGAAATCGATCTAAACCATTGAACATAAACGTCCGATTGGTTGAATCGCAGCGGGCATGATGCCTCAGATCTCCAACCAAGCGAATTTGGAGCGCGGATATTTGGAGGAACGGGAGTCGGGAGGTCGGCGGTGGCGGTGGTCGGAGTCAACAACCTGTGAACTCCGACACCTGCGTCTACGGTCTGGCGACCGAGATCGTGCCAGCGTTTGTGCTACCGACCGCCGCTACTGAGATCGTGCGGCTTTCCGCGATGCCGGTCAACGCAATTAGGTACGTTCCGGGGCTTACGAACGGGATCTCGATGGAGCCGTTCGACAGGGTGATCGCCGTGGCCGCGGTCTGGCCCATCGCTGACGTGAGCTGCACGCTGGCTCCGGCGATGGGTCCATGGTTATCGGTGAATGTCGCCGTCACGACGCCCGACGCAAGCGAAATAGGGAAGCTCGACTCGTGGAATTCCTCTGGAATGGATCCGATGTACGTCGAGCGCGTCTCATCGACGAGTGAGATTCTGCATGCGCTATCTCGCTTGCGCACGACGTACGCGCCGGCGGCATCCGCGTTCGCGTAGCTGACGAGCGGGGGGCAGACCGCTTGTAACCGCCATGACGGCGGCACGGGTGGTGTTAGCGTCACTGTTATGCGCGCGGCGGGCTCGCCGATCCGTACTCTTGTCGTTTCCCCGGACTTCACCACGGCCGAGCGCCACACGCCGCCGCCTGAAACGTGGACGGATGAGGCGCCGGCGCGTGCGAACTCGCGCGTAACCTGATATTCGCCAGGGGCAGCGTCGGTGAACACGGCCAAACCGGCATCGTCTGTTCGCTCGCTTCGCATCGCGCCCTTCAAACTCGTATGCACGGTGCAACCGGTGCAGGCCTCATCTGCCTCTTCATTCCAAACCACGACTTCGAGTCGGCCGGGCCGAGGCAGATCAATGATGAGATCGTCGGCCGTGGAAGTGAGTCCGATTCGAATCTGCCGAACCGTGGCGAAGCCGGCGGCGCTCGCCTCGAGAGCCATCGCCGTCGTCGCGTCCGCCGTTAGTGAGAACGCGCCGGCGTCATCGCTCGTGGCCTCCCCGGCGCCAAGTGGATCGATGATTCTCACGACGGCGCCGGTTATAGACGCCCCCGATGAGGCATCGCGTACGTGGCCATGAATCGCGTCGCCGGGCACGAGATCGATGGCGCTGACCTGCTTTTCTTCTTCCGGTGCCACCGCGACGTCAACGTTGGCGGTACGGTAGCCAGGGAGTGTCGCGCGCAAGGCGTAGTCGCCGGCCGGGAGGTTCTTGAAAATGAACGCGCCACGCTCGTCCGTGGTCGATAGGCTCGACGTTCCGCGGATGGAGATGTTCGCGCCGGCACGGGAAGCGCCGTGCTGATCGCGGACTTCGCCCCGGATGGATGCGAACCGATCGAGAACGCACGTGGCTTCGTTCGGCGGCAGGTCATAGCGAAGATTTGCCCGGACGAATCCCCCGGCACTGCATGTGAGACGTAAAGGGAGCTTCGAATCCGCGCCTGAGAGCACGGCGTTGCCTTTCGGGTCCGATTTCGCTTCCACCACGATTGGCTGTTCATCGTTGGTGTCACGCTCCTGCCAGAGGCCGATACCCGCTTTCGAAACGGGAAGTCCGTCGCGCGTACGCACACGGATGGCGATGTCGACGCCTGCCGGGATTGAGATATCGCGGATCTGCACGGCAGCCTCGGCCTCGTTCGCTTTGCGCACCGGGATGGTGATGGTTGCCGTCCTGTGGATCCGTCCGTTCGGCAGGCGCACTTCGATCACGTAGTCGCCTGGCGTGATATGCGAAATGATGAACCGACCCTCGATATCGGTCCGGATCGAGTCGACGATTTTCTGTTCTCGCCTCCCGAACGGGATCGCATACGGACGACGGCTTTGCAAGCCCGCAAACACGAGCCGAAGCTCGGCCTTAGCGGCCGGACGTCGCCCGATCAAGCAGCTCCCTCGGGCCTCGCGCCCCGGCTCGAGCGTGAATGTCTCGGTCGAATCCTGACCGACCGATACCCGCCGGCAACTGGTGGCCCGCTCGGTTGCACCTACGCAGAGGAGCGTCTGCGTACCGCTCTCAATCGGTGCACGAAACTGAGTACTACCCGGCGGAATGTCCCACGATGCAGCGACACCCTGGGAACTGATGGGAATGGATGCTACCCAGACGTTGGCGGCATCGATAGGTCGAATCGTGACGGTTACGGCCGCGTACGCGGATAGTGGAAGGAGCGCGGCGAGAAGCGCCGCGCTCAAAAACCAACGCAAAGCGAGGGGCATCAGGGACGTCTACTATCTTGGGGCGTACGAACAGCTCTTATCGCAGTAGTTGTCAGAACACGTGCAACTCCATCCAACCAACACGTAGGCTCCGCCAATTGCTGTCGTTGAGCAGCCGCAATAATCTTGAGTGCATGTGTCGATCGTACAGCTGCCGGCACCGACTCCTCCTCCTCCGATATTGAAGTCCCTGTTAAAGACGTCGTCCTGCGCAAATGATGTCACCGGCAGTACGATCAGTGAGGCAACGAACAACAACAGTGCTACCGAACCAACCCGACCGATCTTGATCTTCATTCTCTTCTCCTTATTGCAACGCAAAATGGATCCGGTGAACCTGGGTCGCGATAAAAGATAAGGTCATCATTCCAAGCGATGAATCGGATGCTCGGACATTGTGGGACGTCGATTCTTGTCCGCCGCACAGTTCCGTCCTCCAGAACAGCGACGGAGGTAATTCCTCGAGCGTCGGGGTTCTCGCCGAGCCGGATGCTTCGATCTGGTGCGATGGTCATCGCGGCGTATTTGCGGAGTTGCAGCATTTCCACGCCTCCGTGGAGCCGTGCATTGGTGTCCATATCCTTCACACCCGCGGTGACCTCGGCATCCTTCGCATTGTCGATGTGACTCTTACGTGTAATCGCCCCTGATTCGGAGAATGCAGTCAGGTCGCCGCGGAACGCATCGAACGTGACAATCTCGTGATGTGCCGTGTCGTAGCGAACCAAAGTAGCCCGCGTGGCGACGACACCTGCACGTGGAGTCGGGATGTCCGGGCAGGTGCCAAAACCGGAGAGGTATTCCCCGGTCGATGCATCCCAGATCTCGACACACGGCCCGGTAGTTCGTGGAGTCACGGCGATATGGCTTCCGCTCAGCCATGCCACATCGCTACCTTTATGCAGCAGATGGATCGAGCGCTTTTCGAGTCCGTGCCAGTCGACAATGGTGATGACGTCACCAGCTCTCGAGAGCAGGGCAATGCCACGTTCCTGGTCGGCATCGGCCTCCGATGTGTCCGGCAGAATGTCGCTTTCAAATCGGTCGCCGTTGGGGGTGATACGCGTCACCACTCTGCGCCTTGCATCAAACGCCCAAAAGTTGTTCTTCGAGTCGACACCCGCCTTCGATGCGCGGATCGACGCCAGCTCCTGTGCTGCGGAATTCCGGGCACCTGCTGTCCATACGATGGTCATGATGGTGATAGCAGCTAGCGCGATGCGGACGACTTCGTTGGTTCGGATACGTTCCTCCAAGGACCAGATTAAGTAAGTAGGGAATTAGACCACGGTTGAATGATGGTGGCAAGGCAGCGGGTCGTTTACGTCCCTTGCCGGCGCGTTTGAGAGACTAGCGTCGGTCTGCGTCCAGCAGGTTATCGTGATGACGCACGGGAAACAGCCCTAAGCGGATATGCCGCAAAGTACCCAAGATTCCGCGGGTCGTAGCGGAGACTCCGCACTACATGCTTTAGAAACAGCAGTGGTTCACGGCTCTCGAAGTAGCAGCCGGCGAGGATGCGGTGGACGCTTCCATAGGCGTGTCTTCGCAGTGATTGCACGGCAGGGTCAGGCGACTGGAAGGCTTTCTCCAGCGCCTTGAGCATGTTCTTCTCCATCCTGGGTATGTTGTGATGGTTGCCGCTGCCGTGCTGCCGGTATCGCACGAGCACCTCGGGGACGAACCCGGCGCGGTAGCGGCAGGCAATGCGGTAGCAGAAATCCCAATCCTCCGCCTGTTGGAGGCCGGGATCGTAACCGCCGGCTTCTTCGGCGGCCGCTCTCCGTACGGTCACGTTGCTTCCCGGCGCGGCGATGACCTCACGATCGAGGCGAAGGAGGTCGAGAGCGATCCATCCTTCCAATCCGGTCAGGGAGATGGAGAGGGTCCTGCCGGAATTGTCGAACGTCTCGGCGCCGCAGTGGACCATCCCGAGTGTGGGATCGGCGGCAAGGCGGGCGACGTCGCATTCGAGTTTCCGCGGCCTCCAGATGTCATCCGAATCGAGGAAGGAGAGGTACTCGCCACGGGCGGCGGTGATGCCGGCGTTCCTGGCCGCACTTACGCCGAGGTTCTTCTGGTGAATGACGCGGATGCGACCGCCGTAATCGGCCAGGATCCGCGGCGTGTCGTCGGTCGAGCCGTCGTCGACGACGATCACTTCGAGCGCGGGACAGGTCTGCGCCAGCGCACTGTCGATTGCGTCGCAAAGAAAGCGGCCGTAGTTGTACGTCGGGATGATGACGGAGATCGTCGTCACGGTGCAGTTGCCAGGACCACCATTAAGCCCTTCCTGATCGAGAGCGAAGCGGGTCATTCTACTATTCGCGCCTCGATGACGATCCGCGCCCGCGCTCTTTACATCTGTTACTTCGGTCTGCGCGAGCCGCTCGTTCAGACGCAGGTCCTTCCCTATCTGCGCGAGCTTGTCGCGCGAGGTATCGGGATGTCGCTTCTGACGTTCGAGCCGAGCCTGAAGACGAGCTGGGACGCTGATTCGATCGCTGGATGGCGGCGGCGCCTGCGAGTTGAAGGCATCGAGTGGCACCTGCTGCCGTATCACAAGCGTCCGTCGCTGCCAGCGACGTTGTACGACATCGTTGTCGGCGCCTGGCGCGCCGCGGCGATCGCGCGCCGGGGAAAGATCGATCTATTTCATGGCCGCAGTTACGTTGGCATGGCGATCGGCGCGCTGGCCAAGCGGCTGACCGGCGCGAAGCTGATCTTCGACGTCCGCGGCTTACTGGCCGAGGAGTATGTCGACTCCGGGAACTGGCCCGCGGGCGGAATGCTCTACCGGTTGACGAAGGCGGCCGAGCGATGGCTTGACCGGGCCGCGGACGGTTTCGTAGTCCTCACGGATCGGGCGCGGGAAACGCGCTATCCGGAAGGCGGCTCTGGCCGGCCTGTCGAAGTGATTCCGTGCTGCGTCGACCCGGAGCGCTTCGCCGCGGCGGTCGCACGCGATCGTGATGCCATTCGCCGGGAGCTTGGGCTCGAGGGTCGGCGGGTATTCGTTTACCTCGGAGCGCTGGGGGGCTACTACCTGATTCGCGAGACCGCCGAATTGCTCGCGGCGGCGCGGGAGCAGGACCCACATACCTATGCGCTCGTGCTCACGCAGGGGTTACCGGCTCCCATGACCGCCGAGCTGCAACGCCTCGGATTCTCGAACGACGATTACCGCGTGCTGCGGGTTGCGCCAGAGGATGTTCCGACATACCTGCGCGCCGCCGACATCGCGCTGGCCCTCATCCGGCCGTCGTTTGCGAGACGATCGATGTCGCCGACGAAATTCGCTGAGTACCTTGCCGCCGGTCTGCCGGTCATCGCCTCGGCAGGGACCGGCGATCTCGACGTTCACATCAGGGAGGGGCGCGCCGGCGTGCTGCTGAAGACCTTCGATCATGCCGCGTACCTCGATGCCTTTCGCGTCATCGAGGAATTGATGAGCGATCCAGGCCAGCCGGAGCGCTGCCGGGCCGAGGCGCGGGCGCGCTACGACCTTCACACCATTGGCGGCGAGCGCTACCGCCGGCTCTACGCTGCCGTGCTCGGCCCGTAGCGATTCGTCATGCGAATTGCAGGCAAATCTCCGGGAGAACCCGACCATGAATCGACGATCACTGACTCTGCCGAAGCTGTTTTTCATCGTGAGCACCCGCGCCATCACGGGAGCGGGCGTTGCTCTGCTCGCCAGCAGGGGAATGGACAGGCGCACGCGGCGTAATGCGGGTCTTGCCCTTGCCCTCGTCGGCGCTGCCACGACGATTCCTGCGGCGCGTTTCGTCATGGAATCACGCCGTCCGCCGCTGCAGCGGCTGGTGCGCAGATTTCGATAGGCCAGGCAACACCACGAAATGGCCGCCGCGAGGATGCCGATGATCCTCGCGACGGTCGGTGTGCTGGCCGGAAACGTCCGCACGCACCTTTCCCGAATGGCCCATGACGGCTGTGTGGCAAAGCTGGCGTTTGAAAGTACAGGGCGCGGTGAGGAGCGCAACAAGTTAACCGGCGTTCGATTATCCTGAGCACGCAATGACCACGCCGCTGCCTCACGCGCGCCACCACTACACGTACGAGGAATACCTCGCGTACGAGCGAGACAGCGAGCTGAAACATGAATTCGAAGCTGGGGAGATCTTCGCGATGGCGGGCGGATCACCGCGCCACAGCGCACTCGCGTCGAGGATCAGTGCGGCCCTCGAGAACACTCGCCCTCCTGGATGTACCGCTTTCCAGTCGGATATGCGGATACGCGTTCTCGCTACCGGTAGAGCCACGTACCCGGACGTCTCGATGGTATGTGGGGCGATCGAGCTCGATGCCGCCGACCGCAGCGGCACGACCATCACCAATCCCATGCTGCTCATCGAAGTCCTCTCCCCGTCGACCGAAGAAGTCGATCGGGGAGGCAAGTGGCGGGACTATCAACTCATCCCGTCGCTGCAGGAGTATGTCCTCGTCAGCCAGGACGCCCGTGTCGAGATCTACCGCCGCCTGGCGGCAGAAAGCTGGGAGTATCTCGATGTGAGGGGAGGCGTCGTGAAGCTCCTCTCCGGTCCGACGCTGGATCTCTCCGTTTTGTACGAGAGTCTCCCGCTCTGAGCTATCCCTTCAAAGGAATCGTCCACGTCCCGCTGACGTAGCCACACATGGCGTCGCCGTCCCAGCCTCCCATCCAGAACGAGATGTTCCAGGGATAGCGGTCGTCGGCGCCGAGGCGGTTGGCGGCGATGGCGCCATTCATGTCGACGTTCCAGCCGGAAAGCTGCAGCGCCAGTTGGGCGGCGCGGCGATCGATGGGACGGTTGCCGGGCGTTCCCTGGGTCAGGTTCCACCATTGCTCGACGATCCCGAGCTGGAAGATCCGCGACTCGAGCTCGGCCCGCTTCACGGCGTTCTTCTTCGGCGTCGAGGCCAGGAGCGTCTCCAGGCTGCCTTTGCGGTCCAGGCGGTTCTGGATCAGCGTCACGTTGGCCGCGTTCGGAAGTCCCGTCGCCTGCGCCACTTCCTCCGAGTTTGACGTGAACGTCGTTGCCTGCCGCCTCTGCAGCATCGGCGACGTCGCATCGTTCTCCGGCATGTTGGGATCGGCCGGATTGAGGTAATCGACCCGATCGAGCATCACCGTCTTCTCACTCGTCAGCGTCACGCGAAAGGGATTGATGATGAAGTAGTCGTTGCGGACGAGGAGGCCGTTGTGCTCGAGGATCTGCGCGTCGACGAAGGCGATCTTGCCCCCGACGAGCTCCGGTGCGTCCTGGCCGTTGCGTTGCGCGCTGGTGACGGTCACGCCGACCTTCGGTCCGCCGCCGGGGCCGAAGTCGCGCTGCCACACACCTGGTTCGTCGGGCTGCAGGTGGACCTTGTGATCGAGGTCGGGCTCGCCGGCGAAGGCGAACGTATAGCCGCTCACGCCGCGCAGTTCGTCCGTCGGATCGGGATCCGTCGCCATCCGCATCTGAAAGTAGCCTTCAAAGTCGAGGATCAGCATCGTCGCCCCTTACTGCGTCGTAATCCCGATATTGAGCCATCTGGCTCGCCAGTCGGATGCCAGCCGTTGCATGTTGCTGCGCATGTACTCGAGCCGGCGCCAGATGCGGGACCGCTCGAAACCGCTCTCACGCTGGTTGGGGAGATCGATCCACGGATCGCCGTCGCGCAGCAACTCTTCGTACATGACGACGATCGTGTCGATGCGCTCCTGGAACAGGTCCCAGGTGGCGGCCAGCGTCGGGAAGAGCAGAACGTCGCCGTTCAATTCGAATCCCGGGCCGGCGTTGGTCATCCCGTCCGGCGACGTCTCGCGCGGATTCCTGAACGCGGGAAGCTCCGTGAGGATCTCCGCCAGCGGCCGGACGAACATGGTCATGAGCGGAAAGAAGGCCGCGTCCATGAACGAATTGACTTCCGTCTGCGTCTTGACGTTGTCGCTGTAGAGATAGAGGAGCATGAGCAGCATCAGCTCGTAGCTCTGATTGAAGATCTTCGACACCTGGAGTGTGTGAGGATTCGTCAGCGGGGTGACCTGGGACTGCTCGACGTCCGGATAAAGCACGGTCATCGGATTGCGCACGCACGGCCGCGCCGCCAGCTCGCCGAGCTTGAGCGCCTCCATGTCGTTGCGAATGCCGGTGAAAAGGCAGAAGTGAGTCCAGCGGAGATAGGAGGCGTTGACCGAAATGCCTTCACCCTGCTCCAGAATCATGGTGATGGCCATCTGCGCGCTGGCCAGACCGGTTACGCCGATGAGATCGACCTCGTACTGATTGAGGTCATCCATCGACCCTTGCTCCGGGCTTCCCGGTCCGCCGAAGATCTGCAACGACGGTTTGCCGACGAAGAGGTTGCGCTCGCCCATCGTCGAGGCCAGGTAGTCGAAGCCGGAGCGGATGGCCTCGTACAACTCCTGCACGGAGGCCCAGCCGAACCCGAGCATCGGCGCGCCCATGGTGAGAGCCTTCGCGGCGACAGCGCGAGATCTGTCCGCTTTCTGCGTCATCATGGAGTCGAGTTGCGTGCGGCTCTTGGTCTGCTTGTCCTTGTCGTGGCACCACTTCCGCGCCGCACTCTGGCTGACCGGCTCCTCGGGGCGAAGCTTTTTCGTGAGCCGGTCGGGCGCCTCGAACCGTTGGAAGCGTTTGATCGTGTCGAGATTGCCGCGGGTCAACTCCAGCTTGATGCCGGCCTTGCCGTAGTAGTCGGCCCGCTGCGGCATATTCGGCCGCGTGAACGAGGGCGTGCCGCCGATCGAGGAGAGGAGATTCAGCGCCAGGCCGAGGTGCTCCATCTCCTGCCGCGCGATCAGCGTGATGGAGCTGGACCAGCGCCTCACCCACTCGAGCTGCACAGGATCCAGCCCCTCCCAGGTGTATCGCCTCATCGAATAGACGGCAAAGAGATACTCCACCATCAATTGATGTTCGAGCTCGCTGGCCGTGCGCAGCGCATCGATCAGGTCCGCGCGTGTGGTGATCTCAGGTTTCATCGCGACCCTCCCGCGAGTCAGCTCATGCGACGCGTTTGAAGCGGCGAAGATACGTCTTGCCGTCGCCGATCAACAACTCGTCCCGCACGATCTTGAATGGACGCGGCTGCGCCGTTCCGGTGTACTGCCGCAGCACGTCCGTGATCACGTTGGCGGTGACGATGCCGCTCTCGTAATCGACGGTGTACGTGCCGAAGTAGGCCATGTAGTTGTTGAACGAGGCTAGCATGTCGTCGTTCGCCGTCTTGCCCATGGTCCACCACGCCGCATCGACGATCGGCAGCGGCGGATTGATCGAGATCTGCACCGATACGTTGCCCGCGGAGTCGTAGACCCAGTACCCCAGCGGCGGATTCCCCCACGGATACGACTTCCCCGGCTTCCCGGGATCGTTCATGTCCCAAGCCTCGACCATTTGCCAGCTACCGACGATGGGGCCGAAATCTTTCTTCTTTGCCACGTTACCTCTCCTTGCGCAATGACGCGTTGCCTGATTAGGAGAGAACGGAAGCAGGCACTTCCCTACCCCGAAGAATCTGATTTCACGTCACGCCCCATGGACCAGAAGCTCGATCAGACGTTCTTCGAAGGCATCGAGGTCGGCTCCGAGTTGATCGGTGGCCCCGGTGTAGACGATCCTCCCTTTGGCGATTACGCTGATCTGGCTGCAGAGCGTGCGAATCTCCTGCGTGTCGTGACTGCTTAGAAAGGTCGTGACCTGCTCGTTCGCCGCAAGGCGCCGCAGCAGATTCCACATCTCGCGTTTGGCCGGCAGATCGAGCCCTCGGGTGGGCTCATCGAGGAAGAGCACCTTCGGGCTGCCCATCAGCGCACGCGCAATTTCAACACGGCGTTTCATGCCTGTGCTGTACGTGCCGATCAGCTTTCCGCGAAAACTCCCGTCCAGACCAACATCGTCCAGGCTGCGTTCGACCACTTCGCCGGGATTCGGGATATGACGGATGCGGGCAAAGTACGTGAGGTATTCGCGCGCGGTCCAGGCCGATTGGCTCTCGCTGGTCTCGTCGCTCACCAGTCCAACGAGCCGCCGCACCGCGAGGGGCTCCCTCACCACGTCGTGGCCCCACAGCCTGGCGGTGCCTCCGCTCGGAGGGAGAAGGGTCGTGAGGATGCGAATGGTCGTGGTCTTGCCCGCGCCATTGAGACCGAGAAAACCGAACAGCTGCCCTTTGGGAACTCTCAGCGTGACGTCGTCGACCGCCACAAACCTGCCGAAGGCACGCGTCAGGCCGTCCGTCTCGACTGCGTAGTCGGCCGCCTCGCTCACCGAGTTCGTCTCCAGCGTGCAAGAGCAGCCCCGAGACAAGAGAGAGGAAAGATCAAGGAGGCCACACCCATCTCGTAGATCCCGCGTGATACCTGCGCATCGATCGCGCCGCGCGCGCTGAACGTGCGGATCTGCGTGTCGCCCGCGACGCGGTATGCCGCTTTCACGCTGATGGGATAGCGATCGCCGCCGATGTCCCATGGTCTGGTCGGGTTGAGCGTCACCGGCACGCGCACGACCCATCCGGTGACGACATGATGACCGTCGGCGGCCGGCGGCCCCAGATCTTTCGGATACGTGCGGGTCTCCATTTGCTCTCCGGCGTGAGCGAGCGCCTCTCGATCGGTCGTCACCTCCAACCCACCCTCACCGGTGACGTCGATTCGAAGGTCACGGACGTTCTGCGTCGCTTCGACAGGCAGAAGGATCAGCAGGTCCTGCCGGGTGCGCTCGTCGGTGCCGAAGGGCGGCCAGGTTTCGCGGTTGAGGATCGTCCCACAGCACCGGGCGGTCGGTTGCCCGCCGGGAGGAGCCATGGCCAGATTGCTGCCCGTGCGCGCAAAGAGCGCTCGGACGGCGGGGGCGCTGTTCGCTTGCGGTGCGGTTTTGTCGTAATTGGTGTCGGCCAGTGCCACCGGGAGAACGGCGATGGCGGCGAGCGCAAGGGTGATCGCCCATCGTTGCCCGCGCGTGGTCTCCCACGTTTCCACGCCTTGCGCGCGAAGAAAGACCCAGGCGGCCAGCGCAAACGCGCCCAGGCTGATCATTCCCAGGCAAAGCCAGGTCAGCGTCGTCGTGGCAGGAATGCTGCGCGCGACCAGGGTGAAGCCGAGGGCGTTCTTCAGCAGCACCGGGGGGCTGGCGAGAGTGAGATGGCCGGTGCGCGACGCGCCGTCGGCACGCGCCACCATGAGCTCCTGCAGAGGGAGCAGGCCGGCGTACGCGAGGAGCACGCCCATGCCGGTCGCCGCGGGCGCGGCGATGCTGCGGCCGATGAAAAGCACGCCCACCAGCGTGCCGATGGCGATGCTCACGACGAGAATTCCGATGCTCCAGATCAGAAATTTCTTCAGGAGGAACGGAAGCCCCACATTGTGCGTGTACACCATCATCATGGGCGCGAGGGCCAGGTAGTAGCCGGCCGCGAGCGTGAAGAGCACCAGAGTCTTTGACGCCAGCCAGGTCCGCCGTTCGACAGGCGCGGTGAAGACGCTCTCGACGAAACGGCTGGCTCGCGGGCTGGCGATGGCACCGGCCGCGAGTGGAATGAACCCAAGGGGGACGATGCAATACGCGATGATGCCGTAACCGTCGAGCCACGTATCCTGCGTGCCGACAGTGGCCAGAACACCGACCGCCAGCAGCACGACCGCCGCGCCCAGCCAGGCGAAGCGGCCACGCATCATCGCCTTGAGCTCCTCGATGTAGAGCGTCGTAAACGAAGTCACCATAAGCGCGCTATTTGAATTCCGGCGCGACAACTCTCATTCTTCTTCGAGGAACTTGCCGCTTTCGGAGAAGGTGACTTCCTTCCTCTGCTTTCCGGCGCCGAAGCGCAGCTCGTACTGGGTCGATCCGTCGGCCTTGATCTGCTTCTCCGCTCCGGTCGCCTTCACACCTTTGTATTTCGCGGTGAATCCGTCCATCACCGCTTTCGGCACCGTTTTGAGGTCGACCTTCTCCTCGGTCTGAAGGATCTTTCCATCCGGAGCCACGTCAACCTCGAGCTTCGACGCCTGTTTGGTGGTGACCTTGACTTCGTAGAGGGTGGTCCCCTTCTCCACTTCCTTCTTGCACGACTCGACCGTCGAGGCCGGATGAGCCTTGTTAATCGCGGCCGTGACGGCTTCCGGGCACGTCTCCGTCGCCGCCAGCGCAACGCCGGCGCCAAAGCAAAGCACCGAACTGACAATCAGCATTCGTTTCATGTTTTTCTCCCCTCGAAGCCAAGCGTGAATTCATGGCTACGAGAGCTTAGCCCCCGTAAGTTGAACCGCCCGTAAACCGAGGCCCGTAGGATTGCGCACCTACAGTTCAGACCGTCGGCGTGAAAGCCGCGCTCGTTTCTTGCAACAACCCCCAATCCATCAGGGGGATCTTTGAAGCAGACAGGATGGCGGGCAACCCGGGTCAACGCGAATCGAGTTGGGTCGTCCAACGGAAGGAAGTGGAACCAGATGAAACACAAACTCTTTATCTGCCTAGGATTCCTCCTCGCTACTGGCCTTTCTACGGTGGCCTTTGCCGATCCCCCTGAGCGCGTTGCCCGTCTGAACTTCATACAGGGCGACGTCACGTTTCGCCCGGCCGGGATCGACGAATGGACCGACGCCACGGTCAATCGTCCGCTGATCGCGGACGACGAGCTCTGGACCGACCTCGATTCGAAGGCAGAGCTGCACCTCGGCTCCTCCTCAATCCGGTTGGGGGCATTGACGTCGTTTTCATTTCTCGCCCTGGACGATCACCTCGCGCAAATCCGTCTCCGACAAGGAACGCTCGACATCCGCATTCAGCGCCTCGGCGAAGAAGACACGTTCGAAATCGACGCGCCCAACGTCTCGCTCTCCGCTTTACGGCCGGGTAGTTATCGCATATCCGTGTCGGCCGACGGCGAGCGGACCGAAGTGACGCTCCGGAGCGGCGAGATGGAAGGAACCTCCGAGGGAAGTGCCTTCGCCGTTCATCCGCACGAGTCGATGACGGTTGACGGTTACGGCGGCGACCAGACGCGCAGGATCGTCGATTTGCCTCCGCCGGACGGCTTTGACCGCTGGTGCCGTGACCGCGATCTCCGCGATGATCGCGCTGCCGCGGCGGCCCATGTTCCTCGCGAGGTCATCGGCTATGAAGACCTCGACGACTTTGGTGTGTGGGAGCGTTCTCCGCAGTACGGATGGGTGTGGGCGCCCCGCGCCGTCGTGGCCGGCTGGGCGCCATACCACTTCGGCCATTGGGCCTGGATCGAGCCGTGGGGATGGACCTGGGTCGATGATGCGCCCTGGGGCTTTGCGCCCTTCCACTACGGGCGCTGGGCCGCGGTGAGTGGGCGCTGGTTCTGGGTTCCTGGTGCCGTCGTGCACCCCGTCTACGCCCCCGCGCTCGTAGCCTTCGCCGGCGGCGGACACTGGTCTGCCTCCATTTCCTTCGGCGGGGGCAGCGGCGGTGTGGCCTGGTTCGCGCTCGCACCGGGTGAGGTCTACGTCCCCGCCTATCGCGTCAGGCCCGCATATACGCGAGCGATGAACGCGCAGGTCGTGAACGTCACGAACATCAACATCACGAATGTCAACGTAACGAATATTCACTACGCGAATCAGAACGTTCCGGGAGCGGTTACCGCGGTTTCCCGTGAGGACTTCACGCGCGCGCGCTCGGTCGCCCAGGTCGCCGTTGCGGTGAACGTGAAGACCGCGGCCTCCATCCAAGTGGCCGGATCAGCCCCGGCCGTCGCGCCGCAAACGGCCAGTGTTCTCGGGCATTCGGCAATTGCGACATCCCGCATGGCGCGTCCTCCCGCAGCAGTGTTTGAACGTCCGGTCGTCGCGAAGACAACCCCTCCGCCGGCGGCCGTTCCTTTTGTGGCGCGACAACAAATCCTGGCAGAACACCCCGGGCGGGCGCTCGATCAGTCTGAGGTTCAGAAGCTTCGTCCCATGGTCGAGGCGCAGCCGAAGGTCGTGATCCGGCCGGCGTTGCGCACTGGCTTCGTCGCGCCGAAGCAGCCTGTTCAGCCTACGACGAGCACTGCCGGGAAGCCCGTGCAGTCGGTTGTCTCACCTGCGCTCACGAATACCGTCGGGAACCCTGCAGTCACGAATACGGTCGGCCGCCCCGCAAATACTGTTGGCCGCCGCCCAGCACTCACAAATACTGTCGGCAACCCTGCTCTCACGACTACCGCCGGCAGCCCAGCAATCACGACTACCGCCGGCAGCCCGGCAATCACGAATACGGTCGGCAGGATCAACCGGCAAGCGACGGACACCTCGGGGCAGACGAGAGTGCCCAGACATGAGGTACCCACACTGATTAAGCCCCAACCCGTCGCCCCCAATCCGCCTTCGACCGGAACAGTCCCGACGATCGAGAAGTCGATCAAGCCGGTCGTCATCGCGCCGAAGCCGGCGAACGATGTGAAAACCCTGGACGAGCAGCAGCGCCGGCGGGTGGTAACGAATACGGCGCCGCCGCCGAAGACTGAGGTGAAGAAAGACCAGCCGAAAAAGGATCAACCGAAAAAGGACGAGAAGAAAGACGATCCTAAGAAGGACAAGAAGGACGAGCCGAAGAAAGACTAAGTGGAGCGATCGGCAGTTTCGTACACAAGTCGCAATCAGCCGCGAACGCTCATCGATCCGGTGACTCTACGATCGCGGCAGCCGTCTATCCGTTATGCGAATCGCATTCATCGCAGTCTGCCTTTTCTCTCTCAGCGTCTCGGTCGAGGCCCGCGGACACGATCCGATGTCCGTAGACCATCTCCTCTCGCGGATGACGTTTGGCGCGACGGAGGAGGACCGGCGGCATGTCGCCGAGGTGGGAGTGGGCCCATACATCGAAGAGCAGCTCGATCCTTCCTCGATCGACGACCACCTGCTCGATGAGCGTCTCGCCGCGCTGACGACATGGCGCGTGGCCACCCCGCCGTTGATCGCTCGTTTCAGTCCGCCCAAACCGCAGACGCCCGTCGTGATTCCGATCGATCTGCCCCTCTGCACCGGCACGTCGGTCCTACCGGCGGTCATATCGAAGACACCCGCCGGCGGACCACAAGCGCTTGTGACGGAGCTGCAGCGCAGCGCGTTCCTGCGCGCCGTCTACAGCCGCCGCCAACTGTATGAGCGCATGGTTCGTTTCTGGGAGAACCATTTCAGCGTCAACGTGAATAAAGACGCCGATCGCTTCTATCTCACCAGCTTCGATCGCGACACCATCCGCCCCTTCGCCCTCGGCAGTTTCCGAGCTCTTCTCGGTGCCACCGCCCATTCACCGGCCATGCTCTACTACCTCGACAACTGGCAGTCAGGCGTCGCCAAAGGTCCGCTGCTCGGAACGCCGCGCCGCCGCTCCGGTGGTCTCAACGAGAACTACGCCCGAGAGCTGCTCGAGCTTCACACGCTCGGAGTAAAAGGCGGATACACGCAGAGGGATGTGGAGGAGGTGGCGCGCTGCTTCACGGGCTGGACGATCTACAAGGTGAACGACGTCGGCCTGTTCATGTTCGATCCCGCGCAGCACGATGACGGCGCGAAGACCGTGCTCGGACACACGATTCCGCCAGGCGGCGGCATTGCCGATGGTGAGATCGTGCTCGACATCCTGGCGCAACATCCTTCCACCGCGCACTTCATCGCCACCAAGCTCGCACGAATGCTCATCAGCGATGATCCCCCTGAGTCGGTCGTTCGACGCGCGGCATCGGTGTTCCTCGAGACCCACGGTTCGATTGCCGCCACGGTCCGCTCCATCATCACCTCCCGCGAGTTCGCCGATCCCCGCACTTATGAAGCGAAGGTCAAGTCGCCGTTCGAATACGCGGTCTCCGCCGCGCGGCTGGTCGGTGCGGACACGGACGGCGGCAGACCCATTCTCGATTGGATCGCGCGGATGGGCGAGCCTGTTTTCGGGCGAGTCACCCCTGATGGCTATCCGGATCGTGCCAATACGTGGTTGTCCACCGGCACCCTGCTGGAGCGCATGAACTTTGCGATTGCGCTGGCGAACGACCAGATCGTGGGCACGCGCTATCCCAAGGATCCCCGCGATCACGACGCCACGCCGGTTGCCTACACGATTGGATCCCCGAAGTTCCAGTTGAGGTAGTCGTGTGATTTGTCAGGCCGTCATTGCCAGCCGCGTCTTCTCGAGGAGAGGCATGAAGACCATCTCGCCTTTCTCACGCCTCATCGAATAGACGGCAAAGAGATACTCCACCATCAATTGATGTTCGAGCTCGCTGGCCGTACGCAGCGCATCGATCAGGTCCGCACGTGTGGTGACCTCAGTTTCATCGCGACCTCCCGCTGAGTCAGCTCATGCGACGCGTTTGAAGCCGGCGAAGATACGTCTTGCCATCGCCGATCAGCAGCTCGTCCCGCACGATCTTGAACGGACGCGGCCGGGCCGTCCCGGAGTACTGCCGCAGCACGTCCATGATGACGTTCGCCGTGACGATTTTGCTCTCGTAATCGACCGTGTACGTCCGAAGTAGGCTATGTAGTTGTTGAATGAGGCCAAGCATGTCGTCGTTCGCCGGTCCTCCACGCCGCGTAGACCTCGGCAGCGGCGGGTTGATCGAGATCTGCGCGGAGACGTTGCCCCTCTATCTCGTCATCTTTGTGCCAACTGGGTCCAAAGCTCGAATCCTTGCCCGGCCTACCGGTTTTTTGGAAGAGCCGGTAGGGAAATGTGCAGCCGCGTCACTCCTACTAGTAGACAGTCGTTCGTAGTCTCGGAAGAACGTGAACGGCCGATGCGGCAAGATGCAGGGTCGGCCTGCTAGGAGAATCAGTTGAACAACACGCGGTTTAGCCCTTCGAACCTGGTCTCAAAAGTCCGCTCCTGCCTCGTATATTTACTGGTCGGCTGCTTACTTCTCGCCTCAGGTTGCACCACGGTTGGAACTGGAACGCGCACAGTCGTGCGCGCGGTTTGCGAACCGGCCAACGGAGCGACAAGTGGTTGCGATGAAGTAGCCGCAAAGTACCCGCACTTGATCGTGGTGAAAGGAACGCCATCGGAGACAATTCCACTAATCCTGGGGCCAGATGGCACTCGGATCCCTAGTGCATCCGCGGCTGATGCGCTAGCCGGCTTTCGGGCTCTGAAGGAGAACGACTATCAAACATCAGACTTCCGGGGCGCTGTTCTATCGGTTAACGTGCGTGATCGTGGCACGACACCCGCCCTTCTGGCTACCGACCTATCCTCGGCCATCTTTACGACACTCAGCACCGCCGCCGCCGCGAATACGAAGCCGTCTTGGGCGGCTGCCCTGGCGCTGCAATCATTCTTGTTGGCGCGGTTTCGAAATGCTCCCGATCTACAACTCACGGAACTTCCTCATCACTGGGACTGCGGCATTCAGGTATATTACTACTACCCGCGTCTTTCGGTTGATTTCGGATCGACCTTCTTCTCACCTTCTGCGCTTGACAAGTTTGATTTTCTGGCCATGGAGATCACGCTTAACACTCCTGGTCAGCTCGAAGGCGGCGACCGCGTTCGGTTTACAGACTTTAACCCCAAAGCATCGGACTTCATTGACTACAGTCGGGGACAGTTCACGGCCGCAGCGCAGCTTCAGGCGCAACTCGCATACCTATCATCAAAGGGCGTGAGTCAAGTAACAGGTGAGGCTCCGGACACGACAACCACAACGCGTAACACTAGCGTTGGGCCATCGAGTGGCCCTCAGATCAGTGGCACTGTGTCTGACAGCTATGTGTCGCAGCTCGCGGATTCAATCGAGCGCCGCACCTCAACGATCCTCGCTGACGGTAGGACATTCTATAGTGACTTCCGTAGCATTCGCCAGGTACGAATTGGCGGTACGTATAATTTCGACATACAGCTGCAAGTACCCGCCCATGCGGTGCGTGTGCCGTGCGATCCGAAGAGCGTGACTCCTTGCCAGCCAGACGCTGAGCACTGCGGTACGGGTTTGGCTGGTAACTATGCGTCAATGCCCGTAGACGCGCACGTGACCGCTGACGTCACGCTGATTGGCATGGTTCGTCATGTCTTCCGGCGGGGACGGATCGGGTCGTTCGCGCGGGTGCCAGAAGCCGAGAACGACGATGTCTATGAGGAAGTGGTCCTAAAGCGCCTTCCTCGCGTGCGGCTTTGGGATTTTAGCGGCGACGCGGCGATCTATCAGGTAAGTCCGCGACCCCCAAGGTGCGCGATCGCAATCGCTACGAACCGTGACGACGCGACATTTGTGGCTTCGGACTTGAGCGGCAAACTTCTTGGCAAGGGCAGCGGCAAGGATGCGTCGATATCGTTTTCGGCGGACGAGGATGGCCGCTGCAAAGGATCTCTTACCTTCATGCCGATCGTCGTCGACAGACAAAAGGGCCCCATGGAAGTCTTGGGGGCTACCGTGCTCGCCAATAATGGGGCGAGCGCCGCTGCAAAGCATGGCATCACCTTGCTGCCATTCGCGTTTGATGAAAACACACCGTGGTCAGTGATCGCGTCGTACACACCGTGACATTAACCAACTGGGAAGGACATTCGATGAAAGATCTGAGCGCGCAACATCAGAAGTTCCTCGATGCCGTCGTCGAGGCTGCTAATATACATACTGAAGCGGCGAGCGAATTCGTCTTGGTGAAGAAGCAAGATCTTCAAGGAGCGCTCGCTGTGCAGGACCATGCCGCGGGCGGCGAAACCTGCCTTCTGTGGGGTCACGATCCAATCACAGGGCAACCGATCTGCCTGCAATGGGGATGAAATAGCTCGTTCACCGAGCGATGGCCTGTTAGCGCTTCTCGAGCGAAGGTACCTGCGGCTGCTTTCACGTCGTCATTGCCAGCCGCGTCTTCTCGAGGAGAGGCATGAAGACCCTCTCCCCTTTCCCCTCGGCGAAGGCGAACGCCCAGTCGACGACCGATGCCGCCTCCTGGCGGCGGCCGGCACGCAGAAGAGCGTCTGAGTAGAGAATGGCGTAGTACGTCGTGATCAGCGGGCCGGCGGTGGTGAACCATCTCTCGAATCCGGCTTCGATCTCCTTGATGCCGGCAGACACGTCTTCGAAACTCATCGCCCACCCGCGCATCATCACTCCCAGCCCCTTGTAGGACGGGAACCCATGCGTCGTCGTGAGAGATACCAGCTTCTCCGCGGTCTCGCGGGTCTTGGCGACGTCGCCGGTCATCTGATACATCCAGGCGCCTGTGTTCAAGGCGATGGCGAGGCTGAACGGATGGTTCAGCGCCTCTACCTGAGGCATGAACGCAATCCACGTCTCTCGCGCGTCGTCGAAGCGGTTCTCGAGGCAGGCGGTCCAGACGTCGAACTGGTTGACGATCACGTTCGTGTCCATGCCGTACTGCAGCAGGTGCGTCGCCGTGTCGACGGTGGGGTAGAGCTCGATCGCCTCGCGCGTGTGCTTCGCGCAGCACGCCAGGTCTCCGCTCCAGAAGGCGCTGTTTGCAATCGACGTAAGTGCCGCGAGCACTCCTTCGGTGGACCCGATCCGTTGCGCGGCGTCGAGGCATTGGGCGGCGGTCTGGCGTGATTCGGGGAGCTCACAGCGCACGAGGTAGTACGTCCACAGCGCGAAGAGGAACTGCGTGGACTCCGGGCAGTCGGGGAATTGGCGGGTCAGCTCGCGGGCCCGGTCGTAGCGCGGCTTCAGATCGGGCGCGGCCCATCCGTGCAGCACTTTTATCGGTGTCGACCAGCGGAGGATCAGGGTGAACTCCCGTTTCGCCCGTTCCGGCGAATCCGGAAGCAGATCGATCAGCTCGAGTGCGCGCGTGGCGTGTACCAGCGCTTCGCGATACCCGCTCACTCGCAGCGACTGATCCAGCACGGTCTCCAGATAGCGTAGCGCGTTCTCGGCGTCGCTGGCCTGATCGTAGTGATAGGCGAGATCAGTGGCGATCTGATCGGTGTCGCCCTCGTACATCTCTTCCAGCATCGCGGCGACGTCACCGTGCATCAGCATCTTCTCGGCGTCGCTGAGGCTTCCGTACAGGTATCGCTGCACGAGCGCGTGCGCGAAGCGGTAGTGCGCCAGGACCCGCCGTCCACGCCGGTGCACCGCCGACTCGAGCACGAGGCCATGCCGTTTGGTCAGATCCGCGGAGAGCAGTTTCAGAACCCGCCGTTCGTCCACGTTCTGGATCTGGGCCACGATCTGCGCCAGGAAATCACTCCGGCCGGCGCCGACGCTGGCCACGGTGAGAATCTCGCGCAGCTCGTTCTCGAGCCGGCCGATTCGTTCGCCGATGACCCCCTCGATCCGCGGCGGCAGATCGGACCACGACACCTCCCGCTCCACGACCCAGGCCCCATCCTCATCGCGCGCAAGGCACCCTCGCTCGCGCAGGTCGCGGAGCAGCTCGACGGTGAAAAGGGGATGGCCGTCCGTGTGGCGCAGCAGCGCGGCGCGGAAGGAGTCGTCGATCAGATTGGACTCGCTGTCGATGATCTGATCGACGAAGGCCTGGCGTTCGTCGGAGGTGGATTTGCCGAGGTCGATGACCACGTCGCCGAAATAGCGTTGCAGCTCAAACAGCACCTGCTCGAGCGGATGGCGGTCGCCGCCGCGGCCCATGGCCACGTCGTTCGGGCGGAAGGTGCCGATGAGAAGAAGCTTTGCCTGCTTGATCTGACGCGCGATGTGGAAGAACAACGCGATCGACGAGGCGTCGGACCATTGCAGGTCGTCGAGCGCCAGGATGAGTGGCCGTTCCTGCGCGACGGCCTGCAGCACCTCGGTGTACTGCCGGAAGATCTTCTCCTGATCGAGCTCGGCCGGAAGCTTCGGCTTCCCGTCCTTGCTGATCCAACCAGCTTCCCGCGCGAAGGCCATGCCGGCGTCGGCGACCAGCTTTGAGCCGGGGATGAATATGTTGATCAGCTCGGGCGCGATGTTGGCCAGGACCGTCCTCGCGGCCGAGAAGAGGTTCGAGGTGTCCGGTTTGTTTTCGGCATCGCCGGTCAGAACCTTGAGGATGTCGCGGAACGGCAGATAGGCGTCGCCCGCGCCGGTCGCCGAGCTGCATTCGCCCATGGCCCATGCGAATGGTGGCGTCGATGTCTCCGCGCGGCGAAAGACTTCCGCGAGCAACGTCGATTTTCCGGAGCCCGCCTCCCCCGCGAGGAGAAGAACGCGCGGCTTCCCGGCACGCGTATCGTCGAGCGCCTCCTGCAATCGCGCCAATTCACGTGTGCGGCCGGCGAAGCTGCCGGCAGCGAATGCCGATACGTCCGCGGTCGGTGTGGTCATGATGGGGATGTATCCATTATCTTCTGAAAAGGTGAAAGAATGCCTGAACACCCCATTCGCCGCAACGATGCATTGACTGCAAGGAGGTCATCATGCGAGGGAGAAGCTCACGTTCCGTTCCGCGGCCGGCTGCACCGGCAGGCACACTCGCGGCAAGGGCCGCGGCAACTGCCAGGGTGGCGCCGGCTGCCGCCACCGGCCAGGTTCTGAGCGTTCCGCTCGTCTCAGGGCCTTACCAGAACAACGGCGCCAGCCAATGGTACGCAAACCTGGAGCTCGGTACGCCGGGCCAGCCGCTGAAGTTCGCGTTCGACACCGGCTCGAATTTCATCTGGACGACCTCCAGCTTATGCCCCTCCCATTCGTGTCAGCACTACGGCGGCGGAAGGTTCGTCTACGACGACTCATCGACGTTTCAATGGATCGATCAGAACAAACAGAAGGTCGACTTCGGGCCGTGGGGCTCGATGATCGTGGAGACGGGACAGGACGTCTTCGCGATCACGGCCGGCGCCTCCCTCGATCTGGCCGCGTTTCTCTCGGCGGAGTACCACGGTTCGCAGTTCGATCAGTTGGATTGGGATGGCGGCATCGGCATTCCGTCAGGGACGATCGATGCCGATCCGAGCGTCTCATTCATCGTCCCGCAGCTCATGAACGCCGGTCTGATGGACCCGCAGCTTCCTTACGTTTCGTTCTCCACCGATCAGGCCACCGGTCAGGGCACGGTGCTCTTCGGCGGCGTCGACCTCGGCGCGATCGATCCGTACTCGGGGGTCTTCCTGCCGTGGACCCCCTACACGACACTTCCCGGTGTGACCTACATCTGGTCGACGCCGCTCTATCAGTACATCGTCGGCACCGAGGTCGTTGCGGCGAACAAGCAGTTCGCTCTCGACAGCGGCTCCTCGCAATTCAAGGGCGACGACGCCATCATGGATGCCACTCTGAAGCTCGTCGGAGTCACGCCCCAACCCGATGTCACGCTCGTCCTCGGGGTCACCCTCGACGGCTACCCGGCAAGCGTGGTGGTGCCGCCTGATGTCTACATGGTCGACATCCAGGCCGGACCGGATCAGGGACAAACGCTTCCGCAATTCAACCCGCTGGGACTGACCGATCTCGTGCTGGTCGGCTCGGTGCTGATGGACCAGCTCTACACCGTGTACGAGTACGACGTCACCGAGACCGACACCGGCTATTACCTCGCGCCGGTTGGTATGTGGATCTTCAACAAGCAGGGCGGTCCGCCACTGATCAAGACGGCCAGCAAGACCGCCTTCGCGCCGCGGCCGCGGCGGCCACACACACTGTAGGAGGAGGCTTGCATGAGCGTCACTGGCGCATGGATCAACGTCTACGGCTCGGTCGTTACACTCGTTCAGTTGGATGGGGGTGTCGTCGCCGGCACCTACACATCGACGACCGGCTCGTCCGGCTCCTACTGGGTGGTGGGCTTCACCAATCCCAACCCTCCCTTGGGGGCAAATGGAGAGAGTCTTGCCTTCAGCATCCTCTGGCGCTCGTTCGCCGGGGGAACGCCCGACCCGAGCTGGCATTACGTTTCCGGCTTCAGCGGACAGATGATCACGATCAACGGCACGCCCAATCTCATCATGATCCACGACATGGTCGCCACCGCTCCCGACCCGGGCGTCGTGGCCATCATCGGCAGCTACCCCGACAAGCTGACCTATGCTCCGCACACGTCCGGTGCCCTGCCGACGTGGCCGCCGGCCTTTACGCCACCCACGTCCGCCGATCCCGTCGACGGTAACTGGATCTGTGTTCAGGATCCTGAAATCACGCTGACTCTTACCCTTCAGGATGAGACCTCAGGCTACCTGACCGGAACCCTCGGTACAGCCGCCGGCAGCGTCAACCTCGCCGGATTCACCGACAACGGCGCCGGCGCCGCGGGCCTGCGGCTGCAGGGCCTGACCGTCTCCGCGCTCCTGCCGGACGGTAACATGGTCGTAGCGATCGCCGGCAGCCTGAATCTCGCGGCGGACACGCTGACGATGTCCTGGCTGGAAAGCAACGGCACCGCCGCGGATTCGACGTATGTGCAGACACGCCTGCGAGGATTGGATTTCAGGCGGAGGTAGCGGGGGGAACAAGGCCGTGCTACTGGCGAAGAAGAGCCGAGCGCGCGTGGCGGTGTATTGAGCGACGCGCGTTTGGAAGGCAATCACCACAGAGACACAGAGATCACAGAGAAATCTCTGTGTCCTCTGTACTACTAACCATGAGTTTCTTCGCGCGGCGCAAAGAATTCTGCCAAAACTGGTGGTTGCCATTCTTGGGTTGCGGGCGAAGCCCGCGCTGTGCCTCTGTGGTTGGGTAGTTTCTAGTCGCTCGCTCCGGCTGAAACCCAGGCGCGATGCCGGCCGCCAGTGGTCGTCGTGCGCTACGTAACCGTAGCGCGACGGTCAAGGCGTCGACAGTTTCGCCCAGCATCGATCGAGAATAAAATCGCAGAAATCGCGAATCCAGTATTGTTGCTTGAGCTTGTTAGCGGCAAGATAATCGCTCAGACCCGGAGTGACGCAGCTGCACGTTTCCCTCTCTCGTCCCGGAGAATTATGCGTTAGCGTCTCAAGCTATTGATTCTAAACCAGTTGAGTTCCCCCAAAACCGGAGCCCGCTTGCGCGGGCTCCGGTCCTACTGCATTGGGGTCAGCGCCGCGATCGGCGCTTGACGGTCGCGATGACCGTCGTGTCCATCAATCGGTCGGCAGCTTCGGCTCCATCTCCGCCTTCGGCGCACCGCCTACGGGGGTCGTGGCCAGGTCCTTGCCGGCCTTGAAACTCGCCGAGACGTCGTCGAGCGTCGAGACGAAGACGCTCATCAGCGTGCGCCAGGCGGCGGGGATCAGGGGAATCGTCGAAGCGAGAGCCACCAGGATCGGCCGGACGGCGTCGAACACCGCGACCAGGCGATCCGCGCTCGTGGCCGAGGTCTGGACGGCCCCCTCGGCGAGGAAGGAGACGGTGTCGAACTGCTGTACGTGCCGATTGATGGTGTCGAAGGTCAGACGGTTGTCTTTGTTCGAGTGATCGAATCCAGTGCTCATGATTTTCTTCCTTTCGGTGCCGCCATGTGGGCCGGCTTCATCGAGGCGGGTGTGTCGCCACACCCGCCTCATGGGTTGTTGATAGACGGTGACAGCGATCAGCAAGCCGCCGGCGTCGATATTCCTCCACCGCCTTTGGTCAATGCCGAGGGGACGGGCAAACCAACCTTCGACCAGGCATCGGCCACGATGATTTGCACTTGCGCGCCGACGCCGTGCAACTGACCGGCGACCAGCACGGTGGCGTTCGCGAAGTCCTGAAACTGCGCCTTCGGAGACAGGTGCTCTGTCAAGGTGTCGTACCAGATGTCGCTCAGGACCGGCCAGCTATAACCTCCCAACTCCGTGGCAGCGAGGTAGAAGGCGAAATTGGGGATCCCCGAGTTGATGTGTACGCCGCCGTTGTCGTCGGACGTGGAGACGTAGTCGCGCATATGCGCGGGTTGAGGGTCGCGGCCGAGCACCGGGTCGTCATACGCCGTGCCCGGTGCCTTCATGGAGCGGAGCGCCTTGCCGTTCACCTTCGAGGTGAAGAGGCCATCGCCGATCTGCCAGTCCGACTGCGTGACCGTCTGGGCCAGCCACATCTGCTTGATCATCATCCCGAAGGCATCCGAGATGTGCTCGTTGAGGGCCCCCGTCTGATCGTGGTACTCCAGCCCGGCAGTGAACTGCGTGACGCCGTGTGTGAACTCGTGGCCGATGACGTCTTTCGACTCCGTGAAACGGTTGAACAGCTCACCGTCCCCGTCGCCGTAGACCATCTGCCGGCCGGTCCACATTGCGTTGTTGAAGTTGCGCTCATAGTGGATCGTTGAGACCAGACGCATCCCCCGGCCGTCGATGGATTTGCGGGAAAAGAGCTTGTCGAAAAAGTCGTACGTGGCGCCCGCGCCCTCGAACGCCTCTCTGGCTTCGACGTCCTTCGAATCCCTTTGCTCGCTCATTACGAGCGCGCCGGGGAGGGTATGCCCATTGCGAGCGTCATAGACGTAACGTCGCTTTTGAGGGTCTACAGACCTGGACGCCGTGGAGATGAGCCTCGCCTGGCGTTCACGAGCAATACAGGATGTGTGATGGAGCGTTGCCGCGACTCTCTCGCGGGCATCGTCATCGCCGTACTCGGCGATGTGCCGCTGCATGTGGGGTGGGATGACAGTGCAGGTTGATTGGTATATGTTTCCCACGACACGGTCCTCCTTTCTTAGCCGATCTGGGGTCAGTGTTCGGCCTCGGCCACGTTCCCAGAGCGTGGCCGGGCCGTCATCTACTTCACGTCATTGCTTGGGCTGTGGTGCTGGTACTGAAGGCGCTGGTACTGAAGGCGCCGGTGTTGAGGGCGCAGGTGCTGAAGACGTCCCCTTTGCAGCCTTCTTCTTCTTCGACGTTGAGGGACGCCGGAGAACGCGCTTGATGTTGTTCGCGTGCGCCGCCACCTTTGCGCTGGTCGGCACCCGGCCGAACGCCTTCGCAATCCCATAAATCTGCAGAGCGTCATCGAGGGCGAGAGCCGTGATGTAGTCGTACGAAAACTGCAGGTCCTCAGCCAGATTTCTGGTGTCGTTGATCGCCGGTTTGTATGCGCCGTATTGAACGGCTGCGCGCGCACGTTCAAGGTTGAATGTCTTCGCGCCGTCCAACTCGGGATTCGCCTCGACGGCAGCGATCGCCGCGGGAATCGCCTCCCTGCTGAATGACCGGAATTTCCGGACAATTCTCTCAGCCTCGGGGTTCCGAAGCACGAGCCCCGGAACCTGTTTGCTCAGGGCGTCGAGCCCGGCCATGAACTGAGCCGCGCTCTCGTCCAGAGGGGTTGGCGCCGACAGCGGATCGCTTGCGCCAGCGGTCGGTGAACCACCAGGGGTAACTGTGTCAGCCATGCTACACCTCCTAGCGTCATGAGGTATCCGGCCGTTGCTACGCGCTACAGCGCGATACCTCGGGGTTGACCCGTTCTGCCTGGCCGGGCATTACGGGCGAAGCGGCACCATGCGCATGTGCCGCGGACTCGGGCCGATTAATCACTTAGACGTATCAGGCCGATCGTTAGTAACTGTTACGGGTCAATTATTTGCTGTTCAGAATTGTATAGTGTTCATTAGTACACGATAGAGTCCTATTAGTAATCTATACAATGCAATTCAATCGGCCGCATTTGCTCGCTAAGCAATCTATAGAGTTCTAGTGGAAGGTCAATGCTGGATCACAACGGCGGCTTACTGGCGGCGCAAAGCGGTGTCCGGCCGGCGTAGAGCGAAATTCCGCTTCCAGCCACACATAGAGCGCATTCCATGTGACGATGTTGATCTCGCGGATGGACACGCTTGATCCAACGGATCAAAAGTTTGATCCCATGGATCAAAATGGTAGATCCTGCAGATCAACGTGTTTGATCTCGTAGATCAATGTGTTTGATCCAGCGGATCAGAAGTTTGATCCTTTGGATCAAAGTGGTAGATCCTGCAGATCAACGTGTTTGATCTCGCAGATCAATGTGTTTGATCCAGCGGATCAGAAGTTTGATCCCACGGATCAAAGTGGTAGATCCTGCAGATCAACCTGCTTGATCTCGCAGATCATCGGTTTGATCCCCCGGAACAGCACGTTTGACCCGCAGGATCAACGTGTCTCATCAGGACATCAGCGCGTCACATCCGCGGATCAACCGGTTTGATCCCTCGCGGCACTGCGTTTGATCCCCGGAGCTGGTAATCCGCTCCGCGGAACGAAGAGTGCGTTCCCTGGCTCCGGAAACATGCTCGGCGGACATTCGAAGTTGCTCCCGGGAAGTGCGGCCTGGCTGCTGGCCGGTGCCTGACGGGAGCCGGAGATTGCGTTGTGGCTGAAAACCGCAGGACGTCACCGTCGAGGCTTCAGCTCGCGGTCGATGACCGCCACCGCGACGCCGATCTGGCATGTATCTTCTGTCAGGTGGATGTCGGCTCCGTTCAACCGGTGCAGCACGTCGCCATCCCGATAGCCGAAGAAGTACACGCCGGCGATCTCCAGGCAGACCACTTCATCGTCGCCCGCGGGTCGGTTTTCCAGCCGGACGATGTCACCCGCTAGGAGGGCAGGAGCCATGGCGGAATCGATCACGCGGATCGCATCGCCGGGCGGTTCGTTCGCCAGAAACTCCGCGACGGTTTCGATCCGGTCGAAGTCGTCAGGCATATTGAGCTCCATGGGTCGAGGCACGGTAGCGCCTCTTACTGATTCGTTTGCACTCGGAACGGGCCGGAGGCGAACGCATCGAATACGTTCAGCATTCGCGCGGTATTGGCCGCCTCGCCCGCCAACGTGAGATGTGGGTTGTCGAACTCGCACTCCTCGAAGGAGACCTCGCCGCCGGCGTACTGCACCTTGCACCGGTCGAAGTGGCATCCAACGAACCTGCAATCATCGAGATCGATGCTGTCGTCCGGTCCGAAGGTCTTCCCGCTCACCTCGATGAGACCGCTGCCGAAGCGGCGCACCCGCTCGTGAAACTTCGGCCTCTTCTTCAGTTGCCCGAGAATCCACACCGAGTCATCCGGCCAGAGGAACCAGAACTCATGCGAGTAGCGGGATTGGGGGCGTTCGAGCTCGGCGATTCCTTTGGCCACCAACGGCACCGGCATCTGGACGATTGAATGGACCCCTTCGAAGAGCAGTTGGTTCTCTAGCGACAGGAACCGCGTGCTCCTGACCTGGGAACTGATCGCGCCCGAGCCGGAGAAGAGCGTGAGTTCGATCCATCGGGGACTCTCATTGAGCCAGCCCAATTGTTCCATTCGGTTCCACATCTCCTGCTGCGTAAGCTCTCTTTTCGGTGAGTCGCTGCTGGTGATTCTTCCGATCTTCCTGATCATCAGTGTCCTCCGCCCGATCTGTGGCTGAGGGGTTGTTTTCGAGCGATGATCGAATAGTAGCACCGTATGTGCGCGTACAGTAGCATTACGGGGAACGAGCGTAGTGAAACGTAGCCCTGGCGTCTCGCCCACCGACCCGGCGAGACTCCCAACATTCGCTTGTAACCCGGCGGCGAGACCCTTCGGCTCCGCTCAGGGCAGGCGCGCGCCGGCCCAGCCGGCGAGACGCCAGCGCTCCGAGCACGAGAGTCGGCTTATGCGTCTATGTCGATGTTGCCGAAGCTGTGAGCGGCCCATCCCTCGGCCAGGAAGGCTGGACACGTGAAGTGCTCGAATACAGTCTCCAGCCAGTGTCGTGATCTCTCGTTCAAGCAGAAGCCGTAGTCTGCGTTTAACGGAGCGTAGAACGAGCAGCCGCCGCATTGCACGCCATCGGAGTATTGCTCTCTCACGTCCGGCTCATCGGGCTCCTCGTGCTCGTAGAGCGCTCGCGAGTCAGGGTTGAACCAGGTGGTGGTCTCGATCGTGTTCTGATTGGCCACACGCTCCCCCCGCCGGCTTGCGCGTCTTCTGTATGGGTGCGCGTATCGTACCAGACAGCCTGCGGGTAAGGTCGCGCCGTAGGGAAACGCCCTCGGAATGACACTCCTTATTCGTTGAGGGGAGCGCTCCTCCAAACTAACCGTCCTGCGGGACATTTGGAGGAATCATGTCTAAACGCGTCACCGCTGTTGCTCTGCTCCTCGTCGCGCTGTCTTCACCGCTTCTGGCCGCTCCTCGCCGTGACGACGGCGATCAACCGTCACGGTCGGCGATCAGCCGGCTCATCACTCGGATCGTCCATGCTCTCGATGACTTTGAGTTGACATGGCCGAGGCCATAGCCAACCATTCGATTGCGGCTGTGCTCCTAGGGGGCGGCGCTAGCCGCCTCCTCCTCACTCATCGATCAACTCAAACACTTCATCCGGGTCGTCCTGGAGCCGTTGAAAGAATTCACGGGCGTCCTCGACGTCATCTGGCGTGAGCGTTCGCTGCTGCGCGCATGCATCGATGTATGACAGCGCCTTTGCTGCCTCTCGCGGTAAGCCCGCAGTCATGAACGTCTTCACCGCCTCAGCGCAAAGCGGTCCGATGTCATTCAACCTGCCGGCCGAAAAGAGGGCTTCGATGATTCGTAGATTCACTTCACCAGCAACCACAGGCATCCTGAGGGCGAGGAAGGCGGCTCTAACAGTGTAGAGTTCTGAGATAGCCTCGTTGTATCTGCCTTCCTGCATTAGGATTCGCGCCAAGCCTCCATTCGCACGCAACATCTCCGTTTTCAACCCGAGACTCGTGAATCCTTCCAACGCAGTTGTGAAGCACTGCCTAGCAGCCTTACCATTGCCAAGTTGCATGTAAACGTACCCGATATTGTTGACAAGGTCAGCGAGTGTCTCTGTGTCACCTTCCCGCCGCGCGACTTTTGCGCAATCTTCTAGCGTCTTGAGTCCCTCGTCGTATCGCTGAACGGCTACCAAAATCGTGCCGGAGATCGTTCGAGCTCGAAGGTAATCCTTCTTCTTGGTAGGAAACGCCCGCTCCAGGGTTGTCGCGGCGTCTCCTGCGAGTCGTAGTCCCCGCTCTGAGTCGCCTAGAAAATGCGCTGCCTGGGCCTGAATGATGGCTAGCAATGTTCGTTCGTATGAATGGTCTTCAGCGTCAACGAGGCTGTAGAACGAAGCCGCGTGACTGCAGGCGCGGTCGGCCTCGCTGTAATCTCCGGCGCGCAGAAGGGCAGCGGAGTGCGCCTTCCAGGTATCCCCTTCCACAGCCGCACCGAGTTGTGGGTCGCCTGTGAAGTAACAAGCTCCGAGGGATGTCGCCAATCGAGTCAGGGCGACCGCTTCCCGAGGAGCGCCAGTCGAGATTTCGCGGGCACGAGTCAAGAGCGTGGCAATCGCCGACCGCAGCTCGCCCTTGGCGAAGAGGCGGGCAAACTCTCCCAGGAGATCGTGATTCAGGCCGGCGAGATCGTGAATGATCCGCGGCGGCGACACGGGATCGTCGAGCCAGCGTCGGAACCGAGACAGCAACTCACGCGCTTCGTTTCTCTCGCCGGCCGAACGATCCATTGGTCGTGTTTAGCCCGAGCTCTTCCTCCGCCTTCCCGGACGCGCCTTGGCCGTGCCTTGCGCTCCCGCTTCCGGCTTCAGAATGCCGCTCACGGCATCCTCAACTTTCTGTAACTTGTCGGGATCGCTGAGCGAGTGCACGTGTTCGGTGAAATGTGTGACCAGAGCCGTGGCCCTCTCGGTGAAGCCCTCACTCTCAGGAGTGTCTTTCGGGACGGATTTCCCTACCCCCACGATGAAACTTTTGATCCTTTCGACCGCCTGCTGAGAGAGCCCCGTGCTTCGGGTGATCTCTGCCACCGCCTCTGCAAGTTCGGTGGTGCCCGGAGCCGCCAGTCCCGCCTCGCCCGTGATGCCGGGACAGATGGTGATGACGGTCATATTCATCGTCCGCATCAACTTCGCGAGGACGTCGACGGTGATGTTGCTGCCTTGCTCGGCGCAGGAGATCCAGCGGCGGCTGACGCCCGCCAGCTTGGACAGCTTCTTCACCGAGTATCCGAGCAGTAACCGTCTGGCTCTCAGTTCCAGCCCGAAGCTGTTCTCGATGTCCATCGCTCCTCCTTCGGTTGTGCTGCCGGATTCGGTCATCGGCGGAAGTATAGCAGGGGGGATGTACTTTAGACTCATCGCCTGATACTATACACCCATGGGCACGAAACTAGAGGTATATCTGAGAAGCCACGGGATCAAACCAGTCGCTCTCGGGAGAGAGTCAGGCTACAGCCGGAACTTCCTTCTCAAGGTTCGCGCGGGAAAGGCCGACCCCACCAGGAGATGTATCGCCGCCATCACGGCCGCCTGCCGCCAATTGTCAGGCGAACGGGTGAGAGCGGCGGACCTGTTCGAGTTGGACCCCGACTAATCGCGACCAGAGGTCCGGCTGTGCCAAACGCGCGAGAGGAGGTCATCGTGGCCGTGCATCTTGACGGAACCATCTCGCAGGGAGAAGCCATCGACACCGCCTCGGCCGGCGAGCTGGTTCCACTCCCTGACGAACTGATGATGGACCCGGGCGACCAGCTCTTTCGCGCCGGCTCGGACATCGCCTCCCTGGGCGTCAAGGCTGGGGACTTCCTCGTCGTAGAGCCTCGCAAAACCGGCGGCGCTCGAACGGGGGAGGCGGTGATCGTCATCGCTCGTGGTGTGGCTTTGGCCGGCCGATGTTGGAAAAAGCACGGCCGGCGGGCGCTGATGGATGACCAGCTCAACACGATCGCCGAAGGCGAAGAGATGAGGATTCTCGGGGCGATCACGCTGATCCTCCGTCATTCCCGGCAAATCAGGAGATCTACATGGCGGATTTCGAGTACCTCGGGACCTTCACCCGCGCAGCTAACTGTGAATTCGTTCGAAGAGCAGAAGCCGTCCCGCCTCGCCCCGAGGCGACGGAAACCCAGATAGCTGTTCCGCTGCGCTATTCGGGCCGCGAGGAGATCATGGCGGCGTCTGTCGTCGGTGATTCCATGGCGCCGACGATTCTGGATAACGATCTCCTGATCGTTGACAGCGGTCTGTTGCCCTCGCCCCATGACATCGTTGTGGTCCCTTTCAAGGGCCGCCGCCATCTGCCAGGTGTCCACTTACTGGTCGCTCGTTACAACCTTGGAGTCCGCGGCCCGTTCCTGACGAAGGACAACGCCGACTACTCGTCGTTCGAAGTCCGGATCACCGAGAGGGGGATCCTTGCCGTTGTGCTGGAGATCATTCCGCGCCTGTCGCGAAACCCTCACGAGAACCATTTCAACGTTCATCGCGCACGAGCCATGCACCGCGACCTCGGCCGCAAAATACCGCCCGATGTTGGGCTCCTATCGACGCGGTTCGCGGAGAAACTGGCATCCGCGCTCGATATACCGGACGGGGAGTTCCTGGGAGACCGCTTGCCCTGGGGATGCTTCCGTGCATTTGCAAAGGTGTCTCAACCGCATGTGGGCATCGGAGTTCGGGATGTGTTGACGATCAATCCTACGATTCAATCGCGGACGGGGGATCTCGTCATCCGAACGAACGACCAAGGTGAGTCGGGGTTTGGCTTGCTCCAGCGGGACAAGAAGGCTGGCTCGGAGCCTGGTAAGTTCTGCATCGGGTCAACCGATCCCGGCTCGGATGTTCGGTTCGAAGAGGAAGACTGGTACCAGGTTGGGACCGTGGTGAGGGTGGACGCGGCAAGCCACATCGCCCTGGCAGCCGGCCGAACCGAAGCTGACCGCCGGGTGAAAAGCGGCGGGCGCGAGGAACTGCTATGACCGCCGCTTTCCACAAGTCTCTTCATCACTCGCGTAGGTCAAACACCATGGGTTGACGTGAGCAGCTTCGAGCTGCCGTGGATGCAACTGGGCGAAAGCAGAACGCAATCGCGGAGTCAGCCGGTGTAAACCCGGAAACCCCTCAGCCGCGTCCTTAGCGGCGTTCACGCGCAGCCTGCGTTCGATACCGTCGTCCGTTTCGCGCACGCGATCGGAGAAAACGTGGCACCAACTGAGCAGTTCCGCCCGCTTGCACGAAACAACAATCCCTAAACGGAGTGACGCCAACGGCGGAAAGCACCCCTCCGATACGAACTTCGTTTTCGATGCGAAAAAGTGCCGGCAAGTAGGGGAAATGACGACTCCAAGTCACCCTCATTCAGCGGGGCGCCGGCCTTGGATGAATATTTGAAAGCACGGAATTTCAGAGTCTTTGCGTAGGTATAGGCGCGTAAATACTTCCGGCAGTAACAGTGAACGTTGGCGGTCGGCGGTAAGGAGAGTGGCGGTGCGTAAAACCCGTTCGGAAGAACTGTCGGCGATCAGGCGAGCGCGTGAGGATCTCGATCGGGCGCTTTCAAGTCTGGAGGCGTTGGATGCGGAGGACCGGAAGCGGGTCAGCTATTCCGTACACGCTCTCAACAACTATCTGATGGTGGTGGCAACGTCGATTCATCTTCTTCGGGCAAGAGCTCAGCTAATCGAAGATCGCGAATCGCGACGATTGCTGGACTCGATCAAGCACGCCACCCAATTGATGATGAGCACTGCCCGAGGTGTTCTGACGGCGACACCGGACGTGCTTCCTCCCTTGCTGTTCGAGCCGGCCAGTCTGACGGAACTAC
>Ga0210402_10000015_pt1 | contig 152433 bp, 126 predicted proteins | sample IncBWC7MmetaG_FD_161055 | JGI IMG/M metagenome (GOLD analysis project Ga0210402, IMG submission 161055) | Forest soil microbial communities from Barre Woods Harvard Forest LTER site, Petersham, Massachusetts, United States - Inc-BW-C-7-M | ecosystem: Environmental > Terrestrial > Soil >...
CACCTAAGCATCGCCCGTTATCCTTCTCGCCATGCCCAGCACGCTAGTCGAATGCGTCCCCAACTTTTCGGAAGGCCGTGACAAGGCGAAAGTCGATGCCATAGTCGAAGCCATGAAAATTCCCGGTGTCTATCTTCTCGACCGCGAGATGGATTCCGATCACAACCGCTCGGTTATCACCCTGGTCGGCGAGGGTGAAGCCATTCAGGAAGCCGCCATTCGCGGAGTAGGAAAGGCCGCCGAGTTGGTTGATCTGACCAAGCATCAAGGCGCGCACCCGCGCATGGGCGCAGCCGATGTCGTGCCTTTTATCCCGATTGACGGCGTGACCATCGAAGACTGCGTCGCCATGGCGCGCCACGTTGGAGCCGAGATATGGAAACGCTTCCAGATCCCGGTCTATCTTTACGAAGCCGCCGCGGCCACGCCCGAGCGGCAGAACCTGGAGAACATTCGCAGAGGACAGTTCGAAGGCATCCGCGCCGACATTGCGACGAACCCCGCGCGCAAGCCCGATTTCGGTGATCCTCGAGTGCACTCCACCGCAGGCGCAACAGTCGTAGGAGCGCGCAAAGCTCTGATCGCCTACAACGTCTTCCTGAATACGCCCGACGTTGACATCGCCAAGAAAGTTGCGAAGGCCGTCCGCTTTTCGAGTGGGGGCCTGCGCTTCGTCAAGGGCGCCGGATTCCTGGTGCGCGGCCTGGCCCAGGTCTCGATGAACCTGACCGACTTCGAGCAGACTCCCATCCACCGCGTCTTCGAATTCGTGAAGCGCGAAGCTGCGCGCTACGGTGTCATCCCAGTTTCAAGCGAGATCGTCGGCCTGATCCCGAAGCGGGCTTTGGAGCAGGCGGCGGAATGGTTTCTACAAGTAGAGAATTTCGATTCCTCGCTCATCCTGGAAAATCGCCTGACCGCTGTGATGACAGGAAAGATGGCTATCGGCGGATTACGCGCCGGTGTCGAACCCTTCATCGAACAACTAGCCGCTCCCACCGCGACTCCCGGGGGAGGCAGCGCCGCCGCCGCCAGCGGCGCCATGGCCGCGGGGCTTGCCGGCATGGTCGCGTCCATGTCGCGCGGCAAAAAAGCCTATCTGCAATATGAAAGCCAGCTCAGCGAAGCGATCGCAAGACTCAGCCAGCTTCGCGAAGAACTCAAGTCTGCGATCGACGCCGACGCCGAGTCTTACAACGTCGTGATGAAGGCCTACAAGTCGGCGAAGGAATCCGCCTGCAACTCTAACGACGGAGGTGCCGCGATAGCCTCCGCGCTCAAGCAAGCGACCAGCGTCCCGCTAGGCGTCGCCGCAAACGTAGTCGAGGTGGCCGAGATCGCGGCCAAGCTGAGGCCGATCACGAATCCAAATATGAAGTCAGATCTGGTGACCGCGATCGTTCTGGCGAAAGCCGCCCTCGAGGGCGCGCTTGCGAACGTCGAAATCAACCTCGATTCGCTGAAGAACGATTCGCCGAAGGAGGAGGCGTTCGTGACTGAGACGCGGAAGCGCGCAGCGGCGCTGAGGGGCTAGAACTATCTCATTTCGTGATCCGCCTTCCAAGTGCCCAGTTTGGCCTTGCGCGAATGATTCCCGGCCAATCGCCGCGAGGAAGGGATGATCCACTTCACTGTCACGTTGACGGCATCAACGCCGTGCGACCTCAACGGCACACAGTTGCTGGCGCTAACGCAGCAGCAGGGGTTCCGCATGCTGGACATTAGCAATCCGCAGGTTCCACAGCAGGCTGCCATTCTCTTCGATGGTGTGATCATCGGTCACGATATCAGCCAATTGGCCGGAAACGATGTTCATGATGCGGTCGCGCGAGGATGCGGTATTCAACGGATGAGTCGCAGAAGCTGTCTGGAGCTGGCCGATGGAAGCAAGCAGGTCAGTGTTGATTTCAGGAAGATGAACAAGGGATGGCGCGCTCAGGAGCCCCCATTCCGAGGCATCCGTTTCCCACGCAAACTCTTGCGGATACGAGCGTTCTAAGACCATGCCGAAGCCGACGCACTTTAGTTACGGTCCTGCGGCGCGAATTAGGGACTAAAATAGGGTCATAGCAGCTCAGAGTCTGGTAAAGATCCCACCGTGCGGTTTGCGTTTTGCATCTAAACCTGCAAACCCCATTGTGAGGATTTCGCTTTGAGCACTTTGTTTCGAGGACCTATGAAGAATTTGTGTTTTGCGGTTTTGCTTTTGTGCGCAGTGGCTGGCTTCGCCATGCCGATTGCATCGTCAGCGCGTTCGATGGTGCCTTCTGAAATTCAGCAATTGATCGGCGTGGATTACCGCGCGCTCAAGGATTCCCCTACCGCGATGGCGCTCAAACAACAAGTCCTGCCGGACAACCTGAAGGAACTAGAGACCGCACTGAAAGGCATCGGCATTGACGCCGAGCGCGATCTCGACCAGCTCAATTTCGCCTCTTTCCGCACCGAGAAGAAGGGCATTCAAACCATCGGCGTGGCGGCCGGGTCGTTCTCCGCCAAAGCTGTCCTCAAAAAAATGAAGCTCAAGAAGATCGCGGCCACCAAGTACGGCACCACCAGCATTTTTCCGATGGATAACGGATTAGTGATGACCTTCCTTGACGACAACACTTTGGCCTTCGGTACTCCGGCCTCGCTGCATAGCGCACTCGATACCCGCGACGGCAAGCGCCCCTCGCTTGATTCCAATTCGGTGATGACGGACCAGATGTCGGCCGTCGATGGCGCGGCCGTGTGGAGCATCCTAGACCAGAAGGGAACCCAGGCGATGATGTTTTCGGCGCTGGGCGATGCCGCAAAAGTTGCCGACTACGAGAGCCTAAAAAAGCGCATCCTGGCTTCTCGCTACACCATGAACTTCCAGAGCGGAGTGAATTTCGATCTGAGTGTTCTCACCGCAGACTCGATGACCGCGGCTACGCTTTCCACGATCGTTAAAGCCGGCATGCTCTACAAAAAACTCAATGCCAGCCCGGTCGAAAAGACTGCCATTGACGCCACCACAGTCGATTCCGACAGCTCGAATGTGCAGCTTCACTTCAAAAGCGATGACCAGAAATTTCAGTCCCTGATGCACTCGCCGCTGTTCGCCGCCGTTTCACACTGACGTCTCGCACTAACGTTTCGAACGAACGTATCGCGGCAAGCTTGGCAAGAATTCGTCGCAAAATGGAAAGACGTCCCGGATGTTACTCCGGGACGTGTTCGTTTCATCACTGCTTAGGAAAAATTGCAATATGCCGATCGCGCCACAACGCTGGGAATATCTTGGTTGAGACGACCCCCGCGCGATTGATGGCGCCAGCGACAGGCGGAGACATTAAGGCTGTACCGTTTCATTGCGCCCACTTTGATACGCTGTTTCTAGAACCTATCCCAACGAGTGCATGAAGACAGTCGCCAATGTTGGCCAGGTAGGTTGAGAGGCAACTGAAAGTTGCCTGAGAACGGGCACAAGCCAATGAGAGTTTTAGTCACAGGGGGAGCGGGCTACATCGGCAGCGTGGTTGCCGATGAGCTGTTGCGGGCCGGACACGATGTTGTTGTCTTCGATAACCTGAGTCGCGGCCATCGTCAGGCTGTGCCCAAGAACGCTGACCTGGTAGTAGGCGACTTGGCGGATCGCGCTTGCCTTGACCAGCTACTCCGGTCTCGTGCGTTTGATGCTGTGATGCATTTTGCGGCGCTGATCGAAGCGGGCGAATCGATGAAAGCCCCAGAAGAATTCTTCCGCAACAACACCGCGAATGCTCTGACCCTGCTCGAAGCAATGTTGGCCGCTCGGGTGACACGTTTTGTTTTCTCGTCGACGGCAGCGCTTTTCGGTAATCCCGAGCGTACTCCGATTGAGGAGGACGATCCCGTCCATCCGACCAATGCGTACGGCGAATCGAAGCTGCTAGTGGAGCGAATGCTGGCGTGGTTCCATCAGATTCACGGCCTGCGCTATGCCAGCCTGCGATATTTCAATGCCGCTGGCGCATCTCGTCCTGACCAAGGGGAAGCGCACCAACCGGAGACCCATCTGATCCCCCGGATTCTACAAGTCGCTCTCGGCCGCGCCAAACACGTGAATATTTTCGGCACGGACTACGCCACGCCGGACGGCACCTGCATCCGCGATTACATCCACGTCAGCGATCTGGCGCGCGCACACCTGCTGGCCCTCGAAGCGTTGGAGAAAGAGCTGGAGGAGTCCAGCCCGCTGATCTACAACCTCGGTAATGGGCAGGGCTTCAGTGTGCGCGACGTAGTCGAAGTGGCGCGGAGAGTCACCGGGCATCCTGTGCCGGTGATCGAATCGCCGCGCCGTGCGGGCGATCCAGCCGTGTTGATTGCTAGCTCGGAGAAGATTCGGCGCGAGTTGGGCTGGCAGCCGAGACTCCCCGATTTGAAAGCCATTGTTGAAAGTGCTTGGCAGTGGCATCGCGTCCATCCTGACGGATACCCAAGCTCATTGAGTGATTGAGTCGTTGAGGCATTAAGCCAATCGTTGATTCATGACTCAATGACCAAGAGTGATGAATGTCTTTGAGCGTGCATCACATCCGCATCGCCGCTTTCGATCCCATAACTCGGGGACTGGTAAGCGGGTCGGTTCACCGGCGAGGTCCAAAGGGCAATTCCGACCTGCTAGCGGCGGAACTTCAGGCAGTTCGTGCACCACACCGACCACACGCTCGCTCACCCCACCAGATCCGCGCTTGTCATTCTGCTGGTGAGGGTTACGAGCTCGTTGCGGTACCTTTTCCCGACAATTCCCGGTGCGGGAACCTGATTCGGGTATGCAGTCCAAAATCAGCACGCTGAGACAGGGCAATTGGATGGGTGACCTGCACGGTGCGAAAATTCTGATCCTTTGGATCGAAAAGTTGCATCTACAAAGAGCACCGAAGTTTGTTGACCGCAGACAGGCGGTCGATCTAGAATGCAGGTCACCATGTTAATGCAGAATCTTTGCGCGATGTGCATGTGCTCATGTTGTTGTTGTGCATGCGTGTGCTCTGGCGCAGGGAGGTTGCCGAAGTAAAGGATTTCTTTTAAAACCGGCACTTATAACCCACCGCCAGATGAACCTGGCGGTGGGTTTTTTATTTTCCGGCACAAAACAGTCTGGCAACAAGTGGTCGAGCCAATATTTATGACAAACGCAGCGAAAGAAACCAAAGCGCAGCGAGTCGAGCGCCTCAAACGCTCCAAGAACCCATGGGAAGGTCTGGAGGAAATCCGACGCTTCGCGCGCGAGGGGTTCGACTCCATCCCGCCGGAGTGGATTGGTACCTATTTTCGTTGGTGGGGCGTGTACACCCAGGGGGACGGGGCGGGCGTAACCGGCGGTCAGGGCGGGGAAGGGCGGGCGCTGCAATGCTTCATGGTGAGAATCCGGATCCCCAACGGTTTGCTAACTTCCGACCAACTGCGCACCGTTGCCGAACTCACCCGCCGCTACGCTCAGGGAATTGCCGACATCACCGTTCGCCAAAACATCCAGTTGCATTGGGTCACGATCGAGGCCCTTCCGGATGTACTCGAAGCGCTCGCGCGAGTCGGATTGAACACGATGAGTGCCTGCGGCGATGTCACGCGCAATGTTACCGGTTGCCCGGTCGCGGGAGTGGACGGAGGCGAGATTTGCGATGCTTCGCCTCTAGCGCTCGAAGCGTCGCGAATGCTGGCGGGGAATAACGACTTCTATAACCTTCCCCGCAAATTCAAGATCTCGATCACGGGATGCCGCGTGTGGTGCCCGTATCCGGAGATCAACGATATTGGGTTGACCGCGACGACTCGTGTGGGTCGCGGGACATCTGAGGTGGGCTTCTCGCTGCGAGTTGCGGGAGGACTATCAACCGAACCCTATCTGGGGGCGCGATTGAACGCGTTTGTGCGCTGGCATCAAGTGCTGCCCGCCATAAAGGGGATCGCGGAACTCTTTCGCGATTCGGATGTGCTGCGGGAACATCGCGAGCGGGCGCGGCTGAAATTCCTCTTCCTGCGGCATGGATGGACGGCAGAGAGTTTCCTGGACGAACTGCAGCGGCGGATTGGATTTCAACTTGATGAGGCGGTAGAAGAGCGCCCGCCCGCGGACGTTTATCGCGACCATGTGGGAATTCATCCGCAAAAGCAACCGGGCTACTGCTACGTGGGAGCTGCCGTTCTCCGCGGGCGAATTACGGCGGAACAAATGCGCGCTGCCGCCGATCTGGCCGATCGCTTCGCTTCCGGCGAACTGCGCGCGACTAACATGCAGAACTTGCTCATCGTGAACGTTCCACGGTTGAATGCTGAGGATTTGGCCAAGGAATTGGACGCGATTGGATTGCGGGTGGGCGGGTCGGCGTTCTGGCGGGGCACCATCGCGTGCAGCGGCACGGAGTTCTGCAAGCTGGCGATCACGGAGACGAAGAGCTTTGCCCGCTGGCTGGTGGAGGAACTGGAAGAGCGTCTGCCCGGTTTCGATCAGCACCTGAAGCTGCACGTTACCGGATGCCCGAACAGTTGCGGACAACACTGGATTGCCGACATTGGCATTGACGGCAAAAAGATGAAAGTCGACGGACGCCTCGTCGATGCCTATTACTTCTGCCTTGGCGGAGCGCTCGGTTTGCATCAGGCGACGGCGCGGCCCGTTGGCTATCGCTGCCTTGCGACTGAGGTTCCGGACGCGATCGAGAGATTGCTTCGGCAGTATCTTGCCGCTCGTCAGCCCGACCAGAACCTGCGAGCGTTCTTTGCCAGCCACACGGACACGCAGTTGCGGGAGTTTCTGGCGGGCGAGCCGGTGGAAGCAGTGACCCGCGATTTGCCGCCGGTAAGTGTCAGAGGAGCGGTAGCGCAAGCAGCGGGAGGAGACGGTGACTAACTTGTTCCCAATGTTTATGAAGCTGTCCGGGAAGCGGTGCCTGGTGGTCGGCGCGGGCAAAATTGGCGAGCCCAAGATTGGCGGGCTGATGGACACGGGCGCGCGCATCCAGGTGGTAGCGATCGCGGCCAGCGACCGGGTCCGCGACTGGGCTGACGCTGGAAAGATCGACCTGGAACTGCGTGCTTTCTCGTCGTCTGACCTCGACGGCATGTTTCTCGCGGTGGTGGCAACGGCGTCGCGCAGCCTGAACGAGCGCGTTTACCTCGAGGCGCAGGAGCGCGGAGTGCTGTGCAACGTGGTGGATGTTCCGGACCTTTGCGATTTCTTTTATCCCGCAGTGGTGCGGCGCGGTGACCTGCAGATCGCGATTTCAACCGCCGGGCAAAGTCCATCGCTGGCGCAGAAACTTCGTCAGCAACTGGAACGCCAGTTCGGAGACGGATACGCGGCATGGGTTGAGCAACTCGGCGAGACGAGACGACTGGTCTTGGCCAGCGATCTTGATAAAGAAACGAAGTGGGAATTACTGCACTCACTGGCGAGCAGGGAAGCGTTCGAAGCGGCGCTTGCCAAAATATCAGAGTTGAGCGCTACGAGATGAACTCGAAAGGAGCGGGAGCTTGAAGGGAAAAGTTTATCTGGTAGGCGCGGGGCCGGGTGACCCGGAGCTATTGACATTGAAGGCTCTTCGCCTGCTACAAAGCGCCGAAGCCGTTTTGCACGACGATCTTGTAGCGCCCGAGATCCTGCAGCTGATTCCGTCAAGCGCCCAGATTCACAACGTTGGCAAGCGGTGCGGGAAAAAGAAAATCCTGCAAGGGGAAATCAACGATCTGATGGTCGCATTGGCGGCTTCGGGACTGCGGGTAGTGCGGCTGAAGGGTGGCGATCCTCTGATTTTCGGACGCGCCGGGGAAGAGATCGAAACGCTCCGCCGCCACAACATTGCTTTCGAGATTGTTCCCGGCGTGACCTCGGCCATGGGCGCTGCCGCCGCCGCCCAGATTCCGCTTACTCATCGTCGAGCGTCATCGGCGCTGGTGCTCATCACCGCGCATCGAGCTTCCGAAAAAGATGCAGCCGAAAAGGATGCGTGGAGCCAGTTTGTCGCGAGTGGAGCAACACTTGTCATTTATATGCCGGGACAAAATTACTCGGATATCGCGCAGCGGCTGAGGACAGCCGGGCTTGCCGGTGAGACGCCTTGCGCCGTCATCTCGCGCGCCACTACCAAGTATCAGCGAACCCACCGCACGACTGTGCTCGATCTGCACCGTTCGCCGCAACTGGCTGCTCCAACGCTGCTGGTCGTCGGTGATGTTGTGCGGATGGCTGATCCTGCCGCGCTGGTGGAGGGATTTGTGATACCCGACTTGTCGAAGGGAAACGACGGTTTGCGCCCTCCAGCCCTCTTCAAAACATCCCTCTCGCAGGCGCCGCGCCTGGGAACAGATAAGGAGCCGGTAGCGTGAAAGACAAGATCGCAGAAGTGCAGTTGACGGCCGAGAGTTGGACTCCACAGCAGGTGTTGTCATGGGCGTTTGACACCTTCGGCAATGACGTCGCAATCTCGTCGGCGTTTGGGGCCGAAGGCATGGTGCTCATTGATATGGCGTCGCGCCTTCGCAAGGATTTTCGCCTCTTCACAATCGATACCGAATTCCTGTTTTCGGAGACGTACAACCTGATGGACAGGATCGAGCAAAAATATGAAATAAAAATTGAGCGAGTGTTTTCGCTGCTCTCGCCCGAGGAGCAGGAGCGTGTTCGCGGCGCGGCGCTTTGGACTCGCGATCCTGACCAGTGCTGCAACCTGCGAAAGGTTGAGCCGCTCCGCCGCAAACTGAGCACGCTGCACGCGTGGATCACGAGCATTCGACGCGACCAGACGGTAATCCGCGAAGGTGCCCGCAAAGTCCAGTGGGACGCAAAGTTCGGGTTAGTAAAGGTGAATCCGATCGCGGATTGGACTTCGAAACAGGTTTGGCGCTATCTCCACGAACATGACGTACCTTACAACTCGCTCCATGATCAGAATTATCCGAGCATCGGTTGCACTCATTGCACGAGGGCCATACTGCCGGGCGAAGATCCTAGGGCGGGACGCTGGCCTGGCACGGCCAAAACTGAGTGCGGACTGCACGTCATTGAGATTGCTCCGGTGAGCGCAGTGCCTGAAGCCGAAGCGTAAGAAGCTTGGGCCGGGTACCCCTCCCTGTCGTGCCCCTCCCAAAACCGGAGTCGCGGTGGGGGATGGAAAGTGGGAGTTTAGATAAGATGGCGATGGCCCGACCTATCCCGCAACCGAACTCACGCCCGTGCCGACTTTACATCGGTCCGCGAGAAGTCTTGTCCTTTGTACAGAAGCGGTTCTCCTTTGGTTTTTGCCAGCGCATAGGAAAAGCAATCGCTAAAATTCAGTTTTGCGGGATGGCCGCTCGTTTTGCCGAAGTCGCGATAGGCCTGACGCGCTATGCGAGCCTGCGCTTCGGTGACCGGCTCAATCGCGACTTGCGCTGCCTCGATCAATGCATCGAAACGCCGGCTGGCAACCGGATCTTTGCTGCCATCAATCACCGCTCCGGCTTCAACATAACTCACGGCCGAAATGCGACGCTGCACCGCGCGCTCAATGATTTTCGCGAACTCGGATGCTTCCGTTTCAAAGCGGAGAATGGCGATCACGGCCGAAGTGTCAAGAATCATTTCGGCAGCCCTTTCTCGTCATAGAGAAGGTCGCCATGATCGGCCGAGCGAAACGGTTCCTTCAGACGCGGGGCGCAGTCCTGGCCGATTTCGAGCAGTCGATCGGAGAGCTTGGCAGCATGTTTGTCTTTGTTCTGCACCCTCTTGAGCCGTTCCCGGACGGCTTCAGTGACCGCTTCGGTCATGCTCTCTCCGGTAATCCGGGCCAGTTGCTGGGCGAGTTTGCGGGCGTCCTTGTTTTTGATGTTCAGGCTCATACGCAGATGTTCTACCCTATCGTTCTACCGTTCTACCAATAAAGACCGACTGCCGCGATTCCAAGGCGTTCTCTATACTTAGCCCTCCTCTCTGATAGGATTTCCCTCGACCGAGGGCCTGTTTGCCTAGAGTGGCCCGAAGAAGACTGATGACGGGCACGGAGATTGATCAGACGACCATGATTCTCGCCGGGGACGTTGGCGGCACAAAATGCAACCTTGGGTTGTTCCTGCAAGACGGGCTCACCCTTCGCTCCGTCTTTCAGCGTCGCCTTGCGACACGGGAATATGCCGGATTCGAGAATCTGGTCGGAGATTTCCTTATACAAGCAACGGCAGATGGGAATAATGACGCGAGTGAAATCGATGCCGCTGGGTTCGGAGTGGCGGGTGTGGTTGCTGGCGGGCGGCATTACTCGGAAAACCTGCCATGGGTTGTAGATGTTACGGCGCTTGCGAACAAGCTTAACCTGAAGAACATACGCTTGCTGAACGATCTCACGGCTACTGCCTTGAGCCTGGAGAGGCTGTCTCTGAATGACTTCGTATCCCTGAATTCAGGAACCCCCGCGCAAAATACGACTCGAGCCGTGATCGCGGCGGGGACCGGATTAGGAGAGGCCATTCTCTTCTGGGATGGTGAAAAATATCAGGTCGCGCCGGCCGAAGGAGGCCAAGCAGATTTTGCGCCACGAAGTGAGCGCGAAATTCAACTACTCACTCATTTAAAAGTGCAGTTGCCTCACGTGTCCTGCGAGGAGATTATCTCCGGGCGGGGTTTCCGCCGGATTCACGAATTCCTGAATCCTGCGGTGCGGCACGCATCGTTCGAAGCATCGTTCGAATCGGCGAAGGGCAACGCAGCGATTGAAATCACACGGCGCGGGTTGACGAAATCCTGCCCCATTTGCGTGGAGACACTGGGGTTCTGGATTGACATCTTTGGCGGGGTGACGGGGAATTTTGCATTGCAGACCATGGCTCTTGGCGGCATCTACATCGCGGGTGGCATTGCGGTGAAAATCCTTCCGAGGCTTCAGGATGGTATCTTCTTCAAGTCCTTTTGTGGCGAGAGCAAACTTGCGCCGGTGCTGGGGCGCATTCCAGTGTCCGTTGTCGTGAATGAGGACGCGCCGATTTGGGGCGCTGCGTATGAAGCGCTTATAAGCAGCCAAGTGAAACCGTGAGCCGCGCGGAGGTTGGTAGGGGCGCTAACTTCGTTTTGGGATGACAAGGGTAATGATTTTGTGATGACCAGGCAAAGGTTTTTGAGATTTAGTCAGACGTTCCCTGAATAGGGAAGAGGATGCTCGTGGCACAGAACGACAAAGCTGGCTACAACCGCTTCCTGCTGCTGGTGGCAGGACTTGGGGGATTGCTGTACGGCGTGGATGTCGGCATCATTGCGGGGGCCTTGCCTTATCTGGAGGCCACTTCCGGGTTGAATGCGGGCCAACTTTCTATCGTCGTTGCTGCCGTGCTCCTCGGCAGCGTGATTTCAACTCTCTTTGCCGGCGCCCTGGCAGACTGGATCGGGCGCAAGCCGCTGATGATGCTCAGTGGATTGCTGTTTGTCTGCAGCATTCCCATCATCGCGCTTTCGCACGGCTATCAGTCGTTGGTGCTTGGCCGCTTGTTGCAGGGGATCAGCGCCGGCCTGATCGGTGTAGTTGTTCCGCTGTATCTGGCGGAGTGTCTGTCGGCCTCGAGCCGCGGGAAGGGCACGGGCATCTTCCAGTGGTTGCTGACTCTGGGCATCGTGACCGCGGCTATTGTCGGCATGTTTTTCAGTATCCGCGTCGAAGAGGTGGCAAAACTGGGCGATCCCGCTGGACTCTTCGCCTTCAAGGACACGGCTTGGCGCAGCATTTTCTGGGTTTCCCTGCCACCGGGGATCTTGTTCGTAATGGGCAGCCTCATGGTTTCAGAGTCTCCGCGCTGGCTATTTCGCCGGGGAAGAAGCGATGCCGCCTACGCCGCTCTCTTGCGCTCTCGCTCCGACGAGCAAGCGAAAGTCGAGCTTGCGGAAATGGAGCAAACGGCCGCTGCTGAAAAAGCGAAGACTTCAACGGGGACGAATGTTCGCGAGTCGCTCTTGCGGCGCAAATATGTGATTCCATTTGTCCTGGCCTGTGTCATTCTCGCTTGCAATCAGGCCACTGGGGTCAATTCCATCATTGGCTACAACACCAACATTCTGTTGCAGAGTGGTCTTTCCGATGTCCAGGCTCACTGGGGCTACGTTCTTTTCACGATCGTGAATTTCCTGATGACCATCGGCGGCGTGCTCCTGGTGGACCGCAAGGGACGCAAGTTCCTGCTGTCGGTGGGCAGCGCCGGGATCATTGTGTCGCTCCTCTGCACCGGCCTTCTGTTTCGCCGAACTGAAAAGCTGCGCGTAGATTCCCGGGGTACGGTTCAGTCCATGGTCGATGTCGACCAGAAGGTCACGCTGCTCTACGACGAGAAAACCGCGGGCGCGCTCCTCGCTGCGACCGGCGACACCGGCAAGGCGATCGGCAACCGGCCGACATCGCTGGTCGTCATCTATTCGTATGGAGATTTTCGCGCCGCCACCAAGGTTGCGCGTTCCGACGACACGGCCGCGAAGCCGATTGGGATCACGCGAGAAAGCTGCGTTCCCGCCAATAAAGTGGTCGCGTTTTTCTCGAATCCGTTCAGCGATCTCGATGCCGCGCGCAAGGCCCCGCTGAGAATTGAGGACGCTCTGATCACTCCGGTGCCGACCGCTCACAATGGCTGGCTGGTGGCTATCAGCCTCTTTGTCTTCATGGCGTTTTTCGCGATCGGTCCCGGGGTGTGCGTGTGGTTGGCGCTTTCGGAGTTGATGCCGACGCGGATTCGTTCCAACGGTATGAGCATCGCCTTATTGATTAACCAGGCCGTTTCGACGACCATTGCCGCCGTGTTTCTGCCCACCGTCGGCAAATATGGCTACTCGACCATGTTTTTTGGATTTGCCGCGTGTACCGTAATCTACTTCATCACCGCCGCGGTGTTTCTGCCGGAAACGAAAGGGAAGACTCTGGAGGAGATTGAGGCGCATTTTGAGGGAGCAGGAGAGCCTGCTCCCTCAACTGCATGAATCGGCAATTTGTGCGCCCTTTTAACCGGGTGGTTCGAGGCGGAATTCTTCAAGGCTTCTGCCACGGTCTTTAGCATTCCCGCGAGGGCAGCGTTTCGCGCCCTGCCTCGTGCTGGCGGAGAAATTCTTGTATTCGAGCTGTGTCGCGGAACGCTTCCGTGCCGCCACAGTCGGTGGTGGAGAATGCTCCGCACAGGTTTCCGTAGGCCAGGCATGTCGTGAGATCCGCTCCGCGCAGAAATTGGTGGAGGAACCCGGCGTCGAAGCTGTCGCCTGCGCCAACCGGATCGATGACCGTTACCTGCACGGCGGGCGCGGCGAATCGGTGAGCTGCGCGGATGGCAATGGCTCCTCTGGCGCCCATCTTGACCACGACGGTTTCCACTTTTTGTGCGAGTCGCGAGAGCGCGGTTTCCGCGTCGTCAGCCCGGGATATTTTCATCGCTTCGCGCTCGTTCGGTAGCAGGATGTCCACGTGAGGCAGAATCTCTTCGAGGGCGCCGTCCCAGCGGTCGTCGGGATCGTCGTTGGTGTCGAGCGACGTGGTCAGGCCGGCGGACTTCATACGGCGAAAGAGTTCGGACACATGCGGCAACAGTTCACGCTGCAAAAACAGCGACGACATATGGAAGTGGCGAGCGGATGCCAGATAATCGAGGTCGAGATCCTCAAAGCGTAACTCGGAGATTGTGCCCGGATACGTGAGGATATGGCGCCGGGATCCGTGGGGCAGAATGATTGTTACGCCGGACATCGAGCCATGCGCGACGCCCGCCAGGTCCACGCCGCGTTCACGCAGCCGTTCCATCGCGAGGGTTCCGAAAGGGTCGTCGCCGACCTTGGCGACGAACCCTACGCGGCTGCCAAGAGCGGCGAGATTATGCGCCAGGATGGCCGAGGAACTGCCTAACGTGATGGCGAAGCCGCTGGCCAGCAGCTCTCGTTCCGTGGCCATTTGCTCGGGCAGACCGTAGAGGATCAGGTCAAGATTGATCTCCCCAACGATCGCGATATCGAGCTTGGACATGGGAAATGCCTGTTGGCGCAGGTTCTCTAAGTGCTGGTCTTAGTGGCCGTCCGCGAGTTCGACCACGCGCGTCAGGTTTTTCGGCGAGTCGGGATTGAGGCCCTTTTTGAGGCCGTTGTAAACGCCGTACAGTTGACCCCAAATCGTGAACGCCGCGGGTTGCACATACTCGGGCGACTGGAGCCCAAGTTCGATGGCGAAGTCGGAGGCGAGCTGGGCCCTGCTTTCGACCCGATTCGCAATCACCATGGTGGCCGCCCCAAGAGCTTTCATTTCTTCGAGTAACTCCACCTCCGCGTCGTATGAGGTTCCCGACATAAGAAACGTGATCAGCGTTTCCGGACCGGCGATGGATTTCGGACCGTGACGGAACTCGAGAGAATGAAATACCTGGGCATAAGAGGACGAGGATTCGGTCACCTTCAACATGCACTCCGAAGCAACGCCGAACAGGGGGCCCTGCGCCAGGAAGACGAAATCAGAGAAACCGCGGGACTCGACAAACAACCGCAGACGCTGCGGAACGTCCTTTAGAAGAGGCTCGACCTGTTGCGGGAGTTCGATTAATGCGCGACGGAAGGCATCATTGCCGGAGACTGTCGCCGCGAGGTGTTGCAGCCCCAGCAGCATGGACGTGAACGATCGTGTCATGACCGTGCTCCGCTCGTCGGCGTCAAGAAGCTTCAAGGTTACGCTGCATGCCGCCTCCAGCGGTTGGCCGTCGGCACAGGTGATGGCGATGGTGCGAAGATTGTGATCCTTCTCCAACATCTGCGCCGCGCGGATCGCCTCCGAGGTGCGGCCGGAGCGCGAAATTACAACCGGAATATAATCCCGTCCGGCGTGCAGAGTGAGCGCGGGGTACATCACCAAGTCGGATGCGGGGACAGCCTGCGCTGGTAACTTGAGATAGTTGAAGCTTGATGCGGCAGCCGGAGCGAGATAGTAACTGGTTCCACAACCCACAAAAATCCACTCCGCTCCGGGTCGCGCGAGCTGAATGGCCGCATGCAGTTCCGCGCTGGCTGCCAACTGGGCGAGGCACGCGTTCCAGCACTGAGGTTGGGAAAAAATCTCGCTCAGCGTGTGCTGACCCTGTTCCGTGATTTCTGCCGATTTCATGAGGTCTGTTCAACTCCGAACCAGATCTAAGCTCTCCGATTGTTCCGCCTACACCAGCGTTACCTTCACTCCGGCGTCTTTCAGCGCGCGCAGGTCCGGCTTCGGTATCTGCTTGTCGGTGATCACCTGATGGACCACCGAGACCGCCATGATGTTGCACAGGCTGCGACGGCCGAACTTACTCGAATCGCAGACCGCTATCGTCCGGCGGGCAATTTGGACCATCACGCGATTCACTTCCGACTCCAACAAGTTCGGGGTGAAAAGCCCGGCCTTGGTGTCGAAGCCATCGACGCCTAGAAACAAAATGTCGGCGCTCAGTTGACGCAGAGTTCGCTCGGCCAGGGGACCGACCAGGGAAAACGAGTTCTTGCGTAGCGTGCCTCCGATCAGGATCACTTCAATGTGCGTGCCGGCCAACTCCGCCGCGATGTTGATCGCATTGGTGATCACGGTGAGCCGCTTCATGTCTTTCAGGGCGCGTGCGATGGCCGTCGTAGTCGTGCCGGAATCGAGCAAAACCGACTGCCCTTCTTCCACCAAGCGAACCGCGGCGCGGGCAATCTGCATCTTCTGCCGGCGGTGAAGCCTCTCTTTCTCGCGCAGCGTTGGATCGAGCAGGGCACCGGCTTGCACGGGCAGCGCGCCGCCGTGGGTTCGCTGGATTGCCCCCTGGCCGTCGAGGAACTCGAGATCTTTACGGATCGTGATCTGCGAAATGCGGAACTGCCGGGCCAGATCTTTGACGAGCACGCGTCCATCCCTGTGCAGGGCCGCGAGGATTTCGCGGCGGCGTTCTTCATTGAGCAGACCATTGGACGGCATGATGTTTCGATTTGTTTCGAATAGTAACTTTCATTGATGCCCGCCGGAACTGTCAAGGGCTATTTGGCGGCTTGCATCCTAACCACAGCAAATCAACTTCTTAACCACAGACGACGAAGGGGGAACACAAAGAGCTTCTTTTTTAGCCGTCTCCCCATCAATTGTTTCCCCCGCCCTTGAACCGCGCAAACAGCGCTTCCGCGTTGCGGTGGTATACTTTTTCCAGCACGTCATCGGGCAGGCCCAAACCGTAAATCATCCAGCGCCCTTGCAGCGGATATTGCGCGTAAGGGAAGTATTCGTCTTCGGTCTCGAGCCAGCGGAAATAGTTCTGATACATCGCTTCTCCCGCGCCTTCATCGGTGCCGAACATGATGCGGTCGGAATACTTCATGAAGATTTCGCGTGTCCGTCGCGGCTGACGTCCGAGTTCTGCTTCGCGCGCCCCGGTTTCAATCATGACGTTGGGAAATTTCTGCAGCGTTTGTTCGACGAACTCCAGGTTCTCCGGCCAGCTGCCAAAATGCAGGGCGGCAAATGTGGTATGCGGATGCCTGGCAAACATTCGATCACGCTGGGCGACCAACTCTGGCAGGGAGGGGAACTGCTGGCCGTAGAAGCTCCAATCCGGATGCTCGATGAGTTCCTCGTAGCGCTCGTTACGAGCGTCGATGGGATGAAAGAACGCCTCGGGATCGGCCACATGAATGAACACGGGGATGCCAAGCCGTCCACACTCTTCCCATGCCGGGTCGAGGCGCGGGTCGTCAATCGGGATGAGCTTTCCGGTTGAATCACGAACGCCGAGGCCGAGTTCCTTCAAAACCTTCAGCCCGCGCGCGCCGCGGGCAACAGAATCGTCGATCTGGCGGACCATGAGCTGACTGAAATTAGGATCGTTGATCTTCGACCAGTCGAATTGAGTGAACACAACGAAGCGCCCCGGATAAAGCTTGACCATATCGTCAATAATGGTTTGCAGTTTGTCACCCCACATGCCGGTGAGGATGACGATGGTCTGGATGTTGAGGCGGTCCATACGCGCGATCATTTCCCTGGGATCGACGCGATCTCCGATCCCGACGGCATCGTTGGTATGGGTATGCACATCGATCACAGGAAACTTCGCGCGCTGGATTTCGTTCGCGGCAGCATGAAGCGCGGACTCGGGGTGAAAGTCCTTGAGCAGGATGGTCTTCTTGCTGTCGGAATCGGTGGCGGGTTTGTAGCCGATGCCGGTTTGTTGTGCAGCACCCTCTCGGCCAGAGGCGAAGGCCAGGAGCAGAGCTGTGGTGATCATCCCCTTTGTCCTTATCATGATCATGTCGAGCCTGCCTCCGGGAATCTTCTTCTCGCGACTTCCTAAAAATAGAACTTCAAAGCGAACTGGATCTCTCGAGGTGCCCGCGCTGCCAGCGGATAACCGAAGCTGCTCACGTGAGGGGTGGCGACGGTATTGATGTTATTCGGATCAAGTTCCAGGGGCGTCGGCTCGGCACTGATCGCTCCAAACTGTCCAAACAAGAAGTTCGTGTGGTTGAGGATATTGAAGAATTCCGCCCGGAATTCGAGACGCATCTGCTCGCGAATCGGAAACTGCTTGACCAGTGAGGTATCCCAAGCCTTGTATCCCGGCCCCTGGATGATGTTACGTCCGGCGTTGCCGAACGTTCCCTGCACATTGTTATCGGCAAAGGCACAAGTGTTGAACAATGTCCCCGGGACGCACGGTCTGGTATTAGGATTGCCAACCAGGTTGGGGCGTGCGCAATTAAATCCGACGGTGCCGCCGCAATCGGAATTCGAGACTGAGACGATATCTGTAGCGGTGTAGTAATTGCCGGTAGCGGCAGAAAAGACTCCGCTCATCTGCCAATTGCCGAGTACCTGGTTCACAAAGCCGGAAGCGTTTTTGGCAAACATGCGACCGCGACCGAAGGGTAAGTCGTAAACATAGCTAAATACGAAGCGGTGGCGAACGTCGAAGTCGGCATTGCCATATTCGGCGTTGGGAAAGCGCTGATCGCGGAAGTCTCCGTTGTTCACCGATCCCAGGCTGGCGCTCGACGCGTTGTCGAGGGCGTGCGCGAAAGTGTAAGCCGCTTCGTATTGGAGGCCATGAGAGTAGCGCTTCTCCAGGCGAACCTGCAGCGAGTTGTAGTTCGATTGCGTGTTCGAGCGGAACGTGCCGATGCCCGTGTCGAGAGCTGGATTGCAGTTGTTCGGGGTCGCCAGAGTGCAGGGGCCGGAAGCGCCGGGAGCGGCATTGTTGGCAGGGCGCCGCGGCGCGGTGGCTTCCGTGGCATCTGAGGTAGGGGTGGTCTGATTACCGTTGTAGAAAGCGAAGAGTTTCAATCCACGAGAGCCGGCGTAGGAAACTTCGAGAACGGTGTCGTGCGGCAACTGATACTCGAGACCCATGTGCCACTGCTGGGTGTAGGGTGTGACCAGGTGCGGATCGAGGGAGTAGAGGTTCGGCGTGTTCGGGTCGCTGAGCGAGTTGGCGGGAAAACCTTGCGACAGAACGTCCAACGGCAATCCAGAGTTCGCAGCCGAGATCGAGCAATCGAGGCCCGCGGGATTTGCAGAAGGCGCACTACATGGTGTGGAGAAATTCTGTGAGTCGAAGAACGGGGGATTAAAGCCGGGGCTTGGGTTGGAGAATGGGCCATTCTCCTGTCCACCATAGAAGATGCCGTAACCGCTGCGGAGGACGAGCTTATCCGTCAATTGAAAAGCCAATCCGATGCGGGGCGCAAAATTGTTGAGATCGGGACTGATCAGTCCGCGCGAACCGTTGCGCTGAACGTTAAGTTCCATGCCGAGCGTGGGCGTTAGTTGCTGGTTCTGTCCGCGGGGAACTAGCAGCGAGAGGGAGTTGAAATCGAATGTAGCCGCCTGGTCGTTCGCCTCTTTGATGGTAGTGAAGAGTTCGTAGCGGAGACCGAGGTTCAGCGTGAGCCGCGGATTCACTTTGATGTCGTCGAGGGCGTAGACCGCGTAAATCTGGCGGCGATAGTCAACGTTATGCAGGCTGGTGATATCTCCGCCGTCAGGAATGCCGAGCAGGAAGGTCGCAATCGACTCGCCGCCAGATCCCGGTGAAGCGGGATTGTCGGTGAAGTCGCTACCGAAGCTCATGTCGCCACGAGGAGAGGCTGGCTGAAATATGGTGAATTGCTCGAAACGAAGCTCGGCGCCGAACTTCGCGGCGTGGCGGCCATGCGTCCAGCTCAGATTGTCGGTAAGTACGTAGCTATGCTGCTTCTCGATCGAGGGCAGGAATCCGGAGCTGCCAATCGCCGCGGTGCCATCACTGAAGCCGATCGAAGGCAGGCCGCCGATGTTCGGTGCGAAGGGTACTCCGGGAAAGCCAAGTTGCTTGGAGACGTCGACGTTGTAGTTCAGATTGAAGCGGTGAGAGTTCAGGTGGTTGTAGCCAAAGCGGAATTCGTTGATCAGGTTATTGCGAAAAGTGTGGACCTCACTGGCGGCTAAGCCGCGAGCTGAATTGTCGCTGTAACCATCCTGGAAGCTGCCGCCGTCCAGCACGTTGTTGAAAGGCGAGGGCAGAAAAAAGCTGTCGTTGCCATAACTGAAGCGGGCGAAAAAATTGTCCTTTCCGCCGATGGTGTGATCGACGCGGATGTCGAACTTGTTTTCGGTTTCGCTGCGCTTGGGATCGGAAAGGAAAGCCTGGGGGCCGAACTGAGGAGCATTGGGCGCGGGAAACAGCGCCGCCAGACGCGCCGCCAGCGGATCAATGCACGCCGAGCACCCGGTACCGGTCGGAAAGATGTTGGTCGGGATCCCGCCTGAGGTCGCGATCGGGACGCCGCACAGGCCGTTGGGATTGCCCGCGTAGTTTTGTTGTGCTTGATGCGAGTCGAAGATCTCGCCCGCGTATGTCGTGTTGCCGTTGCAGTCGAGAGCATCCTGGTTGGTTGGGTTGCCATTGACATCGATGGCTTTTGCTGGTGTGGTCGTGTCGAGAATCGCGGAGAAGTTTCCGCCAATCTCATCCGGTGTGGGAACCGTGGACAGTTGCGGCAGGGCCTGGCGAATGCGCAGGCCTTCGTAGTCTCCGAAAAAGAACGTCTTATTCTTGATGATCGGTCCGCCCAGCGTAAAGCCGAACTGGTTCTGCTTGTAAGGCTGCTGACCGAATGCATCGAAGGCGTTGGTAGCGTCAACCTTCTCGTTCCGCAGAAACTCGAACACGTCGCCGTGGATCTGGTTGGTCCCGGATTTGATGACGGCGTTCATGATGGCGCCGTTGCCGCGGCCGAATTCGGCGCTGTAAGAATTGGTCTCGACCTTGAACTCGGCGATGGCGTCCACCGAAGGCTGCACCACGTAGGCAGCGCCGTTGAGAACATCGCCCAGGTTCGCATTGTTGTCGATGCCGTCGAGCAGGAAGTTATTTTGCAGGGCGCGGGCGCCGTTGGCGCTGAAGCCGAAGCTGGTTTCGACGCGCGATCCGGGCTCAGCGGGAGCGACGCCGACGCCGAGAAGAGCGAGTTGCGCGTAGTTGCGTCCGTTCAAGGGAAGCGCGTTGATGCGCCGGCTGTCCACCACTTGGCCAAGTTCCGAAGTGTCGGTTTCGAGTTGCGGACGTTCGCTGGAGACAGTGACGACTTCCGTTGCCATGCCGGGCACGAGCTTAAAATCCACTCCCACGCGGTCCTGGATATTCACTTGAACCGGCTCAGCAACGGCCTTCTTGAATCCCTGCTTCTCGACGGTGACACTGTATTGGCCGATCCGGAGCGGGCTGGCGACATACTCTCCCTGATTGTTGGTGGAGAGAGTCAACTGGATGCCGTGATCGACGTCGGTGACGGTGACTTTGGCGCCCGCGACCACCGCACCGCTGGCGTCGCGCACCAGGCCTACAATGGCTCCGGCGTCTTTTTGCGCCCACAGCGGCGGGACGACGGCAAGGACCATAAGAATAAGGAGGGCCGAGAGAGTTTGCAGGCGAGGGGGATGGATGGTCATGGCGAGGCTCCTGGGCGCTAAACCCGAATGTCCGCCAGCGGCATGGTTGGACGCGGCGAAAGTTCGGGGTGTTGGAACTACGAGCTTTCGGTGTAATATTACGAACCATTACTTTTACTTTCGTTTTATAGCTTTTGTCAACTGCCATATTTGTGCGATCTGGCGGAAACTAAGGTTGCGCAGAGTGCCGAATCACACATGGCAGAACATCGAAGAAAGAGGCTACTCATGATCGCCCGAAAACACACGGCCGCGTTGGTCTCGACGGCGCTCGGTCTCGCACTTCAGCTGACGGCATGCTCGAGGTCGCCGAAAGTGCCGCTAAAGACCGCGACCGCCAAGCCGGGTCCCACGCAGCCATCCTTAATCAAGGTGGACGTGAAGACGGGTGGGCCGGTGGTGCTGACGACGAGCGCGGCCGAGTTTCAGGTGACGCCGGATGGTTATGTGCAAGCGTTTTTGTTGAAAGACGGACAGAAGCTTTCGCTCGACGAGCCGCACGTCGGTGCTCCCGCGGACAGCGATTTTGTGCGGGTGGGAGGGAAGGATGTGCATTTTACGCTCGACTTCCAGCAGACGCAGGTGAACGAAGCGGTCGGGAAGATGGGAACGGGGAGGCGGGTGGAGATTCCGGCGCGTCCGCTCGGGCCCTCGGGAACGGATTTGCAGCGCGTGCTGGCACTCGAAGTTTATGACAAGTTCCCGAACATTCTGCTGAGCACGGTGGAATACAAGAACACCGGCACGAGCGAAGTAGCCATCGAGAAAAGCGTGAACGAGCGGCGCCGGTTGAACGCGCGGTTGGGGGACGCGAAAGCGCCGCCGTGGGAAATGTGGTCATTTCATGGCGCGAGCTATGACTGGGGAAAAGATGATGTCGTAAAACCGACGCCGGCTTTTTCCCAGCCGAACGCCTTCGGAGAAATGGTTAAGGGCGGCTATGGTGGCGGGATTCCGGTGGTGGCTTTCTGGACGCGCCGGGTGGGCGAAGCGGTCGGGCACGTGGAGACGATTCCGATTTCGGCGGCGATCCCGGCCAAAGTAGGAGCCGATGGTCGCATGAACACCGAGGTGGACTTTGCCGCCAACATTAGGCTGAAGCCGGGCGAGACGTACTCCACTCCCCGCAGTTTCGTCTCGGTTTATTCGGGCGATTTCTATGAGCCGCTGCGGATTTGGTCGAGCGTGCTGCAGAAAGAAGGCTGGGAACTGCCAAAGCCGTCGAGCGAGGCCTACAACGTGAGCTGGTGCGGGTGGGGATACGAGTTCAATGTGACGCCGGCGCAGATGCTGGGCACGGTTCCGAAGCTGAAAGAGATGGGCATCAAGTGGGTGACGCTGGATGATCGCTGGTTTGACGTCTATGGCGACTGGAATCCGCGCGCCGATACTTTTCCCGGAGATGCCATCAAGAAGATGACGGACGACTTCCACAAGGAAGGCATGCTGGCGCAGTTGTGGTGGCTGCCGCTCGGGGTCGAGGATGGCCAGGGAAAATATGAGTCGCACAAGTACGCAGTTTCCAAAGTCGCACAGGAGCATCCGGAGTGGCTGATCTTGGACAAGAACGGCAAGCATGCGCGCATGACTCGCGGCTTGGCGGTGCTGTGTCCGGCGGTGCCGGAAGTGCGGGCGTATCACAAGCAGCTGACAGAAAAATTCATTCGCGACTGGGGATTCGACGGCAGCAAGCTGGACAACATCTACAGCGTTCCAGCCTGCTACAATCCCGCGCACCATCACAAGTCGCCGCAGGATTCGGTGAATGCGATGGGCGATGTCTACAAGGAAATCTTTCAGACGACGCGCGCGCTGAAGCCGCAAAGCGTGACCCAGAGCTGTCCGTGCGGAACGCCGCCATCGCTCGCTTGGTTGCCGTTTATGGACCAGGCGGTGACAGCCGATCCGGTGGGTGCGGTCCAGGTGCGGCGGCGGATCAAGATGTATAAGGCTCTGCTCGGGCCAGAATCGGCGGTCTACGGCGATCACGTCGAACTTTCTGCGATGACCAAAGTGGGGAACGACTGGAAAGAACACGGCGACGATTTCGCGTCCACGATTGGAGCCGGAGGCGTGGTGGGGACCAAGTTCGTCTGGCCCGATCCCGGTCCGAAATTCAAGGACGTAAATCTGACCGCTGCGAAAGAAGAGCGCTGGAAGAAGTGGATCGGGTTGTACAACGAGAAGATGCTTTCGAAGGGCGAGTTCAGGGACCTTTATGTGACCGGCTACGACGAGCCCGAGGGATATGCGATCGCGAAAGACGGTAAAATGTACTATGCATTTTTCGCATCGCCGACAGGCTGGAAAGGCGAAGTCGAGCTGCGTGGATTGAAGCCCGGGAAATATCGGGTGAGTGACTACGGCGAGGTCAAAGAACTCGGCACGGTGGACGCGGCGGCCAACGGTGTGGCGAAACTGGCGGCGGAGTTCAAAGATCATCTGTTGCTCGAGGTCAGTTCGCAGCCGTAGTGTTTGGTGAGTAAGTCGGCGCGATGTTGGGATCGATGGATGATCCCGGCGAGCTTGCCAGAATCTCGTTTCCGGACCGCGAGATCAGGCGCTGCAGGGTGTGTGGGTACAGGATTGACCGCTCGGTGTCCGCGCCAGGCTTCCGTATAATTCAGTTGTGCCCATTGGCCCAGGTTGTGCAGAGCGGAACCGAATCGCGGAATTGTTCGTATGGTGACACCCCAAGCAGAACTCACGATTGACGAGTACCTCCGCAAGAGACTGATGCCAGTTGAGGGCGCCATTCCCCGACTCGCCGGCATCGACATGTACGGCAACTCCATTCCCGCCGGGCCGGTGGGCGGCGATCTCTTTGAGTACATCAACTTTCAGCAGCGTTACAACATCGACGCGCGCATCGCTCGTGCACTGAAGCTGTCCAAGGAGTTCCTAGAGCCTGTTCCCAAAGGCCAGACGCCTCGAAACTCGGTGGATGCGCATGTGGAGTGGTTGCAGTCCGAGCCGGGCTACACGGATGCTGTTGGAGTGGAATACAGGAGGGCGAAAAGGTCAGAGCAACTGAGAATCGCCGAAGTCCTGCCAGAACTGCACACGACCGCTGGCGTGCTATTGGTGGACGCTCAGGGGCACGGCATCATCTCGGCGAAGATCGCGTCAACCGTACACGACACCTTTCATGCGTTCATGCTCGCGGAGCTGGATCGGAGCGGAAAAACAACACCAGACATGTTCGAGAAGATCAATCTGCGGCTCGCCGAGTCCGTCACCGCACGAAACGCTTTAGGTCGGGATAAGGATGAGAATGCGCGCGAAATCGCGACCATGCTCTATGGTGAGGTGCGTCCGAGTGGACATTTCCGCTTCGTAAATTTCGGCCACCCGCCCCCGTTAGTATTTTCGGCGGAATACGAAAAGTTCATGGAGATCTGTGAGGCTAGCATGGTGCAGTTACTCCCGCTTGGGCTGGCGATTCCGGAGGACAATCCAGACCGGAACCGGTATCTTTCCATTGCGCCGCGAGCGCGCAAAATGAACTCATCCGACGTGGCAGACATCACGCTCATGAGCCCCGGAGACATCCTCTTCCTTTATACAGACGGGGTTTACGATGGCAGCGATGAGCAGGACCGCATTCAGATTGAACGGGTAATCCGTGAACATCGAGATGAGTCTGCAAAAGACATTTGCAACGCGATCCTCACACATGCGCTGGAGCAGGATGACTACGTGAAGCAGATTGGTGAACCGGATCGCGTCGACGACAAGACCGCGTTTATCATTAAGCGCAGGTAAGAAACCCTAGCCCTCCTGCCATGGCCAAAGCGAGTGGCTTCATCTTCATCCCTTGCTCGCGAATCCCATGCCTGCTAGGACGCCTCGCATGTAAGCGAAGCTGGCGATCACGCCCGGCATCGGATCGTCGGGATGAATCTCATATTCCAAATCGACGAAGCCCTGGTACTTCGTCGCGATGAGAGCTTCAAACATCTTGCGAACCGTCATGATGCCTTCTCCCACCGCGACCTGACTCTCCTTGCTTTGGGAATTCGTAAGGTCCTTCATGTGTACGTTGAATAGCCTTGGGCCTGCTTCGCGGATCGCCTGCACCACATCCGTGCCCGCGCGAACCGTATGCCCGACATCGATGCAGCAGCCGATGCGCGGATCCATGCCCTTCACCGCCTTCAATATATCCAGCGGTGATTGCCACAACTTGTCCTCGGGGCCGTGATTGTGGATGGCGATGCGGATGTCGTATTCGTTTACGAATTTCTCGATTCGCGGCAGAGTCTCCGGTGCAGGGTCGCCCGCGACAATAACGCCGATTCCTGCTCGCTTGCAGTATTCGAACTTGCTGCGGATATCCGCATCTTCATCTTTCTCGAAATAGATGGCGCCGGCAGCGTGCAACTTGATGGCCGCTGCGGCATAGTCCGCGAGTGCGGTTGCTTCGTCCTGCGAAGCCATTGGGAGATGGTCTTTGACGTCCTTCGCATTCAGCGCGAACACGTTGAGTTGCTTCGTGAAACCGATCATCTGCGCGCGGTTGAAGTTGCGGAAGGTGTAACTTGCAAGGCCTAAACGAATTGGCGATGCTTCGTCGGCCGACGGCGGTGCGTTAGTCACGGCGAAGAGATTGCGCGGAGTGGCACATGCTGCCGCAACCATTGCCCCCGAGCGAACGAAATCTCGGCGCGAAAGGCTATTTTTCTTAGACATGCGGCGCCCAGCCCTTTTCGTACTCGCGCCCCCACATCTTCATCGCTTCCGGATCGGCCTGGATGCGTCCGCTTTTCGTGTCGAGATGCAGTTCACGGGTCACCTCCCACGCAATGTTGGAAAGCTGCAGCATGGTAACGGAGACGTTGCCGACAGCGATAGGAGCGTTGAGTTTCTCGCCCTTACGGATTCCCGCAATGAAGTTCGCGAAGTGCAGGTCCGTCATGGAATCGCTGCCGATCAGATCAGCAGATGAAGTCGTATTGCCGGCTTTGAATTCGCTCGTCTTATTTCCTTTAAGGTCGTAGATCTCATAGCCACCGCGATCGATAAGCACCGTTCCGGCGGTTCCCATGATTGTGGAACCGCGATCTCGCCCGTAATACTTCATCCCCTGGCAGCTCTTGCCCTCCCACGAAATCACTTTGTCCTCGTACTCGAAACTGGTCACAAGCGTGTCATAAAACTGCCAATCGTCTTTGAAATGGTATCTGCCGCCTGAAGAGGTAACTCGCTGCGGATAGTCGCCGCCAAGCGCCCAACGGCAGACATCGACCTCATGCGTGCCATTATTGAGTGTTTCGCCGGTGCCATAAATTTTGAACCAGTGCCAGTTATAGGGATGCACGGTGTCCTTATATGGACGGCGTGGCGCTGGACCCTGCCACAGATCCCAATCGAGCTGCGGCGGCACGGGTACTTCTTTGCCGGTGCCAATCGATTTCCTCGTATTGACATACCAGGCTTTTCCGAAGTAGGGCCTGCCGATAATCCCTTCGTGAATCTTAGCGACGATCTCGATGGTGTGCGGTGAGGAACGCTGCTGCGTTCCGATCTGCACGAGCTTGCGATATTTCTGCTGCGCCTGCACCAGCATCTCGCCCTCGGCGGGATTGTGGCTGCAGGGCTTCTCCACATAGACGTGCTTACCCGCCTGCAAGCCAGCGATTGCCATCGGTGCATGCCAATGCTCGGGAGTGGCAATCGTGATGGCGTCAACGTTTTTCTCTTCGAGTATCTTGCGAAAGTCTTTCTCCGCCATTGGAGCCTCACCCATTTCCTGTTGCGTACGGTCAGCAAACTTTTTGAGAATATCGCCGTCCACATCGCAGACATGCGAGATGCGGGCGGCGTTCCGGTTCGCTTTAAGCGACGCGAGATGAGCGTAGGCGCGGCCATTCAGGCCAATCACAGCAAAGTTCAGGCGGTCATTCGAACCTAGGATCTGGCCATAGCTCTTTGCCGTAGTTCCTACAGCAAGTCCGGCCGCTCCAACTGCGAGGGCGTCAAGAAACTCGCGCCGTGTAATCATCGTTTTCTCCTAATGGGAGGGCCTCCCGTCGCACAGCCATTCCCGGTCTAACACCGCTGACAAAACATACCGCGATTAGCAGGAGATGCCCGCCTTAGTCAGTGTCATCTTGAGTCCATGCATGCTGATGCGTGTGGACGCTTCGGGCGTACCTGCGCCACGCCAGTGGGTCTCGAGACTTAGTCCATAGTGGAAGCCGTCGCGCCGTAACGCCTGAAGTTGTCCAACCCAACCCACGATGCCGCCGCCTACCGGAGCCCAATCGTATTTGTGGTCGGGCTTGCTCACCACATCTTTGCAGTGACAGTGCCCAATGCGGTCTTTGGGCAGCAACTCATAACCGGTTGGATACGGTCTGCTTCCGAGGGCAGCGGCATTCCCGGGATCCCAGTTCAGCATGAAGTTGTTGTTTGGAATCGCCTTCAGCACTGCCGCCGCCTCTTCGCCGGTTGCGGTGTTGCAGGACATCTCGTTTTCGAGCAGGAGGACGAGGTTATCTTTGGCGCAGCGTTCTGCAGCTTGCTGCAGTTTGGCATTGATCGCCGCCCGGTACGGCTTCTGATCGTCCAGTCGCCAGTAATCGAAACAGCGAATCCGGTCAGTATTGAAAGACTTGCAGAGGGAGATACAGCGCTCGAGCAGTTTGTCCTGCGCGCCGGCATCGAAGTCGGCATGGAACTGGTCGCGCGTTTCACTCTGCGGCGAACGCGGAGCTCCGGGCCAGTCTGTCTTGAACAGCGGGCTGGCAATATCGGTCACTCGCAGTTTGTGTTCGTCGAGAATTTTCTTCGCCTCCTCAACTTGTTTCGCGTCGAGTGCGGTCACATTCTTGTCCCACATGGAGCGGAGCTCGATCCAATGCAGCCCGAAATCACCGGACACCATTTGACATGCGTTTTCGAAGTCCTGCGTGATCTCGTCATTGATTACCGCCAGCCGGAACGGGCAGGTGCCTGCGCCCGTTTCCCCCGAAGCCAAGGATTCGGTTAGCGACGACGCGCCGGCCTTCCTGACCAGTGGCGGCAATACCGCCCCGAACCCTGCCAGTCCGAGGCTCGCGAGCACGCTACGTCGTGTATATCCCATGCGATCCCTCTCCTATGATCGAGACATCATCTCAGGTCGTCCTCTGTTTCTTCCACTCTTAATTGGTCGACCAGCTATTGGTTGACTCCGCTGGCAAGAAAACCGCCGTCGATGACCAGTGTCTCTCCAGTAACGAACGAAGCGGCATCGGAGCAGAGATAGACGGCAGCTCCGACGAGTTCTTCGGTTCTGCCGAAGCGGCCCATCGGCGTCCGCATCAACAACTCCCGGCCGCGCGGCGCGTTGTCGAGCAGGTCTGCATTCAGGGCTGTGCGGAAGACACCGGGCGCGATTGCGTTCACCGTAACGCCCTTCTTTGACCACTCCACTGCGAGCGAGCGTGTCAGCGACAGAACGCCCGACTTGCTGGCCGCGTACGCGGCGACTTCGGTGAGGGCAACAAAGCTGTTGAGAGAAGCGACGTTCAGAACGCGGCCATAGCCACGCTCGAGCATGTGCTTGCCGAAGATCTGGCATGCGCGCAGCGTCCCCGTGAGGTTCGTGTCGAGGATATCGGCCCATTCCTCTTCCGGCATCGTAAGCGTGGGCATACGCTTGATGATTCCCGCGCTGTTGATAAGGATGTCGACTTTGCCGAAGCGCTGGAGTGAGGCCGCCCGAAGTTCTTCGAGCGAGGCGCGCTTGCACACATCCGAGCACAGGCGCAGAGTTCGGCGTCCCCTCCGCTCGATCTCGGTGGCTGTTTCGTCGACGTGTTCCCGCCGCCGCCCCGAGGCGATGACATCGGCTCCAGCATCGGCGAGGCCTAGGCTCAGAATACGTCCGATCCCGGAGGTGCCTCCGATTACGACCGCCGTCTTGCCTTCCAGGCTAAAGATATTCGTCATCCTGTGTTCGTCTTCATCGCTACAATTTACCGCGGCAGGCCCAAAGTCCTAATCCTGGATTGGGAGTAAAGAAGACCTCTTCGCCGTCAACCCAGTTGTAGCCATGCCGAAGCGCTGATGGGCGGTAGCGCATGAGCAGGCTTTTCAAATCGCCAAATTCAAAGCCCACGCTTTCAACTTCTTCTTTGCTCAGGTGACCGGGGCACCACCTGATTGTGAAGCGGCCTTCAGAGGAGCCGTGTATAAGATGGGCGGCCGCGCTCAGGTCGCCCGCGAGATCCGCATTAGCATTTACCGCTTCGAGCGTCGCCGGAGTTCCGCGATAGCCGTACTTGCGGATCAGGACGTCGATGGCTGGGTCTTCGCCGAATCCTCCTACGCCGGGAGCGAGGATGATCAACTCCGCAGCGTCGGCCAGCGCCATGCGGGTGCGGTAGATCGCCTTGTTGCCAAGCCATGTGCTGTGAAACTCATGCGGGTCAAGATAAACGACAGCCTTCCGGATGGGCGCTTCGAGGATCTCGAAATTGACTTTCAGGCTGAGCTCGGCGGCACGGTGGAAGCACTCGGCGTCGTCGCCGATGAAAAGGCCGCGCACGGCCAGTCGGTCGTCTGCCGCGCGTCCGACGACGGTGAGTACGTACACGATGGGCAGATGCCGCAGAAAACGATCGGAGGCGTAATTGAGAACCGTGCGCACGGGATTCTCCGCACGGCCCATGATGCGCTCCATCCCATAAACCGCGCCCAGGTAATGGCTGCGGTTTATGCTCTCCCGGCCTCCGGCGCCGACGAGAATGTTCTTGTTGTAGTTCGCCATGCCGATGACTTCATGGGGCACGACTTGACCGATAGAGAGAATCAGATCGAAACCGCCCTGCGTAATCAGCCGATTCACCTGGGCCGGCCAGGTATAGTTCAGCTTGCCCTCCGATTGCTCATGGATGAACTCCGCTGGTACCTCGCCGAGAGTCTCAACGTCGGTTCGCCAGTTATGCACTCGGAAAAGCTCGATCGGCATGGCGCCAAACATGCGCGTGATCTGCTCGGGTTGCATGGCAGCGTGGGTGCCAAGAGCGGGCAGAACCGCCTGCAACCGGTCGCCGTAATACTCCGACGCGTAGCGCGTCAGGTCGCCCGAGCGGGAATGTATACGGCTCTGATCGGGAGGTACAACGAGCACGCGATTTCGTTGCCCCAGCTTCGCCAGACTGCCCACAAGCAGATTCTGCAACTGTGGATACAGATCGCTTTCGACACTGCCTGCGCCGCAGTAGAGACTCATCCGGCGAATTCCACCTTCTTTAGTCCGGGAGCGAGCAGATACATGACGATCAAAGCCAACAGGTAAGCGCTGGACGCGATGCCGAACAAGACCGCATAGCTGTGCGTCAGTTGCAGGATGTGTCCTGCGAAGAAGGCAAACAGCGCGCTGCCGACGGATCCCGCCATACCGCCGATACCAACCACCGCACCTACGGCGCTGCGCGGAAACATATCTGACGATGTGGTGAAAAGATTGGCGGACCAGCCCTGGTGTGCGCCCGCCGCAACGCTGATTAATGCGATAGCGGTCCACACTGACTTGGCACTACTGACTGTGTAGATGGGAACGACTAGAAAAGCACAGAACAGCATTGCCGCAAGCCGCGCGTAGTTGGGCGACAGTCCCAGGCGCCCGAAGGGCGCCGGCAACCAACCTCCGCCGACGCTGCCAATGGCCGACACGTTATAGACAATGATCAGTGGCAGCCCGAGATGCGAAAGGTTCAGATTGAATTTGGCGCTAAAGTAAGAGGGCAGCCAGAACAGATAGAAATACCAGATCGGATCGGTAAGGAACTTCGCGATCGAAAACGCCCAGGTCTGACGGAAGCCGAGCAATCGGCGCCAGGGGACGGACGGAGATGGGCCCATGTCCGCGGCCGCCTCCTGGTAAATATGCCGCAGTTCCCTGGCGGTCAACGTGGATTGATCGGTGGGCGTGCGGTAATAGCGGAACCACCACAAAATCCAGAGCACGCTGAAGAGGCCAGTAGTGAGGAAGGCGGCGTGCCAGCCGTAGCGCAGCGTCACCCATGGCACGATAGCCGGAGCCAGGATCGCTCCGACATTTGCTCCGGAGTTGAAGATGCCCGTAGCGAGTGAGCGTTCGTTCTGTGGAAACCATTCGGCCACCGTCTTGATCGCCGCGGGGAAGTTGCCGGATTCGCCGAGTCCGAGAAAGAAGCGCGCGAAGCCGAACTCCAGCACAGTGCTGGCCAGCGCGTGGCCCATTGCGGAGACGCTCCAGACCGCCATCACCAGCATGTAGCCGATGCGCGTGCCCAGCTTGTCGATCAATCGACCAGCGGCCAGCAGTCCAATCGCGTAGGCGATCTGAAATGCGTCCACAATGTAGCCGTAACTTACTTCCGTCATGCCGATGCTGTGCTCGAGAGTGGGCTTGAGGATCGCGATCACCTGGCGGTCCATGTAATTAATCGAAGTAGCGGCGAATAGCATCGCGCAGACCGTCCAGCGCACGCGTCCAAGTCGCGTTCCTGCAGATAAAGTGCTCGGCGTCGGATTGTTGAAAGCCGTCGTATCCGCCATGTTCCTGTTCTACAGTCGATATGCCTTTTTCACTAACTCATATGCGAGATCGTGAGCCACTTCCAAAGCCTCATCTTCCTCCAGCCGGTGTTCGACAACGAGCTTCGCCAGGAAGGCACAATCCATACGCCGCGACATGTCGTGGCGTGCCGGAATCGAGAGGAAAGCTCGAGTATCGTCGTTGAAACCCACCGTATTGTAGAAGCCCGCCGTCTCCGTCACCTGCTGGCGGAAACGCATCATTCCTTCCGGACTATCGTGAAACCACCACGGTGGCCCGAGCTTCAGGCAGGGGTAGTGCCCGGCCAGCGGCGCCAGCTCCCGGCTGTAGGCAGATTCGTCGAGCGTGAAAAGAATGATCGTTAGATCGCGCTCATTGCCGAACTGATCGAGCAAAGGGCGCAACGCGTCCACATAATTCGTCGGCGTCGGAATGTCCGCACCTATGTCGCGACCGTAGCGCTCGTAGAGCTTGCGATTGTGGTTGCGCGCGCTGCCCGAGTGAATCTGCATTACGAGTCCGTCTTCGAGGCTCATCCGCGCCATTTCTGTCAGCATTTGGGCGCGAAAGAGTTCCTGTTGCTCGGCATCCGCGCTGCGAGCGATCACCCGGCCAAAGAGTTTGGCTGCCTCTGCCGTGGAAAGATTCGCGGTTCGCGCTGTGGGATGTCCGTGATCGGTTGCCGTGCAGCCGAGTGCGCGGAAACGGACGCGTGTCAATCGGAGCGCGTTCAGGTAGCCCGCCCACGACGAGGTATCTTCCCCGGTCTTCTCGCCTAGCTTTGCGATATTTTCGGCAAATCCGGCAAATTCAGGATCGATAACCGGGTCTGGCCGGAAGGTCGGTAATATCCTCGGCTTCCAGTTCGATTCGCGGATGGCCTGGTGCTCGGCCAGCGAATCGAGTGGAGAATCAGTGGTCGCCAGCACTTCCAGATTAAAACGCTCGTACAGAGCGCGCGGCCGGAACTCCGGCGTAAGAAGTTTTTCCGAGATCGTGTCGAAGTAAAAATCGGCAACCCCTTCCGATAGTCGCTGCTCAAAGCCGAACAGTTCCTGGAAGGCAAAGTCGAGCCACATGCGCGTTGGTGTTCCGCGAAACAGATAATAATGGGTGGCAAAGATGCGCCAGACTTTCCGCGGATCCCTTAGTGCCGCTCGCCCAACCTCCAGGTCTTCAAGCGAAACTCCCTGGCTGTAGAGCATGCGTAAAATGTAGTGATCGGGCTGCACAAAGAGTCTTGCAGGATCGGGGAAAGGCTCGTTCTTCGCAAACCATGCCGCCTGGGTATGCCCGTGCGGACTGATGACCGGCAACTTTCGCACACGCTCATAGAGCGTCCTGGCTATCTTCCGTGTGCCGGGTTCGGCCGGAAACAGACGATCTGGGTAGATCAGCATAACTTCGACACTACCTTGTCGCTTCGCATCGCCGAACAGCGATGCAGGAGCGCCGCTTGCGACCTGACCAGCATACACGTTGTTATTATCTCGGATGGAGATGGCCAGCTGAATTCGAGGGACTTTTCTATTCGGGGAGGACGTTAATCGCGGTTATAGATGGATAGTTGACAGCCGGCGTAAAGTAAATTTCGATTTTGCCCTGGAGCGTGGGTTCAATATGCGGAAAGGATTTGACCAATGGATCGGAACCGGCTTCCCGAAAAATATCAAATCCTCCGAGAAGCATCGAGCCGTTACAAGAAACATCAAACACCCGGCTGCCCACACCTCCAATACCGCCATACTGAAGTTCGAACCAGTGCTCCATAAAGTGCAGCTTCAAAGTGTACTTCTAGCCGGTTGCAACAGGCACTCCGTAATGGAAATGTCCAAACCGATGTCATTCGTAAAGACGACCATCGCTGACGTTGGATCGATCACCTCCGAAACTACTGAGGCGGCCGCCGAGGACCTACCTTCGCCTTGACTGTGCACGGTGCGCACCTTCCCACTGGGGCGAACAAGCCGATGTTCAGGGTCGGGTCCAACTCCGCCAGAACGGCCTCTTCTGCTGTCCGGAACACAGACTCTCGATCTTCCGGGTGGATCATTTCGCGTACCGTGGCTAAGTCTATGGGACCTTGCTGCGGCTTCAGCCCAAAAGATCCAGTAGGTTTCGTCGGACCAGGTCGCGCGATCCCTATCGAGGTTCCATACCGAGTAGCCGACGGGGGCGACTAGTTGGGCTTCTTCAAGTCTCGCTTTGCTTTCTCGCAAGTCGCGTGACGTGAATAACCTTTTGAGCAGCGTCGAAAGCCGCTGACCAACTTCGTCGAGGCGTTTGCCTGTTCCAACTACGACGCCTCTCATCAGTTCCTCCCAAAATCGCTCATGATCCGCACCCTTACGACAGTGCTGCTTATCAATACGAAAAAACTGTCTCATTGTCCAGTCGCTGCAGACGCCTCCTAAAGTAAAATGACACAATATTTTCGTAATGGACTCAAACAGTGAACCGAGGAAATGCGCCGAGACCAAGATTAATCTCACCAAACAACGAGCGCGCTCTGGGCCGGCAGTAAAGAAAAGAATCGAGAGATCCGATGCTCACACGAAGAAGGTTTCTTGCCACGGCAGCCTGCACCATGGCTGCAGCAGGTCTTCACGCGCAGGGCCAAAGCAAGGTCCGGGTTGGCCTCAGCATCCCCAAGGATGCGACTGGTCCGCATATGCCGATCGACTTTGTCGGCCTGTCTTATGAGGTGCAGCAACTCGCGGAACCCAGTTTCTTTTCGGCGCAGAACATTGGCTTGATTCGCGAGTTCAAAGCACTCTCGTCGACTGGCGTTCTGCGCCTTGGAGGCAACACCAGCGAGTTTGCGTACTGGAAACCTACGCCCGATTCTCCCGAACCAGAGCATCCTCGAGTCCGTGAGGTTGCGGGCGAGCCGAAGGCTCAGTACTACGCGGTGACGGTCGAGGCAGTCAGAAACCTGGCGGGGTTCCTCCAAGCCACTGGTTGGACTTGCGTATACGGCATTGGGATGGGCACGAATACACCGGCACGCACCGCCGAGGAAGCGGTCTTTGTAGCCGAGACGCTGAGCGACCGCCTCCAGTATTTCCAGGTCGGAAACGAGGCGGATCTATTTGACCGGCACCTGCGCGATCCGAAGACATGGTCGGCCAAGACATACCTGGAAGAATGGCTCGCGCTGGCGCGCGCTATCGCAGTTCGGGTGCCGACGGCAAAGTTCGGCATGCCGGATGTTGCCGGCGCTGTGTCATGGCTGACTGAGATTGCTGATCAATGGCCTTCCGTACAGACCCGGCCCCGCGTAACGACTCTGACTCATCATTATTACTTTGGCGGCCCGGCGACGAACCCCGAGGTCAACATTCCGAACTTGCTGAAACCGGCGACGATGCAAAAGGTGCAGAACACGGCGAATATCGCATCGGCCGCAGCCAGCAAGATGGGTGCGCGTGTACGCATGACCGAAGGCAACACATGCTATCGCGGAGGCAAGCCAGGTGTCTCCGACGTGTTTGCCGCTGCGCTTTGGTCTGCCGACTATTCACTGCTGTTGGCCAGTAATGATTATTCTGGCGTCAATCTGCACGGTGGCACGGGCAAGTCTGTGGCCAATTCCGTTGGCGGATCTCTTCCCGGCGACGCGCTCCTCGAAGCGAAGGGCGAGACTCCCGAACAGATTGCCGCACATCCGCATCCTTTCTATACACCTATTGCGACATTTGGCTTGAACTATGTGTTGGAGCCAGTTGCGTATGGGCTCAAGTTTGCGGGCTCGTTTAGCGGCGGAACACTGTTGAAGACCGAGTTCTCCACGAAGCTGCAGGCTACGGGAGTCAATGCAACGGCGTATGCCGCGAAACTGCCTAGCGGGCACACATGCGTGATCATTCTGAACAAGGACGCGGCAGCAGACCTTGAGGTGGAACTCGACTTTGGTCGCGACGCGAGCGGAGTGGTGCAAACCGAGACCTTACACGCAACCGAACTAGACAGCCGCGAAGCTCACATCACAACGTCACCGAACACCGATTCGCTCAAGCAGGGCAAGTGCTCCGTTACTGTTCCCCATGCGACGGGATTGCGCGTGACGGTGAGTTGAATCTTCTCCGCCAACTGACCCAATATTCAGTTCCAATTCGCCGGGCGTTCATCAGGAGTTGGGAATCCATTAAAACTCCGAAATGTTTTTGTCAATTGCGATGCACAATTCGCTCCCGGATTATGAAATGGGTTGTACGTAGAGCGATCTCGATGAACGACCAACGTGTCAGTTTTGGACTCGGACTCTGCCGCGACAATCCCCACCCCACATGACCGGTCGCGATGGGTCTTAAATTTCTTGCAATTCGCCAAGCAGTCGGGAACATAATCAACGATAGCGAACAACACCACCATATCCGTTTTGGGATTCAACCAGTCGGGTACGTGGAAATTTCCTTTGAAACGCCTTCGCAACCCGGTCGCGAAGAGTATCGTCTTCTGCCCATTGGACGACCACCGATTGATGAACTTGGAACAATCTGAATCGTTTGGGGCGCAGGAGTTCCTCGCAACCGAACTAAATTCGTTCTAACCTGCTGTGTTGAACATCCTGTCACACTGATGACCCTAGTAAGGACAAAGCGCTGATCACCCACCGTTGAGCCATATTCTGCCTTTTGCAGGGCCCTGGCGGCTTCCCTCTCATCTGCGGACCGGTTTGAAGTCGAAATAAGCCAGATTCATGTTTCCGTTCGTCATTGTGTGTACCGTGAGAACATTTTTCCCTTTGCTCAGACGGACTTTGAAGAGTTGGGAAGCCAGATTCCAATGGTGCCATTGACGCCAGGCAAGCGGGTCTGCAGGATCATTTGTTGTGGTGATCTGCAGAGGTCCGGTTAGGTCCTTTCCGTTCACATCGACTGATATTGTTCCGCCGCGATTCGATGTGTAAAAGAAATCGGCGGCGTACGTTCCCGACTGTGCCACATCTATCGTTATGTTGAACCACTCTCCGGGTTCGGTCCAGCCAACATAGAGCAGGTCGGCAGGAGGCACGACCTTGTCGAAGGGGTTGTCGTCAATCGGATTTGGCGTCCTGTTGAATTTCGTGTATGAAGTATCCACTCCCTCATGGATACGAAATTCATTGAGATAGGTCCCATCAGCTGGATTCAACTCTCCGCTGCCGTGATTCTGTGGATCGGTGTCATGATACGCAACGCCTTCGCCGCCCAAGTCATAGTAAGCGCACAAGACCTTTCCCGGTATTTTTTGTGGACCGCCACTATAGCGGGTGTCGTGATAAGGCAAGCCTTTATATTGGCTTAAGAATGATTGGGAAAACGCAGTTGTGGACAACATCAATCCGGCCACGAAGCAAAAGGAAAACACTCGGCGACTCATTCTTCATCTCTCCTGAGCACCGATCGGTACCATGAATCAAAAATCGGATGCTCTCAACAACGGTGAATCCAAACGCCAAACGCAGCCAGAAGTAGAAGCAAGAAAGACAAAAGATTGACTGGCTCGCAAAGAGGAAAATATACTCGCATGATCGATCAGTTCCCAAGAAAATCGGTATTCTATTTCGGATGACTTGGAGCAATGGACATGAAAACGAATGACGCACCGCGGAATGACGGTAATCAGAACCGCCGGGGTTTCCTTAAGACAGGGGCAGCATCGTTAGCAGCCGGTCTGTCCGCAGGAGTAATCGCAAGGTCCGCTTCTGGAGAGGTGGCGCCAACGGAAAACAGTCCAGCTGCGGCAAGGGCCATCCAGGACATGATGCCGACGCGCAATCTGGGTAAGACAGGATTTCGGGTCGGGATTTTTGGCCTCGGCGGCCAGGGAGCGCTGGAGAAGGCCAGTAATGAAAGCTTGGCCCTGGAGATCATCCAACGCGCGCTCGAGTTAGGAGTGGATTATTTCGATACTTCCGCCATTTACGGCGGGCCTGACAGGTGGAGTGAACGTTATCTTGGAAAGGGTCTGAAGGGCAGCCGGGACCACGTTTTTATCGCAACCAAGACCAAAGAGCGGACCCGCGATGCCGCGCTTAAAAACCTCGACGTGTCTCTCAAGCTGCTGGATACCGATCACATCGACACATGGCAACTGCATGATGTTGGAATTCAGGAAGACATTGACCAGATTTTTGGCAAAGGCGGTGCGATGGAGGCCTTGGTTCAAGCGCGCGATCAGAAAATGGTGCGCCATCTGGGCGTCACCGGACGCTTCCGTCCCGAAGCACTTATGGAATGCATACGCCGCTTTCCCTTTGACACCGTCCTGATGGGCGTCAACGCGGCCGACAAATACTATTACAGTTTTGAAAAGGATCTCCTTCCGCTGGCCGTCGAGAAACAGATGGGGATTATCGGGATGAAAGTGATGGCACGCGGCCGCATTCTTTCCAGTTGGACTCCGCCTCCTGTGGAACAACAAAAGCGTTCATGGGAAGGCCGAGGCGCAATCGCCACCACTCCGGGTACGCTGACCAAGCGGGAAACCTTCTTCTACAATCTCTCGTTACCCATCAGCACTGCAATCATCGGATGTGACTCAGTCGAGCAGGTCGAGGAATGCGTGGAACTCGCCCGTTCCTTTACCCCGTTAAGTCAGGCGCAGATGGCTGCCCTGGAAGCAAAAGTAGAACCTGTTGCCAAGCAAGCCCTCTTTTTCCGGTTGATGCCTCGGTAAGGATTGCCTGATTAACAGAAGCAGGTTTATACCTTCTGAAATGAAACCGTCCATATTGGACTAGTAATTATTGCCGAATGAGGTCTCTGAGCTCACGCAGGCCGCAGGAGAGAGGTTTCGAGCAGCAGTGCAACCTTTGTTCCCAAAGTCAGGTTCCAACAGAGTTGCACTCGTTCTGTCTGCACGAATTTCATGCCCGCCAGCTTTCATGCAGTTTTACCTGTGGCCCTCGTGATCGCCATTATCACGGCGGGTGTCGCTGAGGAAATACACACTCACGGCGCCTCGCCGGCGATGGTGAGTATCGAAACCAGCGCCCCGCCAAATACGAGCGGATTGCAAATGGGCCGGATCCTCCTCGAAGACCTTCGGGTGAAATTTCGAACTCGTTGCCCAAGCTATTTCGACCAAATGCCAAGAGATCGGCCGCCGGCGTGATGGATCGATAAAAAGTACCCTTTCCACCACTAAGCGGAGGAGTTTGCGCTTCAAACTAGCCACTGAAGTCAGACCTGAAGTTCTTCAGCGGCCCGTCAGAATGCGCCCGGCTGAGTCCAAGCGGCACCAATCGTGGTCATTCCTCAACCACGGATTTTTCAGGATCGATGAGGAACGCCCATATCAGTGCGCCTGTGAGCAGAACGCCCGCAGAGATGAAGAATGGAGTGATCCACATCCCCCTCTGAATCAGGAACCCGAAGATAATGGGAGAGAACGAGGCTGCCACACTGCCCGCCATATTCATTACGCCAGACACGGTCCCGCTAAATTCGCCTCCAACGTCCATGGGAACCGCCCAGGCAGGGCTGATCACCAGCTCCAGGAAAAACAGCGAACCGGTCAAGCACAGAACGGCTGTAAGCGCATGATGTGTGAGGCCCGCGGGGATCAAGAAGGCTCCGGCCACCAGCATAGCGGGCGCGGCAACAATCCGGCGGGCAAACTTGAGCTTGCCGGTCTTCTTATAAATACTGTCGGTCAGCGTTCCTCCCAGAATATCTCCCACCATCCCTGCAAAGAGGGGCAGCGACGCCAACGTTCCCATGTCCTTGAGGGAGAGGTGCCGATATTCCGTCAGATAGGTGGGAAACCAGGTCACATAAAAATACGTTCCGTAGTAAAAGCAGCAATAGCCGGCCGCGATGTACCACATATTCGCGGAGCGAAAAATAATCTTCCAGGGTGCTTTTTGCCGCTTGTCCAGGTCAATCGGAGGCTTGATTGTGCCATCTGCGCACCGTCCCCTTATGTAGGCCAGTTCGGCCGGGTTTACGTAGGGGTTATCCTCAGGTAGATTGCGGTAGAGCCAGTAGAAAGCGAACGACCATAGCAGACCGGCCGCGCCGAAAAAGTAGAAAATCCAACGCCAGCCGAATGCGACCATGATGGTCACGGCAATGAAGGGCACGATTGCGATGGCGAATCGGCTGAAACTATGCGTGACGCCATGCACGATCCCGCGTTCCGAACGGGGAAACCAGAGCTGCATACCCCGCGTGGCGGTGGGGAAGGCGCCGGCTTCCGCCAATCCGAAAACAAAGCGGATCACGGCGAGAGAACCAATGCCACTGGCGACCGCTGTCAGCGTCGTCATCAGGGACCAGAAAGGAACGATGATAAGGAGCACCAACCTCGGTCCGAAACGGTCCGCGAACCACCCAGCCGGGATCTGCGCGATGGCGTAGGCCCATAAGAAAACGCTGAAGACAATACCAGTTGCAGTTTGACTGAATCCAAATTCGCGTGCGATCGACGGCGCGGCAATCGAGATGCCAGTCCGGTCCATGTACGTGATCATGTACATCAGGCTGATCAGCAGAAGCACGAGCCAGCGTGTCTTCGTCGCGTGAGGTATTGCGGTACGCTGGAACGCCGGAGGTTTCGGAATCGGGATCCCCGTTTTATCCGGCATTCATTCAGCGGCGATCAGCCGCGGCGTTCTTGATCGAATCTGACGGCCGCGGCTCGGTCCGGCCGGAGGGCAGCGCCGGAGGCAGGAGCTCGACCGGGCAGCCGTCCTCCGCCGATTTGTCTGCCGCCCCATAGACCTCCATTACTGTCCTCGCCTCCTCGGGCCGCACCAGCGGTTGCTGGCCCGTGGCCACGCATTCGAGGAAATGAATGGTTTCAGCTTCCATTGGGCCGGAGTAGACGTGCCCGACTTTTTCACCGGGCATGGTCGAGAGCGGAAATTCAATGCCTCTCTTCATGGTGTTGACGCTGATGTCCCGATGGGTATCATCCGCCATGATGGCTCCTTCGGTGCCGATGAATTCGATCCATGTGGATGAGAAATTCGGATAGGCAGGGGGAAGTACCCAGCCTGCACCGATGGTGAAGACACAGCCGTCGTCCAGGGTTACGACCATCCACACACAATCCGGCACATTATGCGTCGCCTGCATAATTTTGCGAACTTCCTGTGCGTAGACGCGAACGGGCCGTCTCGGCGCAAAACACCAGAGGAGAAAATCGATATCGTGGGTTGCCTCCATGGCGGCCGGGGACAGCTTAATGCGGCCCCCGATTTTGTTACCGAGATTGCGCGTAATATGGCGGCTCACCAAAGCGCTAACCGGCTGACCGATCGTGCCATCGTCGATGGATCGTTTGACATAGGCAAACTTGGGATTGAAGCGCTGCGAATATCCAATCGTGAACAACAACCCCTTTGTGCGGGCCAAAGTTATTAACTCATCAGCTTCGGAAAGCTCAAGCGCGATGGGCTTCTCGAGAAAGACATGTTTGCCGGCCAGAAGACTTTCCCTCGCCATCGGAAAATGCGTGGTCTCCGGCGTCGCCGAGATAATCATGGCGTCAATGTTGCTGTCGCCGAGCAGAATGCGGTGGTCCGCCGTAGTTGTGGTGGGTTTGGTTTTTGCAGCGACCTCCCGCAGGCGCTCCGGCTTGATCTCGGCCAGGTGAAGGGCGCTCACGTAAGGGCTCGCGGAGCAGGTTTCCGCGCGGATCCCTCCGCACCAGCCTGTCCCTACAATTCCGATCCTCACCTGCTTCATTGACATCCCCTGGTCGCAGCAATCTTACAACGGATCACTTGCCGACGAGCAGGACCCCGAACGTATTCGGCTTCATCGGCGGCTCTTCCTCACCCTTCGGAGTCACCGCCTCGAACTCGGCAATAGGAAGAAAAATGTTGTGAGTCTTGAAATCGATCGCCATGGTGCGAGCGTATTTTCTGGTTGGGACATTTTCAATAACCGTGTACTTATCGGGAGAATCCTCGTGAATGACCGTCAGATCTCCCGATCCGCCGTTCGAGCTGAAAACCAGTTGCGTATCAGGATCGAAGCCTGCCGCATCGGGGTCTTCGCCGATAACGGGAGTCGCTGCCACCGCGCCGGTATCCGCATTCACAACCATCATTTTCTTGTTGGTGCAAACGGAAAACAGGCGCCGGTGCTTCTGATCAAACGCCAATCCCGACGGCTCTTTGCAGCCAGCGAGCGGCCAACGATGAAGGATGGAAAGCTTCTGGGCATCGATCTCAAGAAGTTGGGATTTATCCTCGATATTCACAAACACGTGACCATGCTCGTCACCGGCAACAAATTCCGGCCTGCCACCCACGGCGATCATGCCGACGACCTTGCCGTCCGCAGCGTTGATGGCAGTTGCGTTGGCGGTCCGGCCATTGAAGGCGAAAACTCGTTTCGAAGTCGCGTCGTAGTAGACAGCATCGGGATTCACGCCCCCAGCCTTCACGGTATCAATGGTCTTGAGTGTCTTCAGATCAAAGATGATGATCGTGTTGGCTTTACCCGCCGTGATAAAGCCGCGGCCCAGATCATTCGCCAGCGCGATGCCATGCACGCCCAAGGTATCGGGTATATCGCCAACGACTGCGCCAGAGTCGGCGTCCAGCACCACGACGTGGGTCGCGTGCGCCACATACAGGCGGCGGGCGGCACTGTCTACAACGCAATAGTCCCATCGGCCCGGGCCGCCGATCGGAATGGTTTTCACCACATGGTAGCCGGACGCACCTGGCGCGGCCTGGGCGCGGTCAGTCAAGAGAAAACTTGCGGCGAGGCCAATCAGGGCGGCCATGACAAACCTGATTTGATAACGCATGTTGATCTAGTCCTCCTCGGTGAAAATGGATTCCATGTTTACTGATTGAGGGTGGCGCTTCCTTCCCGATTCGATTGCAGAGCTTCAGGGTTGAGAGGATTAAGCGGCGCATCTCCGCGGAGGACACGCACAACTTCCTCGGCCGCCTTGCGCTGCAGGTCGATCAGTGATTCTGCCGAATAAAAGCTCATGTGCGGCGTCAGAATCACATTCTCGCGGCCAAAAAGCGGAGAGGCAGAAGGGGGCTCGCGCGACAAGACATCCAGCGCCGCCCCGGCTAAATGTCCTTGGTCCAGCGCCTGCGCCAGCGCCTGTTCATCGACGATCGGACCACGCGCAGTGTTGATCAGATATGCCGTAGGTTTCATTTTACAAAAGATGCTCGCGTTGAAGAGGTGGTCGGTTTCAGGCAGGAGGGGAGCATGGATAGAAATATGGTCGGACACGCTTACCAACTCGGAGAACTCAACCTTTTCAACTCCCGCGCGGTTCATCGTTTCCTGGGAGACGAACGGATCATAACTGATAACCTTCAGACCAAAAGCTTTAGCCTTGGGAGCAACGAGCTGCGGGATTCTGCCAAAACCAACCAAACCCAGGACGCTACCTCGCAAACGATAAATGGGAACCACAGCAGGCATTTCCCAGTGGCCAGCATGAGCGCGTGAATTCGCGAACGCGATCTTGCGCGCCAAGGCCAGAAGCAAAGCCATGGTGTGATCGGAAACCTCGTCGATGCAGTAGTCGGGCACCCGGGTGACGACGATGCCTGCCTTCGTGGCCGCCGGGACATCCACATTATCCACGCCGATTCCGAAGCGGGCGATAATCCGGCAACGCGTCATTTGACTGATCATCTCGGCCGTTATTTTGGCGTAGGTAACCAGCGCCGCATCAGCATTCCGCGCCACTTGCATGATGGCCTCCGGTGTAGGCTCTTCCGCCAAAAGCAACTCGGCGCCAATTCTCGACAGAACTTCCCGAGCCGGATTTAAGTTCGGGAAGACGGAGTCCGAAACGGCGATAACGGGATGCCGCATAGTCAGAGTGCCATATTTAGCTTGCCATCGCTTCTTCCATATGTTCCATCAGCGTGAAAATGACTGGGCCTTGGGCGGAGACGAGAACATTTTCTTCCAGGCGCGTGGTTTGCTGCAAACCCGGGTGCCCTGCAAAGGTTTCAATTGCAAAGTACATATTTTCTTTGATTTCCGCCGGATACTGCAGCGAATAAGCCCTCGAGATCCACATGCCTTCATAGAGTGTCAGGCCAATGCTGTGTGCAAACTGCTGGAGCGTGACCGTGCCATATTTGTCGTCGTCATACTTGGGAAAAGCAGCCGCCACATCGGCTGTGGTATTGCCAGGGCGCAGCTTATCCAAACCCGCATACATGGAATCGTGGACCTCCCGGTATAAGTCGATTTCCTGCTGATTCATCTTCCCCGCACACTTGAAGCAGCGGACAAAATCAATAAAGTAACCAGACGGGCCCACCGCATTGATGTCCACAATTACCAGGTCACCTTGACGGATGATCTTCTCTGTCGCCCAGCGGCGATAAGGACTGGTATTGCCTCCGGAAGCCACAATGATGTCGTAAATAATCTCGCAACCCCGTTCCAGCATGAACTCGTGCACTTTGGCTTCTATCTCACGCTCTCTTACGCCAGGCTTGAGCCATTCGTGCTTGATCCTCCACATGGCCGCATCGCCAATGCTCGATGCCTGCTTCAATAACTCGATCTCATCCCGCGTTTTGATGACGCGTGCGGCGGATATCGCTGGCCAGGCATCGGTAATGTTGAGGCGGCATTCTTCAAACGCTTTCAACGCGGGCCAATCGAAGTTGTCGATGCCGATCCTCTCTTTGCGAAGCCCGTGGGTCTCGAGAACGTCAACTACGCTCTGAGCCATTCGCCCAGCCATAACCGGAACGGCACCCTCAGCCCATTGCCACGTGATCGCAGGCTTAATGCGACCCTCCATCCAAGGCAGATCAATCTCGGCGCAGTGCAGGTCCGATCCTGCCGTCTCAAACAGCACCGGCTCGCCACCCTGAGGCACAACGACATATCGGATGTTGATGTTGTATTTCCAATTGCCTTGATAGGATCCCGTGACGTAGCGAATATTGGCGCCCGCAAAAAGGACCAAGGCGGCCAGGTCACGCGCACTCATCTGATCCCGGAGACGCTGCAACCGATCCTTGCGCAGCCGGTCAAAGTCAACACGGTGCTGCCAGTCCGACCCGGTCTGGCTGTAGACGCGGCGAGGATCCCACTCATGTGGCTTGCCAATGAAACTGATATCCATCGTTGTGTCTCCCTGCATGCCAACAGATGCGCGGTGCCCGCTACCGGACTGCGGTTGCTGCGGGTAGCGCTGCCGGCTTTCCAAACCGCACTTTCGCGGCTCCGCAGGCGCTGTGTCGGCCAGTCGGTTCAGCGGAACATCCTAGATCAGCCAGGACATCTCCACCAGTAATATCTTGAAATAGTATTCATACGGTTTTATTATGGGTATCCAGTGCTGACCGCGACCCGCTCTCGCTCAAACCAACGAAGTCCAGAGCCGAAAAATCCGGAATCCATGGCGCCCACAGGGGTTATGGGGAGCCTGATCGACTCGTTGGATCTTAAACAGATTCGCTGTTTTGTCGCGGCTTACGAGGAGGGCAGCTTCAGCAAAGCTGCGCTGCGCGAGCATTGCACCCAGCCCGGCCTCAGCGTCTACATTCAGCGCCTGGAACACATGCTGGCGCACCGATTGTTCGATAGAAAGGCTCGTGGCGTAACTCCGACGATCGCAGGCAGACACTTCTATGTCTGCTGCGCCGACGTTCTGAAGACCGTCAGTGTTGCCAAGCAGCGCATGCTCGACATGTCCGGCAATGTCGCGAGCGACATTAACGTAGGCGTGTCCCCCACGCTGTTCAAGGGCGTCCTGCCGTGGATGTTACCCGAATATCTAAACGCGCACCCTTATGTCGATGTTCGCCTGGCAGAAGCGTACAGCGGCACGCTCACGGATTGGGTAGTTTCCGGTGAGGTTCAGGTGGCCATCGTCACGAAGCCGCCAGTCCACCTGGGACTGGAGACGACGCACTTCTTCCGGGACCGTCTGGTCCTTGTGACGCGCGCGAATGGGAAGAACCAGAAGGGAAGAAAACCTCGGCGGCGTAGTTCGACCGAGCTACAAAAATTGAAGTTAGTTCTCCCTTCGCCGAGGCATAGCTTGCGCCAAGTGATCGAAGCCTCAGCGGTGCGGCTGGGCACCGCCGAGTCGGGCAGGATCGTGGAAATCGATGGAATGCTCGGGACCCTGGAACTCGTCCGCAACTCCGATTGGGCAACCGTAGTTGCCAGCATCGCGGTAAGGGATGAGGTGAAACAAGGCAGACTCATAGCCGAGCCGATCTATGGACCTGAGCTTTGGCTTGATTTCTATCTGATTCGCACCAAGGACCTGCCCCTGTCCCGCGCCTGCCGGGACTTCTTGCACTACCTGAAAGAAACTCTTGCTCGTGTCGTCGAGACTCGGGGTCCCACATCTCAGGCCAGCATCGTATGACGCAGTGGCGGGCGACCGTCTCATTCCCCGTTAAAGGACACCATCTTCTCGGTACGGTTAACAAGTGTGAGCGGGCGCAGTCTGCTTGCACTGCACGCCACCATGCATTCCGGGGCAGTAGTGTTATGCTCACCGCAAGATCGTTCGAAACAACGCCAGCTCTGGACAAGTCGACTCATCGAGGTCCCAAGAGGGAGGGAGGATATGCCGACCATTTCTCTAAGAGTCAACGGCGGGGTGCACGCGGTTGATATCGATCCGGAAACCCCTCTGCTCTATGTGCTCAGCGACGAATTGCATCTGCGGGGACCGAAATTCGGTTGCGGCCTGGGTCAGTGCGGCGCGTGTACGGTCCTGATGAATGGTCGCGCGGTGCGCTCTTGCATCACACCCGTGGGCGGAGTGACTGACGCGGAAATTGTGACCCTGGAAGGCCTGGGCACACCCGCGAAACCGCATCCCATTCAGCAAGCCTTCATCGACGAAGAAGCGGCGCAGTGCGGCTTTTGTCTGAGCGGCGTGATCCTCAGCGCGAAAGCGTTTCTCGACCGAAATCCCAAGGCGACCGACGACCAAATCAGACAGGCGCTCGCCGGCGTGCTCTGTCGTTGCTTCGCGCACGCCCGGATGTTCAAAGCCATTCGACGGTATGAGAATACGAGGCACATATGACCACGGGCTTGTCGCGTCGCGAATTCCTGACGGGATCCGGTGCGCTCGTCGTGAGTTTCAGCATGGCGCCCCTCCTCGAGCCACTGGCATCGGGCCAGGGCCAATTCGATACTCACATGTCGCACATCAACCCGGAGCGGCTCGATTCCTGGATTGCGGTCGGCGCCGATGGCGTGGTGACCGCATACACCGGCAAATGTGACTTCGGTCAGGGCATGTATACCGCGCAAACGCAGCTGATTGCCGAAGAACTCTGCGTGCCTATCGATCGTGTGCGACTGATCCAGTGCGATACCTCGGTGACACCGGACCAAGGAACGACATCAGGCAGTCAGTCGACACCCACAAATTTCAATAGCAGCGATCTGGCCCAGGCAGCCGCGACAGCGCGCGAGGCTCTAATCAACATGGCGGCGCCGAATCTCGGAGTACCGGCGAATCTGCTCACTGCCGCCAACGGTTTCATCAGCGCGAAGGGCGGACGTCGTGTCAGCTACGGGGAACTCATCGCCGGAAAAAAGTTCAACCTCGCGCTCGATCTGAAGGCCAAGCGCCGGCCTCCGAGCGAATGGACAGTTTTGGGCAAACCGGTCCCGTCATTGGACATCGAGGCGCTGGTAACGGGCCAGTTCGAGTTTGTCCACAATGTCCGCGTTCCTGGAATGCTGCATGGCCGGGTGGTCCGGCCCCCTGCAGTCGGCGCTACCGTAGTCAAAGTCGACGAAGGTTCGGTGCGCGGAATTTCCGGACTAGTGATGGTTGTCGTGCGCAAAAACTTTGTCGGGGTGGTGGCGGAAAAACAGTCGCAAGCCATCACCGCTGCCGCCAAACTCAAGGTCGTCTGGACATCGGGCACCGGCCTGCCTTCCCAGAAAGATTTCTACGATTACATCCGCAAGCAGCCGTCTCGCGATGTGCTGTTCGTCGATTCCCAGGACGTGAAGCAGCAACTGGCCCACGCGGCAACCGTGCTGAAGGCGACCTACTGCCACCCATATCAGGCGCACGGATCCATTGGGGCGTCTTGCGCGGTCGCAGACGTGCACGCGGACACGGCAACTGTCTGGTCGGCTACGCAGTCCGTGTATCCGACGCGAGCGGGCGTGGCTACGCTGGCCGGGCTGCCGGTGGACAACGTGCGCGTCGTCTTCGTGCGGGGCTCGGGTTGCTATGGGCTGAACGGCGCTGACGCCGTGTCATTTGACGCGGCGCTCCTGTCGCACGCGATTCAGCGGCCAGTCCGTGTGCAACTCTCGCGTGCGGATGAGATGGCGTGGGGTGAGAACTACGGAGCTGCATGCGTCATCGACCAGCGTGCCGGCCTCGATGCCACTGGAACCATTGTCGCGTGGGAGTGCCAGCCGTGGACAGTGTCGCTCGGAGGCCGTCCCGGTTATGACCGTCCCGGGAACGTAATCACCGGCGCCCTTGCCGGGTATCCGCCCCAAACCGTAGCGCCACAGGCATCGTCGCAGCCCCAGGGGGAGCTACGGAATGGCAACAACGCTGTGCCATCCTATGTGGTGGGATGCGTCGGCGGCAAGTGCGGAGGCACGGGAACCGTCCGCAGTGAGCGTGTTCTCGCTCACACCGTAAACTCGCCTTTTTTTACCGGACCGCTGCGCTCGCCGCTCCGTCTTCAGAACACATTCGCGCACGAATGCTTTATGGACGAACTCAGCGCGCATGCGAAAGCCGATCCGGTGGCATTCCGGCTGCGGCACCTCCGCGAGCCCCGGATCGTTGAGGTCGTGAAAGCGGCGGCGCAGGCGGCGAAATGGGATGCGCGGCCGGCGCCGAAATCTGACTTGCGTCGCGGCCAGATCGCTACTGGACGAGGCATCGCTTGCGTTGCCTATGAAGGCGACAACGGCTATGTGGCACTGATCGCCGAGGTCGACGTCGACGTGGAGTCTGGCCGGGTTCGAGCCAAGCGTTTTGTGTTGGCGCAGGATTGCGGTCCAATTTCAAATCCCGCCGGTATGCGCAATCAAATCGAAGGCGGGATGCTGCAGGGGTTGAGTCGCGCTCTCGGCGAAGAGGTGACATGGGACGATCGCCAGATAACTTCGACGAACTGGAGTACTTATCACAGCCTGCCTCTCGGGATCGAGGTGCCTCCCATCGACTGCGTCCTGATCAATCGCGCCGACGGCAGTGCCATGGGAGCAGGAGAGATAGTGATTACCGTGGTCGCTGCCGCCGTCGGCAACGCCATCTTCGATGCTACAGGCGCTCGTCTGCGCCAAGTGCCTTTCACCGCTGCGCGGATGAAGGCGGCCCTTGAGGCAAGAAGTTAAGTTCACGAAAGATCGCTATTTGGCGGGTTGGGAAGAGAGGAGCCCTGCGGTGTCGATCTCTTCAAGGCGCCGCTTCTTCGGTTCGACTCCGAAAATGAGGACGACAACGATCTGCACAATCAGAAGGCCGATCATCAGGGCCAGAACCCCGCCAATCTGATAAGACTTGAATAAAGCGACGACGATAAACGGCGTAACAATGGTCGCGCCCCGCCCGAAGGTGTTGCAGATTCCCGACGCCCGCATGCGAACTTCAGTTGGAAAGAGCTCCGGGATGTAGATGGCGAAAAGCAGCGTTACCAGAACGAAGATTGGAATGGTCAACAAGAAACCCGCAATTAGCAACTCTCGTGGATCGCGCACAAACGGGTAAATTCCGCCAATCACGATGGTAAGCAGCGAGGCGCCCAGAATCGTTGGCTTGCGCCCCCACCAGTCCGCCGTCGACGCGCCGATCACAGACCCGATCGGTGCGCCTAGAGACATGACGAGCGAATAGCCCAGGGAAGACGCGATGCTGCGTCCAGCCTGGACAAAGAAGGTCGGCAGCCAGGTGACAAACCCATAGATCAATGTGTTGACCACGATCAACGTCGTCGCTCCAACGATCATGCGCGGAAGCAACACCGGGCCCAAGAGCATCCGCAGGCTGCGCGACGGAATTGCCGGCGAAGAGCCGGCGGGAGGCTTAAGAGGGCCGTGGTGGAGAGACACTTCGTCTTCGATGGCTCGAAGAATGGCATCCGCCTCTTGGGTGCGGCCGACCGACTCCAACCAACGAGGCGACTCCGGCAGCCCTTTCCGCAATTGCCAGACGACCAGCGCCCCTAGCCCTCCGAGCATGAACATAATGCGCCAGCCGAATCTTGGGATAATCAGGGTTCCGAGTAGCGCCGTGGCGGGTAAGCCCGCCACTACGAAGACGGAGATAATCCCCAGCCATTTTCCCCGGGCCTGCGGGGGAACAAATTCCGTCATCGTGGCATACCCCACCACGTTCTCCGCACCCAGCCCTGCTCCCATCACGAACCTCAACAAGATTAGTACCGTCATCGATGGTGAGAATGTGGCTGCAATAGAAGCCAACCCAAAAATCGCGAGGTTCGCTTGATAAGTAAAGCGCCGGCCGTACCGGTCGCCAAGAAAACCCGTCAGGAATGATCCCAACATCATCCCGAGGAAGGTAACGGAGACGAACTCGGCGTTCTGCCCCATCGTGGAGAAGCCGCTGCGGAGGGTTGCACCCAGTACGGTGGCCGCGACGTAAATATCAAAACCATCGAAGAACATTCCGATGCCGATGAGCCACATGATGCGGCGGTGGAACGAGGAAATCGGGAGCCGGTCGAGACGCGCCCCCGCATTGGCTTTCACCTTCAGCCTTACTTCTCCCGCGCCATCCGCGCCAGGCTATCGACGGTCAAAGCCTCCGCGGCGAGGCGGCAGTTCTGATCGAAGGTGTTCTGCTGGGCGGACTGAAAAAACTGCTTGCACCGTCGCGTGGCGTTCGGGTCGAGCCGAAGAATGCGGTCGACCAAAGCATCGACGTCGCTGGCCAGACGATCCGCGGGACAGACTTGCGAGATGAGGCCAGCTTGCAGAGCGACCTGGGGCGAGATGGGATCGCCGAAAAGCACCAGTGGAAATGCGAATCGCGGCAGGGCGTATTCACCAAGGTATGCCATGACGGCGGAGGGAGCGAGTCCAGAACGCATCTCTGGAAAACCGAGGGCTGTGTGCTCGGACACGAGAGAGAAATCACAGACGATCGCGAGTCCAAAGCCGAATCCAAAAGCGTCGCCCTGCACCTCGGCAACACTGATCAGCGGCGACGCTCGCAATGAACGCTTGAGCTCGATGAGACGAACTGCCTCGTGACGTATGGCCTCGACGTCGTGGCCTGCACGTTCGCGGCCAGTGCAGAAAACTTTACCCCGCGCTCGAACACGCAACACCCGCGCGGCAGGGCGCGATGCTTCGCGCTGCAGCTCCGATAGCATGGCGTCGAACATGGTGCCGTCGATTTCGTTGCCATGATCGATGTTGTCCAGAACAAAGGTGAGAACATCCCCGGCACGTTCAATCTTTACGCCGAGTCTAGAGGGGCCGGGCATATTGAGGGACTACTCAAACGACACGTCACCGTATACAAGGAACGGGGTCCTGTCAACCAAGCGATCACAAATTAAGAACTGCCAAGCGGACCCGGCAGAACGCAAATTAGAACCTGTGAGATATTCTTTGTCGACTTACGAGGAGTCTTCCCAAAATGGCTGGAAAGCAACCGTGGTGAGCAACCCCGGGGAAGAGATGCGCCCAACCCGGCCTCGGCTGAACCGCAATCAAGTGCGCAGCTTCTGGGCCGCATGGGGCGGATGGACGATGGACGGCATGGACTCTTTCATCTACTCCCTGGTTTTGGTTCCCGCCTTGCGTGAACTGTTGCCTAGATCTGGAATTCCAGCGACCACGGCGAATGTTGGGTTTTACGGAGGACTTCTCTTTGCTCTATTCATGGTCGGCTGGGGAACTGCGCTGATCTGGGGTCCAATCGCTGACCGGTTCGGGCGGGTGCGAACCATGATGTTGAGCATCACCTGCTTTTCACTGTTCACCCTGCTGTCCGTATTTGCCACCGGCGTTTGGAGCCTCGCGGTTTTGCGTTTCCTGGCGGGTGTGGGTATTGGTGGAGAATGGTCGATTGGGGCGTCGCTCGTCTCCGAAGAATGGCCCGAGGAACGTCGAACCAAGGGCGCGGCTTGGATGCACACCGGCTACTACTTCGGTTTTTTTCTCGCCGCCGCTGCCAACTATTTTATTGGCAGCCGCTTCGGGTGGAGATACATGTTTGTGGTGGGCGGACTCCCCGCTCTGCTGGTCGGGTTTATTCGCAACAACGTCCATGAACCGGCACACTGGGCTGCCAAAGTGCAAGATCTCGGTGAACATTGGAAAATGCACGACGCGTTTCTGGAACTCTTTTCGCCGCGTTATCGGCGACGCACCGTCTTTAATTCGATCTACCTGATTGTGTCGCTGGCCGGTTTGTGGGCGGCGTCGGTTTACGTCCCGGCCGCGATGACCTACATCGCAACGAGAACAGGTCAAACCGCGATGGCTGCGGCTCGACTCGCGTCTTACTCGACAGCCTTGCTGGGAATGGCGACCGTGGTGGGCGCTCTCATCGTGCCGTTCCTTGCGGAATGGCTGGGCCGTCGGACCGCTCTGGCGATTTTTTACGCCATCATGCTGGGTTCCATCTGGCTTGCGTTCGGCCATGTGTTTTACTTGGAAACGGACGCGGTTGCGTGGTTCATGCTGTGCGCATTCCTGCTGGGCTTGGGCGGAGCCAACTTCGTCGTTTACTCATTCTGGCTTCCTGAACAATACCCTACAGAATGCCGCGCCAGCGCATTCGCATTTGTTACCAACATTGGACGCTTTGCAGCGGCAGGTTTTACTTTTCTGGTGGGCGCCGGTATTCGTCACTCTCAGACCCTGGGCAGGCCCGTAGCTCTGATTGCTCTGGCTTTTGTGGTGGGAATTGCGCTCTTGCCGTTCGGCGAAGAGACCAAGGGCAAGCCTTTGCCAGTGTGACGCGGTGACGAGCCGAATCGGGCTTCGGCTACAATGCTGGTGCCCACGCGGATATGTCGGGACCCGGGAGACGCGGTCATGATTCAGAAGCACGATCAGAACTACGATCACAACCACTCGGATCGTTTGGAACAAGCACGCACTACCGACACCAGCGCAGTGAGCCGCGAACCAACTCCGAAACCCGTTGAACCGAATCCTGAGGCCCGACGAGCGCGCGGAATGGCGCGTGCTCTTACATTGTTGACCATACAACGCGATGGCGAATTCCGGCTTGGGGTCAAGACGGGCAAAGGCATTTTGGATGTGACCGAAGCGGCCACGCTTTTCGAAATGCACGCTCCCGCCACGGTAGATGACCTGCTTCAGAATGAAGACGGTCCGAGCCTGAATGCGCTGGTTGACGCTGCGTTTCAATCTCATCATTCCGAGAGGGTGTTCCTCGACGAAACGAGCCTCGCGTACGGGCCGGTCGTGACGCGTCCGGAAAAGATCGTGTGCGTAGGCCTGAATTACCGGCGTCATGCCAAAGAAGTCAACTTGCCGATTCCACAACAGCCGGTGCTGTTCAGCAAATTCAACAATTCCCTTAGTGGCCACAACCAGGATGTCAAGCTCCCCGTCGAAGTCGCCCGCAAATTTGATTACGAAGCCGAACTCGTCATCGTGATCGGCAAGAACGCCAAAAACGTCAGCGAAGCTGACGCGCTTTTGCATGTGGCGGGCTACTGCATCGGCAACGACTTGAGCGCGCGGGATTTGCAGTTTGACACGGGTGGCCAATGGTTGGCTGGCAAGACGCTGGACCAGTTTGCCCCATTGGGCCCTTATCTGGTTACCGCGGATCAGATCAATCCCGACGAGCTGAAGATCGAGTGCCGGGTCAACGGCCAGAGGCGCCAATCCTCAAGCACAGATGATTTCATCTTCCGTACGGCTTACATTGTCAGCTACATTTCCCGTCACATCACTCTGCGAGCAGGCGACATCATTTTCACCGGGACTCCGGAGGGAGTGATTCTGGGCTATCCCAAGGACAAGCAGCTATGGCTGAAGGCGGGCGATCAAATTGCTTGCAGTGTGGAAAAGCTGGGTGAGTTGAGGTTCGGACTGATCTGACTCGAACTCCCTGAACCCCGTGAACCCGTTTACCTGCGCCATTTCGGAATCTCCCCAAACACAATCCTCTTCAACGGAATCCCCACAAAGAAGATTCGGCCGGAGGATTGCCCGGGAGCCATACTCAAGAATAATCGCTACCATATCGCATTATTATTTGACAACATACGCCCGCACGATTGACGATGCAGCCGCCCCTTCATTTGCCCACGATGTAGCTTATGGCCGGACCCACTGCGATTGTCGCCGACGGCTTCCCAACCATACCCGAGAAATATGCCCCATCCTTCACTTGGTTGAATTTCGCTGCGGTTTCTCATGGCGATATCCCATCACAATTGCGGTATCGTTTTGACCGCGTTATTGAGGCTGCCAGGAGGCGCTGATGGCTTCTCAGTTCAGGCTCCGAAATGCTCTCGTTGACATTAGAGTAGGGGCGGCCCTGCTGTTGAGCATTCTTTGCTCTTACCCCGTGCGGGGACAGGTGGTCGGCGGATCTATTTCTGGCACCATCAGCGACAAATCGGGTGCGGTGGTTGTCAATGCCACCGTGTCCTTGAAAAATCTGGCGACGGGCGTGTCTACCGCTGTTAAAACCAATGCACAGGGTCTCTACAGCATGCCGAACCTGCTGCCCGGAGACTATCAACAATCGGTTGAGGCGACGGGTTTCGAAATCTCGATCCGCAATGGAATCATTCTGACGGTAGGGGCGCAGCTGGTTTCCAATATCGAGATGAAGGTCGGCACTATCAACGAAAGCGTGGTGGTCAGCGACTTACCCCCGGACTTGCAGTTGGAATCGTCTTCGCTCAGTAGCTCCATCAATTCTCAAACCATCGTTGAACTGCCACTGAACGCCCGATCATGGACGGACCTGGCAACGCTCCAGCCTGGAGTCAACACCATCCGGAACATGGCGCCGGTCTCCAGCACCGACCGTCTGGGCCGCGGATATGGACTCGAACTGTCGGTCAGCGGCGGTCGTCCCCAGCAGAATAATTATCTTCTCGATGGGATCAGCATCAACGACTACACCAACCAGGCTCCCGGCAGCATCCTGGGCGGCAACCTGGGAGTGGACGCAGTCGCCGAGTTCTCCGTTTTGACTACGAATCAAGGGGCTGAGTACGGACGGACGTCGGGCGGCGTCATCAGCGCCATCAATCGCTCCGGCACCAACCGCTTGCATGGCAGCGCTTATGAGTTCCTGCGGAACAGCGCGCTCGACGCTCGTAACTTCTTTGACCCGCCCACCATCGCCCCTTTTCGTCGTAACCAATTCGGTGTCTCGGCGGGGGGCCCCATTCGGAAGGACAAGACGTTCATATTCGCCGACTACGAAGGGCTGCGCCAGTCGCTGGGTTTGAGCATGGTCGACAATGTGCCGTCGATCGCCGCCCGCAACGGACAGTTGAGCACCGGCACGGTGACGGTAGATCCTCTTGTGAAACCGTATTTAGCTTTCTACCCCCTCCCCAACCCCAACCAGCCTCCTGGCGACACGCAAATCTTTAGCTTTTCTGGTTCCCAGATCACCACCGAAAACTTCTTCACCACCCGCGTCGACCATAAATTTTCGGCGAAAGATAACCTGGCGGGCAGCTACATGTACGACAATTCTCCCTCTTCGCAAAACGATGAATTTAATAACAAACTTATCTTCACGAAGACCCGGCGGCAACTGGTTAGCTTGGAAGAGAACCATTCCTTCCGACCAACGTTGATTAATTCCATCCGCCTGGGCTACCACCGCGAGTATGCCGCCGCTCCGTCGGGCAGCAAGGCCATCAACCCGCTTGCCGCGGACATCAGTCTCGGATATGTCCCCGGAGACACGGTAGGATTTATCGGAGTACCAGGCCTGACATTTTTCACCGGAGGGCTGAGTACCCAGACCCCGGCCGAGTATAACTGGAATTCGTGGCAGGTCTACGACAACGTCTTTTTGACCAAGGGCAAACACAGTCTGAAGTTCGGCGCGAACGTGGAGCGCATCATCGACAATCAAACCACGCCCTCCCAACCGGGCGGAGACTTCGAGTTCAGCTCCCTTGAAGACTTTCTCACCAACAACAACGCCCACCCCACCGACTCCTTGACCCTCATCGGAGACGCGCCTGGCCTGCCAACCCGACGAAGAGTTCGAGAGACGGTCTTCGGCGCCTATCTACAGGATGACATGCATGTAAGCCCCAATCTGACGGCAAACTTGGGATTGCGTTATGAGATCGCAACCGTACCTTCGGAAACCAGCGGCAGGCTGGCCAGTCTGCAAAATCTGACCGATCCCACGGTGATCGTGCGTTCGCCCCTATACCGGAATCCTACGCTTCGCAATTTTGAGCCCCGCATCGGCTTCGCCTGGGATCCCTTCGGCGATGCAAGAACCGCGATCCGCGGCGGCTTCGGAATGTTCGATGTGCAGGCCTTTCCCGCGAACCTGCGCCACACCATTGACGGAACGGTTCCTTTTTACGCGTCGGTGAATGGCACGGTTCCAGCCGGATCGTTTGGACCCTTTGCTTCGGTCCCGACCCCTCCGGGCCCGGCGTTTGCAAATCTCTCGGCCAGTGGCACGGCGCAGCGCGCGGCTTTCATCGATCAACATCCCAAGCGCAATTACGTGATGCAGTGGAACCTGAACATTCAGCGTTCGCTTACGTCCAACACAACGGGGATGATCGCCTACGTTGGCTCGCGTGCCGTGCATAACCTCATGCAGACGGATGATTCCTCGATCGTGCTGCCCACCACCAAGATTCCCCAAGGGTATCTCTGGCCATGCACTCTCAGCACATTCGACCCACAGTGCACAGCCGGGGGATCACTGGTGAACCAAGGCGGGACGGTGACGTTTGCGCCCAACGCGACACTCAACCCGGCCTTCGGGCGCGTGCCCGCAACGCTCTGGAATTCTGATGCCGTTTATCATGCCCTGCAAATCCAGGTGCAAAAGAGAATGAGCCATGGCCTCTCTGGGCAAGTCTCTTACACTTGGGGGAGAACCATTGACAACGCTTCCGGGTCAACCGATGGCGATCAATTTAAGAATGGCCTCTCTAGTCTTTTCTTCTTCGATTCAAGGGTTCGACGCGGACCTTCCGACTTCAACCAGACACACAATGTAGTCCTCAGCTATACCTGGGACATCCCCAACCCCAAAGCGCCAAGTGTCTTGGGCTGGGCCGCGAGTGGCTGGGAGTTCGGCGGTATCTTCAGTGCAAACACTGGCGTTCCGTTTACCGTCACCATCGCTCCGGATCCGCTTGGCATGAACAGCACCGACGCATTCAGCTTTCCCGACAAGGTGCGCGGTTGCAACCCCGTGCAAGGCGGCATCAACTACGTGAACTTGAATTGCTTTACGCTTCCGGCGGCCACGCCTCCCATCGCGGCGCAATGTCAGCCGTTTGGCTTCGTCTCGGCTGCGCTCCCTCCTCCAAGCGTACCCAGCCCGGGTATCCCGGGCACATGTGCGAACCTTCTGGGCAACGGTGGACGTAACAGCATCACCGGCCCGGGACTGGTCAACGTGGACATGTCTCTGTTTAAGAACAACTATGTAAGACGAATCTCAGAACAGTTTAACGTCCAGTTCCGGATGGAGATTTTCAACATTCTCAATCGCGCGAATTTCAATCCGCCGACATCCAACAGCCAGATATTTAATGGGGACGGATCTACCACAGGCTTAACCCCCGGTCTGCTGGACACGACAGCAACTACTTCGAGACAGGTTCAGTTTGCCCTTAAGGTGATCTGGTAAGCACCTTGTCGAGTGAACCGAATGGCGTCAGTCTCCCCCTCGTTCCGAACCCGCGAGTGGTCTTTGCGATGCGGCGGAATCCGTGTCATCAAGTGCGAGCCCCCACTCTGATATCCAAACTTGGAGAGTATATTGGTCGGCAAATACGCCTCTTTGATTTTGACCCGTCGGCGGTGGCCAGCAGCAACGAAGGCGGCATCCGTTCCAGGGCCGTTTGCAAGGAGAAGGAGAAGGATCATGCCTCGACTACGAGGACGACTTGCGTGGCGGCTTATGGCGATAGCAACCGTTATTTGGGCAGCATCCGCCGCTTGGGCTCAAGGCAATTGGGTGAAACTGGCTCCGTTCCCCGAACCTGCGGAGGAGATCTCGGGAGCTGAAGCGGGGGGCAAAATGTACGTGTTCGCGGGCCTCGCGCCGCTTTGGAAGCCCGTCGGCATGGTCTACGAATATGACCCGGCCAGCAATCGATGGGCGAAGAAACAAAAGATGGCACTGCCTTCGCATCACGTTGCCTTCACGACATACAAAGACAAGATTTACGCCTTTGGAGGTTTCGTATTGCCCGAGTCCGGACCGCCGGGGTGGGTGCCTATCAATAACGCATGGGAATATGATCCCGTGGCGGATACATGGAAGGCCCTTGCTCCGATGCCGAGCAAGCGAGGTTCGGCGCTGGCGGCGGTGGTAGGCGAAAAGATATACGTCGTCGGCGGCGCTGGAATCATATCAGGATCGAAGGAAACGGCCGTGTTCCCAACGCACCCGCACATGTCGGTGGGAACCGTCGAGGAATACGACCCCGCCGCCAACACGTGGCGCGAACGAAGTGCCATGCCGACTCCGCGCAATCATGCCGCGATTGGTGTCGTCGCGGGAAAGATTTATGTAATTGGCGGGCGGGTTGGGGCGGCGTTCATCGGATTGGCCTCGGACATATCTGTCGTCGAGGAATATGATCCCGCCACCGATCAGTGGAGTGGTCCCCGGGCGCGTATGCCGATCGCGCGCAGCGCACTCGGCGCCGCGGTCCATGGCGGACGGATCTATGTTGCCGGAGGCGAATATCAGGATCCCCACATGATGGCTACTTTCCGTGCGGTGGAAGCCTACGATCCAGCCAGCAACACTTGGACTGAGATGCCTCCCATGCCAGTGTCCCGCCATGGGTTGGCCGTGGGAGTCATCGGCAATCGCCTGCACGTGATAGGCGGTGACGTCCAATCGGCGGGCACCGGGGTGGAGGTCTCCACCGGCGAGCACGATGCATTCGAATTTTCCGCCAAACCATAGCTCACTCGATAGCAAAGTCAACCGCTCGGGTGGCAAGCATCCGGTTGGCAACTGAAAGGGAGAAAGATCACGATGAACATTAAACCGGGCCGAGAAGAAGGCATGTCGAGAAGGCAAGTGTTGCAAGCGGGACTGGCAACAGCGGCGGCTGTAGCGATGGGCAGTCCCGCCGAAGCAACGACTAAGGACCAACCCGCGCGCGCACCCGACGCTCGCGTGATTGACATTCATGCTCACTACTTTCCCGAGGCCTATCTTGATCTCGTCGCCACTGATGGCAAGCGTTTCGATGCCGCCTATTACACGACCGACAAGGGTTGGTACATAAAGACGCCGGCTGGCGGCAACGGTCCTTTACCGTCGAAATTCATCGACCTGAAAGCTCGCATCGCCGACATGGACCAGCAGGGGGTAAGAGTGCAGGCAATTTCGCTTACTGCCCCCATGTTGTATTGGGGTGATGCGGAACTTTCCGCGAAACTCGCAAAAGCGTGGAATGACGCGGCGACGGCAGCACATCAGGCCTATCCTGGCCGGCTCGTCGCCTTTCTCACCCTGCCCATGCTCCATTCTGACCGCGCCCTCGGCGAACTCGAGCGGGCCAGCAAACTGCCAGGCATGCGCGGAGTCTACCTCGGTACCAACATTTCCGGGCACGATCTTGACGATCCGATGTTCGAGCCAATTCTCGCGCGCATTGAGGCCCTCGAACTCCCGGTCTTTCTGCATCCAGTAGAGACGGGAGGAGACAGGTTGCGCCCCTTCTTCCTTGCTAACTTGTTAGGCAATCCGATTGACACCGCGATTGCCGCCTGCCACCTTATTTTCGGCGGCGTGCTCGACCGCCACCCGAAGCTTCAGATATGTCTGCCACACGCCGGCGGCGTGCTCCCCATACTGATTGGCCGGATCGACCAAGGCTGGAAAGTGCGGAGTGAGTTAAAGCACCTGCCCCAGGCTCCGAGTACCTATCTCCAACGGTTTACCTATGACACGATCACGCATTCGAAACCGATTATCGAATTTGTAATCAAACAAGTGGGCGCGGAGCGCGTGATGGTGGGCAGTGATTACTGTTTTACCATGGGCTATGATCGCCCGGTGCAGTTTCTCGACCAAGTTGACCTCACCAGCACACAGCGCAAAATGATTCTCGGAGGCAACGCCGAACGGCTGCTGAAGCTCTAGCTTCCAAACCGATGCCGCGTGAAATAGGGTCGAGACCTTGTCCATGTGTGTTCACTTCTGTGGTCGCAAAACATTCGAAGCGGTTCTTGCTCGACTGCCTCTCGGTTGGCGTTGACCGCATGCAGCGGAACTTTGAGCCGATGCGAACGGCACGGGCAGGCTTCCGAAACTGTTCTTAGCGACAGGTCTCCGTCGGAGCGGCTCAATCGAGTACGCCAAGCAGCGCACCGAAGCAATAGACTTCGTCATGCTTGCTTAGAGATTCTTCTTCGCGAGACACATCAAGGGGCTTATCCGGTAGAACAGGCCACTCTTGCCAAATAAAGCCCGTCGACGGGCGGACTGCCAGTACACTCCAAATGGATAGTTAAGGGCGTGGAGATCGACTTAGGGAAATACAAGATGGGTAATTGGCTTCCGAAATCTGCCGTCTGTCTGAAATCTTACACGCTGCGCATGTTCGTGTCAGACCTTCTGGCAGGAATTACGGTCGGCTTCGTGGCGCTCCCTTTGGCGATGGCCTTCGCGATCGCGTCCGGCGTTCCGCCGCAAGCAGGCCTGTATTGCGCTATTGTCGCCGGTTTCGCGATCTCTGCTTTTGGAGGCTCCTCAACACAGATCGGTGGTCCCACTGGCGCGTTTGTGGTCGTGGTGTTTGGAATTGTTGCGAGATACGGTGTCGACGGGTTGTTCATGTGCACGCTGATGGCTGGCGTTCTCCTATTGATATTGGGGGTGGCCGGTTTGGGCACGGCGGTCAAGTTCATCCCGCGTCCTGTAGTCGTGGGTTTCACGAACGGCATTGCCGTCATCATTGCCAGCACTCAAATCAAGGATTTCTTTGGTCTCAAGATTGATGCGGTTCCAGGTGACTTTGCGTCGCGCATTGTGACCTTGGCTCACAACTTTTCATCGTTTTCGCCGGCGGAAACATCCCTAGCGGTTAGCGGGCTCGCACTGATTATTCTCTTCATGGTCTTCGTGAAGAGAGTCCCCGGTTACATCGTCGCTCTGTTCCTGGGAACGGCGGTGGTTGTCATCTTCAAACTTCCTGTCGCTACGATTGGCAACCGATTCGGTGGTATTCCGTCGGGATTCCCAATCCTCAAGATCCCGCATTTTCGTTTGGACCTGCTACGACCGCTAATTTCACCGGCGATCACAGTTGCCATGCTGGGTGCAATTGAATCGCTGATGTCCGCAGTGGTTGCCGACCGCATGAGCGGAGATAAGCACAACCCAAACGTCGAACTCGTGGGCCAAGGGATTGCCAACATTCTGTCTCCTCTATTCGGCGGACTCCCGGCTACGGGAGCCATCGCCCGAACGGCTACCAATATCCGCTCTGGTGCGAAAACTCCTGTGGCCGGGATTATTCACTCGCTGACTCTCTTGGCAATTGTTGTCTTTGCCGCACCTCTAGCTCGATTTATTCCGCTATCGGTTCTTGCGGCCATTCTCTTCGTTGTGTCCTACAACATGGGCGAATGGCGTGAGATTCCTGAACTTTTGAAACTATCTCGGTTCGAGATTGGGACATGGCTGGTGACCTTTCTTCTTACGGTCTTTGCCGATCTGACTGTCGCCGTGGAGGCGGGCATGATTCTGGCTGCATTGGTGTACATACGTAAAGTTACGCAAACCTCCACTGTGTCCGAAGTGACGGCGGAGTACATTCGAGAGGGTCAAGTTCACATCTTGCAGCACAAAGAAATCCCCCCCTACGTCGGCATCTTCAGAATACATGGCCCCTTTCTCTTCGGCGCAACAGACAAACTCGACGCGATTGTTTCTCGTCTGCACCAGCTTCCACCCATCATTATCCTCAGGCTCAGGAACATGACGGCGATCGATTCCACTGGCCTACAGGCACTGGAGAAATTCGCCGACCAAGTTCACGAATCTGGGCGACAACTCATTCTCTGCGGAGCCAGAGAACAACCAGCGAAGCGGATGCAAGAGGCGGGACTTCACCGCCATCTCGGACCGCAGAATGTTTGCTTTAGCGTGGCGGACGCCCTCGACCGAGCCAAGAGCATGCGCCCTGAACCCTCGGAGCCACGTCCGGAAGGCGTCAGTTTGGGCAGTAGAAGTAATGATATTCCTTCGTCTTGAAAGTGTGGCTTACGTCAGACCCAATCTGCGGCGGTAAAGACACCGCTTCCTGTCGACCGGCTATCCGTAGCTCTTCCGATGGAGCTTGCTCTACGCTCGTGTCTCCATCCTGCAGTGTCTCCCCACAGCCTGTGGTGCCGCTTCCACTCGGCACGCCGGACGTTCGCGAAATGCTAGAACTCACCGCTGCCACCGAGCCCGGCCCATTCTTGTTGGGGTGAGACGCAGATGAACCACAAAGTCAGATGGTTCGCGACGATGGCCACCCGTGAAAAAATCGTGATTCCCGTTAGGTACACCTGTACTTCCGAAATTCCCATGCTCGCGAACACCTTTGAGCCTTCACTCAGGCGTTGCTTGCGGTTCTTGACTCCGCGCCCGCAGGCGTCAGCAATTCGCTAAGGCCCACGGGATGCAGCATTTCCGTCCGCACGCGGTCCATTACAGCAAATGCAACGTCCGCCCCGTCCTGCGTTGGATCGATATGAACGCGGAACGGGCGTTTGCCAAACGGTGCGTCCACGACTTTAACGATGGCGTCTGCCACCACGTCCGCATCCGCATCCGGCGGAACAATGGCGGCAAAGGCTTCCTGTATTTTCCTTCCGTAGCCTTTGTAGGGACCTGCTTCATACTCGGCTGCGCGCTCCTTGTCCGCGGGCGTGCCGGAATGCGCGAAGTGATCGGTGCCGCCGGTGAATGTGCCGGGAACGATGACCGAGGTTTCGATGCCGCACAGCGCCAGTTCACGCGCATACTGTACCGCCATTGCGTCCATGCCCGCCTTTGCGGCAAAGTAGGGCGCGAGATACGGAGGTGTTCCGCCCGCCGAGCTGCTGCTGGACACCTCGATGAGGAGCCCCTGGTGCTGTTTTCTCATTTGAGGCAGCGCTACGCGGTTTACCCTCTGGGTGCTGAGCACGTTGATGTCATAGAGTTCGGCCAGTTGCTCCGGCGTGAACGCTTCCGCCGGTCCGAAGACCCTGAAGCAGCTGAAGTATTCGCTTAGAGTATTCGCTTAGAGTTGACTCGCTCCCATAAATATGGGACCATGGCGCATGAAGACTACGTTGGAAATTCCCGATGCTATCTTTCGTCGCGCCAAGACGGTGGCGGCCGAGCGCGGGATTCCTTTTCGAGCCCTCGTCTCGGAGGCGCTGTCGGACAAGCTACGCGCCCAAGGCGATAGAGACACCAAGCCCTGGATGAAGACGTTCGGCAAACTCCGTCACCTGCACAAGGAAACGGCCAGAATTAATCGAATCATGGAAGAACAGTTCGACCAGGTCGAGACTGAGGATCAACAGTGATCCTGGACACCAATGGATTGTCAGCCGTCGCAGATGGCGATGCAGCGCTGGAGCCGATCCTCCGCAAAGCAGCGGAGGTCGCCGTTCCGGTAATTGTGTTAGGCGAATACCGATATGGAATTCAGCAATCACGCGACCGGCAGCACTACGAACAGTGGTTAACAGAAACGATTTGCAACTACCGAGTACTCGATGTGGATGAAGAGACGGCCAACTCCTACGCTACTATTCGAACCGAACTCAAGAGAGCCGGAACTCCAATTCCTTCCAACGACGTTTGGATTGCCGCGCTCTGCCGTCAGCATTCATCCTCCCTCCTAAGCCGAGACCGCCATTTCGATCTTGTTCGCGGAATCAACCGGATAGATTGGTTACTCTAAGAAACCGACTAACGCCCTTGTACACCTGGCGGAGCGGCTAGCTACGGGAGCTAGCTTGCCGCTATCTTCCCGAATTCGTTCAGCGCCAGACCCAGGCAGCGAACGCCCCTCCACGAGCCGAGTCCCGGCGCTTTGCCGGTTCCGTTCCAGATCAGACGAATCTATAATCCGAAATAGACGCAACCTTAATCCGAATTAGACGAAGCTTCCACCCGGTACGGACGATACCGATAGCCGCCTTTTCCCCGCTCTTCTGGCGAACTGGTGTTCAGCGCGCAAGGACACGCCGGTCGTTACGGGGCCTCGTCATTGCGGCAAGACCACCCTGGTCCACGATTTGGTGGCGGGCAATCGCGAATTCATTACCATTGGACGACGACACGGTGCGGTCGCGGCACGCAGCGATCCAACTGGGTTAGTGCGCGCTCTCGATCGAACGACCATTGACGAAGTACCGCGAGTTCCCGACCTTCCTCCGGGCCATCAAGAAGTCAGTCGATCGTGATCCCGGGCCGGCCGGTTTCTGTTGACAAGCTCAGCCGATTACATACCTAGGAGGTGATGACGGTTTAGACTCTCAAGCGATATGTATCCTGCAGAAGGAACCCACGTCCGAAAAATCGCAATGGATTGAGAATACAGCTTGTTGAAAAATCTGCGCGTTTTGTAATCTATTGATAATAAAAGACATGGTGGAGGCGGCGGGAGTCGAACTAATCACTACGTTGACGACACGCAAGTTGTTGATTCTGTGAAATGCTACAACGGCTAAAAAGGCCTCATTGCCCGATCCATTGTACGTTTATTGTACGAAAATGTTTTCGCTCTGTCGGTCCAAGGACGCACACAGCGAGCACAAGACAGGGATTGGGCTAGTCGCGAAATGTTGCAACGGCGAGATTCATCATCCGGGCGACATCCGCCGGCTCCAGGATGCGATTTGCCGGCTGGGGATTGAGGAATCCTGGTAGCGTTTCGAGCGCAAGCGTTGGAAGAAATCGCGCGTGAATGGCCGGAGACCAAGCATCTGTCAAACGATAGAGAAGGGAGTTGTGCAATGGGTTTTGTACCGATTCGGATGGATGAGTTCATCAAGCTGCATCGGAAGAGCAATCCTGGCGAGCGGCCCGATGAATTCATAAGTCTTCTTCGCCGGAGTGTAGCAGATGCGCGTCGAGGCGCTCGGTGTCACTGCGGGGCACCCATCTGGGCGATCGGCTCGGCCGTGGTAGGAAACGCTTGTTTCACCTGCATAACTGGCGAGGCTGAGCCCTCTTCGGACTACGAAATCGATGAGGTGCTTAAGGGCGGGGAAGGTGAAACGCTTGTCGCGCAAGGTTTTGTGGATGATCAATCAAGTAAAGTCTTCCGCTCGCGCAAAAGGCATAAAACGAGAAAGCCCAATCCGAAGATGCAAGCGTGATCGATGCGCCAGTGCGCCACCGCTTGTCTCACGCCCAGATACGCGAGTGAACCCGAAGACGCTAGGCAAGGTTGACAAAAACTAAGGCCACCTTGGAGGCTAGCTTGCCGCTGTGTTCCCGGAATTAGCGGCTCAAAATATCTGGAACCCATCGCCATCCGCCCATCTGACTCTCCTGTTCGATGCTAAACAAGATCGAGCGCCATCTTGAGAGCCTCATTCAGATGGGTGACCTTAGAGCTCGAAAGGGACCCAATGAAATTCGTAAGATCGGCCTTACGAAGGCTCACAAGGTTGTCACACATGATCCAGCTTGAGTGCTTCAATCCTTCTTCTGGCCCAATCGGGACCTGAGTTGATAGTCCTTCACCATGGGTGAAGACCGGTGCACATATCACTGTCGAAAATTTAGACTCAATAAGCACCTGTCGGCTCACAACGACAAATGTCCGGTGCGACTTTGGATCACCCCCGGGCTTGTGCACACGATAAAGCTCTCCGCGCTTCACACTCGACTCCAGGTAGTCATTCCACAGATGCTTGGTACTCCATTACATCCGCCGCCTCGGCATTGAGTTGATCGGCAGCATGGTTGATTCGTTCCAAATCACGGGCCTGTACGGCTGCCCGCTCACGCTCAAGCAAATATCTGCGGAGCACGCTTTCGATGAAGGCCGAACGGGAATGGTTCGATCCAGCTAAGCGATCGATTCCGGCCAAAACTTCACGAGATAGTGTGATAGATGTCTTCTCTTTCATACTACTAATATACCACCCGAGAAGAATTTATGCGAGCGGTTTATTCAGAAGAGATTGCCAAAGCTGCTGTTTTTTTAGCTTCTGACGAAAGCAGCTATGTGGCAGGTATCGAGTTGTTTGTAGACGGCCGTGCGGGTCCCGGTCTGGAGGTCGGAGCAGAAATAAACATCGCCTTCAAGGCGTTGAGGTTTCTGGTGACTGTTGAGCAACTACGGTTAGGCTGAAAAGAATTACGAAAAGCAACTTCTTCATCTTGGCTCCTCTTTGTCAACGAACGGAATCAAAAATTAGCATCATGCTGCCGCAGCGTTAAGGAAAGTAGCATCTGGGGCACCCAAAGACAATATTGAATACTGTATTAAGTGTGTGCCTCGCATAAGGTCTTGGACGCTAACCGACTGCCGCTTTCGGTTCAACTAGCACAGAGCCAAAGTGTAAACTCACGTGCAATGAAGAAATCTGCTTTGGGATTGGTCGTGTTGTGCCTGGTGGCGGCGATAGCCACCTTTGCGAAACGCGAGGGTCGATTTTCGGCGGCGGCAGGTGGCGGGTCGAATTGCGTTTCGCTGCTACCCGGTTCCGTTTCTCTGAATTGCGTTCCGTTCTCGGGGCACCTATATGCCGTGGCCGAAATTGATTTGCGGCGCCAGAAAATTATCTTCACGACCTCCAACAACGGCAAGAAAGAAACATTTCCGGAGGTGTTCAATGGTTTGGCGCGCGAGGGCATTAAGCCGCTCCTGATGACGAATGCCGGGATATATGGCACAGACAATCGTCCGCTCGGTTTGCTCATTTCGCCAAGTGGAAAACTGCATGACGCGAATATAGGAACGGATGCTGCGCCTGCGCACGGGAATTTTTCATGGGATAGTGCGGTATTCCAAATTTCAGATGAGGGCGTGGCCTCAATCGTGCCGGTGAGGGATTGGCATAGCAGTCCACATATCGTTGCCGCGACTCAATCTGGTCCACAGCTTGCCAGTATGGGCAAGATCAACGCAAGCATCCCAGTTCACTCCGAGTCTTCCTTTCTTCGTACCGCCATTGGGGTTGATCAAAAGGATCGAAGTCGCGTCTATTTAGTTGTGAGCCGCGAACCGGTGACGCTATTCGAGTTGGCGGATCTTATGGCGAGCAACCTTCATTGCTCGGAAGCTCTTCACCTTGATGGCGATTTATCCGCCTTCTATCTACCATCCACGTCTGAGAAGTTCTTGTTCTCCGACCCCGGCCAAAGAATAGTCACCGTCTTAAGTGTCATCGGCGAATGAATCAAATTCGGAAAACCTTCATTATCAGTACTGAAGGGCTTGGATTCGAAAGGTCAAGGTCAGGCTGATCCTTGCACCGAAGTTGTTATTCACTCCCTAAGGGCGCCAAGCATTCGTAGTGGGGCACGGCTGCCCACTCCTCGTCGAATCACAGACCTTCACCGAACCCAAGTATGAGCGCCACTGCTGGGCCTGGGCATCGGCGGGCTCGAATTTGAAGTACTTCGTTATCGAGTAGAGACTTTCATGACCCTGAATAATCTTGTTGAAACTGAACTGCTTTTTACCGTCGGGTGAGCCCCCGCATGTTTCATACCATAGGGCGAATGCGTAACCATCCTCCTGGCCAAAGCTGGAAGAAATCACCTTGCCATCCACGCACGTCTTTGACGGCCCATGGATGCTTTTCTGGAAGGCAGTTGGGGTCTGGTCCACGAACCAAGGAAATGCCACCATGTCGAGCCGCTCTGTCCAGTGTTTGAAGGATTCGCCTTCGGGGTAAAGGCGTTGGAAGATCATTTCTTCTGTTTTTTCGTGATCGCCGATCTGATATCCAGATGGTGTAGAAGCGAGCAGAACCTCCTGTCCTTTCTGAGGTGTGGTCCAGGATGGGGAGGACATGACGCAGGCTTTCCACTCGGCCACTCCGCCTTCTGGGGGGTCGGAACTGCGATACACCTTGTCGATGATCGAGCTTGCTATGGTGCCATAAATATCGGCGAAGGGCTCATAGGCTTTTTCGGCGGAAGCGCCTGATTTTTTCGATGAGCTTGCAACATACGCAATGTGAGCGTCTCTGAGACAGGTGTTAGCGACTCCCATACGGTCAGGGGCAACATTGGCTTTTTTCTGGGCGCATGCGTCGAGGTATCGCACGGAATAAGCGCTAGGGCTGACAAAAGTATCAGCATATACCCTATCCGCAAGGCTCAAAACCGTAGTTTTTGATGGTGAATCGGGTTGCGATTCATATGGTTTTTTCAGGTCTTCGAGGCGCACGCCCTTTAACTTCTGTTCGGCAAACGCCCAGACCACGCCTCCGACCGCGACGCAATCCGGCATAGCAGCAAGTTCCTGGTCTGTTAATCCTCCTTGTGGCGGAATGCTCTTCACAGCAGGCAGTGGAGGGGGAGTGGATTGCACAACCAGTGGCTTGATGCACGATTGCCACTCATCGAGTCCGGTCTCTGCTCGGGACTTGGAACCGGTATAAATGCGATCAATGATGGAACGTGGGGTCTTTTCATCACCGAGACTGCCAAAATAGTGGTAGGCACTTTCAACCGGCTGGCCGTTGGTCCTGTACTCCGCCGCAGTCATCGCGATCATGGAATTCTGCATGCAAAAGGCCGCCGAGTCGGAGCGATCCTTTGCGACATCCGCGACGTTTTGGGCACATTCGCCATAGAATGAGACGGCGTAATCCCAGGCGTTGGTAAATGAGTCGCTGTACACCCTATCGATAATATGAAGGGCCAGATTTTTCAGCGGGCCTTCGAGGCGCTCATCGTATCGCTTCTTGGCGTCCTCTATCTTGACGCCCGCCATTTTCTGTACGGCATTGGTCCAGGCGGTATCGGTCATGCCGTGACATTCCAGCAAGCCGGAGTATTCCTTGTCGGTGTAGCTAATATTCGGGCGTGTGTTTTGTCCCCACGTATTGCTCGTGAACAAAAAGAAAATTGCTGCGCAAACGAAATGCTGCACCTTCATTGAGCCTCCCTCGGCGCAAGCAAGATTATCTATCATCTCCGGTATCCCGTGCACCGGTCATCCTGCCCAAGAATGGTAAAGCGAAAAACCATTTTTCCCGGCGATTTCTGCCAGGAATAATCGTCAGTTCGTAATCGACGAGAAGGAGAAACCGGAGAGAAGGCGGCGGAGAACCCGCCTGCACGGAATGCTATTGTACGAAATTAAAATGTGTCTGTAAAGCATTGATACTAAAAGAGATATTGGTGGAGGCGGCGGGAGTCGAACCCGCGTCCGAAAATGTTACTGGTCAAGAGACTACATGCTTATTCCGGTTCATGCCCTGGGCATTACCCCAGGACGTTCGCGACAGCTGCTCAGAACGGACAAGAAACAGTTGGCGCTAGCCTGAAATCTTAGCCTCTCTGCCCAGACGTAGCAGAGAGGAGCAGCCCGCTGTGTGACGTTCGCTCGCAGCCCACGGGCGAAGCTGCGGAGAACGGCGGCCTAACTAATTAGGCTGCGTATGCCATCTGTTGATTGGCAATTATCATTTTGCACGCGATTACGGGTGTGTGCACCCCGGCATGCCTCTTGGCCGCAAGCATCTCCGTCGAAGCCGTGACGCCCCCAGTTGGTGGGATGGGCCTTCAAAGAACTACTTCCATTCTGCCGAGTTAGTGCCGGCAAGTCAACAGCCGATGGAACGATCTCCGGTTTACTGGTTCTCGGCTACTCAGTGCAGGCGTTCTCACTCCCTGCTTTCGCTAGAAGCGCTCCAGTAGGTCGATCGTGATTCTGGCCGGGATGAACTTGCCCGGCTATCGGATTTCTTTGGAGCGTTCCTGCCCGACACTAAGCATGGCTCCGGTATTGGCGATTGAAGAGATGGTGGCGGGATTGTCCTGAATAAGGATCAAGGCCCTGACCCCGATGGAGAGATTGTGTAAGTTTCGCCGCCCGGGCCCGGCCAGGTTGAATTTAACCTCCTTCCCTTCGACTGGTGTCCCGCATTGTCAACAAATTGTCAAATTCATGTCATTTTATATCCCGAAATATGTCATTAACCTGATATCAGGCTACAGTTTAGGGGTATGATTCATGCCAATTACGGCGCGGGGGCGGTTGTGAACAAGAACATAGCAGCACCAATGGCAGCGTCGGCGACGATGGAAGCGGTGCCGGCCAGTTCGGAGCGGATCCTGGTGATAGAGGATGACCGGGCCGTCCAAAAAGCTCTAAAGCGATTGTTTGAAGGCGAAGGCTTCGCGGTGGATATTGCGGGGAACGGAGCCGCGGGTCTGGAAATGTTTCGGGCGGCGGCGCCGTCCGTGCTGGTGCTCGACTTGAGCTTGCCAGGGACGCCGGGGCAGGACGTGTGCCGGGAAATCAGCCAGGCAGCTCCTTCGCTGCCGATCATCATTCTCAGCGCGCGGACCGAAGTAATGGACAAAGTGCTGCTGCTCGAGTTGGGCGCCCATGACTACGTGACGAAACCGTTCAGTCCGCGGGAACTTCTGGCGCGGGTGCGGACGGCGATGCGGCGCTCGTCGCGAACTCCGCTGACCGAAACTTTCTCGTTTGGCGACGTGAAAGTTGATTTCAAGAAGATGGAATTGTGGAGGGAAGGCAACCTGGTGCAATTGACTTCGCAGGAGTTCAAGGTGCTGAAGTTCATGATCCAGAACGCGGAGCGCGTACTGTCGCGGGAGGAGTTGCTGAACCACGTTTGGGGATACCGGAATTATCCGAGCACCCGGACGGTGGATAATCATATTCTGCGGCTGCGGCAGAAAGTGGAGAAAGATCCCGCGAACCCTGTGCATTTCCGCACGGTACACAGTGCCGGTTATAAGTTTGTGCCGTAGTGGGCGAGGTCAGAGGTGAGAAGTCAGATTGCAGAGGTGAAAATCACAACGACTTTACTTCTGCAATCCGACTTCTCTCCTCTGACCTTCTATACCCATCTCCTATAATCCCTTCGAGGTTTGACCATGGGCGGAGTTCGGTTGCGGACCAAGTTCCTGCTTTCCATGGTGGTGGTATCGGCCGCATTGACGTTCACGACGCTGCTGGTAGTGCGGGGCACTGTGCAGCAGGAGGTGCGGCTGGGAATCCAGCGCGACCTGCAGAATTCTGTTTCCGCATTCCACAACTTTCAGAAACAGAGGGAAGTTACGCTCGAGCGCTCGGCGGCGCTGCTGGCCGACCTGCCGAATGTGCGGGCGCTGATGACTACGCACGATCCGGCAACCATCCAGGACGCATCGCGGGACCTGTGGCAACTGGCGGGCAGCGACCTGCTGTTGCTGGCTGATTCTTCCGGGAAAGTGATGGCGCTGCAGGCCGCTCCACAGGAGATTACGGTTCGCGAGGGGCAGGACTTCTTTCCGCTGGTGGTGTCGCGGGAGGAGACGCGACATTGGTGGTACGTCGAAGGCCACCTCTACGAAGTTTTCCTCCAGGATATTTACTTTGGTCCAGCGAGCGGGCACCAGGTTCTGGGATACCTGCTGCTGGGTTACGAGATTGACGATCGCGTGGCCCGGGACTTGAGCCGTGTGGCCGCGAGCGAAGTGGCGTTTCGTTATGGCGATTCGATTGTGCGGAGCACTCTGAAGCCTGCCCAGGAATCGGAGTTGCTGCGAGTGGCGCCAAGAACCGCCGCTGGAGGCCCGCCGCAAGGGGATCAGATACGGCTTGGCCAGGAACGTTTTTTGGCGACAGCGGTGGATTTGCCCGCGCCGGGTACACCCGCGCTGAATTTATGGGTGTTGAAGTCGTTCGATCAGGCCACCGCATTTTTGAGCAGCCTGAACGAGTTGCTGCTGGCGCTCGGGCTAACCGCAGTGCTGGCGGGGAGCCTGCTGGTATTTTTGATCTCGCATACCTTTACGCGCCCACTGGAGAATCTGGTAGCCGGCGTGCGGGCGCTGGAGCAGGGGGACTATGCCTATCCGCTGCAGGTGAGGGGCGGAGACGAAGTCGCCGAGGTAACCGGAACCTTCGACCGGATGAGAAAGAACCTGCAGAAAACGCAGAGGGAGTTGCTGGATGCGGAACGTCTGGCGACCATCGGGCGGATGGCAAGTTCGATCTCGCACGATCTGCGGCATTCGCTGGCGGCGGTGATGGCCAATGCGGAATTTCTTTGCGAGAGTAACCTGACGCCGGGACAGCGCGAAGATCTTTACGCCGAGATACGGATTGCGGTGGCCCAGATGACGGACTTGATCGAGTCGCTGTTGGAATTCTCGCGCACACGGGAGTCGTTACATCCCTCGTACGGTGACATTCGCTCGGCGCTGGATCGCGCGGTGCAAGGGGTAAAAGCGCATCCGGAATTCCAGCGCATACGGATTCGGATTTCCGGGGAAGGGCCGACGGAGGGCTGGTTCGATTTCAAGAAGCTGGAACGCGCCTTCTTGAACTTACTCCTGAATGCGTGCGAGGTGGTGCCGGCGGGATCCGGAAAAATCGATATCGAGCTGAGACGCAAGGGCGAGAGCCTGGAAATTCGCATCGAGGATAACGGTCCGGGAATCGCGGACGCGGTGCGCGACCGGTTGTTCGAACCGTTTGTGAGCCATGGCAAGGAAAATGGGACGGGGATGGGATTGACGGTGGTGCAGAAGATTCTGCAGGATCACGGAGGCGATGTCGCGGTGGAGCAGACCTCGGCCTCGGGAACGACATTCCGCATAAATATTCCGCTGAATCCTTCGGCGGAAAATGCTTTGGCAGCCCGGCAGGCGACATAAGCGGCATAATTTCTGTTGCGAATTCTTTGAACGCAAATCCGAAAAGCAGATCCGAAATGCAGACCTGAAATACCGGCTCTGGAGTGCGGATAGTGGCAGGAGGCGACATGAGTATGGGTATGAAGTGCTGGTTCGAAGTTTTGCGACGCGCGACGCTGATAGGTGCGCTGGCGTGGACCGCATCGGGCGTGGCGCAGGAAGCTCAGAATCGGGAAGAGCCGCCTTCTTCGGAGTCATTGAGTGCCTCGTCGAGTGACTCGGTTCGCGAGTTGCGTGAGCAGGTTCGCCAGTTGCAGGAGGCGGTTGCCGGGATGCGCTCCGACTGGCAGCGAGCTCGCGCGGAAACGGAGGAATTGCGCCGAGAGCTCAACGAAGTGCGCGCGGGAACAGGACTCCAGAAGGCGGGACTGAGGAATGCGGTGGCGAAGTCGGAAGTTAGCAGCGCCGATGCGGCTGCGGGAAGCTCACAGGACAGCTCGCAGAACGTCTTACAGAATGACGCGCCGGGTAACCCAGAAGAAGACCAGAAAAAGGGCGAGCATGCCGCGAGCCTGGAAGAGGAATACCAACTTCTGAGTGGGAAGGTAGACGATCAGTATCAGACGAAAGTGGAAAGCGCCTCGAAGTACCGGTTGCGGTTGTCGGGCATCGTATTGATGAACCTGGTAAGCAATCAAGGATGGGTGGACAACATTGATATTCCCACGCTGGCCGGCGCGAAGCCGCCGGGCGATTCAGGGGGGAGCTTCGGAGCGACGTTGCGACAGTCGGAGATCGGGTTCGAGGCATTCGGGCCGAGCGTGGCTGGTGCCAAGACAAGGGCGGACCTGCAACTCGACCTGGCGGGCGGTTTCCCGTCGGTTCCGAACGGAATCAACTCTGGACTGCTGCGGTTGCGCACGGGCACGATGCGGATGGATTGGACGAATACCTCGGTCGTGGTCGGGCAGGACGGGATTTTCTTCGCACCGAACTCGCCGACGTCATTTGCGTCGCTGGCGGTTCCGGCGCTCTCCTATGCGGGGAACTTGTGGAGCTGGGTCCCGCAGATAAGGGTGGAACACAGAGTTGTTTTGGGGGAAGAGTCAAGCCTGACGTTTCAGGGAGGGATTCTGGATCCGGTGAGCGGGGAAGCGCCCCAAGGAGGTTTTTACCGGCAGGCGGGGCCCGGGGAGTTGTCGCGTCAGCCGGCGTACGCCGCCCGGATCGCATGGACGCACGATGTTTTTGGACAACCGCTGAGAGTGGGCTTCGGAGGGTTTTATAGCCGGCAGGATTATCGCTTCAGTCGAACCGTTGATGGCTGGGCCGGAATGACAGACATCGAACTGCCGCTCAGCCACCAGTTTTCGTTGAGCGGGAAGCTGTATCGCGGAAAGGGTCTGGGCGGACTGGGCGGCGGAATCGGACGCAGCGCGTTATTCAGCGGCGATCCGGGATTGGCCAGCACGCAAGTACAAGGGTTGAACTCGGTTGGGGGATGGGCGCAGCTGAAATATCGGCCATCGAATAAATTGGAGTTTAATGCAGCATTTGGGATGGATAATCCGTACGCTTCGGACCTGAAATATTTCAAATATGCGCAGGCATACGGCGATCCGACGCTGGCGAGAAATCAGGGAAGCTTTGTGAACATGATTTACCGTCCCCGTTCGGACTTGCTATTTTCCGCTGAGTATCGACATCTGACGACGTATACGATTACTGAAGGCGGGAACAGCGCCGGACACCTTAATCTTATGATGGGAGTTCTTTTTTGAGAAGATGGACAGAAGCGGCGCGGTAACAAGCCGCCGCGAGAAGACGCGATGAAGCTGAGATGAGCATCAACGATGAGCCATAGAAGGGTATTGATCTGGGTCGCGATGTTGTGGGCCGGCGCGACCGGGTTGCGCGTGCAGGCAACGTCGCAGGCAACGTCGCAGGTAGCGACAACGACGGTGCGCGGGCGCGTCGAGGTCATCGGTGCCGAGGGTAAGGGCAAAACGCGGCATGGTGCGATTCCCGGGACGGTGGTGTGGCTGACGCCGATGGCGGGTGCGGGAGGCGAAGCGACTACGGCGGCGCCGCCAAGTCCGTCGGCAAACCCGCGGCTGGTGCAGAAAAACAAGAGTTTCGATCCCCACATCCTGGTGGTTCCGGTGGGGTCGATGGTGGAGTTTCCCAACCACGATCCCTTTTTCCATAACGTTTTTTCCCTATTTGAAGGGAAGCGCTTTGATCTTGGTCTGTACGAGGCGGGCACTTCGCGGATGGTGCGATTCGACCGGCTCGGAATCAGCTACATTTTCTGTAATATTCATCCCGAGATGAGCGCGGTTGTAATCACGATGGCGACGCCGCTGTATGCCATATCAAACCGCGACGGGCAACTGAGCTTGGCGGGCGTTCCTTACGGGCGTTACATGTTGCATGTCTGGAGCGAGGGCATGGGTCCGGAAAACGCGCAGCCGCTTACTCGGGAGATCACGATCGCAGAGACTGCCTCATCTCTCGGAGTGATTCGAGTTCCGGAAGCGAATGGGCAGCGCATGGCACACAAGAACAAGTATGGCCGCGAGTACGACGAACCTACGCCGAACAACTCTGTCTATAAGCCGCAACGTTAGGGCAGAGTTACGCAGATCATTCTATGAAAATCGACAAGCTCCTCAAGCGCTATCGCATCGAGCACGGGAAGCACTTCAACCTCAAAGATCACGACCCCGCGGACACGCACGGTTTGGGGACAGAACTGAAGCCGCAGGCGAAGGAATTGCTGGCGGACGGCGTCCAGGAATTGAGCCGCCTGCAGGATATTCTGGCGGCGCAGGACTGTTGGGGCCTGCTTCTGATTCTTCAGGGCATGGACGCCGCTGGAAAGGACGGTACGGTCAAGCACGTCATGTCGGGGGTGAATCCGCTGGGAGTGAATGTCTGGTCGTTCAAGGCGCCGTCGGCGGAAGAATTGAACCACGACTACCTTTGGCGAACGACGAAGTGCCTGCCGAAGAGAGGCCAGATCGGCATCTTCAATCGGTCGTATTACGAGGAGGTACTGGTGGTGCGCATCCACCGTGAGATTCTGGAAAACGAAAAGCTGCCGAAGCCGCTGGTAACGAAACATATCTGGCAGGAGCGCTTTGAAGATATCAACGCTTTCGAGCGCTACCTTACACGGAATGGCATTGCGGTGGTCAAGTTTTTCCTGCATCTTTCCAAGAAGGAGCAGAAGCGCCGGTTCATGGAACGGCTCGACAAGCCGGACAAGAACTGGAAGTTTTCTTTGTCCGATGTGAAGGAGCGCAAATGCTGGGACGCATACCAGGAAGCCTATGAAGATATGATCCGCTGCACTGCAAAAGAACACGCGCCTTGGTACGTCGTGCCAGCGGACAACAAGTGGTTCACACGGCTGGTGGTCGCGCAGGCGGTGGTGGATGAGTTGAAGGGCATGAATTTGAAGTATCCGAAGGTGAGCGGCGAGTTGAAGGCAGCGTTGACCGAAGCGCGTCAACAACTCGAAAGCGAGTGAATTGTCGTAACAGTTTGACCGTGGAGAGCCGGGCCTCCCGCCCGGCTGCGCAGACTGCAGACTGGACGGGCGAGACGCCCGTCGCTCCACCACTTTTCATTTCAGGACCACGGGCAACACCTGGTCATAGGGTTGAATCGTGACGGTCAGGGACTTGCGCTGATCGAAGGCTTCTTTCGCGACCTTAAAACCGACAATGATGGTTCCTCTCTGTGCGGCTCCGGCTAGGAGCTTGGTTTCGGGCGAAAGCGGCGGCTCGGAACTTTCCTTCAAAGCCGGGAACGCCTGGAAATAGCGGTCGAGATCGACGGCAGATGCGGCTTCATCATCGAACGTCTTGTCGTCGGCAGTGGTGAGGCTCGCTTTGAGCGTGTGAATCCACAGTGGTTTGTCCGCCGTATTCCGCAGTGTGAAGGTGATGGCGGTCAGGATCATGTTCTGGCCGGGCACTTCAGCCGCGGCTACGAAATCAATCGAACCCGCGCCCTGCGGCTTCGGTCGTCCCTGGAAAGCGAAAATTCCCACAATCAGGGCGACGACAGCGAGGCAGATCACGACGATGCCGGCGGGAGGAAGATTGCGCCTGCCAGTTCCGAATTCTTCGCCGATGTGAAAATTCGCGATCGGGCTGATGATCGGCTCGGGCAGGGGCGGAGGCTGCGACGGTGAAAGCGTGGGCGGATCGGGCATTGGACCGGACAGTGGTTGATCGGACATGGGGTGATTGTAGATGACCTCTGACCTGTGCCATCGCATTTTCTGCAACATTGCGGACCCGACAAATGGTAGGCGAGGGGACAGAGGCTTACGTCCGGGCGGTCGCGTGACTTTGGTTACCTTGCCTGGTGTGACGGATACTGCGACGATGCAGGAGATTTCCTATTGGAGGTACTCGGCGGTGAATCTTAAAAGTCTCTTTGCCGCGTTAGCTTGCGCGCTGCTTATGTTCAGCATGCTGGGCTGCGGAACAACCAACCACTTGCAGTCCATCACGCTTACGCCTGCCTCTGGCGGTAGTGGTCTCTTCAACGTAAAAGGCATCGGGGGGACGCTCCAGTTGGTTGCGACTGGGAACTACAGCAGCGGGAAAACCAAGGTCCTTACCAGCGTGGTCACCTACTCGGTTGTTCCGGATCCAGCTGGCAAAATAGTGCCGCCCGCTCCGCCGTCGACCGTTACCATGAGCCCGACCGGCTTGATGACGGCAGTCGAACCAGCCGCTTGCCTTTGGACTGACACCAACCCGGACCTGACCAAGCCCCCCGTTTGGGCGCTCACAGGTGACTACATCGTGACGGCATCCTTTCAAGGAGTAACGTCGCAGCAAGCATTCGTTGCCGTGGCTTCGGCTACGGGCAACGGGCCCGGCGGAGCATGCGGTCCTTAATCCTTTGACGGTTCCTGACGTTTGATCTTTCACGGGGACGGCATTCATCACTGCCGTCCTCGTCTCCGTTTAGTAGAGCTGCATCGAAACTACCCCTTTTTAACGTTCCTGTTTGAGCGTCCTGCCTGCAACCCTTATAATCTTGAGTTTGCCCGTGAATGCAATCGTGGCCTATGCCTGTCATTCCCGCAATTGAAGTCGTGACCGGATGAAGGTTCGCACCGGAATTGAGGTGTCGATCCAGTCCGATATCGGCTGCCTGCGCCAAAATAACGAAGATTCGTTTGGCTATTGGGAGCCGGAGGACGATCAGCAGTTCCTGCGCAAGGGACGGCTGGCGGTTGTAGCGGACGGCATGGGCGGCTATGAAGGGGGCCAGGAAGCGAGCCGTTTGGCGGTGGAAACGCTGGTGGAGGTCTATCGCGACTTTGGCGGCGACGACCCGCAGGCGGCGCTGGTCGAGGCTTTGCAGACGGCCCACGAGCAGATCCGCGAATACAGCTTTGCCCATCCGGAGCTGCGGGGCATGGGAACCACCTGCACGGCGGCGGCGATCGTCCAGGACGCGCTCTATTATGTGCACGTCGGCGACACCCGGCTCTACCTCATCCGCGACGGCCAGATTACGCGGGTAACGCGCGACCACTCCTACGTGGGACGGCTGGTGGAGTCGGGGATGATCAGCCCGGAAGAAGCGGAGAATCATCCGCAACGAAACATTCTGACCGCGGCGTTAGGCACGAACCCCGATCTCATCATGGACTCGCCCGGACAACCGGAGCCTCTGCGCCCGGAGGACGTGCTCCTGATCTGCAGCGACGGATTGTGGGGGCAGGTACGAGATTCGGAGATTCTTGACGCCGTGGAAAACAAAAGCGCGGAACAAACGGGCCGCAGGCTGATCGAACTGGCTCGCGAACGCGGGGGCCCGGATAACATCACGGTCGAAGTCCTGCGCTTGCGCTGAGGCGGTTGCGAACCTCAAAAGCAGCGTCCTTCACAGCAGATCTACCTTCCCGAAAGTGCAAAGCCTTGCACAGTCGCGCCTCTGCAAGTCTTCTCTACCAGCGGTAACCTGCTGAAATCACAGGGCCAGTCCTGGCCGCGAAATTTAGTGCTTTGGTAATCCGCTTGCATTTTCTATAATGCCTATCTCTGACATAGGGATAGTCGGGAGAAGGGCCACGATGAAGGTTTCCCAAAAAGGGTTGTATGCGTTGCAGGCGATGATGTTGCTGACCCGGCGCTACACGCAGGGTGCGATCCGGATTCGCGACATTGCCTACGAAGAGAACCTGCCGGAGAAATTTCTGGAGTTGATTCTGCTCGAACTGAAGAACGCGCGCATCGTGGAGAGCGTGCGCGGCGCCAAAGGCGGATACCAGTTGCGCCGGGCGCCATCTGAGATCCGGTTGAGCGAAATCATCCGTTTAATTGATGGGCCGCTCGCTCCGTTTGGGGATGCGGATCAATTGCGCGCTTTGATCGATCGCGACGCCGACCATCGCACTCTGTACCAGGTGTTTCTGGAAGTACGGGATGCGGCAGCCAGGATTCTGGAGAATACGACGCTGGCCGACCTGATCAACCGGGGACCTGCTGCGGGTTTCCGTCCCCAGACCGGCGACAGAAAGTCCGGCGAAAGAAAGAGCAGTAACAGGAAGACCGCTCAGAAAAAGAAAGGCCAGCTCAGTGTGCTGCCGATGTTGGCTCGAGGCGAGGGGGCATGATTAGGCGAAGGTTCTTTGGCTCCCCGGGTTGGGTTCTTCTACTGGGTGCCTTGGCCGGGGCGCAGACCGTCATTCGTGTGGGCGCATTTCCCAATATCACGCACCCGCAGGCGTTGGTCGGTAAAAACAACGGGTGGTTCGAGAAAGCGATGGGGCCCCAAGTCAAGATTGACTGGAAGAGTTTCAACGCCGGCCCCTCGGCAATTGAAGCCCTATTTGCCGGGGCGATTGACATGACTTACATCGGTCCGAACCCGGCCATCTCCGGCTACGTTCGCTCCAACGGAGAAGCTCTGCGGATTGTGGCGGGCGCGACCAGTGGGGGAGCGGCGCTGGTGGTGCGCAGCGATTCCGGCATTCAGAAGCCGGAGGATTTTCACGGCAAGAAGATCGCTTCGCCGCAGATGGGCAACACGCAGGACGTCGCGCTGCGCGCATGGTTAAAAGCGAACGGCATGAAAACCGCGGACAAGGGCGGGGACGTGCAGGTAATTCCGCTGGCGAATCCGGACCAGCTGACGTTGTTCCTCAAGAAAGAGTTGGATGGCGCATGGGCGCCCGAGCCCTGGGCAACGCGGCTGATCAAAGAAGGGAATGGCCGCTTATTTCTGGACGAGCGGACGCTCTGGCCGAATGGACAATTTATTACTGCTCATCTGATTGTCCGGACGCAATTTCTGAAGGAACACCCCGATCTGGTGAAGAACTGGATCCGCGGGCACGTGGAATTGACGGACTGGATCAACGGGCATTTGCCCGAGGCAAAAAAACTTCTCAACCAGCAGATCGCGAAAGAGACGGGGAAGGCGCTGCCAGACGCCGTACTGGATGAGGCTTTCGGCCGTATGCAGGCGACGTATGATCCGTTGCGCGGCTCGCTGATGAACGCCGCGAAGTCCGCATTTGACGCCGGCTTTCTCGGACGCCAGATGCCGGACCTGTCGAGTCTGTATGATCTTTCGCTCTTGAACCAAGTGTTAGCAGAAAAAGGGAAGCAGGCTATCCCATGAGCACGAGTCCTCAAAATGCGTATCCCTCACGAGTCCCCGTCGGTCCTCCGACCGGCGTGCGCGCGAATGTGTTTCACGGAAAACCGGCCTCCTCGGTAGCCACGTTTCCCACCCATCCGGTCGCCGAGGCGGTTGTCCCGAAAGTCGCGCTGGACGCAATCTCGCTCAGCTACAGGACGGCTTCGGGGGGGCGCTTACTGGCGCTCGACAAAATCAATCTTGAAGTAAAGCCGGGAGAGTTTCTTTGCATCGTCGGTCCTTCGGGATGTGGCAAATCCACCCTGTTGCACCTGATCGCGGGCCTGCATCCGCCGACTTCGGGGAAAGTTCTGGTGGATGGCACGCCGGTAAATGGGCCCGGGACTGATCGCATCCTGATCTTCCAGGAACTTGGCCTGTTCCCCTGGCTTACGGTCGGGGGGAACGTCGAGTTTGGTATGAAGATGAAGAATATCGGTAAAGCCGAGCGCGAGCAGAAGGTGCAATACTACCTGCGCCTCGTCCATCTTTCGAAGTTCAGGGACAGCTACATCCACCAACTCTCGGGCGGTATGCGGCAACGAGTCGCATTGGCGCGGGCGCTGGCGACCGAGCCCGACGTGCTGCTGATGGACGAGCCGTTTGCCGCGCTGGACGCGCAGACTCGGGATCTCCTGCACGACGAGTTGGAGCGCATTTGGGCCGAAACCGGCCGCACCATTATTTTCGTCACGCACAATGTGCGCGAAGCGGTAAGGCTGGGGGATCGCGTGGCGTTGCTTACGTTTCGCCCCGGACGGGTGAAGCAGGAATTTTCGGTGAACCTGCCGCGGCCGCGCCATATGGAACAACCTGATGTCGCACGCACATCGGGGGACATTCTGAATTGCCTGCGCGACGAAATCAACAGGTCCCTGGAAGCGGAGTACGCCGATGAAAAAGTTCGCTAAGCAGATCATTTTTTATTCCGCGCTTATCAGTCTCTGGGCCCTTCTAGCGAAACTGCGCATCTGGCCGCCATATCTTTTCCCCCCGCCGTGGGGAGTGGGACACGCATTGTGGGACGGCTTTGCCGACCAAAGCTTCTGGATTGGCATCGCCGTCACCATGAAGCGCATGCTCATCGGTTACAGCCTGTCGATCGTGCTCGGGATGATCCTCGGTTTAGCCGTCTCGAGCAACAAGTTCCTGGAAGAAACTCTCGGCGGTTTGCTGGTGAGTTTGCAATCCCTGCCAAGCATCTGCTGGATTCCGCTGGCCGTTCTCTGGTTTGGACTGACGGAAAAGGCCATCCTCTTTGTCGTGCTGATGGGCTCGCTTCTCTCGGTGACCATCGCGATGGAAGACGGCCGCAAGCAGATGCCAAAGATCTATGGCATGGCAGGGCGCAACCTGGGAGCAAGCGGTTTCCGCCTCTTCTGGTCCGTGCTGTTGCCGGCGAGCTTGCCGTTCATCGTGAATGGGATGAAGCAAGGGTGGGCGTTTGCCTGGCGGTCGCTGATCCAAGCGGAAATGATTTTTCTCAGCCTCGGTCTGGGCCAGTTGTTGATGATGGGTCGCGATCTGAGCGATATGAGCCAGGTAATGGCGGTGATGATTCTGATTATCATCCTCGGCTACATGGTGGACGGCTTGATCTTCCGCACCATGGAGCGGCGTCTGCAGGAAAAGTATGGGTTGACTCCAGCGTAGGCCAGCAGGTGGCAGATCTCAGATCTCAGATCTCAGGAAAACCTGCACCTCTTGCCTATGGTTTACTGCTGACGGTTTTGGTTTTCCTGAGACCTGATACCTGCCACCTGCTGTAACATTCCCTGTGCTCCTGTTCTGGATTCTTTTCAACCTGTTTGTGGGGGCGATGCTCGTGCTCGACCTGGGCATTCTTAATCGCCGCTCCCACCGCGTCGGCTTTCGTGAAGCGCTTGCCTGGTCGGGAGTCTGGATCGCACTAGCGGCCGCGTTCGCCGTGCTGGAGTTGTTCTGGCACGGGCGGGCTCAGGCGCTGCAGTTCGTGACCGGTTACGTAATCGAATTGTCGCTCAGCGTCGATAACCTGTTCGTGTTTCTGGTTATCTTCCGCTATTTCAAGGTGCCCGACCAACACCAGCACAAGGTGCTGTTCTGGGGAATTCTCGGGGCGCTCCTCATGCGGGGTGTCTTCATCGTGGCGGGCGTGGGCCTGATCCACCGCTTCAATTGGATCACCTACGCATTCGGCGCATTGCTCGTCTACTCAGGACTCAAGCTGCTGCGGCAGGGCGAAACGGAAATTCATCCCGAGAAAAATCCTGTTCTGCGCTTATTCAGCTGGATTCTTCCGGTCACCAAAGAATCTGTGGGCGGGCAGTTCTTTACCCGGAGCAATGGACTCTACGCGACTCCGCTATTTGTGGTGCTGCTGGTGGTCGAGACCAGCGACATTCTTTTTGCGGTAGATTCGATCCCGGCCGTGCTCGCCATCACGCTGAACGCATTCATTGTCTATACGTCGAATGTGTTCGCGATTCTCGGCCTGCGCTCCATGTACTTTGCCCTGGCCGGAATGATGGACTTGTTTCACTACCTGCATTATGGACTGTCGGTGGTGCTGATTTTTATCGGGCTCAAAATGCTGGGGTCGCACTACGTGGATATCCCTACGGGATGGGCACTGGTGGTCGTGCTTCTTGTTTTGGGGGTTTCCATTTTCGCATCGCTGCTGAACCCCAAAACGAAAGCGGCGGAGTAGAACATTAACGCCGGTCCCTCGCGTGAAGGTTCGAACTGCAAGATCCTAACCGCAGAGGAACCCCGAGCATCCATACGTTATGATGAATATTCATGATTAGTGTTCCAGTCGCCACGCCGTCGCGTTCCTACGAGGTGCTCATCGGAAGCGGCCTGCTAGCCCGTGCTGGAGAATGCCTCGGCAAGATGCTTGAAAACCGCCGCGTGTTTGTCGTGACCGTCCCGCCCGTACGGCGGCGCTGGGCTAAGGTTCTGCTGAAATCGCTGTCGGCCGCGGGAATCGAAGTCGGCCTCCTCGAAATGCCCGATGGCGAGCGCTCGAAACGGCTAGCAACACTGGAAAAGCTGGCGGAGAAGCTCATCAAGCAGGGCGCGGATCGCGGGATCACCCTAATTGCGCTCGGCGGCGGTGTGGTCGGCGACGTAACTGGGTTCCTGGCCTCGATCTATATGCGAGGTGTGGATGTGATCCAGGTGCCCACGACCGTGTTAGCGCAGGTGGATGCGGCGATCGGCGGGAAAACGGGCGTCAACCTCGTGTCGGGGAAAAATCTGCTTGGAACCTTCCACCAGCCGCGCGTCGTGCTGATCGACACCGCCGTTCTGGAGACACTGCCTGCGCGCGAATACCGCGCCGGCCTGTATGAGTCGCTGAAGTGCGGCATCATCGGAGATCCGGGACTGTTCAGGTTGTTTGAAGACCGGCGCAGCGAGATTCTGGATCGCGATCCGGTGGTGGTTGAGAAAGTGATTGCCGATTCCGTGCGCCTGAAGGCGTCTGTGGTGAGTGCCGACGAACGCGAAGGCGGCTTGCGGCAAGTGCTCAACTTCGGGCACACGATAGGACACGCGCTTGAGTCCGAGACCCGCTATACACAGTTGCTCCACGGGGAGGCAGTGGCGTGGGGCATGATCGCGGCTACGCACATCGCGCTCTCCACCGGCAAACTCGATAGTGTGACTGCGGGACGGATTACGAACTCTGTTCTTGGTTTTGGCAGGCTGCCGAGCATGAAGTTGAAGACTGCGAACATCGTGAAGCGGTTGCGTGCCGACAAGAAGACGCGGCAGGGAGTGGTGCACTTTATCCTGCCACGGGAGATCGGCAAGGTTGAGATCACGAGCGATGTTCCGGAAGCAATCGTGGGGTCCGCGGTTGACGAAATTCGGAAACTGTCGCGGAATTAGTAGTGGAGCGACGTGCGTCTCGCCCGTCCAGCAGTATCGCGGCCGGGCGGGGACGCCCGGCGCTCCACCAGCAACAATCCTATGAATCACGAGATCAATGAGCGGATCGTAGGCGCGGCTCCAGCGGGTGTTCGCGATCCGGACTCGGCGGCGGCCGCCGTCCGCGAGATGTTTACCTCGATTGCGCCGCGCTACGATCTGCTGAATCACGTGCTTTCGCTCAACATTGACCGGCTGTGGTGGTGGCGCACTGCGCGTAAGTTCGATGCGATTCTGAGGCGTCCGAATGCTCGCGTGCTCGATCTCTGTTGCGGCACCGGCGACATGACTTTCGCTCTACGACGGCGCGCCGGCTCCGGAGTTGCGTCGATTATGGGCGCGGATTTTTCTCATGCCATGCTGCAGCGCGCGGCAGTGAAGGGAAGCGGCGCGACGCTGCGGCCCCCACAATGGATCGAAGCAGACGCGCTTCGGCTGCCGTTCCCTGACGGACATTTCAATCTGGTGACATCGGCATTTGGCTTTCGAAACCTGGCCGACTACGATGCGGGATTGCGCGAAATTGCGCGTGTGCTGGCTCCCGGCGGAGAATGCGGCATCCTGGACTTCGGAGAACCGGGCGGCTTGATCGGACGATGCTACCGCGTCTACTTCAAGAAAGTTCTTCCCGCAATCGGGACGCTGCTCTCAGGAGTCCGAGGTCCATACGCGTATTTACCGGCTTCAGTGGAGCGCTTTCCGTCGCCGGATGAGATGCTCGGGCGTATGCATCAGGCGGGGTTTCGCGAGGTTTCCTGGACGCCGTACACGTTTGGTATTGCCGGGCTGTACCGGGGCGTGAGGAGCGCTTAACCGCCGAGATGCAGGGATCGCCGAGGAATTCTGAGAAAGAGCATCTAATTTGAACTGGTGCGATGCACTATGTTTCCGCATATCCGACTCGCGAGGGAGTTATGGCGATGCTTGAGACAGTTCTGAAGCGTTTTGAGGAGCCGGACGAAGTACGAGTGTTCGAAAAAGGAAAATTCGAACTGGTTCGCATCGGGGGCATGTCCATCGGCCGCGCCACCTATGAGCCCGGATGGAAGTGGTCCGTTCATGTCGGGCCGAGCGTTGGGGCATCTCGCTGCAACGTCGAGCATGTTGGGCTCGTGCTCTCGGGCTGTGCCACGGCTGCGATGGAGGACGGCACCGTCCACGAACTCCATGTCGGCACGCTCTTTTACATTCCACCCGGACCTCCCGGTCATGACAGTTGGGTGGTGGGGGATGAACCGTACGTCTCGCTACATTTTCTGGGGGCTGAACAATACGCAAACAAATAGGCGTGTTTAGCCCGGGAAGCCATCGCCTGCATACTCTCCGCCATAGAAACCTGCTTGGTCCCAGGTTCTCACGACGGAGATTTTAGGACTCCGAGGGGAATACCGCACTCCGATCTTTCGCCCCTTCCAACGGAGGTCTTTTTCAGTTGCTTTTCGCTCGCTCGAAGAGCGTGGCTGAAACTCTCCCGCATAGGATTCGTTTCCTATGTTGTAAGAGTAGGCGTCGTCCGTTCGCCATCCGGAGTTATGCAATGGCAAATCCGACGGCAGCGCGCGCCATTTCCGCCCACCAGATAGGGTCGCCGCGCATCGTCCTATGACAGCAGAGGGGTTTGATTTCCGCCGCTACGGAAATATCAGCAGGACCATGCTGGTCCAACCGCGCATTACGGCCCAAAACCTGTGTGGCGGTGAAGCAGATTCTTAGTTTCTTGGGAACGAATCTGCGAACGCCTCGAAATTGGTTTTCTCAATCACCCGCTCGTATTCTTCGCCGAGAAATTTCTTCAGCCGGTCGGTGTTCATAATGTACTGGCCGGTCATGTAAGGGACGGCGTCCGGCGGAATCGCCGAGATGTTCCAGTTCCACAAAAACTGCAGAACGCGACGCATGCCCCACTGTCCAGGGACCCGCAGCAATTTGGCGTGCGCCAGTTCTATACACTGCGCGAAGGTCAGAGGATCGCCACGTCCCGCAACGTTCAGAATGGTCAGCCGCTGCGCTTCCGGTTCCCGCCTCAGTATCCACTCGATTAGCCGGGCCATGTCGTCGACGTGGACGAACTGGATCTTGTTGTCCAGATACTTCTGGCCGAAGGGCAGCATGCAGGGCAGACGCTTCGCCGACTGACGCATGCGGGCGGCCCACGACCCTTTCCCGTTGGGCGTTCCGCGGAACGCTCCCATCAGGTAGTTTTCGACGGTCGCTCCCGCAAAAATGTGCGGACGCAGAATGAAGACGCCGCAACCGCGCAGGGAAGGCGCGCGCTGCTGCACGACAAGGTCGCTTTCTTTCTTGTGGATCGCGTAGGGCAGGGTGTGTGCGCCAAGTGGCGAGTCTTCCGCGACCGGCGCCGGCAGATCGGAGCCATACGCCGATACGCTGCTGGGAAAAATGAATTGCCGAGTGGTGCTCCCGGTACTACGGTTGGCTTCGGTAATCGCTTCCATCACCCGGGCCGTGCCGGCCACGTTGATCCGCCACATCCGGTCGACGTCCAAAACCCCAGAGCGCTGCGGATCAATCACAAATGCCAGATGCACAACCGACACCGGCTGCAACTCGCGCAGCATCAGCAGCAACTCGCGAGTGGATTCTTCTCTTCCCAGGTCGAGCGCCACAAAACGATCAACCGGAGAATGAGGTGGCGGCGTGACATCGATGCCCACCACCGTGTAAGCCGAGAGCTGCGGCACGAGCCGCTGGCCGAGATTGCCCGAAACTCCGGTGACGATGATCGTTGGTTTTGCGGTGTCCATCGAGTCGAGGTCTTCTCAGTCTGGGTCTTCGGCTTGTTGGGCAGGCGGCTTGGCTCCCCTTGGTAGTGGCGGCATACCGGGATTTCTGGTCGGGCCGAAATAGGCGTCGTTCAGGTCAACATTGCCCTGAAAATTTTGCATGCTGTCGCGATAACGCTGGCTGGAAATTGTGCTGCGAATCTCCGGCTTTACGGTATCCACCGATAAGGTCTCTTTGCTGACCAGCTTGTAGATGTAGTGGCCGCTGTTGGGATCGGAGATCACTTCGGACACTTCGCCGGGCTTCAAATCCATGACCGCCTGATGGTTTGCAGGCAGCGTGGTGCGGCGCACTTTTTCCATCTTCGTGCTCGGGGCATTCCCCGGCAGTCCCGCCGCAACGTAGGCCTCTTTTTGCAGTGTGTCGGGATCTTCACCCTTAGCGGCGCGGGCGCGCAGACCGGCGGCGAGTTTCGTCATCGCCTCTTCAGAAGCCTTTTTTTGCGCCTCGGTCGGAAGTCGATTCGTGCCTACTTTCGCACTGGCCTTCGCACCTGCATTCGTTCCCGCCTTCGGCCTAACGACTGGATTTACGATTTGCTTCGCGCGGGGAACAAAAATCCGCGCAAAGGTGGCTTGCTCGTAGGAGGCTTCGTTCTTCTTGTAGTAGTCATCGATATCGCCGTCGGTGACTTTGCCGGCTTCTTCCTGCAGCGCGCTGCTCAGTTCCCCGGAAAGAACTTGCATGCGCGCAAAGTTCAACTTTTCCTCGAACTTGGGCTGTTTGTCGAGGCCGCGCTTCTCTGCCACGGTGGACATCCGCAGAATGCGCGAATAGGCGGTCGCCAGTTGGCGGCGAATGGCCGGCGACATTCCCGGCTGCAGCGATTCGGCGAGCTTCTCAAACTGTGCACGGGTGATCACGGTTTTGCATGCGTCGCCCTGTTGCGTGGCATCGGCGCAAAAACCTTTCAGCGTGATCACAGCATCATCGGGCCCAACTTTTATTTCTGGGGCTTTGTCGGTGGAGGCGGAAGGTGTTGCGGCAGGGGGCGTAGCCGATGGCGCAGCTTGTCCGTAGGCCAAGCCGGTGAGCAGGAGACACACGAGGTACTGGAAACGCATGAATCAGGATCCTCCAGGAAGAAATTGCGACGACTGTCATCGTAGCATGTCCCGTCGGAGACCGGGCAAGGGGCGAAGGGGGTTGGCGGCGGGCGAATCCAAAGCGATAATGACGTTTATGCCAGAAATTCGGGCGACCTTCAGTTCCGAGTCGATGCGCCGGGAAAAGCGAGCCGTTGCCGGGAACTCAGTGCTGGCGGCTCTAGTGATCACCAGCCTGAAAATTGTTGTGGGGATCGCGACCGGATCGCTGGGAATTTTGTCGGAGGCTGCACACTCTGGATTGGATCTGATCGCGGCCCTGATGACGTTTTTTTCGGTGCGGGTTTCCGACAAGCCGGCGGACGCCGATCATCAATACGGACACGGTAAGGTCGAGAATTTTTCGGCCTTCATCGAAACCGGTCTGCTGCTGCTGACCTGCATCTGGATCGTCTACGAATCGATATGGCGGCTTTTCTTTCACAGCGTGGAAATAGAGCCGAACGTGGCGGCGTTCGTGGTCATGTTGCTGTCGATCGGAATCGACGCCTGGCGCTCCCGCGCCCTCGGGCGCATTGCGGCGAAGTATGACAGTCAGGCGCTGGAGGCAGATGCGCTGCATTTTTCAACGGACATCTGGTCAAGCGGGGTCGTGATCGTGGGCCTCGCTCTGGTTTTGCTGGGCCGCCGTTATCAGGTGGCGTGGCTGCGGCAGTCCGATCCGATTGCCGCGCTCTTCGTGGCGGGCGTGGTGGTTTCCGTGAGTTGGCGATTGGCCCGGAGAACAATTGATGCCTTGCTGGATGCGGCGCCCAGCGGCGTGCGCAGTCAGATCGTTGATCGGATCGGAACTGTCGACGGCGTGTTGGAAGTAGATCGAGTCCGGTTTCGGAAAGCCGGGAACCGCTATTTCGCGGACGTTTCGGTGGGTCTGGAACGCAATTTCACTTTCCAGCGCACGGAGCAGGTGTCCGATGCGGTGACTTCGCGGGTACGCGAGGTCCTGCCCGATGCTGACGTGATGGTGCACCCGGTTCCGCGAGCCCGGCGCACCGAGAATATTTTTGATCGCGTCCGCGCCGTGGCTACCCGCCACAACTTCAACGTGCACGACGTCAGCGTGCAGGACCTGAACGGGCAGTTGCATGTGGAACAGCATCTGGAACTCGATGAGAAACTCAGTATGAAGCAGGCGCACGACGAAGTGACCCGGCTGGAAACGGAAATGCGCGCCGAGATCCCGGAAATTGCGACCATCTTGACGCATATCGAAAGTGAGCCCGCGACCATTGAGACGGGAGAGGAGATCGTTCGCGAACCGGAATTGGAACAGCGGCTTAAGGATATCGTGAAGGAGTTTCCCGACGTGATGGACGTGCACGAATTCCAGTTCAAGAAAGTACGCGCGCGGCTTTACGTTTCGTGCCACTGCACGCTGCCCGACGATATGCCGCTTTCGCGAGTGCACGATGTTCAGACATCGCTCGAGATCCGCTTCAAGCACGACGCGCCGGAGTTGTTTCGGGTGCTGATTCATCCCGAGCCGATGACTGATAACCGGCGCTAGCGTAGCAAGGGGAGCACCGGGCGTACCCACCGGGCCACGATACTGCTGGACGCGCGAGACGTCCGTCGCTCCATTGTTTTGTTTGTTAGACGAAGAGAGGCGCAATGATCGAAGCTTCGCTGAATTGGACGGACAAAGACCGATTCGTAGGGTCGGCAACTTCTCGACACGCCATCGTGGTCGATACCGGAGCCGAGAAGACTGCCAACAGCCCGATGGAGCTGCTGCTGATCGCCTTGTGCGGGTGCACGGCGGCGGACGTGGTGGGAATTCTCCGCAAGAAACGCGAGCCGTTCACCGGGCTCGAAGTGCGAGCAGAGGGAGAAAGAGCGAGCGGTTATCCTGCCGTCTATACCGCGATTCATTTGACCTATTTCGTTCGCGGGCAGGTGTCGAAGAAAGCCATGGAAGACGCGGTGCGGCTTTCGAAAGAAAAATACTGCTCGGTTTCCGCCATGCTGGAGAAGACCGCCAAGATCACCTACACCATTGAGCACGTTTCGTGAAGGCTGTTCCTCATCCGCTGCGGGGTTACTTCTATATTGGGAGTGCGGCATTTCTGTGGGGCATTTCGGCGACGCTGGGACGCGCGGCATTCACTGGGCATCTGCTGCCGGGCGGCGCTTCGCTAAAAGCGATCGACCCATTGATCCTGTCGCAGAGCCGCACAACTTTGTCGTTAGCGGTGCTGTTGCCGGTCCTGCTGGCGGGCAGAGGAGCGTCCGCTCTGCGCGTTCCTGGGCGCGACCTGTTACGGTTTTTCCTGCTTGGAATCCTGGGAGTCGCGGCGTCGAACTATCTCTACTACCTTGCGATACAGCGGACGAACGTAGCGACGGCCATCATCCTGCAATACACGGCGCCGGTTTGGGTGCTGCTCTATACGGTGGCACGCGGAGCGCGGCGGCCGTCGTCGCGGAGAATCGCGGCGGTGGGACTGGCCGTGGTGGGTTGCGCGCTCGCGGTCGGCTTTGTCGGCTCGGGCGGCTTCCGCATGGACGCGGTCGGCGTCATCGCTGCGTTACTGGCTGCATTTTCCTTCGCGTTTTATAACGTCGGCGGACACAGCGTGCTGGCGCGTTACGACCGCTGGAAAGTCCTGCTGTGGGTGTTGGTGGCTGCGTCAACATTCTGGATGTTCGTAAATCCTCCGTGGAAAATTGTTGCCGCTCACTATGGCTGGCAGCCGTGGGGATTCATGCTGGTGTTTTCGCTGCTTTCGGTGCTCGGGCCATTTTCCTGCTACTTCGCTGGTCTGCAGCACCTGGAGCCCACTCGCGCCATCGTGGCCAGTTGCCTGGAGCCGGTGTTCAGTATTGTGATCGCGGCGCTTGTACTGGGAGAGTTACTGCGGCCGATGCAGACAGTTGGAATCGTTCTGGTGCTGGTGGCGATTGTACTTATCCAGTTGCCGGAGCGGATTGCTCGGGGCGAAGCGTTGGTGGTCGAGCCGATCGAGTAAGTCCTGTGAATTTAGGGGTGGCCGGGCGAGGACGCCCGGCGCTCCGCTAGCTGCTTAATCTACTCCAGGCTTTTGCCTTTCGTCTCCGGAAGTTGCGTTGACATCAAGCACGCTAGGAAGAAGCCGGCGCCGCACAAATAGAAAGCCCAGCTCAATCCTCTTGCTTGGCCCACGCGCCCGATCACATACGGAGCAACCGAACTAAGCGTCCGCGCGCCGTTGTAGGTGAAACCCAACGCACGCGCCCGCAACCGTGTCGGGAAGATTTCGCTGGCAATGATTCCCGAACCCGAAAACATTCCCGTTCCAAAGAAGGCAACAACCGTCCCCAGAACGAGCACCACTGCAGGCGACCGGGCCATGGCATACAGCGGCACCAGCAAAGCCGCCATGAACGTGTACAGCATGAACGACCGCCGCCGACCCAGATGATCGGCAACCCATCCGAAGCTGAGATATCCGGGGAACATGCCGAACAGATTAAGGACAACCAGGAGCGTCGTAGTTCCCATAGCGCCGAAGCCGCGCCCGCCCTGCTCGACCGGAAGCGACAAGTAGGGTGGAAGCCATGTGAACAGGCCCCACCAACCAAACATCCCGAAGAAGTTGAGCAATAGGAGAGCGACAGTGCTCTTGAGATAGGGAGCGCGGAAGATAGCGAGGAAAGACGCATTCCCCTGTGGTTCAAGCTTTTGAGCTTCGTCGATGAGGCGGATCCGCCGATGCTCGTTCCACATCTCTGACTCAGGCACGCGATTCTGGATCCAGAGTGTGATCAGCGCGGGCAAAATCCCCACAAAAAACACGTAGCGCCAGCTGGCGTATCGCAGGACAATTCCGGACACAAGCGCCGCCAGCGCGAAGCCAATCGCCCACGAACTCTGCACCACCGAGATTGCCTTGGCGCGCAATTCATCGGGCCAGGTTTCCGCGACCAGGGTCGCGCCTGTGTTCCACTCGCCGCCCATCCCCAGTCCGAGAATGAAGCGAAACACGGCCAGTACTAACACCGTCGTCGAGAGCCCGGAAGCGAACGAACAGATGGAGTACGTCAGGATGCTGAGCATCAGGGCGCGCTTCCGTCCGACACGATCTGCCAGAAAGCCGAACAGCACCCCGCCCATCCCCGACGCCAGCAGAGTCAGCGTGTAGAGCAGCCCCGAAGTCGCCTTCGACATGCCCAGATCGCGCATGACGTGGGTCAGCACAAGCGCGTAAAGCATCGCGTCGAAGGCGTCGAGCATCCAGCCGAGTGCCGCCGCCAGCAGGGTGCGGCGCTGCTCGGTCGTTGCCTGTCGCAGGAGTTGAATGGGGCCGATGGGCATAAGGGGAAGGATTGTAGCAGGGCAGCGGGGATGGGTGGCCAGAAGACTTTCTTGGCATGATCGACCGGTACCCTGCTTAGCAGCGTGCCGAAAGCAACGTAAACCGGTGAACTATGCTTTGCGGGTGGAACCATTGCTCGCGAAAAGCGCAAGGCAAGCCGGTACCCTCATTCTCGGTGCAGGCTTGGACACGCCCAGAAACGTGGCTGCGATGACGAGAAGGCCAGCATGCGTTTGACGAGGCGATTACGCTTCGCAGCTGGGATGCACTCTACAAATCGTACAAGCTGTGTCGTCAGTGCGATGACGGTGCTGTGGGTGAGGGCTACAGCGAGTCCGTGGCTCGTATTCTGTCGGACCACTGGAATACTCTACCTGAACTCGCTCGCCTCGCTCGGAAGGACTCTCAGTTTCGGGCTTTTGTGATTGGGCACGTCGATGCCACTCTTACCATGGACGATGTCAGAAAGATCAGAAAGAACCTGAGACACAATGCCCGATGGGACTGCGAGCGGTTTCGAATGACCTCGCGAAACCGGCAGATGCTGCTCTGAAAAAGGACGCGCCAAAACGTCGTAAGCAGACGCCGCCGGTCAGACAGTTCTATTCACTCGGAAAGAACCTGCCTATCCCAGCCGCCGCAAATACTTCTGCGCCTTCCCCACATCCCGCCCAATCTGCTCTTTCAGAGCTTCGACCGACGGGAACTTGATCTCGTCCCGCAGGCGATCCAGGAAGTGAATCTCAACTTCGGTTTCCGCTGAAAGCTCAAGCGGATGGAAATTCAGCAGGTGGGACTCGATGGCAAACGAATCGCTCCCAAAAGTCGGACGGTTCCCAATGTTGCTGACCGAGTCGAAGCATTCGTTGCCGACGCGCGTGCGGGTCACATAGACGCCGTCTTTAGGGACAAGCTCCTCGTAGCGGGCCAGGTTGACGGTGGGTACGGTGTACTTCGATCCGTAGCCGCGTCCTCGGCCTGCCGTGGAAAGAATGCTGAACGGACGCGCCAGCAAGTGGCGTGCCCGGCTGACTCGGCCTTCGGAGAGCAACTTGCGGATGTGGCTGCTCGAAACCGGCTCCGCGCGCAGGCGCATCTCGGGATAGTCGTGGACCTCAAATCCCATCTTCCGGCCCAGCTCGCGTAGCACTTGAATGTTTCCCGCGGCTTTATGCCCGAAGTGGAAGTTGTAGCCTTCGTGCACTTCGCCGGCATGCAGGCGCTTCTCCAGAATTTCATGGGCGAACTGATGCGCTGTCATCAGCGAAAGATCACGCGTGAAGGGGAGCAGCAGAACTGTGTCGACACCCGTGGCTTCGAGCAGGCGCAGTTTTTCCGGAAGCGGAGTTAGCAGCTTGAAGTTGGAATCGGGATGCAGGATTCGGGCGGGGTGGGGCTCGAAGCTGACCACCATCGAGTGCGCATTCCCGGCCTTGGCCCGCCGCACGATCTCGTCGATCACGCGGCGGTGAGCGCGGTGCACGCCGTCAAAATTACCGACGCTGAGGAGCGTTGGACCGAAGTCGCGGGGAAGGTCGTCGAGTTGGTGGAAGAGTTGCATCAAGAATCTGCTTACCGCCGAGACGCCGAGGTCACCGACAAGACTGCAGATCCCTCGCTTCGCCCGGGATGACAATTCATATATCGGGATGACAATTTCTAAAACGTTTCGACAAACACTTAAATCTCAAATTCCAGCTTCATGCCGTCGTACGCCAGCCGTGCGCCCTTCGGTAACGCGGCGTCGGTTGCCTCGTGCGGCAGGTCGTGACAGATATGGGTGAAGAATGCGCGCTTCGGTTTTACCTCTTCCACGATTTTCAGCGACTGCTCGACGGTCGAATGCGTGGGGTGCGGCTTGTAGCGCAGCGCATCCAGAAAAAGAATATCGAGGTCTCGCAGCTTCTCCAGCGTTTCGGGCGGAACCTTGCTGTGGTCGGTCAGATAGGCGGCTGATCCGAAACGGAAACCAAGAATCGGAGTATCGCCGTGGATCACCGTCAACGGCTCGAAGCGCGCGCCGAATAATTCGACGGGACCGTCGATCGGATGAAGGTCAACCTGCGGCAGTCCTCCAAATTTATATTTGGCCTCAAAGATGTAGCGAAACATTTTGCGCAAGAATTCGCCCGCCTGCGGCGTGGCATAAAGAGGCAGCTTGCCCGGGATGTGCTTATAAGTCAGCGGGCGCAGATCGTCGATTCCGAGGATGTGGTCGGCGTGCGTGTGAGTATAGAGTACGGCATCGAGTTGTGTGATTTTTTCGCGCAGCGCTTGTTCGCGAAAGTCTGGCGTGGTGTCGATCAGGACGTGGCGGGCATGGTCGTGAGGATCACGGTAGCTGATCATCACGGAGGGACGGGTGCGGCGGTCGCGCGGGTCGGGCGAGCGGCAGACGGCGCAGTCGCAGCCAATCGTTGGGACGCCCATGGATGTGCCGCTGCCTAATACCGTTAAAGTCGCATGCATCAGCCGTTTGTACCCGTAATTGGACCAGGGGCCTGCGGAGGATGCGCGAGAGTGTTGGTCACTTCCACGTAGGCCATGCGCAATTCGTAGAGGCAGTTCTGCAGGAATCCCTGCTCTTTCGGAGTGAGATTACCTTTGGTTTTTTCGGCGATCATGCCGAGCGTGTCGATGGTTTGGCGCGCGCCGATCAAGTCCACTCCGGGCTGGCCTCCTTGTTCGTGCATGAGGCCGAGCTGCATCATGGCGGTCATGTAGAGCGAAGCCATGAAGCGCTCAAAACTCATTTTGAGTTCTTGCGTCGAGTGTCCGCTCAGTTCGACTCGCGTGTCCAGATCGCGCGACGATTGCTTGTAGGCATCGTGCTGCGCCTGCTGCTCGGAGGCGGTGGGCGGTTCGGGGATATCCGATTCGGAGGTAGGGGAAGCAGGTGCGGGCGCGGTTTCCAGGATCGTAGAAACGGGTCTCGAATTGGACGGCTCCGCGACCGCGGTTGCAGTGGCAGCCGACGCGACTGGAGGCGCGGCTTGCTCTTGCGGGGAATCGGATCGCAGTTCTCCGTCGGAAGTGAACAGGCGCTTGTCGCTTACTTTGAATTCGCTTTCTTCTCTTCTTTTTTGAGCCATATGAATTACCTGGTTTCCTAAAATTCTTTTTGAGATTTCACGCGAGCGGGAGCGATGCCGGCTTCAGCTTCGCCGTTCCGGCTCGTAAATCTTTTTCAGCAGCCTCGCGTCGCAGATAACCCAATGCGACGGCGCGATCTCCGCCGGGCAGAGGCAGAATCGCGCTGCTCGTGATTTCACCGACTTCTTTTTCGTCTTTCTCTCCGGCCAAAATCTTTGCGCCCGGTTCGGGTAGCGTACCCCCGACCGAGAACGCCGTAAACTGCCGGTGGACTGCGCCGCGCGAGCGGATGCGCTCTACGATCTCTTGACCGAGATAGCATCCTTTGGTGAAATTCAAGGCGCGTGTCTGCCCGGTTTCCTGCGGCAGGTCGCGCTCGCGGATGTCCACGCCAAATTTAGGGATGCCAAGACTGATCCGCCGTAACTCCAGCGCGTCGGCGCCGACCGGAGTCGCGCCTGCTGCAACCAAGGCGTCCGAAGTCGATTTCAGTTTGTCTGGCGCCAACCAGACTTGGTACGACGTGCCCGCGGGGTCGTCCCCTCTCAGCAGAGTGCATTGCAGGCAGCCACACGCGCAATCACATTTCGGAGAGCATAATTCTAACGACGCGAGATCGGGAACGGCGATACCTGCGTGTTCAAGAACATGGCGGGATTCGGGTCCGCTCAGGCCGAGCGCGGTGAGTTTGTCACTGATGTCGGCGATCCGAACATCGTCGGCGATAATGTAGCGATCGAACAGCTGCAATACTTTTTCTCGCTGCCCGCGCTCCGCATCCACCAGGAGGGAGTCTCCGCGCTGGAAAACGTAGAGATCCGCTTGAATGCGGCCCTGCGCGTTGAGCAGGAAGGCATAGACGCCATGTCCGGGGCTAAGATCGCGAACGTTGTTTGTGGCCATGCCGTTCAGCCAGCGGACGCGGTCGCCGCCAGTCGCGGCGATCTTGGCACGCGCACTTAGGTCATAGAGGCCGCAGCCTGAGAGCAAGGATTGGAACTCGGCGCGGACGTCGCCGTAATCGGACGCAGAGGTCACGTCGCTGTGTTTAGTTGGGTTTGCCCCAGAAAGTGTCGTCGAAGTCATAGGTTCTACCTGTGATTATAGCGAACGGGCGTAATTCGACGGGGCAGTGCCTCTGTCGGGTTCTCACTAGGAGCAGATGATTCCAGCGTGCAAAACGTCGCAATGCCGGAATCGTGCCGCTCGGAGATTGAGACGGGGAGAGACGGGCGCCCCCGCCCGTCCTGCCGGGTGGGGCGACCGGTGCTCCATCATCTGTTTATGAATGGTTCTCGGCTGTGCTAACGTTGCGAACGTGAGCGCGACCAAGCGTGTTGCCGTGATTGCCGGCGACGGGATCGGGAAAGAGGTCATTCCGCAGGCGGTCAAAGTCATTGAGGCCGCTGGTGCCGCAGTCGAATTGACGTCATTCGACTGGGGAGCCGATCGCTATCTTGCCGACAAAACTACGGTTCCGGAGGGTGGCTTCGCAACCTTGGCCCGGGATTTCGATGCCATCCTGGTCGGCGCATTCGGGGATCCGCGCGTGCCCTCCAACACTCATGCGAAGGAGATCCTGCTCGGCATGCGCAGCAGGATGGACCTGTACGCCAATATCAGGCCGGTACGCTTGATGGACGCGTCACTCTGCCCGCTCAAAGGCGTCGAACCGAAAGACATCGATTTCGTCGTGATGCGCGAGAACACCGAGGGCGTTTACGGCGACCTTGGAGGAGTCTTCAAGCAGGGAACGCCGGACGAAGTTGCGATCCAGGAAGACATCAACACTCGCAAGGGTGTCGAGCGCATCATCCACTACGCGTTTGAGTACTGCGCCAGTAACAGGAAGCTCGATGGTTCGGCTCGGCGGCGGGTGCTGATGTGCGACAAATCGAACGCGATGACGCACGCTGGCGGCTTGTGGCAGCGCGTGTTCAAAGAGGTCGCCGCAGCATATCCGCAGGTCGAGACGCAGCACATGTACGTGGACGCCCTCGCCATGCAGATTGTGCGCGCCCCGCACGAGTTTGATGTCATCGTCACCAACAACATGTTTGGCGACATCATCAGCGACCTGGCGGCGGGACTGCAGGGGGGGCTGGGGATGGCCGCTAGTGGCAATCTGTGTCCGGGGAAGACTTCTATGTTTGAGCCTGTGCACGGTTCCGCGCCGACGATTGCGGGGAAAAATATTGCCAACCCCTCTGGCGCGATTCTGAGCGCGGCGATGATGCTGGCGCATCTTGGGATGGCCGGCGAGGCGCAGAAGATCGAAGGCGCCGTGCTCGAAGCGGTCCGGCAGAAAAAAACGACGGCCGATATCGGCGGAACTTTGGGGACGCGCGAGGCGGGTGAGTGGGTGGCGCAAAGGCTCGGCAGTCACCAAGAACCGTAATCCCCATCATTTATTCTCAAGGTAGAGGGAACATGAAGTTGTGGAAGTCTGTCGTAGCTGTTCTGCTACTCACATTGCTGGTTCGCGGAGCGTGGTCGCAAAACCAACCGTCTCCGGCAAGCAACAAGAACCTCGATGCCTTTGGCCTCGAGGGCGAGGATCAAAATCACGATCAGCCGAAGACCGCGCCAGATCAGACCCCCGCGGGCGAGGGCACCCGCGCAACACAAGAAACGACCGTTTCGTCCAAAGAGGCGAAGCAGCTTTTTCGCTCGGTGGATGAGATCCTGCAGTTTGCCAGCCAGGACACGGGCCTGCCGATCAAGCACAAGGTGAAGCGCAGGCTGGCCAAGCGCGACCAGGTGCAAGCTTACATCCAGAAGAGCATGAAGGAGGACAAGGACGCGAAGCGCCTGGAGAGGTCGTCGGCGGTACTGAAGAAGTTCGGGTTGCTGCCGCGAAATTTCGACCTGTCCAGTTTTCTGGTGACGATGCTGAGGGAGCAGGTTGCGGGATACTACGATGTCAAAACGAAAACGGTGAATCTGCTGAATTGGGTGGACGTGGAGCAGCAGAAGCCGGTGCTGGCGCACGAACTGACGCATGCGCTCCAGGATCAGTCGTTCGACATCGAGAAATGGATGAAGGGATCGATGGAAGACACTGATAATACAGCAAGTAATCCAAGTGCTACCGACATCGAAAATGACGAGGAAAGCGGTGCGCGGCAGGCGGTGGTTGAGGGACAGGCGATGGTGGTGCTGCTGGACTATTCACTGGCGCCGACCGGGAAAACGCTGCTCGACTCGCCGCAAATTGTCGACGCTTTAAAGCAGGGTATGGTATCGGGGACGGCGGATTCTCCGGCGTTTCGCGATGCTCCAATTTTTTTGAAAGAGACGCTGACGTTTCCGTATCGCTACGGACTCGACTTTACCGGCGCGCTGCTGAAGGCGGGCGGGAAGAGACTCGCATATGCGGGCGCGTTCAAGAACCCGCCGAAGACGACGCGCGAAATCATGGAGCCCGAAACCTACCTTGCGCACGAGAAGCTCGAGCCGATGAAAATGATCGACATGGAGAAAGATTTCAAGGGCTACGATCCCTTCGACATTGGCGCCATGGGAGAGTTTGACGTGGATGTCTTGGTCGAGCAGTACGCGGGGCGAGAGGAGGCTGCAGCCATCTATCCGGAGTGGCGCGGCGGATACTATTTTGCCGGCCGACCGAAGGCAGACAAAGCGGCGCCGCTCGGCGTACTGTACGTTTCCCGCTGGTCGAATGCGGCGAAAGCGGCGGAGTTTGCGGCAGTGTATGCGAAAGCGCTGACACAGCGGTATCAGAAGCGGCAAGCTTTGGGCGCGGATGGCAAAATTGCGGACGACGCTCCGCCAGTCGATTCCTGGCGAACGTTGCGCGGACGGCATGCCTGGCTCACAGAAGAGGGAGTTGTCGTGATTGAAGTGCGCGGCGAGGAGATACTCATCAGCGAGAGTCTGGATGACGAGACGACGAAGCGGGTGGAAGGAGATTTCTGGTCGGAGGAAAAAGCTGCTCCCGGCAAGCCGTGAGTTTCAAGCTACGAGTTTCCGTCTTGTATAATCAGCAGTTCCGCACTCATTCCCACCCCCACAGGAGAGCACTTGCAGCAGGCGGAGATTGGCATAATCGGCGGTAGCGGTCTGTACCACATGCCGGGTTTTAGCGATGCGCAGGAGGTCGAGCAGCAGACTCCCTTTGGAGAGCCTTCAGATGCATACGTTCTTGGCACGCTCGGTGGTCGCAAAGTGGCATTTCTCGCGCGCCACGCTCGCGGCCACAAACTGCTGCCGAGCGAACTGAATTTCCGGGCGAACATTTACGGCTTTAAACAGTTGGGAGTTGAGCGCATTGTTTCGGTTTCGGCCGTGGGGTCGCTGAAGGAAGAGCACAAGCCGCTCGATTTCGTGATCCCGACCCAGTTTTATGACCGCACCCGGCACCGCGCGGACACTTTCTTCGGCGACGGCATCGTGGCGCACATTGGATTTGGCGATCCGGTGTGCGGCGAAATGTCGAAGGTGGTCCGCGGCGCATGCAAGGCTGCAGGCGTACCCGCGAAACTGGGGGGCACGTACATTTGCATGGAGGGCCCGCAGTTTTCCACCAAGGCGGAGTCGAACGTGTATCGCAGTTGGGGCGCGGACGTGATCGGCATGACAAACTTGCAGGAAGCCAAGCTCGCGCGCGAAGCCGAGATTTGCTACGTCACGATCGCTATGGTGACCGATTATGACTGCTGGCATCCGCATCATGATGCGGTGACGGTGGAGCAGATTGTGTCCGTGCTGGTAAAGAACGCCGAGAACGCCGGGAAAGTCGTGAAGGCCACGGTGTCGGCGCTGCCGAAGGTGCGAGCCTGCAAGTGCGGGCGGGCGCTGGCGAATGCCATTCTTACCGATCCGGCGAAGATTCCGGCGGCGACGAGAGAAAAACTGAAGTTGATATTGGGAAAGTATTTGAAATAGCCGTTGGAGAGACGGGCGCCCTCGCCCGTCCAGTACTGTGGCGGCCGGGCGGGGACGCCCGGCTCTCCACTAAAAAACTTACGGAGACTCATGAGCGTTCTCGTCGTTGGTTCGGTTGCGTTTGACACGATCGCCACGCCTTCTGGCCGGGTGACTGACATTCTCGGAGGCGCTGCGACGTATTTTGCATTGGCCGCAAGTTACTTCACCGAGGTGCGGATGGTGGCGGTAGTAGGCGAAGATTTTAGGCCCGAACACGAAGCGGTGCTGAAAAAACGCGGCGTCGACACGCGCGGCATCGAGCGGACCCAGGGTAAGACTTTCCGGTGGGGGGGGCAGTATCTCGACAACCTGAACGAGGCTAAAACCGAATTCACGGAACTGAATGTCTTCGAGAAATTTCAGCCGCGCATTCCAAAAGAGTATTCAGACACGCAGTTCCTGTTTCTTGCGAATATCCACCCCACACTCCAAACGGCGGTTCGGTTGGAGATGAATGGCGTGCGCCTGACGGGGGGCGACACCATGAATTTCTGGATCCAGGGCACGCGCAAGGAATTGATGGAAACGTTGAAGCTGGTGAACGTTCTCCTGATCAACGACACCGAGACCAAGATGCTGGCCGGGGAGAAGAATCTTCCGCGCGCGGCGAACAAAGTTCTTGCGATGGGACCGAGCGCGTTGGTGGTGAAGCACGGCGAGTACGGGGCGACCATTTTTTTCGGCGAGGGCGCCTTCGGCCTCGGATCGCATCCTTTTCGCGCGCCGACGCTGCCCATTGAAGAAGTAAAAGACCCGACTGGGGCGGGCGATTCGTTTGCCGGTGGATTCATGGGATACATCGCCGCGCAGGGTGAGATTAATCGCGAGGTGCTGAAGCGCGCCTTGTTTTACGGCGGAGTGATGGGATCGTTTGCCGTGGAACGCTTTGGAACGGAGCGCCTACAGAATCTGACGCGCGAGGAAATCGACGCGCGCTTTCAGATATTCCGGGAATTGACGCACCTCGGATAGAAGCATTGCGGTTTATCCTCAAGCAGCCATGACAGAGCGCACAGTGAGCGTAAAGTGACTGTGAAGACAGCCGCTGTTCGCGACCGCAGCGCGGCCCGTGTGGCCGGTATAGCCGTCCTTGTGTCTCTGTTTTCTTTTCTTTACTACCTCCAACAAAGTGGTCTTTTGCGGTATGGCGACGCGGTCGCGCACATTAATATTGCGCGGCGCGTGTTCGATTCGCAGACTCCCGGTCTGCTGCAATTGGGAACAGTCTGGTTGCCCCTGCCTCATCTGCTGATGATCCCGTTCATTTTCTCGGACGCGATGTGGCGGAGCGGGGCAGGCGGTTCGATCCCTTCGATGATCGCCTACGTGCTCGGGGTCGTGGGAATATTTCGCCTGGTGCGCGGCATGCTGGAGGCCGAGGTCCGCACAAAACCATGGGCTGGCGTGGGCGCATGGGCCGCAACCTTCGCTTATGGAGCCAATCCGAACCTGATCTACATGCAGGCAACGGCCATGACGGAATCAATCTATCTGGCGCTGTTTGTCTGGGCCGTCGTCTACTTCGCGGAATTTATTCGGAGCCTGCGAGAAAACGAAGATGTCGGTGGCCGGCCGACGCAGGCGACGCGCACTGCGCTCGCGCGCTGCGCCTACTGTCTTGCGGGCGCAGAGCTAACTCGCTACGACGGATGGTTTCTGGCGGGAGTGACGGGAGCGGTGGTCGTCCGAATCGTGCTGCGGCGATGGCAGAATCGCGCTCTTGACGATCGCGCGTTGCGGCAAAATGCCGCGAAGTTCCTGTTGGGCATTGCCGTGGTTCCGGTCCTGTGGCTGGCGTATAACGGCCTCGTATATGGAAACGCGCTGGAGTTCGCGAACGGCCCCTATTCGGCGAAGGCGATCGAGCAGCGCGTCGGTGCACCGAATCCAGCGCTCCACAATGCCAGGGTCGCGGCACTCTATTATTTGAAATCGGCGCAGTTGAATGTGGCGGAAGGGAACTGGGGCCGCTTCTGGCTGGCGGCGGCTTTTGTGGCGCTGGTCATCGGAGCATGGAAACTGCGGGCGCAATCGGCCCCGATGCTATTGTTGTGGGTTCCACTGGTGTTCTACGCGCTTTCGATTGCGTACGGCTCGGTGCCGATCCATGTCCACACGTGGTGGCCGTTTGCCACCTTTAACCAGCGCTACGGACTCCAGCTGTTGCCCATGTTCGGGGTTTCGACCGGAGTGCTGACCGCTTCTGTTGTTCTCCTGGGCAAGCTCCTTAACGTTAGCGGGCACCGTGGGAAACTGGTGGCGACGATGTTGGCGATGGTGGCGGTCAGTTATGCATCGGTGTGGAAGGCGGGGCCGCAATGCTTGAAGGAGGCACGGAGGAATTGGGAAATCCGGAATCCTCTGGATTCGGCGGTGGAGCGGATAATCGGTACACTACCAGGGAACTCACGGTTCCTGATGGAACTCGGCGAACACGTCGGCGTCATGCAGCAATTGGGCATTCCGCTGCGTCAGGTAGTGAATAACGAAAACCATCGCTCGTGGAAGCGGCCAACAGATCCCGAGGGCCTGTGGGAGCGCGCGCTGGCCGATCCGCCGCGGTACGTGGATTTTGTGATTGCCTTCGACGGGGATGCAGTGGACCAACGCGCTCATAAGATAAATCTTACGGAGCTGGCGGAAATTCGCGCGACCGGACAGCCCCGTGCGCGGATCTACGCCACGGGCAGCGCCCCGAATCCGTCGCGTTAACCCTTCGGAAAGCAGCCGAGAACGCGCCCCGATGGCGGTGATAGAATCCGCTCGAAGTCGAGACGCTCTTATGAACCCAATCCACGCAATCAGCGAAATGTTTCGCCATCAACTGGGCACGGTGCTGACCTCGACGCTGGCGCGCTTGTCTCTGGCGGCCGTACTCGGCGGCGTGATTGGCCTGGAACGGCAACTGCGCCACAAGCCGGCCGGGCTGCGCACGAATATGTTCATCTGTTTCGGGGCGGCGATGTTCACGGTTCTGTCGCGGCAACTCGCGGGCACGGAGTCGGACAGCGCACGGATCGCGGCGCAGATCATTCCAGGCATCGGCTTCATTGGCGCAGGTTCCATTCTGCACGCGCGAGCGTCGGTGACGGGCCTGACGACGGCGGCGACCCTGTTCGTGGTGGCATCCGTCGGGATGGCGGCAGGCGGCGGCCTGTATCTGATCGCTTTCTTCGCCACCGTCATGATTCTGCTTTCGCTGGTGCTGCTCGGACGAATGGAAGCCGCGTTCTCGCTCAAGGAGTTTGGGACCACCTATGAAGTGACCGGCCGCAACGTGGATGGGATGTTGCGGGAAGTGAACCGCATCTTAGACTCCGAGCAACTTACCATGGAGAGCGTGCACATCGCCGATGCTGACCCGGATTTCCGCATGGTGTTCTCGGTGAATGGCGAGCATGAACAGCAAAAAGTATTTTCCGTCCGTTTGCACGAATCGACCTCGTTTGCCAGCGTGACGACGCTTGGGACCACGGAACACGAATGAGTTCCCCGCAGAATGATGCTCGGCAGAGCACGAGAATCCCCTTCACGAAGGCGTCGGCCTGCGGCAACGATTTTCTGATGGTGGAAGGTGAGCGCGCTTCCGGCGACCTGGGCGCGCTCAGCCGCCGTTTGTGCGATCGCCATCGCGGAGTGGGCGCTGACGGCGTGGAATGGCTGTTTCCCGATGCGGAAGCGGACGTGAAGGCGCGCCTAATCAACGCGGATGGTTCGGAAGCGGAAATTTCCGGCAACGGCACGCGCTGTGTGGCGGCGGAGATTTGCTCGCGAGAGAACAAGACGGAAGTTGTGGTTCGCACCGGTGCGGGACTGAAGACCTGTCAGCTCATTGGCCGGGAAGACGGCCCGGAAGGTGGGCGGCAAGGTTCCACGTTTGAGTTCGAAACGGATATGGGTCAGCCAGAGGTCGGCGGCCAGTTGTCGATTGAGACGATGTGGGTGCGGGCGGCGGGGACGCGAGTTTCGATGGGGAATCCGCACTTCGTAATTTTCGTGGAGAACTTTCAGGAGGGATGGCAGCGGCAGGCGGCACTGATCGGGACGCAGCCTCAATTTCCGCAGGGCACGAATGTGGAGTACGTAGTGGTGCGCGATGCCAGTGAAATCGAGATCCGGCTGTTTGAGCGGGGCGTGGGAGAGACCCAGTCTTCGGGTACGGGATCGTGCGCGGCGGCGGTGGCAGCAATTGCGAGCGGGCGCGTCGCTTCTCCGGTGACGGTGATTTCGCCCGGAGGTGCGCAGACGGTGCGATGGGAGGATCAAGTGTATCTGCGGGGTCCGGCAACTCTTGTCTGCCGTGGAGAATTCTTCGTTTAACATCGAGTCGAGATGCCTTCCGCTCCAAATTCGCGAAGCAAGCCGCGCGCGCTCCGTCCTGGCGACAAGGTGGGAATTGTTGCGCCCGCCTCGAACGTGAATCGCCAAATGCTGGAGGCCGGCTGCGACGGTCTTCGTCGTGCCGGCTACGAGCCGTTTTATTTCGGGTCGATCCTGGAACGCGATCTGTACTTTGCCGGGTCGGCGGAGCGCCGGGCGCGGGAACTGGAAGAGATGTTCACGCGCGACGAACTGCGAGCGATTGTTTGTGCGCGAGGAGGATATGGATCGAACTACCTGCTGCCTGGGCTTGATTCAAAGACGATTGATTTGGAGAAGATTGCTAGGCATCCGAAGATTTTTGTCGGTTATAGCGACCTGACGACGCTGCTGACTTGGTTTTCCGATGCCGCCGGCTTGGTGACTTTTCATGGTCCGATGGTGGCCAAGGATTTCGGCGTCGCGGATGGTGTCGACCTCGCCTCGTGGCAGAACGCGGTGAGTGGCGCCGCAGAATGGGAGATTGGCGAAGGCTCAGGCGCGAAACCGCTGGTGGCGGGAGAGGCGGAAGGAATTCTCTACGGCGGATGTCTTTCCATTCTGGTCGCTGCGCTGGGCACGCCATATGACATCCAAACTGCGGGAACAATTTTCTTCGTCGAGGACCTCGCGGCCAAACCTTACCAGATTGATCGCATGCTGATGCAGTTGAAATTGGCGGGCAAGCTGAAAGGCGTGCGCGGCATTGTCTTCGGCGAAATGCTCGATTGCCGGCAAGGCCCGGCGCAGGATTACACGCTCGAAGAAGTTGTGCTGCGTATAGTAGGAGATCTCGGAATCCCGGTGGCGTTTGGCCTGCGTTCGGGACATGTCTCGCGCGCGAACACCACCCTGCCGATTGGCGTAAAAGCGAGGCTCGAAGTGGGCGGTGAGGTGAGGCTGAGGATTCTGGAGTCCGCGACTAGCCTATGAGCAACCTCTGACTAGCCTATGAGCAACCTCTAATGAGCAATCTCTCGACGAGTAATCTTTGATGAGTAAACCAAGGCACATTCACCTGATCGGCATTTGCGGGACGGCGATGGCTTCGCTCGCCGGCATGCTGCAAGAGCGGGGCTTTCGCGTCACGGGTTCGGATGCTGCAGCATATCCACCGATGTCGACGTTTCTGGAATCATTGGGCATTCCCGTCGCGCAGCCGTTTGCTGAGTCGAACCTCAATCCTCGTCCCGACCGCGTGATCGTGGGGAACGCGCTTTCTCGCGGCAATGTCGAACTGGAGCGCGTGCTTGACGAGCGCATTCCGTTCTGCTCGCTGCCGCAGATTTTGCACGATGAGTTCCTGGTCGGCAAAGAGGTTCTGGTCGTGGCCGGAACGCATGGCAAGACGACCACGACTTCGATGCTGGCTTGGATCTTCGAGACCGCTGGCCTTCGGCCTTCGTTCCTCATCGGTGGTATCGCAGAAAATTTCGGCCGGAGTTTTGGGCTGGGCGAAGGCAAGCACTTTATCCTGGAAGGCGACGAGTATGACACCGCATTCTTCGACAAGGGTCCAAAGTTTCTGCACTATTTTCCTGATTCCCTGATTCTCACTTCGGTCGAATTCGACCACGCGGATATCTATAAAGATCTCGACGCGGTCGAAACGGCTTTCAAGCGACTGGTGAACCTGGTTCCGAGACGCGGGCGGATTGTTGCATTTGATTCGGGCGATACCTCGACTAAGAGTCTCAACCGCTGTGTCCAGAACGCCCTCTGTCCGGTTGAGCGTTACGGTGCTTCGAATCACGCCAGCTGGAAAATCGCAAATCTTAGGCTGGGCGAAGATCGAACTTCCTGGTCGGTGCTGCTCGATGGAAAAGCGTGGGCGGATTTCGAATTTCCGCTGGGTGGCGAATACAACGTCTGGAATGCGACGGCAGCAGCGGCGCTCGCGGCGAATTATGAAATTTCGAAAGACGTGATCGCGAAGGCTCTCAAGACGTTTCGCAGCGTGAAGCGGCGCCTGGAAGTGAAATCGCAAGTTAACGGAATTACGATCATCGACGACTTTGCGCATCATCCAACGGCCATCGAGCAAACGATTCTCGCTTTGCGGGCACGATATCCGAAATCGCGCCTGTGGGTGGTGCTCGAGCCGCGCTCGAACACGATGCGCCGCAACGTGCTGCAGGACGCGCTCTCTCGCAGTCTGGCGCTCGCCGATCAAGTGGTGATCGCGGCCATCTTCAAATCGGAGGCGATCCCCGAAGCGGAGCGGCTCGACCTGCAGCGGGTGATCGGCGAGATCCAGAAGCGCGGAAAGCAAGCACGCGTCTTTGCCGACGCCGATGCCATCGTGAACGCGATCGCGCCCGAATTGCGGGAGCGAGACGTGGTTGCCATTCTCTCCAATGGCGGATTCGGCGGCATCTATGAGAAGCTACCCCAACGATTGCGCGGGCTCGCGGTCGAAGCGCTCGGAGTGCAAGAGCCTGCGTGAGAACCTGCGTGAAAGAGCCTGGGGTGAATGAGTAAGTGTTTCGCACCATTCTCATGCTGCTGTTTTGGGCCGCTGCGCTACCCTTCGCGGCGCTTCTCGGAATTCCCTGGACTTATCTGACCAAAGACATCACTTTTTTGTACCGCAGCTGCATGTGGGCGGCATTCACGGGCGTGCGCATTGCGGGAGTGAAGGTGCGGACGCTGGGCCTCGAAAAAATCGATCCGACGCGAACTTATATTTTCATGTCGAACCACATCTCCAATCTCGATCCTCCGATCACGCTGCCGCTGATCCCGCGCCGGACTTCGGTGATGGTGAAAAAAGAATTGTTCCGCGTCCCAATTCTCGGAAAGATCATGCTGATCGGTTCGCTCGTGCCGGTGGACCGCGGAAATCGCGATTCCGGCATCGCCGCGGTTCGTGACGCGGTCAAAGCCCTCGAGCAGGGACTGAACATGACGATCTACATAGAAGGGAAGCGCTCCTTCGATGGCAAGCTGCTGCCCTTCAAAAAAGGACCGTTCTATCTTGCGCGGGAATGCAACGTGCCGGTCGTGCCGATCACGATTTCAGGCACCGAAAAAGTTATGCCGAAAGCGCGGTTTGCGATTCGTCCGGGGATGGTGACGGTCGAATTTCACGATCCGATTGAGCCCGCCGATTTTGGAGAGCGCGATTGCCTGATGGCCAAAGTACGAGCCGCGATCAATAGCGGGCTTCCGGCGGAGCTGCAGGAATCATCGAGAGAAGTCAAGCGTCAATAATTCCAACCGCGATAGTCTTCGCCTTCAACCCTTGCGCGAGATCCGATTGAGAGTGACCTTGCGGACCTCCTTGAACCCCATTCGAAGGTAGAGGTCGATGGCGCGATGGTTCTCGTTGCCGACATGGAGCCAGGATACAAGCCCGTCTCGGCGATGATCTCGCACGAGCTGCCCGATGAGGCTCGCAGCAAGGCCTTTGCCACGATATGCCGGATGTGTGCAGACCCCGCTGATCTCGGGGTAGCCGTCGAGCGACAAGCGCTCGCCGCCCATCGCGATCAATTCGCCATTCGATCGCGCGCCAGATCTAACGCCATAGTACGAACCCATTGCGCACGTCCTTTTGCGAAAAAAGCCGGGGAACGCGAGGGTTGTGAGCGCGACCATCTCGGGCGCATTGGCGTCCGAGAGGTGAACAATTTCGGTCGTCGGACCCGGCGGCGCGACTTCTTCGGGCAGTACCATCTGGAGGCATTCCAGTATTCCTTCAAGAAAGAGTTCCGGCACGTGCGGATAACTCTTCCCTATGAGCCATACCGATTCGCCAGGGCCGAGCAACGAATGAAGCTGTTGCAGGGCAGCCGAACTCGGCTCCGCTACCGCTGCAAACGGGGCGACGTCGGCAGGATAGCGGCAGGCGTCAGCAGCGAACGCAGCGAGGTGGCGATGCTTGGTTTGGAGAGCATGCCATACCGGATTTGCGAAGAGACTCTCGGGCAGGTCGTTCATTTATTTAAAACATACACGACTAGCCTGACGCAATGCCTGGAGGTCCGGATTGCCTTATCCCTGCTGGACGAGAAAGGGCGGCGTTGCCGCCGCCCACTTCGATAAGTGCCCGAAGATAGTGCCCGAAACCTTGGATTGGGAAACAGACCTCTTAGGCGGCCTTCTCAGCAACGATTTTGTGCGTGGTTGAGCTATCGACGTTGAAGGTCCGAACCACAGGCTCTGCGTCGAGCAGCGGCCGTATCATCTGCTGGACGACGGGGTACTGCTCCCGCTGGTACCGCTCAGCATCTTCTTTGGTATTCCAGAAACTGATCGCCAGGACGCGATTCGGTTCTGTATCCGATACCAAAAGGGTCTCATCCGCGAATCCGGTCTGTGTATTCAGAATCGGCAGTACTTTGTCGTTGATGAGGGTAGTGAGGTCTCTTGCCTTTCCCGGCTTGGTGGTTACTTCAACAGTGCGTGTAAACATGGGAAACACTCCTTCTGCGCTTGTTCTGAAAACGCTCGAGGCTACCGGTCGAAGCTGACCGGTTGCGGTGATGGGTCACGGGGGTGGAGCCGGTCTTGCGACCAACTGCTTGACCACCATGGATTCGGGCCGAAACCGTCATCAGGAGACGGGCTTTCGGTCTTATGAATTTCAACTGCCCGAATGTCCTCGTGGGTCAGGGTCGTCGCTGGGCCGCTAGGTAAGAGTTCTGCGACGGAGTTTTGGCTGTGGCCAATGGAGACATCTCGAAGCTAGGCCTCAGGGGGGCCAGTGTCAATGCCCGCTTTTGGTGCAGTGCTCGGACCCAGTTCGCGGGCGCCTTTCTTCGCAGCGAAAACGGAGAAGGCGGACAAACCCCAAGCGGTGGGCGGACGTGGAATGCCACCCCTCTGCGCAAAACGCGAGGAGCGGGCGACCCGGGCCGCTGCACCCTCTCCCTAACTGCCGTGTTCGGCGACGACAGCGATCTTCACGCCGAGGGCGCGCAGGACAGAATTGATGGTTTCAAAGCGTGGGTGCGCGCCTGCAGTCAGGGCTTTGTACAGGCTCTCCCTGCCGAGTCCGGAGTCTTTGGCGATCTGCGCCATGCCTCGCGCTTTGGCCACGTCGCCGAGCGCGGCAACGAATACATCGGGGTTTGGGTCCTCGGCGGCGGCTGAAAGATATTCCGCGATGACCGCATCGTTATCGAGATGCGCAGCCGCGTCGAATGTTTTGTAAGTTGTTTTCCTTTTCTTCATCGTTTTTCCCTCTTCAATTCGCGAGCCATTTTTTTGCCTTTGGCAATGGATACGGATTTCGGAAGCGCCTTCGCCAACAGGTCCGCAATCGCCGAACTTTCCCAATTCGCGTTACGAAGGCGAGCCAAGATTCTGGACTTTGCTTTTTGGTCGGCAAGATTTGGATAGCCACACATCGAAATCGGACGACCGGACAAATGGGTTCCCGTCCCTTAGTGTATCCGAGTGGATACTTTGCTGGCGAGCGCAATTTCGCCCCGACCCCGAATCGCAGAGCGTACGTCACGGGGAAAACGCCTTGACACTTCGCCGCTAGTGTCGGATGCGTAGGGGTCCCTTCGGCTTCGCTCGGGCAAGCGCTTCGACTACCGAGCTGCTTCGTTTCGCGAAGCGGCTACTTCGCTCAGGATGACACTGTTATGGGATGACACTCTTATGTAAAGACTAGGCAAGAGAAGACTCACTCACGCTCCGACAACTTTCGTACTGCTTTGGCAATCTCCGGCAGCTTGGCGTAGGCGGCGCAGCACTTCAACCACAGGCGGTGATCGATGGCGGGAGCGCCGCTGACCATGGCTCCAGGGGGAACGTCGTGGGGGATGCCGCTTTGGGCTATGGCTATGGCTCCGTCGCCGATTTTTACGTGGCCGCTGACGCCTACTTGTCCGGCCAGGATTACGTTGTTGCCTACGTCGGTGGTGCCGGCCAGGCCTACTTGGGCGCAGAGAAGCGTATCGTGTCCTATGGTACAGCTGTGGCCTACGTGGACGAGGTTATCGATTTTTGTACCTGGCCCGATGCGAGTCTCGCCTATGCTGGCTCGGTCGATGCAGGCGTTGGCCTGGATCTCTGCGTCGCTCTCGACCGCTACGTTGCCGGACTGGACGATTTTGTGCCAGTGGGCGGCTTCGTCTTTCGCGAATCCGAAGCCGTCGCAGCCCACTACGGCTCCGTTTTGCAGCAGGACGTTGTCTCCCAAGCGGCAGAATTCTCGGACTACGGCATGGGCGTGAGCGAAGAAATTGTTGCCTATGGTTGCTCCGCGATAGATGACTACGTGGGCGAGCAGGACGGCGTTGTCTCCGATGACGACGTCTTCGTCGATTACTACGTAGGGGCCGATGTGCGCGTTCTGGCCTAACTTCCTTTTTGCCTTGGGATGGATTACCGCGGTGGGGTGGATTCCGGGGGCGTAGCTTGGCGGGTGATAGAAAAGCTCTATGGCTTTGGCCCAGGCTAGATAAGGATTCTTGCTGCGCAGCATTCCTGCCGTAATGGCAGGGAAGTTTTCGGCAACTATTACCGCTGACGCTTTCGTGGTCTTCGCGGCGGCGTTGTATTTGGGGTTGGACACGAAGGTCACATGGCCTGGGGCGGCTTGCTCTATGCCGGCTACTCCGGTGATTTCGGTGGTGGGAGAGGCGTTGTCCAGGTGGGCGTCTAGGGCTTTGGCGATGTCGGCTAGTTTCATGGCGGTCTCGGGGAGATTGTAGCAAGCAGGGCCCAGGTCTTGATGGCGGTTTGGCGGAGATGCCCGTCTCGTACGGCTCGGTTGATGCGGTGCCGAGAAAAAGCTTGAACCACGGGGGGACAGAGGCACACAGGGAATCCTCAACGATTTTCCTGCCACCTGCGAGCTGCGACTGCCCGACCTGGTTTGCTACTGCTCGAACAGGGTTACTTGCCTGGTGTCGGGTTGGCCGCCTTTGCGGCGGCGGTTGGCTGAGCCGATCACTGCCAGCACTGTTACCGAGGTCAGGGCTTCGCGAGGGACGAAGACGCGCTGTGTGTTGGAGCGCAGGTCGGGAGGGTTCATTAGGAATCCTTCGGCGGGGTTTTGCGTTAGGTCATTGGGCAGGATGCCTTCTATCACTTCGTTGTCTTTGAACTTCAGGCGCACCCAGAGGCCTTCGGTCCTTGGGCGGGTGGTGAAGGTCTTGCGGAGCATTAGGTCGGTGTCGGAAAATTCGCGGACAAAATAAACGGCTTTGATGTCGCGCAAGTCGATAGCTACCACGTTGCCGGAGGTGTTGAGGAGTTCGAGTTTGCCGTCCACCACGAAGTTGGAGGGAGCTACGTAGCCGCTGATGGAGTCGCGGTCGTGTTTCCGCACGATTACTTTTTTATGGGTCGAGGGCATGGGCGCTCGGAGCTTTCAGCGGTATGGCAATCCCACCCCTCGCGCAAAGAGCGCGCAAGTATGGGGCACCCGTGGAAGCTCCAGATGGGATTCTCGCACTTTCGTGAGGAATTCGGACAGTTTGTGCCTTCACAGTAGCCAAACGGTAAACCTTGTGTTATTTTTTCTAGTTTGCTGCAATAGTAGGCTTGCGATATAACTCTAATGTCTAGAGAGAGTTAGATTCCGTCCGCGAGCAACCGGTCAATGTTCGAAGTAGGTTCGAGCTAGGTTCGAACTGGATTCGAGCCGGGTCCCCTGTGGAAATCTTGTGAATAACGCCCCGAGCGAGCCCACCGATGGGCCACCGCAAGGCGACTAGGAAGGCATGGCCGATTACATATACACGCTGGAAACCCGGCTCTCGCCGGACCAACAAAAGGCAGTAACCCTCGTCCAGGACGCCGCCAAAGCGGCGGGGATGAACCTATATCTGACGGGCGGCGCCATCCGCGACATCGTTACCGGCTTTCCTATCCGCGATCTGGATTTCACGGTGCAGGGCAACGCGCTCAAGCTGCAGAAAGATCTGGAACGGGCGGGAGCGGTGGTGGGTGACGCGGACAATGAGACCAAGGCTTTGCTGCTCACTTTGCCGGGGGGCGTCCGCGCCGAGGTTGCGATGGCGCGCTCGGAGCATTACGACAAGCCCGGGAAAGCTCCGCAGATGGCGCCGGCTACGATTATTGATGATCTGCGGCGCCGCGATTTCACGGTGAACGCGATGGCCCTGTCGCTGAACGAAGGATCGCGCGGGCTATTGATGGATCCGTTCAATGGTGTGGCGGACATCGAAGCTAAGGTGATCCGCGTGTTGCATAACTACGCGTTTCTGGAGGATCCGTCGCGGATGATCCGCGCCACGCGCTTCACCACGCGCTTTCACTGGCCGCTGGAGGAGAGGACACAGGCGCGTTATGAGTCGGGAAAAGAAAACGGCTACATCGAGCACATGCGGAGTTCAAGCATCGGATACGAGATCGAGCAGTTAGCGTACGAGGACGATCCGCACGGCGTTCTGAAGGCGTATGAAAAAGAGGGATGGCTGAAGGTACTGAATGCGCATTGGAGCACGGCCAAAGTGGACACGGCCGGATTGGGCGCGCTGATGAAGACCCGGCAGCAGATGAACGAGCTTGGGTATGCTCCGGAGGTTGCGCCGGCGGTGCTGTATTTCCTTACCGAGCGGCTGGGCGAAAAGGATATTTCGGATTTGCGGCGGGCGATTCCACGCAAGGATCTGGTCGAGGCCTGGAAGGATCTGGATTCGAACGCCCACAGTCTCGCCAAGCGCTTGTCGGGTAAGGAAGCGGCCACGCCTTCGCGGACCTGGCAATTGCTGTCGTCGGCGCGTCCGGAGATGATTTTGTTTCTGGCGATCACGGCGCGGCAGCAAGCGGTGGCACAGAAGATCAAGAACTTTTTTACGAAGTGGCGACAGGTGCAGCAGAAGATCCCGTTGCCGGAGATGACCGAACTCCATATCACGCCGCAGATGGCGACGTATCCGAAGATTGCAAACGATGTGTTCTTACTGTTGTTGGATGGCAAGCTGCGTTCGCGGACTGAGACTCTGAAGTTTCTCAAGCCGCTGGCGCCGCCACCGCCGCCACCGCCGCCTCCTCCGCCAGCCAAGCGGGGTCGGGGAGCCAAGGCCGCTGCCGCTGCCGTCGTTTCTCCTGCGGCAAGCGGTAAGCCTGGTAAAGGGAAGGGGAAAGTTGTGGCGGCTCTGCCAGCACCGGTCGTGCCGCTCCAAGCGAAGTCCGCCCCGGCGGCGAAGCTTGCGGTGCCTGCGAAACCCGTTCCTGCTTCGAAGACTGCCGTGGCTGCCAAGGCGAGCAAACCAGCCAAGGCTCCTGCCGTCAAGAAGGCGAGCAAAGATGCCACGCCCAAGAAGCCGGCAGCGAAAACGAACGCGAAGGCCACCTCCAAGAAGAAGAAATAAGGCGGGTTGGTGACCCGCCCGCAGCCAGTGTGCCATCGCTCCGGAACTCGACTCGGTCTCACTTTTGCTTCCCGGCGCTTAAGCGCCGGGCTTTCATATATCGCCGCTTCGCGGCTGAAGCAAGCGGCGATTTCCGCTTGTTTGCTGTCCCCGTGGTTGCGACCCCGACTCGCCCATCCCGACGTCAAACCAAGTCGAAAGTGATCTATAATGTAGCCATGCGTCGCCCCTTGACCATTGCGGCGTTCGTCGTCATCCTGCTCGTAGCGCTCGTGTCAGCATCAGCCCAGCGTGGTGGGATGCGTTCCGGTGGCGGTCGCGGCGGTGCGGTTGGACGCCCTTCGGGAGGCGGTCACGGTATTGCCATTGGACGATCCAGTGGAGGAACTTCGGGCAGCCGCGCCTTCGGTGGAATGCACGCCGGACTGGGTTCCCGTCTTTCTTTCCGTGAAGACCGTTTTGGCGGAGGGCGCTTTCACTCTGGCGGTTTTCGTCACTGCTTCGGTTGCCGGAGGGGTTTCGGGTCTCCGTGGTATGGCGGATACGGCTACGCAGGCTATTACGATCCGTATTGGTGGTGGGACTCGTCTTCCTCGTACGACTATGACCAGGAGCGGGACCTTGCGCGAGCCAGCGAGATGAACGCGCTGAGCGTCGAAGAACAGACTTTACGCGAGCAGGAAGATAGGGATAGGGAGCGAGAGCGGGATCAGGAATCGTATGCGCGTCGCTCGCAGGCGCGCGAAGACGAGCGGGCGGCTGCGCTCCCGTCGACGGCGCTGGTCTTCCGCGACCAGCATGTTGAAGAAGTGCGGAATTATGCGATCGCTGGTGGAACGCTCTGGGTGCTCAATGACCACCAAGCCGGGAAGAAGATTCCGCTTGCCCAGTTGGATCTGGATGCCACGGTCAAGATGAACGACGATCGCGGGCTTGATTTTCAGGTGCCGAAATAAGGCGGCCGTTGGTCGATAGTCGTTGGTCGATAGCAATTGGTCGTCACCATTGGTCTCTAGTCGCTAGCATCCACTGACTGAAAGTTGCATCACTTTCTGTCATTGCGCGAATTCTTCCAGCCGGTAGAATAAAATCCGATCCGCTAAAAGCCAAAGGCCAAGCGTTGTCTTCATGACCGAAAACCAGTTTGTCCACCTGCATCTGCACAGCGATTATTCCCTGCTCGACGGCGCTTGCGACGTCGAGAAACTTGTTGATCGGGTTCATGAACTTGGCATGCCCGCGGTGGCCATGACCGACCACGGCAATATTTTTGGCGCGGTGCATTTTGTAAATGCCGCGCACAAGGTCGGGGTCAAACCGATCGTGGGATGCGAACTCTATATCTGCAAGAAGGACGACCACGTCATCACTCGCACTCCGCCCGACGGCGATACTTATAACCACTTGCTGGTTCTTGCCGAAAATGAAGAAGGCTATCGGAACCTGGTGAGGATCACGTCGGAAGCCTCGCTGCACGGCTTCTATTACAAGCCGCGCGTGAGCAAGAAATTTCTGGCTGAGCATTCGAGGGGGCTGATCGGGCTTTCAGGATGTCTGAAGGGCGAGGTGGCGGAGCGGCTGATGGAAGGGAACTACGACGCGGCGCGGTCGGCGGCCGGATTCTATCGCGACCTTTTCGGCAAAGAAAACTTCTTCCTTGAGGTTCAGGACCAGGGCCTGGAGATGGAGCACCGTATCCGTTCTGGCTTGTTCCAACTGGAGAAGGATCTTGCGCTGCCCATGGTCGCGACCAACGACAGCCACTACCTCTGCGAAGACGACGCGCATGCCCAGGATGTGATGTTGTGCATTCAAACCGGGAAGTCGATCCAGGAAACCAACCGGATGAAGTTCGAGGGCACGCAGTTCTACGTCAAGAACGGCGAGGAGATGTTGCGCGTGTTCCAGGATGCGCCCCAGGTGCTTTCGCGCACGCTCGATATTGCCGAGCGCTGCAACCTTCGACTGGAGAAAGTTCCCAGCCCGTTTCCGCACTTCGATGTTCCGGATGGATTTACCCTTGACAGCTATTTCGAGCACATCACTCGGCAAGGATTCGCGCGTCGGATGGAGAGCTTGCGAACCCTGGCGGCGAATGGCCGGCTCAAGCATTCGCTTGCGGACTACGAACAGAGATTGGCGCGCGAGCTCGGCATCATCCAGCAGATGAAATTCTCGGGTTATTTCCTGATCGTTTGGGATTTTATCCGCTATGCGCGGGAACGCGGCATCCCGGTGGGTCCTGGGCGCGGATCCGCAGCGGGAGCGCTGGTTGCGTACTCGCTTGGGATTACCGATATCGATCCGCTACAGCACGAACTGCTTTTCGAACGCTTTTTGAATCCGGAACGCATTTCCATGCCGGATATCGATATCGACTTCTGCATGAACCGGCGCGGCGAAGTGATCGAATACGTGACTCATAAGTACGGGCGCGAAAATGTGGCGCAGATTATTACGTTCGGCACGATGGCGGCAAAAGCGGCGATCAAGGATGTCGGCCGCGCGATGGATATGCCGTACAGCGACGTGGACCGCATCGCGAAGATGGTGCCGACGACGCTGAATATCAAGCTCGACGACGCGCTTACCGAATCCGCGGCGCTGCAGGAGGCGTACCAGAAAGATCCGCAGGTGCGGCAGTTGCTCGATACGGCGCGGAAGCTCGAAGGTCTGGTGCGGAATTCCGGTGTCCACGCCGCGGGCGTGGTGATTTCTCCGCGGCCGTTGATTGAACTGGTTCCGCTCCACAAAACCAAGAATGACGAAATCGTCACCGCCTTCGACATGGTAGCCATCGAAAAAATGGGCCTGCTGAAGATGGATTTTCTGGGGCTGACGACGCTGACCATTCTCGACGACACCTTGAAACTGATAGCGCAGAAGGGGACGAATCTGAAGCTGGACGACATCCCGCTCGAAGACCCGGAGACTTACGCGAAGGTCTTTCACAAGGGATTGACATCCGGCGTATTCCAGTTTGAATCGCACGGCATGCGAGATGTTCTGCGCCGTTATCAGCCGAACTCGATTGAGGATCTCACCGCGTTGAATGCGTTATACCGTCCCGGGCCGATTCAGGGCGGCATGATCGATGATTTTATCGAGCGCAAGCATGGGCGGCGGAAGATCGAATACGAACTGCCGGAGCTGAAAGAGATTTTGCAAGAGACGCTAGGCGTCTTCGTCTATCAGGAGCAGGTAATGCAGGCGGCGAACAAGCTTGCCGGCTACTCCCTCGGACAAGCCGACCTGCTGCGGCGGGCGATGGGCAAAAAGAATGCCGAGGAGATGGCCAAGCAGCGCGAGGGCTTTGTGCAGGGAGCGACGCAGCGCGGTTTCCCGCCGAAGAAGATTGAGAAGATTTTTGATCTGATGGCGCAATTTGCCGGATACGGATTCAACAAATCGCACTCCGCAGCATACGCGCTGCTGGCCTATCACACCGCATATTTGAAGACGCACCATCCCGTCGATTTCATGGCGGCGCTTCTTACTTCGGTGACGGGCAGCACGGATGACGTGGTGAAATACATCAACGAATGCCGTGAGATGGGGATTGCGGTCGAACCGCCCGATATTAACGTGAGCGATGCGAACTTTACGCCGCACGGGCAGGCGATCCGGTTTGGGCTTGCGGCAGTGAAGAATGTTGGTGGCAATGCGATCGAGTCGATTGTGGCGGGGCGGAAGAAGCTCGGGGGGAATTTCAAGTCGTTCTACGAATTCTGCGAAGAGGTTGATTTGCGTCTGTTGAACAAGCGCGTGCTGGAGTCGCTGATCAAGAGCGGGGCCATGGATGGATTCGGGCGCCGGGCGCAGCTCATGCAGGCGCTCGACGCGGCGATCGAGCAGGCACAAAAAGCGCAGCGCGACGCGGAATCGGGACAGCACGGGCTGTTTGGCGTGTTTGCGGATGAAACCGCGCAGCAGGCTAGCGACGCGCTCCCGAACACGCCCGACTGGGATGAACACACGCGGCTGGCGGCGGAAAAGGAAATCCTCGGATTCTTTATTACCGGGCATCCGATGGAAAAGTACAAAGAGAAGCTCGCCGATCTGAATGCGCTCTCCACCGAAGATATCGCCGGCATGAAGAAATCCACCGCCAAGGATGAGAACATCACGACTGCGGGTTTGATTTCGGGGCTACGAGTCGCAAAATCAAGAAGAGGCGAGTTGTGGGCTCAAGCCGCGCTGGAAGACATGTCGGGGAAAGTGGAACTGCTGATCTTTCCCGAAGCCTACAGGAAACTCGCGGAGAGAGTGAAGCTCGAGGTTCCGGTGCTGATTCGGGGCGGCGTGCGCATTGAGGAGGGGGCGAATCCAAAGATCACGGCCAATGAGATCATCCCGCTGGACGAAGCGCGGGTGCCACTGCCGAAGGCGCTCCGTATACGGATTCCTCTGGGGAGCGCGAGCGACAGCACGGTCGACCAGCTTTATGCGCTTTTCAACGAGCGCAAGGGCGACGCGAAAGTGTTGTTCGATGTGGAGCGGGAAGGCGATTTCATGGTGGTGATGGAAGCCGAAGGCTATAATGTGATGCCAGACCGCATTTTTAGGGGCCGTGTGGAACAGCTGTGCGGACGCGGCAGCGTGCGCGTAATTAGTTGATGATTCATATGGGGAACGACGGGCGTCTCGCCCGTTCAGCAGTATCACGGCCGGGCGGGGACGCCCGGCTCTCCACAGGCAAGCTTTTATAGATTCGGCCGATGAGACGAGCGAAGATAAAGCGGGCGCAAAAGTCACGTCGTGATGTGAAGCATGCCGCCATCACCGGAACGGACTTTATGCTCTCGATTGTGGAGGAGCATCATACCCGGAAGAATGGGAACGTCATCAAGATGGATTCTGGACTGAAGGCGCAGCAGGAACTGGAAAAAATCGAGGAGCAGATCACGCGGCTGGAGGCTCTCGAGGGGCAGGGCGCGGAAACGCTCCGTCAGATCAAGCAGTTGCACGAACGGGTGAACGACCTTCGCCGCGAAATTTCTTCGCACCTGAACGCGTGGGAGCGCACGGAACTGGCGCGCCATCCGCAGCGCCCCTATACGCTCGATTATGTCGAGCGCATTTTTACCGATTGGAGCGAGATTCATGGGGATCGCGGCTTCCGCGACGATCCGGCGATTGTTTGCGGGATGGCTCGTTTTCACGGCGAGGAAGTCATCGTGGTGGGCCACCAGAAAGCGCGCGACGCGAAACAACGCGTGTATCGAAATTTTGGCATGCCACATCCGGAGGGATACCGAAAAGCTCTGCGGGTGATGAAGATAGCGGAGAAATTCAAGCGGCCGGTTTTTACCTTCGTAGATACCGACGGCGCTTATCCCGGATTGCACGCGGAGGAGCGTGGCCAGGGAGAAGCCATTGCCCGGAATCTGCTGGAGATGGCGCGACTCGAGTCGCCAATCGTGGCGACGGTGATTGGCGTCGGCGGCAGCGGCGGGGCGCTGGCGATTGCGGTGGCCGACCGCGTGTTGATGATGGAAAATTCGGTGTACTCGGTGATTTCGCCGGAGGGCTGCGCGTCGATCATGTGGCGCGATGCCAGCAAGAAAGCGCTGGCGGCGGAAGCCATGAAGATCACGGCCAAAGATTTAAATGAGCTGGGCTGCATCGATGGCATCATCCCGGAGCCTCCGGGAGGCGCGCATACCGACCATGCGCAGGCAGCGGAGTTTCTTGACCGGGGGCTCCAGCAGCATCTGGCCGCTTTAAAGCGGCTGCCGGTCGGCGATTTGCTTGAAACCCGCTATAAAAAATTCCGCAACATGGCGCAGTTCTTCCAGGTGGAAGCGTAAGAACTACCGGCTGTGCGAAGTCCGTGGTTGCGCCGCTTGCTCAAGATGTTAAGAAAGCATCGCGTTAGAACTTCTTGAAGACTCGAGAGAAGGCAAGCGGCTTTTGCGGCACTCCGCTGCAGTCGCTCGCCACGCCCGGTGTGCCCGCGCAGGGCCGGTCGCGGGCGACAGACCACATGGCAATGCGGCGTATGTGGTCGTTTGATTTCGCATAGCGCAACATCTTGTTGGCATCCTCAAGCGTGAATACTTGGGGCGAGACATCGTTCATCCCGATCATGGGCGTAAGGCCAAGCGAAGCGTCCAAGCCGAGGGATTGCAATTGCTTGAGCGCCGCGTTCGCGGCATCGATTGCGTTTTGCCCCATGGCGTTGGGGGCGAACATGGTTTCGTAATCCATCGTCATGATATTCACGTTGCCGGTTTCCACCCCGTGGGAGAGCGAATTCTTCAGCAAGTCCATGCCATTTGCGAGCAACCCCGTCGGCAGCACAGCCAGAGTGTAGGAAATCAGAAGACCCGGGTTGGCCGCCTGCAAGTTGGCCAATGCCTGGTTCCGACGGTCGACAGCGGCGGGGTCTTTGATGGCGGACGATTCAATATCGAAGTCCAGCATGCGAACCTTGTATTTGTCGATCGCCGCTTGATATTGGGCCTGGAGACGGGGTACGTCGTTGCACACCTGAGCAAGTTCGAGTCCGCCTTCGCCCCCAAACGAAAGGATGACATCGCCTCCCAACTTTCGCAGCCGGCTAATTTGCAGGGCGATGTTGTTCTCCTCGACGATCGGCAGGTTGGGGAACCACGCGGCTTGGCAATCAGATCCCAAACTCACCAGAAATGCCAGCGTGAAGCGCTTGATTCCCGATTCCCTGGAAATCCTGACCAGGTCATTGTCTGGCGAACCCATCTCCAGCGCCCTAATGAAAAGATAAGGCGCGTACAGGCGTTTGGGTGGACGGACATGTTTTAGGGATGCGCTCGCGGAGGCTGCGCCGCCGAACGGGAGGAGCACGGCCAGCAGGGACAGAACTGGAGTGACAATCCGGATCGCCCGTCCGATGCTGAATCCGTACCTTAATCGCCCCAATTGCGCAAAGGGGAGAAAATTCAAGAACGGGCGAAGCAAATTGTCCCACAGTCGATAGGGTGCCGCTGAGTCTGACAAGGCTCCTCCTTACAAAATCGCCAGATGCAAACAGGGTTGCACCAGGAAATCCAGCGAATTGATTTGCTGTAATGCCTGTTCCACGAGCGAGGCCTTGCATTCCTCCAGAGTAATCAGAAAAGGCAGGTGCGATTTCGGACAGCCCGGTTTCTGCACCACCGCGTCGATGTTGACTCCGAACTGGGAGAGAATAGTGGCGAGGCTGGCGATGATGCCGGGCCGATCCTTCACCAGGAAGCGCAGATAGTGCTTTGTAGTGAAATCGGAGGTGACGGCGGGTGTTTTTTCGACCTGCCGTCCGGCATAACTCATCGCCGCTTGTTTGGCGCGAGCGATGGCCAGAATGTCGGAGACGACCGCGACGGCGGTTGGATGTCCGCCGGCGCCGTGGCCTCCAAAGACGGTCTCCCCACCGTAGGTTCCGGTCGCCATCACCAGATTCTGGCTGCCCTCCACGCGTGCCAACGGCGATGAGAGTTCGACCAGCGCCGGCTGGACTGCGGCATACAAGTTGTCACCCTTTAACTCGGCCCAGGAAATCTGGCGAATCGTGCAACCAAGCTGGTTCGCGTATTCAAAATCAACGGAGTCGATGGCTGAAATCGAGCGCGCCGTAATGTCTTCACAGCTGACGTTGCAGTGCAGTCCGACCCGGGCGAGGATGGTGAGCTTGGCGCACGCGTCCAGGCCGTCGATGTCTTCGGTCGGGTCGGCCTCGGCGAAGCCAAGCTTCTGCGCCTCACGCAAAGCCGTGGTGAAGGGAATGCCGGTGCTCTCGATCTGGCTGAGAATGTAGTTGCAGGTGCCGTTGAGAATGCCGCAGATCTTGAACAGTTCATCGCCGGCTAATCCCTCTCGCAATCCGGAAATAACCGGTACGCCGCCTGCTACGGAGGCGCCAAAGTCGATCTGCTGTTTCATTCGCCGCGCCAGAGCGATCAACTCAGGGCCGAAGCGCGCGATCAACTGCTTATTGGCGGTGACCACGGATTTGCCCGACTCGAGCGCGCGCCGGATCCAGTCTTCGGTGGGCTGAAGGCCGCCCATCACTTCGACTACGACATCGACGTCGGAGGCCAGAACATCGTCGACGTTCTCAGTCCACTGTACTGAGGACGGAAGCCAGTCCACTTTTTTTCGCGCGACGTTGCGATTGAGGATGTGCGTCAGGCGCAGGTGAGTGTTCGCGCGCTCGCAGAGAATTCTGGCCACGGAAGTGCCCACGGTACCGAAACCAATCAGGGCCACGTTACAGGTTCGTGCGCCATCGTTCGGCGCGCCGACGACGGCGCTGTTCTTGGTGGAATCTCGTTTGGAGGCACCTGGCATTCCATCCCTCGCGGGCAAGCCTTGACTTCCCGTCGCGTTCTATTATCGCCGAAGCGGCGTCGTGGCTGCTGCAATAGCATGTTTAGAGCGGCAATTGACTGTTATCCGTCAGCGGTCGGGGACGGGACCGTCCGCATTGCCCACGGTGCGGGGTTGCGTTGGGAATGGTTGCGCGTGCAGATTCTTCCAGCGCTGCGGGCGGAGGGGAGGAGCGGCTCGCTAGGAAGAGGGGGCGCGAATGTCAGGGCTGACGAATTAAACCCTTGTTTGTCCGTGGTCCGTCGCCTTGGCGGCGGCGCTTTTCTCGGACGAGGTCTCTTGGTCCTTCATTGCCATGGCGGACTTGAAACCGCGAATCCCTTCTCCGATTCCTTTGCCGAGTTCAGGAAGCTTCTTGGGCCCAAACACGAGCAGAGCAATCCCGAAAATCACGAGTAGATGCATGGGTTGAAAAAGTCCTTCGAACATTTTATGTCCCTCTCACTTTTACCAGTGTTTGTTGATCGTGAGCTGGGGCGCTGCGACTGGAGTTTCCGTACGCAGCGCCCGCTCCCGGGAATAATCCGCTATTCGCGCACCGCCAGGTCGGCTTCGATCGCCAGGGTTCGCATGAAGTTGAAGAAATCTTTCGACTGGCCGATGAAAAGTCCGTCGGCGGTCAGAGCATTCAGCGCACCCATGGCAGCGCCTTTGGTTTGGGTCGGGCGAATGATTGAGACCGGCGGAAGCTTCCGGCTGAGGAACGCCGTGGGCTCCGGCATGATCAGGTTCGTTTGGAAATCTTCTCCGCCGAACGGAGGAGAGTTCAGGTCTTTGAATGTCACGCTCACACCGGTCACAGGGTCGGCGATCGCAGGCAGTCTCTTATAGTTGCCGGCCTTGTCAGACCAAGTTTGGAAATGCATGATCTCGGTTCCGCCAATACTGAGCACAATGCGCAACACTTCCAAGCTAGTCACGCGTTGGGCCACTTTTGGGTAGAGGCTGCTGCCGCCCTGTTCGATGGTGGCAAAGTGAAAGCCGGCTGTATTCGCGATTGCCTGCAGGAAGTTGGCCGATTCGAGGTCTTCATCGGTCCTGGGAATTGCCGTGTGCTGCCCCACTGCCAGGGTTGGAATTGCCTGCGGGAACGCGTCTCCGAGATCGGGATTTCCGGTGCGGCTGCGGTACCGAGTCCACCAGCTCGTGTCGACGGTTAGTTGCATCAAGTTGGTGAGACGTCCGATTTGCTGGGCGCCGGTGGCCTGGCTGCTTGGCAAGGTACGGAATTGATCGAGACTTACCGGCTCCGCCCCTTTTGACGCCAGGTAAGCGTTGATGAACACTTCGTGGGTCATCTCATCTTCGGTGTTGTCGTGAATATACTGGGACATGTCCCCATCAAGAAATGAAATGGCGGCGGCGTAGGCGGGACTCCCGCTTCCTCCGGGGACTTCGCTGTCCTGGATTCCCCCGAGTTCGTTGTACTGCTGCCACAAATCCGTTTCGAGAATTTCGGCGGCGGCCAGGAAGCGCAGGATGGCCACATCACCGACTGTAATGATGCTGGCGCGCTGAGAAGCTTCGGCCGCAGTTGTCAACAACGAGCCGCCGGACAGGGCTGCTCCCGCCACGCCCAAGCCTTTGAGGAAGGAGCGGCGCTTAACGCCGTTCTTGGATGGAGACGCAGCGCCCTCTCCACCGGATTGATTTATTTCGGGCGACGCAGTCGCGACGAGGTTTTCTTTTGTCATGTTACAGCTCCAGTCTTTTCAGAAATGATTGTCGGCGGTCCAGTGAGTTGGCTCTGGATTCACCGCAAGATGAAGGTAGGCTTTTGGCACTTGCGGCGTGTCATGTTTCGGTCAAGAGAGTGTCAAATTATTCGCATGGCTGGAATAAAGTTCGCATTAGCGTTGGCCTTCGCTTCACCTCTCGTTTACAATCCAGTCGCCGAAGTTCTCGTCAGACTCCGGCACTTCTGCTGATCTCAATTCGATGGTTCGTTCGAAGGAGGATCCGATGCTCCTCTCACGCAAGCTTTTCCACTGTGGTTTCGTTGCCCTTCTGCTCGGAACTTTTCTCAGTTGTGGTTCTGCGCACGACTCGGACGAACATTATGTTTTCGTAGCGGCCAACCTTCAGGTCCCTTATTGGCAGGCTGCCGGCGCGGGCTTTTCCAAGGCCGCGGAGGCGTCGAAGATTCGCGTCAGTTTCGTGGGCCCCCAAACCTACGACCCCAAAGCTGAGCGCGACGCTCTGGATCAGGCGGTGCAAAAGAAAGCCACGGGCATCCTCTTGGCCGTGACCGACCCCACTCTGCTCAAGGACGGCATTGACAAGGCTGTGGCCTCGGGCGTCCCGGTAATCACGATCGACTCGGATGCGCCCGCCAGCAAGCGGCTCTTTTTTATCGGCACCAACAACTACCAGGCCGGCTTCACCGGAGGACAACGTCTGGCCCAGGAACTCAAGGGTAGAGGCAACGTGGTTATTTTCACGATGCCCAGCCAGGCCAATCTGCAGGAGCGCCAACGCGGATACAAAGACGCGCTTGATCGCTCGCCCAACATCAAGATCACCCGCGTGGTTGACATCCAGGGCGATCCTCGTATTACTTTCGATACGACCACCCAAATCATCGGCAAGGAAAAAGATAAAGTTGACGCCTTTGTCTGCCTCGAGGCGCAATCGGGCAAAGAGGTCGCCGGACTGCTCGACCGCTACAACGTGAAAGGCAAAGTCGTCATGGCGATGGATACCGACCCGGAGACACTCGACTGGATACAGAAGGGCGGAATCGCCGCCACGATCGCACAGAAGCCGTACACCATGGCCTATGTCGGCATGCAAATGCTCGACACGCTTTATCATCACAAGCCGTCTTCGCTGGACAGCGACTGGTCGAAGGATATTTATGCGCCCATCCCGAGCTTTGTGGATACCGGTTCCGGCTTGATCGACAAGACGAATTTGGATTCGTTTCTCCAGGCTGGGAAGAGTTTGACGTCGGCGCCGCGGTGAGGGAGGTTGCATTCCGTGCGCAGCAAAGAGTTGGCGGGCGGAGGCCTGGTGAGCGGCGATAAGACTATGGCCGTTGTTGGCACTAGGGGTTGTCGAGGCATTTCGCACGTCCGACAATCGGTCCCCCCTGGGCCTCGCTCCCAAGGTTACAATAGGAAACAATCGTAATCGGGAGGCTGGTATGCGCTCTTGCCTGTTTCACTCCGGTAAGCCTTTTCCCCTGGTTCGCATCGCCTTCATTGCAGCCCTGACCCTGGTGATCTCTGGCTGGAGCACCTGCACTGCGATGGTTGATTTCCAGAGCTGCGAAGGCGCGATGCCGCAACCCCAAATCGCTGCACTCTCGCCGGGAGCGATTCCAGGCGACTCGTCATCTGTTCTTCTGACAGTGAACGGCAGCGACTTTGTTCCCCAATCGCAGATCATGTGGAACGGAAGCGCATTGCAGACCACGTTCCTAGATTCGCGCCACCTTCAGGCAACGATCACTCCACAGACCTTTGAGTCCTTTGGAGGTGCGGTGGGGGGCAGTGTGCAGATTTCTGTGAGGTCTTTGGGAACGGGCGGTGTTTCGGGTTGTAGTGGTGCCGGGAACTCTGCCACGCTGGACCTGGTCATCAACTAGCGGGCGTTGTTTTGGGGATGTCCGACTGGGAACGGTGTTGGGGACCGTTGGAGTGCTACCGCCCTCGCGCCAACGATTCTTAGCCGGTGAAATCCCTGATTACGTTCGCGAGGGACGCAGAAATTAGTCGCCCATGCGAATCTGAATTATGTTTGTGCGCCAACGGGCTCGCAAGCCCACGCCAGCGAATTGTTGTTCAATCTTGCCGATTTCATCCGACAGTTCGGTCATCAGTGCAATCCTGTTCACAACCGTCAAAGCCCTCTCATCCAATGGGCCCTTCACCTTATACTGGAGGGAAATTGGAATTTAGAGGAGTTCATGGCCGCCCTAATTGATGCTATAAACGTCAAACGCAAGACGCTGTTTGAGCTTGAAAACACACCATTCTACTGCCTCGAAGCAGAAGTAAACACGCCGACCGCTCGTGGCGGCCAGACCTTGGTGCGCCTGAAGATGCGCAATCTTCTTACGAACGCGGTCTTTGAGAAGACATTCAAGGCAAGCGACAAGTTCAAGGAGCCGGATCTGCAATCGGTTCCGGCCTCCTATCTCTATAGCGATAGCGATGGTTCTCACTTCCTGGACCAGGAAAGCTACGAGACGCTCACCCTTACCGACGAAATGGTAGGAAATGCGTTGGACTTTCTCATCGAAGGCGCATTGATTCAGTTGCGCAAATACAACGGGAATCCCATCGGTTTACAGCTGCCACTATTTGTTGAGCTGGACGTTGCCTACACGGAACCCGGGTTACGGGGCGACTCGTCGAGCGGCAGCGTGACCAAGTCAGCCAGACTGGAGACGGGCCTGGAGATCCGCGTCCCGCTCTTCATCAAAGAAGGGGAAAAAGTGAAAGTGTCGACAGAGAACCGGGAGTTTGCCGGGCGGGCATGAGTCGGTTCTAGCTCGATAGCTGATTGTTGGCGGGAGAAGGTAAGGGAGCTTCTGAAGCCCAAATCACGGCAAGCTGAGTAGCGGTTGCTACGACTCAGACCTTCAGCCCTTGCTCCAGTCGAAAGCGAGCTTCTCCCGGACGATCATTTGGTTCGGCAAAAATCCGCGCTGCCTTTCCGGGAAGCTGGTGACGCCAATTACCTCCACCGCATTCGGGCGCGTATAATGAAGAGTTTTCACTCTTCACTTCCGCAAGAATCCCCGCGCGTCGGGCTTGCCTGGAGAAGACTTTATACGGGTGAAAAACAAGGCAGGCACAGGGATGGCTACTACCGATATCGTGCCCCAAGAAGCAAACGGTCAACTAGGGCACAAGCGTGTTGTCAACGACATGAGCATTCAGGTTGCTACGGTGAATGGCTCGGGATCGCAGAGCTCCAACACAGTTTTGTTGCGCAGTATTTTTCAGATGGGCGTGCCGATTTCTGGCAAGAACCTGTTTCCCTCGAACATTGCGGGGTTGCCGACGTGGTTTACGATTCGCGCCAACAAAGATGGCTACATCGCGCGCAAGAAAGAGATCGACCTTCTCATCGCGATGAATGCGGAAACGGCGCAGGAGGACGTGAAGACGCTGGCGGCGGGCGCTGCGGTGCTCTACGACGAGCCGCTGGCACTCGATAAAGTGCGCTCTGATTTGATTTTTTACGCAGTTCCTTACGACAAGCTGGTGGCGGCGGTGTGTCCGGAAGCCAAGCTGCGCAAGCTGATCAAAAATATGATCTACGTCGGGGTCGCGGCCCAATTGCTCGAAGTTGACTTTTCGGAGGTCGAGAAGGCAATCCGCAAGCAGTTCGCGACAAAAGCAAAGGCGGCGACGTTGAATCTGGCGGCGGCCAAGGCGGGCTACGATTATTCCGCTGCCAATTTGAAGAAGCTCGATCCTTTTTACATCGCGCGCCTGGACAAGACGAAAGGCAAGATCATCGTCGACGGCAATTCCGCCGCTGCTCTGGGATGCATGTTTGCCGGTTGCACGGTAGTGACTTGGTATCCGATTACGCCGTCGTCGTCGCTGGTCGAGACGATGATTGAGTATATGAAGGAACACCGCGTCGGCCCGGATGGCAAGGCGACTTTCGCCATCGTGCAAGCGGAAGACGAACTAGCGGCGATTGGCATGGTGATCGGGGCGGCTTGGGCGGGTGCGCGCTCGATGACTGCTACCGCTGGTCCGGGCATTTCGCTGATGGCAGAGTTCACCGGCCTCGCGTATTACGTGGAAATCCCCGCAGTGATCTGGGACATCCAGCGCGTTGGGCCATCGACGGGCTTACCCACTCGCACTTCGCAGGGCGACGTGCTCTCGACGGCGTTCCTCAGCCACGGCGATACCAAGCACATCATGCTGTTTCCGAACTCGGTCAGCGAGTGCTTTTCGATGGCGCAGGAGGCTTTTGATCTGGCCGAGCATTTCCAGACGCCGGTGTTCGTCATGTCGGACCTTGATCTCGGGATGAATAACTGGATGTCGGACCCATTTCCTTATCCCGACAAGCCGCTTGATCGCGGGAAAGTGTTGAGCAAGGCGGATATCGAGAAGACGGGTGGTTTTTCCCGCTACAAGGATGTGGATGGCGATGGCATCGGCTACCGGACGCTGCCGGGCACGGAGCATCCAGCGGCGGCCTATTTTGCGCGCGGCAGCGGCCACAATGAAAAGGGACAGTACAGCGAGCGTCCCGACGATTTCGAACGCAACATGGAACGAATCAACAAGAAGTTCGAAACCGCTCGATCGTTTGTTCCGCGGCCGGAAGTGGTGGCCAATGGCAAATCGACAATCGGCATGATTGCTTATGGCACCACGCATTGGGCGATCACTGAGGCGCGCGATCAATTATCCAACGAGCACAAGGTGGAGACGGATTATCTTCGGGTGCGTTCGTATCCGTTTACGCGCGAGATTCACGAATTCATCGAGCGGCACGACCGCGTGTATGTCGTGGAGCAAAACCGCGACGGGCAAATGGCCAGCCTGCTCAAGCTCGACATTAAGCCGGAATTGACGCCGCGTTTGCGGTCGATCTGCCATATCCACGGATTGCCAATCGATGCGCGGTCCGTGACCGACGAACTCATGATGATGGAGGGCAAGTAAATGGGGTCGACACCGACAAATACGCCTGCACCTGCTCCAACTCCAGCGCCGAAGACCAACCGCATTGGACTGCAGGTCGTTGACTATCGAGGCGGAAAGACGACGCTCTGTGCGGGTTGCGGGCACAACGCGATTTCCGAACGCATCATAGATGCGATGTATGAAATGGGTGTGCAGCCCGAGCGCGTGGCGAAGCTCAGCGGCATCGGATGTTCCTCGAAGAGCCCGGCTTATTTCATGAATCGCGCGCACAGCTTTAACTCCGTGCATGGCCGCATGCCCTCGGTGGCGACGGGAGCGATGCTGGCGAACAAAAACCTGATCGCGCTGGGTGTGACCGGGGACGGCGACACGGTTTCAATCGGTGCCGGGCAATTCGTCCATTTGATGCGGCGCAACCTGCCGATCATTTACGTCATCGAGGACAATGGTTGTTACGGTCTGACGAAGGGCCAGTTTTCCGCGACCGCCGATCTGGGATCGACGCTGAAAAGTGGCGTCGTGAACGACCTTCCTCCCGTTGATACTTGCTCGTTGGCCATTCAGTTGGGAGCGACGTTCGTGGGCCGGTCTTTCTCCGGCGACAAGCGGCAGCTTCACACCATGCTCAAGGCGGCGATTGCTCATAAGGGCACGGTGATGCTGGACGTGGTTTCTCCTTGCGTTACCTTCAACGATCATGAAGGCTCGACGAAGTCTTACAAATACATGCAGGAGCATGAAGAGCCACTGCACGAAGTCAGCTTTGTGCCGTCGTTTGAGGAAATCAACGTTGACTATGATCCGGGGACAACGTTTGAAGTGACGATGCATGATGGGTCGAGCCTGCGGTTGCGGAAACTGGAGCAGGAATACGACCCGACGGATAAGATTCAGGCGGTGCGACGATTGATGGAATCGCATGCGAAAGGCGACGTGCTGACTGGAGTGTTCTACATCAATGCCAATGCGCCAACTTTTATTGACATGCTGAACGTTGCGGATGAGCCGCTCGCGACTTTGCCGGAATCGGTGACGCGGCCGAGCAGGGAAGTGCTGGTGAAGTGCATGGAAGAGCTGCAGTAGTAGATTCACGCGGCGTAGCGAATTCGGTAAGCGTTCCTATGCTGTGGATTTCATTGATGCGGTTTTGGATTTACCGAAGCGTAGTCCTAGATGAAATCGGCCAGCCTCGCTATTAGCGGCTCAAGGACGAGATCCATCCGATTCGCAGTGGTCAGACCCATAGCCTTCGCGCTCCACGTTTGAGCTGGGAAAGGATCAGTTTCCTGCCTTCGTGCTAAATGTACTTCTTGCAGAAGCGACACCTCGACGTCGTATCGGTAGGCACCCTGCGGATGCTTGATCGTATTTATGATAATCGCTAAGTTCGCAGAACCGTCAGCGGGCTGGGGTTCGCTGTGAAGCGGTATGCCAGCCTCACGTAACTGCGTTTCGACTGCCTTTTGCACGCTGCTTGTCGAAAGGCCACCTGCCTCAACGTCCTTCCCGACCGGCTGAACGTAGACATCAACGCCGTTCAGCCCGCGCAGCGATTCTCTCAGGCGTGTCTGAGAGTACGAAATCGAAACCAGCAAGACAAGTAGGGTCAGGATTGGAAGCAATTTCTTGTTCACTCTTCCACCTCTTTCGTGTCCAACTCTGCCAACAACGGCCATTGGAACACAAAAAATTGGCCGGCCCCTCTCGGGACCGGCTCAAATTGTCTAGGACCAAATTTTCTGCTACTGCACGGTTACGCTAACGTCGTCCACATACATGTAGGTGAGATCACCGTATCCGTCCTGGTGGTCGTTGAAGTAGATATGGATGGTCTGGCCTTTGTACGAGGTCAGGTCATACGACACCTGCGTCCAGGCCTGAGCGTTGGAGCAGACCTTCATGATCTGCGCCAGCGTGGCGCCGGAAGTATTTTGCACCTGAGCCTCTTGCCAGTCGTAGGTGATGGTGTCGGTTGTGGCGGGCCAGTACCAGAAGGTAAGGGTCGCCTTAGTTGCGGTGCTGGGAATGGTGATGGTCTGGTAGAGGAAGTCGTCGCCATTCGGTTCGCCGCCGGAACTTGCGCCGTCCAGCGCACTGTAGGTTCCCGAGTGCTTCTGCACGGTGCTGATGGTCGGCACCGCCGCGCCACCGGTGGTCCAGTTGGCCAGCGTGCCAGTTTCAAATCCGCCATTCTGGATCAACTGACTCGAGGGAGCGGTCACCGTCAAGGCTATGGTGGTCGTCTGTACGAGCGAGCCGGAGGTTCCGGTCACGGTCACATTGGTTGTGCCAGTGGTTGCCGTGGCGGAAGCGGTGAAGGTTAAGGTTGAAGTCGCGCTGCCGTTTGCCGGAGGAGTAACGGGATTGGCCGAGAAGGCCGCCGTGACGCCGCTGGGGAGTGCAGACAAACTGAGCGTGGTGGCGGAATTAAAGCCGTTCACGCTTGTGACCCTGATGGTGCTCGAGGCATTCGAGCCCTGGGTCACGCTGACCGCACTCGGAGAAGCCGCTACCGTGAAGCCCGGAGTCCCGGCGCCCACGGCGAAGACCAGATCGTCGTGATCGTTGTAGGAGCCCGTAGTGCAGGAAGACGCGCTTCCCAGGTAGCGGAATTGCGCGCGGACTGCTTGCGAAGCGCCGCCGCTCGGCAGAGTGTAGTTGGCCGAGAGCGTCTGGGCTCCGGCCGCGGTTGGGGTGATTGTGCCGATGAGTACCCAACTCGGGCTGCTGGCATCGGCGGCGTAGTAGAGGTCGAGGTGGTCCGATGTGAAGCCGCTATAGGCCCACACCGTTGCACTGACCTTTACGGTCTTGCCCGGTGCCAGAGTGCTGCCGTCGGTGGTTTGAACGACGAGGCGATCGTTGGATTCGTCGGAGTGGAAGGTTCCGGACGTTCCATCCGCGCAGGAGTTGTTGATGGTGTTAGGTTGATTGGGTTCATTGCCACCGGAGAGCGTGTCGCGTCCGAGAAGAAGTGACGGACCGGAATCGCAACCCGCACCGACACCGGAGCAGGCCGGAGCCTTGAGCGTTGAGTTATAAGTTGCCGTCTGCAATCCGGTGGATGAGTTGACCGTGAGAGCGATGGTCGTGGAGTGAGTGAGCGAACCGGAGGTTCCGGTCACGGTGACAGTTGCGGCGCCGACCGCGGCCGACGCGGAAGCGGTGAACGTTAAGGTTGAGGTTGCGCTGCCGTTGGCGGGCGGGGTGACCGGGTTCGTCGAGAAGGCCGCGGTTACTCCCGTGGGCAAGCCGGTCGCACTCAGCGTGGTTGCCGAGTTGAAACTGTTCTGGCTGGTGATGGTGACGGTGCTTGTTCCGGTTCCACCTTGCGTGACCGCAACGGAAGAGGGCGAGGCGCCGATGGTGAAGTTCGGAGTCGCCGCCGCATTCACGGTCAAGGCGATGTTGGTGGTGTGAGTGGTCGATCCGGATGTTCCGGTAATCGTCACTGTGGCGTTGCCCGTCGTCGCCGTCGCGGAGGCCGTGAGCGTCAGGGTCGACGTTGCCGTGCCATTGGCGGGCGGGGTCACTGGGTTGGTGGAGAACGCCGCCGTCACGCCGCTGGGCAAGCCTGAGGCGCTGAGCGTGGTGGCCGCGTTGAATCCGTTCAAGCTGGTTATGGTGATGGTGCTGGTTCCATTCGAACCTTGCGTGATGGTGAGTGAAGAGGGCGAGGCACTGACGGTGAAGTCGGGCGTGGTGCTGCCGCAGGTTGGGAACTTGAAGTTCGCGATGCGCGTGTTCCAGTTGAAGGTGCCGTTGGTTTTGATGTACTCCTGTGTGTACCAGAACGTACAGTCGTCGACCGGATCGACCTGCATCGCGCTGTAGTCGCCCCATCTGCTAAGTCCGGTGGTCTGCGATCCTGTGCCGGTGACCACGTTGACCTCGGCTTCCATCGTTCCGGATGGATCGGTCGGCACGCGGCCGGTGTATCGAATCGTGGGATTGAGTGAACTGCTCGACACGCTATAGCCGACGGCCATGTCGCCGGACTGATCCATGGCGATGCTGCCCATCCAGCGATAGTTCGAATCGGGAGCGAACGTGCTCTGTTGGGCTACGGTCGGAGTGCCGCTGGGGTTCTGGATCTCATACCAGCGCACACCGCCTCCGGAACCTGCGGTTACCGAGTGGTTCACGACCAGAGACTCGTGGGTGCCGAAGTTCCGATAGGCAAGCCGATACATGAGGCGGTCAGCGAGCGAATCCAGTTGCTGGGTTGTGCCCGGTTGCGGAACGCAAGTGCCGCCGCCGCAGAGTGGACTGAATGCCGACACGGAAATTACCGCCGGGCCAGTGAAGGTCGAGTTCGCAGGCGTGTTGAAGTCAACATGGAATTTAAAGAGGTTCAGATTGTTTGTTCCGAAATACACCATGTAGTTCGGTGAACCGGCCGGGGGAGCCGTGGTGCCGTCGATATCCGAAGGCAGCAGACCGCCGACCGACGAGCCTTGCTGGAAGCAGACCTGGGTTGCGGCTGAACCTGCCAGCATCGCGGTGCGGTTGTAGGCGCAAGCGTCGGCGCCGACAAAGGTGTTGCCATTGAACATATTGAAGGTTTCGTAATAGCCGTCGGACCAGACGCCCATCTTGGGATAGTCGTCGAAATTACCGTATTGGAAGCTGTACCGGTTGTAGGTTCCGGTTGCGTCGGAGGTGGTCGAAACAGCGATACATTGCAGATAAGGGGTGGTTGTCACAGAGAACTGGCTGAAGACCCAGCGCTGCGCCGCTTTGTCGTAAAGAACGACGGGATCGCCGTCGTTATTGGTCTGGCAGCCACCGCCGAATCCGGACCAGAGAGTATTTCCCGCGGTTGGTCCGGCAATCAGAGCGCCGCTGGATTTGTTAAAGATCGCGAACGAGGTGTTGACCCATTGCACATATTGAGTTGCGCCTACAGTGCCGTTGGTGTCGGGCGGGGCGCCGGTGACACTGAAGCCGTACTGTCCAGCACCTAGTCCTTCAAAGCTTGTCCCAACCACGGGCGTGAATGGAACGACTGTTCTTTGCCGAACCGAGTCTTCTTCCAGTTGAGTAAGTCCGGGAGGCAAGGGAATCCTGCGAACCGGCTCAGCTTCGTGCTTCTCGAGCGAAGGTGGCGGAGCATGCAGGATCATTTCGCGCAGCGGAGGAGAAACGTCACGATGAACATCACGGCGCACGGTCATTCGCGATTGCGCAAAGCTGGCAATGCAAGAGGACAGCACAAAACATGCCAAGACAGCGGCATGCCTGAGGGAGAACTGCTTCTGTGTGATCATTCCAACTTTCTCCTTGATGAAATGTGAAGACTGAGCTGATGTTAGCGCAGAGACCGCGGACGAGGGCATCTGTGGCTGCGGCAGTGCACGCTTTCGGAAGACTACTAGTTACAATAGTTGGACATTCTAACCAAGAAAGGCTGTCTTGTTATAAGAAATTTACAGACCAACCGGTCGGTTACTGGGAGGAGTTACTGAGAGAGTAGGTCTGGTGCTTAGGAAAGGCGGCTGCGGAAAAAATATCTTTCGCGCCGCAGTATTACCGCAGCGGCTAAAGCCACATTGGAAATATGCTGCTTATCGCAGCGGTGAACCGCTGCGCCACCCAAAATCAAACGCAAAATCGACCGTTGCCGCAAGTCCATGAAAGTCGTGCCCATCCGGTTCGCGGAGTAGTCTGAGTTTTTCCGGCAGCCTGTGACGTGCCATACCCAGGCACGATCGCTTCTGGCTCTGTGATCCGCCGATATTAAGCACTCTGTTACCCACCCATAGTCAGCACCACGCGAAACCGCGCGCGGCCGCTGATCATCCGTTCGTACGCGTCGGCCGCTTTTTCTAAAGGGAACTTCTCAATCATCGGACGGACTCCGGAGAACGCGCTGAACTGCATGGTGTCTTCGGAATCCTGGGCTGTTCCGGAAGCCCATCCCCGGATGGCCTTGCGGCCAGCGATCACCTGAAGGGGTGTCACCGTGATGGGGTCAGCTCCGGCGCCCACCACGACAAACTCGCCGTTGCTGGAAAGCCCATTGACTAGCGCAGACATGGATTTTGAATCGGGCGCGGTGGCGAGTATGACGCGGGCGCCGCCAAATTTTTGCAGTTCCGCGACGGGATTGCCAGTGGCGGTATCGACGTAATGGGCGGCCCCGAGTTTTCGCGCGAGGGCTTCTTTGTCTTTGCCTCGGCCGATCGCGAAAGTGCGGAAGCCCATCTGTCGGGCGTACTGGATTCCCAGATGGCCGAGTCCGCCGATGCCTTGCACGGCTACCAGATCGCCGGCGCGCGCGCCCGAGTTGCGAAGCGCGTTGAAAACTGTGATGCCGGCACAAAGCAACGGCGCGGCTTCAGCGGCGGGGAGATCGTCTGGAATTGCTGCGACCGCTTCGGCGGGTGTAACCATGTATTCCTGGTAACCGCCGTCGTGACTGATAGCGGTGACTTTTTCATTCTGGCAGTTAATGAAGTCACCGCGGCGACAGGCATTACAAGTGAAATCATGACCTCCGTGCCATCCAACTCCGACGCGCTGGCCAGGTTTCCAGTTGGTTACGTCGGCGCCCACGGCATCGATGCGGCCGGCGATTTCGTGTCCGGGAACGCGTGGATACTGGAGGCCGGGCCAATGGCCTTCCTTTACGAGCGCATCACTGTAGCAGATGCCGCAGGCTTCGACTTTGATCCTGATTTGGTTGCGCGCGGGTTCGGGAATGTTTCTTTCGACGAGTTCAAAACTACCACCGGGCTTGCTGACCTGGACGGCTTTCATTTTTGACATAATTCTTTCCTCGTGAATTCATGTTGGTGGAAATGCCGGTGTGAATGCGGAACGCAAGATTATGAGATGTGGAAGAAGCTGGTGAGGACTCAGGCATTAGCGGGGGGCTGGGCGGCTCGCCCGTCCAGTTGGATGGGAAGGCCGGGCGGGGACGCCCGGCTCTCCATCGTTAGTCTAGCCGGTTTTTCTTGAACTCTCCCTCGAACGAGTGTTCGGGGCTGTGGCCGGGCTCAGGGAAATCACTGTCAGCACCGTCCTGCATAGGGTCGGGGTTGCGGTGGCCAAGCTGGTCGGTCATGGAGTTGTTGCCGGATTGGCTGCGTTCGTCCGGTTCTTTGGAACCCTTGCCGCGGTCGGCATCGTTCAGAAGATGGTCGCTCGTACTTTTCGGCATGGCAAGCCTTTCGCGGCGCGTGCGTCGATAAGAATCTACGGCTAGGCTACGCCGAAAGCTCGTAGCGGGCAACATCGGTCTCTGCACGCGTCGGAACGCGCAAGTTGCTGAAATAGCTGCGATAGGTAAATTTAATAGTCGATTGACGGGGTCTTGAATCTAAAATAGAACATGGCTATTAGACATAGGAAGCGCTATCTGTTCGCCAGTGACTTCGATCAGACATTGACCTTCAACGATACGGGTTACGTCCTGAGCGAGTTGCTGGGCATTTCTGTGGAGGAATTCGAGCGCAAAATCAAGGGCATGGCGAAGCTGAACCTGGTTCAGCAAGGCGCCGAGCTGGCTTATCTTCTTTTGCATGATCCGGAGTTCCGCTCGCGCGTCCGGCGCGACGATCTCTTTGAGGTGGGTAAGCGTATTCGTCTCAAGGACAATATTAAGCAGATTTACGAGATACTCGACAAGCGCATTGACGGATTCCACTTTGATTTTTACGTGCTCTCGGCGGCGCCGCTGGAGGTGATCCAGTCGGCGCTCGAGGGGATCGTGCCGCAGGACCATATCTTTGGCACCGAGTTCAAGTACAAGGCTTCGGGTGAGATCGAAAGCCTGGTGCGGGCCACGGCCGGTTATGGAAAAGTCACGCGGCTGGAGCAACTCGAAGAACAGCTTGGCATTCCGGCAGACCACGCGGTCTATGTTGGCGACGGCAGTTCCGATATTCACGTCATGCTGCAAGTGAACCGGCGCGACGGCTTCACCATTGCGGTGTCGGAATCGAAACTGGTGGCGCAGATCGCAAAGCGGACGGTGCTAAGCGACAATTCCCTAGCAACGCTAGTGCCGATTCTGGAGGAGATTGCAGGTTGGCAGCGGCCGCAGATCCGCCAGCTATTCGAATCGTACGGCTTCCTGATTCAGGGATGGGATCGCGTGCAGACCGATTGGGTCACGCTGCGGCGAATCGACGTGGCGGCCGAGAAGGTGACTGCGGCGGAGACGAAATAGCGTGTCCTTCGCGCTCTAGTTTTCCTTGAGCGTCATATCGCTTGAGCGTTGTAGCAGAGCAAGTTGCAGCCTCCCAATCTGTTCGTCCGAGCGGAATCCGGGGATTTCGTGCAACTTATTTCCACGCGCCGGGTTCTTATTCGACTAGGCGGCCGGGCTCACGACCGGGGCCGGATCTCGTCTAACTTTTCACCTACTACTGAGGCGCTCTATGAGACTGTCCCGGATTGTTTTTGTGGTCGTGATCGCCATTTCCGCAGCCAAATTAACCCAGGCGCAACCGCAGCACGATTGGATTCCGCAGGGTATCGAGGCTCTGCGGCAAGACGCGTCCTCGAAAACCGAGTTCACGCTGGACCATTCCATGCTGATATTTGCGTCGAAGCTGGACCCGGATAACGAGGATCTCCGCCGGGTGATCGCGGGCGTCAGCGGGGTCTCGGTCCACCGCTACCATTTTCCGGACGCCTGGACCTATGATCCGCAGGCTCTGAACTCCGTGAAAGAGGAGTACCATGCGGCAGGCTGGAAACAGTTGGTGAACAACCACGAAAAGGACGGGGGCGCTGGTGTGAACGACCTCTGGATTCGCTGGGAGAATAACGCGATCAGCAACGTCGCGATTCTGGTTGCGCGGTCAAACGAAGTCAACTTCTTCGTGGTTTCCGGTTCTATCAGCCCGCTCGACCTTTCCCATCTTGGCGGGCACTTCGGTATCCCGAAGATTGAAGGCGGAGTGGTGGTGCCGAACACTGAGCGCCGGCCGTAGGGTGGGGGCGGGTGCTCCCCGCGTTCAGTTGGTGGCCGGGCGGGGACGCCCGGCTCTCTCCACTAACAAAGTCCTGTCCACAAGCAACACCGCTAGCGGCTCTTTGGCGCCGGTCCCAACTTTCGCAATCGTTCGCGAGCTTGCGTGGCTTCGTTGGTGCGTGGATAACGCTGGATGACGTGCTTCAATTCCTGGGTGCCCTCGTCTTCTTTTCCGAGTTCGAGGAGTGCGAATCCCTTCTTGAGTTGTGCGGCGGCAGCTTTGTTTCCGCCGGGAAAATTCTGCAGAACCAGATCGTAGTTCGGGACTGCTTTCTGATAGTCGCCGGCTTTGAACTGAATTTCGGCTAGATAGAAATAGGCGTTCCCGGCGAGGTCGGTGTTCGGATAGAACTTGATGTAGTCGTTGAATTCCTGGATGGCCAGATCGTTTTTCGCGCCGTTGTAATCGCGAAGGGCATTGTTGTAGAGCACATCGGGCGCGGGCGCCTGAGCTATCGCCTGGGCCTGCTGCTGGGCCTGTGCTTGCTGTGCGGCCATGGACTGCTGTGCCGTCTGCATGTCCTCCAATTGTTTGCTTAGCTTGGTCAGGCGTACCTTGAGCTCGTCCATGGTATCGTTCAGCGCCTGTATCTGCCCGGAGAGCTGGTCGCCCTGTCCGGAGCGATCCTGCTGCTGTTTATTGATGGACGCTTGCAGGCTGTTGATCGCGGTCGTCACTTTGTTGGTGGCGTCGGTATTCTGCTCCAGCAGATTCCTCATGATGCCCATGCGCTCGTCAAAAGACTGTTTCATCTGGGTCATCTGCTGCTGTAATTGAGTGATCTGCGTTTGCAGTTCGACGATGTCCTTATTGGCGCCGTAGGCGGGAGCGATGCAGATGGTGAAGAGCGCGACTTCAAGCAATATGCGATTTAATTTCATAGTTAACCTATTGGATGTCAAAACCAGCTGAGTGGTGGACGGGCGAGACGCCCGTCTCCCCACTAACTAACTATGCTCATTTTTCGTACACGAAGTGTCCGCGGCGGTTTTGCTGCCAGCAACTTTCGTTGGACTCGGTGCAGAACGGTTTCTCTTTGCCGTAGCTGATGGTCTTGATACGATCGCCGCCAACTCCAGCCTGGATGAGTGCGTTCTTCACCCCGTCCGCGCGGCTGGCGCCCAGGGCCAGGTTGTATTCGGTCGAGCCGCGCTCGTCGCAGTGTCCCTCGATCGTGACGTGAATGTTGGAGTGTTGTTGCAGGAACTGTGCATCGCCTTGCAGCGAGCCTTGCTGGTCCGCCCGCACATCGTACTTGTCGTAATCGAAGTAGATGTCCTTTACGTTTCGCGAGAAAAGCTCCTCTTCCGTAGCGCTAGAAGTTGTTGACGCCGGCTCAGCTGCGGAGTTGACGGTCACGCGAGCGGTGGCGTCCTGGGTTCCGCCGGAGCCCTTAGCGATGAGATGGTAGGTGGTTGAGTCGGCCGGAGTAACCTGACGCGAGCCGCTCGGGTCGACCGGGCCGATTCCGTCGATGCTGACGTCGGTCGCGTTTGTGGTCTGCCAGGTTAGCGTTGTCGGTTGGCCCGGGTCGACGGTATTCGGATTCGCCGACAATGAGGCCGTGGGAGCGGTCAGCGAGGGTGGCGGCGGGGGTGGCGGCGGGGCGGCCTTCTTCGCGCAAGCGCCCAGGAACATGATCGTGCCGAGCGCGAATACGACGGTGCTCCATCTCGTCAGTGTCATCGTCATTTTGTGCTTCACCTGATTCCTCCAGTTCGTTGTGCGCCCGCATTGTGGCTTGCATTTTTCAGATTCACGGCAGGGCGCACTCTCGGCCAGCCGCAACGCTGTACTCTTCTTCAAAGCGAATCTACTTCCAACTCCAATTGGGCTGTGTGTTGGCGCCCTTAAAAGTTAACTGCTTCACGTTGGTGCCGTCCGCCAGCATGGTCCAGAGCTGGTCGCTGCCCGAGCGGTGGGACTGAAAGATAATGTGCCGTCCATCCGGAGACCAGCAGGGAAAATCATTGCGCCCCGAATCGTGCGTGAGCTGCACCCACTGCTTGCTGGCAACGTCCATCAAATAAAGATCATTGGAGCCCGGTTCTCCCGGGCCGTACTTGCGCATCCAGGAGAAGGTTAGAAACTGGCCGTTCGGCGACCAGTTGGGAGAAACCGCATAGCCTTGATCGGTGAGGCGCTGCACATTCGTGCCGTCCGATTCCATTGTATAAATCTGCGGCAGGCCGGTGCGGCCGCTGACGAAGGCGATCTGGCTCCCTGTCTTGCGATTCCATGTTGGCGAAACATCCGGCCCCTTATCGTTGGTCAGGCGTCGCGAGTTTCCTCCGGAGCCATCCGCGACGAAAATATTGGGGTAGCCGTTTCGCGAGGACGAGAACGCGATCTTGCCGTCGGGCGACCATGAAGGCGAAAGATTCATACCTCCAAAGCGGGTAAAGGCGACCATGCGGTTGAGATCGAATGAATACATCATGATTTCCCAACCACTCTTCGTAACCGAGCTGAATGCCAGCCGCGAGCCATCGGGCGAGATGCGTGGCGATAGGGAAATGCTTCCCAGGTGCGTGATGGGCTGCTGGTTGGCGCCATCGTAGTCCATGACCCAGATTTCTTTGTGGCCGGTGCGTTCGCTGACGAAGTAGATCTTGGTTTCGGCGATGCCTGGTACGCCTCCGCCCAGGCGGAAGATGATCTCGTCGGCAAATCTGTGTGCGATCACGCGCACCGCGTCGGTCGTTGCGTTGTCGGTGTACTGCTTGCCGAGCACTTGTGGAGACGCCTGATTCTTTACGTCGTAGAGCCATCCCTGCACCGTGACCTTGCCGGCGGCCGCGCCCAGATTGCCGAAAGCGAGCATGGAAGTGTTCGGAGGCGGGGAATTCCAAGCCGGGAAATTAACTTCCGACGGTTGCCCCGGCTCCTGCAGCGGATAAAAACTCTTCGAGACCAGATCGAAGATACCGGCGTTGTCGAGGTCGTTCCAGAGCACGTCGTTGAAGGTCTTCAGCAGTTCGGCGTTCTTGGCATCGTTTGTCGAGGGCTTGAAGTCGGATGCGGCTAGACGCACTTTCTCGACACCCAGACCGGTGCCGGTGCGAATCCAGTCCTGCGCTGTGCTGGTCGTTCCGAACAGGCACAACAGGGCAGTGGTGATCAAAACATAATGACGGATGTAGCGAACCGAGTTACTCAATTTTGCACTCCCTTTGCCTGTGGAGCGCCGGGCGTCCCCGCCGCGGCAGGACAGGCGAGACGCCCGCCCCCACACGATCTTCTACCGCTTGTAATCGAACCAGAACTCTACCGACACTTTGCTTCCAGAGTAATCCGAAGGCAACGGTCCGAAGGTATCAATGCGCTGGATCGCGCGCTGGGCCGACTGATTAAGCGAAGGTACATTGCTTGGCTGCTCGATTTGGATATTTGTCGGGTGTCCGTCGCGCGCGATATCAAACGTCAGATAAGCCCGATTTGCCTCTGTGATGCGAGGGTCGACTTCGTACTTTAGCCAGCTTTCGCTGACTTTGCGCTGCACAGCTTGCACGTACCACGCGTAGCGGCTACCGAAATCGCCGCCGCTTCCGGTAAAACCGAATCCTCCCTTGGCCCCGCCGACGCTCATTGTGTACGGCCCGCTGACCGGACCACCTTCACCATAGGGAATCTGATTCGACTCGGGTGGTTCTGGTGCCGCCTTGCGCCGAGTCGCACTCTTGACCGGCGCGGGTTTTATTTTTGCCTTGGTGTTTTTGTCCGGAATCGGAATTGCCTCCGGTTCCTTCTCTTGCACTGTGGGCTGCGACTTGGCGAGACCCTTGGATTCCGTTGCCAGCACATTAGTTGTCTCGGTGGGATTGGCGGGTAATGGAACGGCGCTCACCAGCGTTGCTCCCATGGCTTCGCCGCCTCCCCCGCTGCCCCAGCCTGTACCTCGCATGCCGCTGACAAATACCGCGTAGAACACGACGAACCCCGCAAATGCCAGATGCAGGCCAAGCGACCACGCCAAAGGCCGGCGCAACTGGCCGTGCCCGGAGTCGATGTCGATGTTATACATATCGATATCAGTGTCAGTGATGGCCGCCGTGGGTATCCATCGGCTGCGTGACTATGCTCACGTTGCTGATGCCCGCCTGTTTGATGGCGTCCATCACGGTGGCGAAGGCGCCAAACGGGACATCTTCGTCGGAGCGCAAATAGATCGACTGGTGTTGTGGATCGCGAATCTTTTGTTTCAGGCGCGCTCCAATCTGGTTGATGTTGATGGGATCGTTGCCGAGAAAAACTTTCTGCGATTTGTCGATGCTGATTACAAGGCGCTCTTCGGTAATTTCTTTGACCGTGCGGGTGTGAGGGACGTTGACTTCGATTCCGGACTGCAATATCGGCGCGGTCACCATGAAAATGATGAGCAGCACGAGGACGACATCCACCAGAGGCGTGACGTTGATGTCCGCAAGCGCGGTCTGGGTGCGTCCATTGGTGGAGGTGAAGGCCATCAGCGCCGCACCTCGGTGACCGGCATCGCCTGCTGGCGCTCTACCAGGTTGAGCATCTCCAGGGTGAAGTCGTCGTTGCGCGAGGCCAACTCACGAATGGAGCCAATGATGAGGTTGTAGGCAATCACTGCCGGGATGGCTGCCGCCAGGCCAGCGGCGGTGGTGATCAGAGCCTCAGAAATTCCCGGAGCGACCGCGCGCAAAGTCGCGGCACCGGCCGTGCCGAGTCCGTGGAATGCGTCGATAATTCCCCAGACAGTTCCGAACAGTCCTATAAACGGCGTAACCGCGCCCGTAATCGCCAGCCACGGGACATTGCGTTCGAGGCGGGTGATCTCCTCTGACGATGCGACCTGCATGGCACGCTGAATGGCGACGACGTTGTGAATGCTGCCCGTCATTCCCATCTGGCGTTTGAACTCCTCGACAGCGCCTTCAAACACTCCAACCAGCGGACTGGGGCGGAACTGTTCGGCAACCGAGGCAATGTCCTGCAGGCGCTGCGCTTTGCGGAAGGCGCGGACGAAGCGCCCACTCTGCCCGCGCGCACGGCGGATCAGCCGCCACTTGGACAGGATTACGGCCCAGGAGAGCACGCTGAACGCGATTAACAGAAGAAGCACGGTCTTGGCGACTGGGCCAGTCTGAAGGACGAGATCAACGATTTCGCCGCCAACGAACGAGAGGAGGACGGAAGGAAAATGCATCGGTATAGGGAGAACCCCATTCAAGATTATAGACCAGGGTGGCGGGGTGCTCGGCGAGGGTATCGCATCGGTCATCAGTGCTGTTTGGTTGCCTGCATTCTGTGCTGGGCTTCGACGGCTACGGATTGGCGCAGCCCCGCTGGACGGTCTGTGCTATTCTGCGCGTAAATTGCAGTTCGTCGTAAATAAAGTTCAAAGGCCGCGGACAAGCGCGTCCGCGCCAGGCTGAAAGATCGCAGGAACCTTGTGCTGGCCGAGCTTCGACTGGAAAATTACGCGGTTATTGACAGTGTCGTGATCGAATTCGCGCCCGGTCTGAATCTTCTGACCGGCGAGACCGGGGCGGGAAAGTCCATTCTGATCGACGCGCTGGGATTGCTGCTGGGGGAGAAGGCGTCCTCGGATGTGATCCGCACGGGTGCGGAGCGGGCCGTGGTCGCGGCGGTGTTTGACAGCGACGGAGCGGCGGCGCGTTCGATCGGAGGGATCCTCGAGACGAACGGCCTGGACGCTGAGAATGGCTCGCTGATTCTCCGGCGCGAGATTGCTCCCGGCGGCAAGGGGCGGGTCTTCATCAACAATCAGCCCGCGACCGTGGCGGTGCTGAAACAGATTGCGCCCCACCTGGCGGTGATCCACGCGCAGAATGAATCCATCGTAAATTTCGATGCCTCGGCGCGGCAGGATCTGCTCGATGCTTACGCCGGAGTCGAGTTGAAGGACGTATCCGCCGCATTCGCACACTGCAAGCAGATTCGCGGGCGCATCGCCGTCCTCGAACAGGACGAGCAGGATCGTATACAGCTTCTCGACCTGTGGAATTTCCAATGCCGTGAAATCGAAGAGGCCCGTCTGCGGGCGCGCGACGGTGCGCAAGAGGATGAGCAACTGGAAGCCGAGAAACGCGTCCTGGCCAATGCCGAGAAAATTTATGGCGCGGCCATCAATGCCTTCGATCTGCTGTATGAGGGCAACGCCTCCACCTCGTCCAGCCTGCGCGCTGCGCAAAAACATCTCGAAGAATTAGTCCGTTATGAATCGAAGTTTCAGGAAGCGCTCGCCGCGCTGGAGTCGGCTCGGATCAGCGTCGAGGATGTGGGAGCGACGCTGCGCGATTATGCTGGCGGAATCCAGGCTTCGCCCGAACGCCTTGCTGAGATCGAAGAACGCCTGGCTTTGTTGGATCGTCTAAAGCGAAAATACGGGCCGACGCTCGAGCAAACCATTGCATTCGGCGAGGATACCCGCCGCAAGTTGTCGGAGATGGAGAACAAAGATCAAGTGTTACTTGACCTGAGAGGCCAATTGGCTTTGGCCGGTGACGACTATCGCAAAGCCGCCCGCTCCGTTTCTCGCAAGCGGCTGGAGGCGGGGAGGAAATTAGAGAAGCTGGTTGAGGCGGAGATCAATGACCTTGCCATGCGCGCCAGTTTCCGCATCGCGGTGGACGAGAATGACGGCGAGGAGCACTGGACTTCTTCGGGCATCAATCAGGTGATCTATCGCATTACGACGAATGCGGGCGAAACGATGCGCCCGCTGGAGCAGATCGCCTCGGGCGGCGAACTTTCGCGCGTCATGCTGGCGTTGAAGGCGAGCGTTGAAGCGGGGACCAATCCGGCAGGGAAGAAGAAAGCGGCAGCCGCGCAACGCACACTAGTCTTTGACGAGATTGATACCGGGATCGGAGGCCGTGCCGCCGAGGCCGTGGGGAAGAAATTGAAGGCTCTCTCCAGAGGCAATCAGGTGCTCTGCGTCACTCACCTGCCGCAGATCGCAACCTTTGCCGATCACCACTATGTAATTGAGAAGCGGGAAGCCGGAGGTCGCGCTAAGACCACCGTCCGTCAGATCTCCGGCGAAGAGCGCACCGAAGAAGTGGCGCGCATGCTGTCGGGGGCGAAGCTGACCGAGACTTCGCGGAAGCATGCGGAGCAGATGATTAAGGCCAATGGCTGAGGGGATGCCCCTGGTTTTCGTGTCCCCATTGCCAGCGCGCGTGGTCCATGGCTCGCAAGCTTACGTTGAACGGAGCTGCTAACTCGCAAGGCCAAGGCCGATCGCGTTTCGGGACAAGGATGGCAATCGCAAACCGGGAGCTTTGAAAGGCAGGGCTTTTCGGTCCGCCAGATGCCTTTGCGCCGATGACCGATCGTGAATTGAAGGATCTGGGGGTTCGGGTAGTAGAAGGGCCGCCCAGCCCCTAACGGCGTTTTGATGTCGAAGGTTACAGTATCGCTAAAGCGATACCCGGATCCGAATCCCAATTGACGCTCCCGAGCTGTTGTGGGTACCCTCCCCATTCACCCGCCCGTTTTCCCCACCCGCTGCTAATCCTCACAGCCTCAAAGGCTTACATTGACCTGAGGGTGCATCTTTCGATACCCTTAAAGCATCTTTTTCAATGAGAAAGTGTACCCTAGAGGGGTGAGGGATCGACTTGTCTGAAACTGGGAAGTTACACGCGAAGACCTTACTGTTGCTGAAGCCGCGCGGATTCTGCGCTGGGGTGGTGCGGGCGATCGACATTGTCCGGATTGCGCTGGAGGCGTTTGGGCGGCCGATTTATGTGCGCAAGGAAATTGTCCACAACCGCTTCGTGGTGGAGGAACTACAGCAGAAGGGCGCGATTTTTGTCGATAGCGTGGACGAAGTGCCCGAGGGCGAACGAGTTATCTACAGCGCCCACGGGGTTTCTCCGGAGGTGCGCGAGGCGAGCAAACTGCGGAAGCTGCGTGTGATTGATGCTACGTGTCCGCTGGTCACCAAGGTGCACGTGGAGGCGGTGAAGTTCGCCAAGGAAGGTTATTCACTGATTCTGATCGGGCATCGCGATCATGACGAAGTGATTGGCACGCTCGGCGAGGCGCCTGCAGTGACTCAGGTGGTAGGGTCGCCCGAGGAAGTAGCGTCGGTGACGTTGCCCGATCCCAACCGCGTGGCGTACTTGACGCAGACGACACTCTCCCTCGATGAGACGCGCGACATTATCGCTGCGCTACGAAAGCGGTTCCCGAACATTCAGGGTCCGGCGGCGCAGGACATCTGTTACGCCACGGAAAATCGGCAGGTTGCCGTGAAGCACGTGGCCTCCGACGCCGACTTGTTGCTGGTGGTTGGCTCCGACAATAGTTCAAATTCCAAACGGCTCGTGGAAGTTGCTCGAAGTTTGGGCACTGAGGCGCATCTAATTGATGACTGCCGAGATATCCAGCCGAAATGGTTGAATGGGGTGAAGACGGTGGCCCTGACCGCGGGAGCATCGGCTCCCGAACATCTGGTGCAGGAAGTGGTCGAGTACCTGGCGGGAAAGGGCTTTGGCGACGTGCGCGAGTTGGAAATCATGCCGGAGAACGTTCGCTTTGGATTGCCGCCGGAGATCGTAGCCACGATTGCGGCGGCACCGGCCATTGCCATGGAGTCATAGCGGAGACCTGATGGAAGAATCCTCCCCTTATCAATCGGCGCATAGTTCGTCTCAGAGTTCGGCCTCTGCGCCGCAGATGCGATTGGGAAAGATTGACGACCTGGGGAGTCGGGTCGCGGTCGCCGTTGATGCGGCTCGAAAGTATCTTTTCTCGCAGCAGCACGAAGAGGGTTACTGGTGCGGAGAACTGGAAGCCGACACCAGCCTCGAATCCGATTACATCCTGCTGCATACGCTGCTCGGCACGGGCAGCCAGGGACGCTTCGATAAGGCTGCGCGCTACATCCTGAACCACCAAAATGAAGACGGCGGCTGGAGCATCTACGCCGGCGGCCCTTCAAACATCAGCGCTTCGGTGAAAGCCTATTTCGGACTAAAGCTGGCTGGTTTCACGGCGGATCATCCCGCGCTGGCGCGCGCCCGCAAAAAAATTCTCGAAATGGGCGGCGTCACCGAAGTCAATACATTTACCAAGATCTATCTCTGTTTCTTTGGGCAATACGATTACGATGCGGTGCCGGCGATTCCGCCGGAGATCGTGCTGTTTCCTAACTGGTTCTGGTTCAATATCTACGAAATTTCTTCGTGGTCGCGCGCCATTCTGGTGCCGCTTTCGATCTGCTACGCAAAGAAGCCGTTCAAGAAAATTCCCGACGAGATGGGCGTGGAAGAGCTTTTTGTCGGTGGGCGCGACAAGTCGCGTATGCATTTGCATTGGTCCAAGAAACTGATTTCGTGGCGGAATTTCTTCTTATGCCTGGACCGCATGACCCACTGGTTCGAGCGTGTGCATATCCGCCCGCTGCGTTCGCTTGCGCTCGGGAAGGCTGAGAAGTGGATGCTGGAGCGCTTCGAGATGAGCGACGGCCTGGGAGCGATCTATCCGTCGATGATGAACGCCATCATCGCGCTGCGCTGCCTGGGATATTCGGTGGACGATCCCCAGTTTATCCGGGCCATGGACGAGTTCGAGAAGCTGGGCATCGAAGAGGGGGACACTTTCCGCATGCAGCCCTGCATGTCTCCGGTTTGGGATACGGCATATGCGTTGTTTGCCATGGGCGAGGCCGGAGTTCCCGCGACCGATCCGCGGCTGGTGAAGTGCGCCAACTGGATTCTGCAGAAGCAGGTGCGCAAGCCCGGAGACTGGAAGATCAAGAATCCGAAAGGCGAACCGGGCGGCTGGTACTTCGAGTTCAACAATGAGTTCTATCCTGACGTGGACGACAGCGCCATGGTCTGCCTGGCGCTGAGCCGGGTCGAACATCCGAACGGGCGCTATCAAAGCGAGTCCGTGCAGCGGGCGATTGATTGGATATTCTCGATGCAGTGCAAGGATGGAGGCTGGGCTTCGTTCGACAAAGACAACGACCGGATGGTGTTCCAGTACGTGCCCTTCGCCGATCATAACGCCATGCTTGATCCGGCAACTGTCGACATTACGGGCCGGATTCTGGAGTGTCTTGCGACTTATGGATACGACCAAAACCATCCTGCGGTCAAGCGGGCGATCAAGTTTATTCGCAAGCAGCAGGAGCCGGATGGAAGCTGGTTCGGACGCTGGGGCGTGAACTACATCTACGGCACGATGCAGGTGCTGCGCGGCCTGGAAGCAATGGCAGTGGATCCGAACGATCCCATGGTTCAGCAGGCGGCGGAGTGGATGCGGTCGGTACAGAACGCCGATGGCGGCTGGGGCGAGACGGTTGGCTCCTATGACGATCCCAACCTTCGCGGGACAGGCGATAGCACGGCTTCGCAGACCGCGTGGGCCATCATGGGATTGCTGGCCGTTGGCGACACGCGCAGCGAATGCGTGGCCCGCGGCATGGCGTATCTTCTGCGCACGCAAACGAAAGACGGTTCATGGGATGAGAGTTTCTTCACTGGAACCGGCTTTCCGCGCGTGTTCTATCTGAAATATCACCTGTACAGCGAATATTTTCCGCTGATTGCGCTGACGACCTACTCGAAGGTGATGGCGGAGAAGGGCAGCAGTTAGCACTTAGCATTTAGCCTTTAGCTAACCCCGGTCCAACTAAGTGCGAAATGCTAAATGCTGGCCTTTGTCACCGGCGCCACGGGATTTCTGGGCAGTCATGTTGCTCGCGTTCTAGGGAAACAGGGAGCGCAGTTGCGGCTGCTGGTGCGGCGGACCAGCGACCTGCGCAACCTTGACGACCTGCAGAATGCTGATCGAGTCGTGGGCGACCTGCGCGACGCGTCTTCGATGGCGAAGGCGCTTTCCGGGTGCGATGTTGTTTTTCACGTTGCGGCCGACTATCGGCTGTGGGTGCGTGATCCCGACGAGATGTATCGCTCGAATGTCGGGGGCACGCGTTTCTTGCTCGAAGCTGCGCGGAAGCAAGGTGTGCGGCGCGTGGTGTACACGTCGAGTGTCGCGACCATGGGCTTCACCTCGAACTACGCAGCTGCCGAAACGCGCACGGGCGATGGCGCCCGTCCCCGCACGACGACGGTGGCGGATGAAGAGAGTCCGGTGTCGCTGGCGGACATGATCGGGCACTACAAGCGTTCGAAGTTCATGGCGGAGCAAGTCGCAGTCGAGGCCGCGAGATCTGGAGTCGATGTTGTGATTGTGAATCCCACGACGCCGGTCGGCGAGCGCGATATCAAGCCGACTCCTACAGGGCGGATCGTCCTGGATTTCGTGAAGCGAAAATTCCCGGCGTACGTGGAAACGGGCTTGAACCTGGTGGATGCGACCGAGTGCGCTCGCGGTCATGTCCAGGCGCTGGAAAAGGGAAGAGCGGGCGAGCGCTACATCCTGGGCGGAGAGAATCTCACGCTGAAGCAGATTTTGGACCGGCTGGCTGCGATCACGGGTTTGCCGTCGCCGACCGTGAAGCTGCCTTACATTTTTGCGCTGGCGACGGGAGTCGTGGACGAGATGGTGACGGGCCGCTTGCTAGGCCGCGAGCCGCGCGCGACGATTGACGCCGTGCGCATGGGACGCAAGATGATGTTTGTGAGTTCGGCGAAAGCCGAACGGGAACTGGGCTGGCGGACGGTTCCAGTGGACGGAGCGCTGCGGCGGTCAGTGGACTGGTTCCGGGGCAACGGATATGTCTAGGATCGCCATCATAGCCGCTATGGAACGGGAGGTGCGACCGCTGATCCGAAACTGGAAGGTCAGGACGATGGAACATAGCGGACGGCGATATCAACTATTTGAAAACGGCGAGACCGCTCTGGTGTGCGGTGGAATTGGTGCCGAAGCCGCGCGCCGCGCGACCGAGGCGGTGATTCGGGAAGTCAACCCCTCGCGAGTGATTTCCGTCGGTTTTGCCGGAGCGCTGGATGCGTTGCTCGAAGTCGGGCATGTTCTTGAGCCGCGCACGGTGATCAATGTCGCCGACGGCGTCAGAACAGAAATCGGCTCAGGTGAGGGAATCCTGATCAGTTCCGCGACCGTCGCCGGCAAGCAACAGAAAATTCTTTACGGAAAAGCCTATGGCGCGATGGCCGTGGACATGGAGGCTGCGGCGGTGGCCGAAGGAGCGCAGGCGCGGGGAGTGGAGTTCGGAGCTGTGAAGGTTATCTCTGACGTCGCCGATTTCAACCTGCCGGCAGTGGATCGCTTTGTCGAACCGGACGGCGAGCTTCGGCCCGTCCGATTCGCGTGCTATGTGGCTGTGCGCCCGTGGCTGTGGGGCGCGACCATTTCGCTGGCGCGCAGTAGTGGCAAGGCCAGCCGCGCGCTCAGCCTTGCGCTTACCGGTTACCTCGGTCGGGAGTCGCGCCATCGCGAGGCTGTGCCTGGCGAGTCTTTGGTAGACGCGCTGAATCCAATGAAAGCGGGGCCAAAGTCCGCCAGCGGACATACGTACGTCGGGTCTGCGGTACATACTGGTACGAAACGGCAGCAATAGGGTTAACAACAAAATCTGCTATGGCAATTGCTCGATCATCGACGTTGGCGATTGGTGGAATCCTCGAAAGAGTCAGGCCCGAGGTTCCATCCACGATGAGAGCCGCGGTATATCGCGGTGTGAATGATGTCCGCCTGGAAGAAGTGCCGGTGCCGGAAATCGGCGTGGGGGAAATTCTGGTTCGCGTTCACACCTGCGGGATTTGTGGAACCGATCTCAAGAAGATCGCTACCGGATCGCACCGCGCGCCGCGCATTTTTGGTCACGAGACTTCAGGTGTCGTCGCGAAAGTTGGCGAAGGCGTTCGTAAGTTCGCTGTTGGCGATCGCGTCGTTGTGTTTCATCACATCCCGTGTGGAGAATGTTATTACTGCCAGCACAAGACCTTCGCGCAATGCGCAACTTACAAGAAGGTCGGCTGCACCGCAGGCTTCGAGCCGGCGGGCGGAGGATTCGCTGAATATGTCCGGGTGATGGACTGGATTGTCGAGAAGGGAACGGTGTGCATCCCGGACGGCATCAGCTTCGAGCAGGCATGTTTCGTCGAGCCCGTGAATACGTGCATCAAAGGTATTGAGACTCTTCATTTGCAAGCGGGGGAGACCGTCCTGGTGATCGGGCAGGGCCCGATAGGTCTGATCCTTGCGACTTTGGCGAAGCGGGCCCGGGCCCGGGTGATTACTTCCGATTTGCATCCGGCGAGGCTTACAATAGCTCATGGCTTCGGCCTCAATCTGACAATTGATGCTTCCCAGGCTGACGCCGTGCAAACGGTGCGCGGAATGACGGAAGGGCGGGGTGCGGACGCTGTGATTCTGGCAGTCGGCGGAAACGGGCTGATCCGGCCTGCCGTGGATGCGGCGCGTCCCGGTGGTCGAGTGCTGCTATTTGCGCAAACGGTACACAGCGAGGCCACGATTGATCCGGCGGCGGTGTGCGTCGATGAAAAGGCCCTGCTCGGCTCCTACAGTGCATCCGTTGAATTGCAAGAGGAGTCGGTACGGTTCGTGATGGACCGTGAAATGGATCTCGAACGACTGATCAGCCACCGTTTCCCACTGCAAAGCAGTTTGGAAGCGCTGAACATGGCTGCCCATCCTCAACCGGACTCGATGAAGATCGTCATTCAGCCGGGCAGTAAGTGGGAAGGACACCAACTGTGAATGGCAAGATGACGGCTGCCGTCCTCTACGGCAAAGAAGATGTCAAGATTGAAAAAGTGCCGATCCCGCGCGTGGGTGACGGCGAAGTTCTGGTGAAGGTCCACGTGGCGCTCACCTGCGGCACGGATTTGAAAGTGTATCAGCGCGGCTATCATGCCCGCATGATTGTGCCGCCCGCGTTGTTTGGGCATGAACTGGCCGGCACGGTCGAAGAAGTTGGAGAGGGCGTGCGCGGCTTCAAGAAGGGCATGCGCGTGGTCGCGCTCAACTCCGCTCCCTGCGGCATGTGTTTCTATTGCTCAAAGCACCAGTTAAACCTCTGCGAAGATCTGCTGTTCAACAATGGCGCTTACGCCGAGTACATCCGGATTCCGCGGCGCATTGTTGAAGCCAATATGCTCGTTGTGCCTTCGAATGTGAGCTTCGAGGATGCCGCGATGACCGAGCCGCTGGCCTGCGTTCTCCGCGGTCTGCATGAAACTGGAGTCGAGATCGGCGACACCGTAGCCGTCATTGGCGGCGGACCGATTGGCCTGATGTTTGTGCAGGTGGCGAAAGCAATCGGCTGCAATGTGATCGCGGTCGTCAAGCGCGATTCGCAGGTCGCCCTCGCGCGCAAAAAAGGTGCGCACGAGGTGGTGCAGATTACAAAGGTGAACGATCCGGTAGAGGCGGTGCGCCAATTGAGTCCCGAGAGACGTGGCGCCGATGTGGCGATTGAAGCGGTGGGGCGTCCGGAAGCCTGGGAGTGGGCCGTGCAGATGGTTCGCAAGGGCGGCACGGTGAATTTCTTCGGCGGGTGCGCTTCCGGAACCAAGGTGCAGTTAGACACCAATCGCTTGCACTACTCGGAAATCACATTGAAGGCGACTTTTCATCACACTCCGGAGACGGTGCGCCGGGCCTTC